>Ga0210033_1002087_pt1 | contig 17495 bp, 20 predicted proteins | sample CryGeymeta201501_FD_185465 | JGI IMG/M metagenome (GOLD analysis project Ga0210033, IMG submission 185465) | Groundwater microbial communities from Crystal Geyser aquifers in Utah, USA - Crystal Geyser metaG 2015-01 (SPAdes) (version 2) | ecosystem: Environmental > Aquatic > Deep subsurface >... | reverse complement strand
TCCAGGCTTTGGACTTGTCGCCGCCAAAATTCATCTTGCTCGGGTCGCTCTCCGGCAGGTGCTCGGGGTCCAGGCCCGCAGCCCGGATGCTGGGCGCCAGGTAGTTGCCGTGCACGCCCGTAAAAAGGTTGCTATAGACGATGTCGTCCGAGTCGCTGTCGACAATCGCCAGTTTGTAGTCCTGGGCGGCGCGTGCTTCCTCGGTGGCAATGAAAGCCGATCCGATGTAGGCGAAGTCCGCACCCATGGCTTGGGCGGCCAACACCGCGTCGCCGCTGGCAATGGCACCGCTCAAGACCAACGGGCCATCAAACCACTGGCGAATTTCCTGAACCAGCGCAAACGGGCTCTTCAGGCCGGCATGACCGCCAGCGCCGGCTGCCACGGCGATCAGACCATCGGCGCCCTTCTCGATCGCCTTGCGCGCGTGCTTGTTGTTGATGACGTCATGCAGCACCACACCGCCATAGGAATGGGCGGCGGCATTGATGTCCTCGCGTGCGCCCAAGGACGTGATGATGATCGGCACCTGGTACTTGACGCACAGCGCCATGTCGTGCGCCAGCCGGTCATTGCTCTTGTGCACGATCTGGTTGATGGCAAAGGGCGCGGCCGGTTGATCGGGGTGGGCCAGGTTCCAGCTAACGAGCGCCTCGGTGATTTCGATCAGACCAACGTGGAACGCATCCAGCGCGGCATCGACGAGGACGTCGCCAACGCGGTGTTGATCAAGCTCAACCAGATCGGCTCGCTGACCGAGACCGTGGCGGCGGTGAACCTGGCCTACGGCGCTAACTGGGGCGCGATGGTGTCGCATCGCAGCGGCGAGACGGTGGACAGTTTCATCGCCGACCTGACCGTGGCGCTAGGCACCGGCCACCTCAAGACCGGCGCGCCGTGCCGGGGCGAGCGAGTGGAAAAGTACAACCAGTTGATGCGCATCGAGGAGTATCTGGGCGAATCGGCGGTGTATGCCGGGCGCAAGGCGTTCGTGCGCTGATCAGAGTCGGAATGCTCTGGCATCACTTCCTCATTTCCGGCGTCGAAACCTGGCTCTGGCTGCCGCCGCTGGCGGCTTTCGCGGTGTCGTTCTTCTCGTCGATGGTGGGCATCTCCGGAGCGTTTCTGCTGATGCCGTTCCAGATGAGCATGCTCGGCTACGCCGGGCCGTCGGCTTCCGCCACCAATCTGGTGTTCAACCTGTACGCCACGCCCGGCGGGGTCTGGCGCTATTGGCGCGAGGGTCGTATGTTCTGGCCGCTGGCGCGGTTGATCGTCATCGGTACGCTGCCCGGCGTGGTGCTGGGCTTCTATTTGCGCGTGCTGTATCTGCCTGATGCGGCGCGCTTCAGGTTGTTCGTCGGCGGCGTGCTGCTGTTGCTGAGCCTGCGCCTGCTGATGGAGTACGCGCCCTGGGCGAAGCGTATTCAACCGGTGGCGGCGTCCGGCGATCTGGCCTTGCGCCTGCTGCCCGCGCCAAGCGGCCGCGTGGCGTTCAGCTTTGCCGGCAAGGAACACGGCTTTGACCGCCGTGCCATGCTCGCCCTGGCCTTCATCGTGGGGATCATTGGCGGTACTTATGGCATTGGCGGCGGCGCGATCATCGCGCCGTTCTGCATCGCGGTGTTCGAACTGCCGGTGTACGTGGTGGCGGGGGCTGCGCTGGCCGGCACTTTCGCCACTTCGGTGGTCGGCGTACTGGTGTATTCCGTGCTGCCCCTGCCCGGCGGCGGCCATGCTGCGCCGGACTGGGCGCTGGGTACGCTGTTCGGCCTGGGCGGGTTGGCGGGGATGGTTCTAGGCGCGGCCGCGCAACGGCATGTCCCGCAGCGGGTGCTCAAACTCGGCTTGGGCCTTATGCTGGCCGGGCTGGGCTTTTCCTACCTGCTTTGAACCCGATGAAATAACAACCATGAAATTCTCCTTTTCTACCTGCCTGATCCTGCTGCTTGCCAGCCTGTCCGCGCCAGCACACGCCGACACGGCGGCCTTGGTGCAATCCGCTCTGAACTCCGGGCAACCGGGGTTGATCGAGTTCGGTGCAGAGACGTGCAGCCAGTGCAAACGCATGAAGGTGGTGCTAGACGGCATCAGCCAGCGCTACAAGGGCCGGGCGCATGTGGTGCAGGTCAACGTCAACAAGGACAAAGCCGTCACCCGGCAATTCAAGATCATGGTGATTCCGACGCTGGTGTTTTTCGATGCCAAGGGCAAGGAAGTCGGCCGCAAATACGGCTTCATGGATGAAGTGAAAGTGGCGCGCAAGCTGCATGAACTGGGGGCGCGCTGAGCATGTTCGAGGAAATCCCCGATCTGCTCGCCACCTATCCATTGATCGCTTTCGGCCTGGTGTTCGCCGCCGGCGTGGTGTCTTCCGCCAGCCCCTGCGCGCTGGCCACGGTGCCGCTGGTAGTGGGCTACGTCGGCGGCCATGCCGGCGACAGCAAGCCACGCGCGTTCTTCTATTCGCTGGCCTTCGTGCTTGGTCTGGCGATCACGTTCACCGCGTTGGGCGCTGCGGCGGCACTGCTTGGGCAGTTGATGGGCAATCTTGGTGGGCCGTGGTTCATCGTGCTCGGCTTGCTGGCGGCGGCGATGGGCCTGCATCTGATCGGCTGGCTGCCTATGCGCATGCCCGGCGGATTGAACTGGCAGCCCAAGGTGGCGGGACCGGCTGGCGCGTTTCTGCTGGGTGCGGTGTTCGGCATCGTCTCCAGCCCGTGCGCGACGCCAGTGCTGGTAGCGCTGCTGGGCCTGGTGGCCACCCAGGGTGAAGTAACTTACGGCGTCAGTCTGCTGTTCGTCTATGCCCTCGGCCATTGTGTGTTGATGCTGGCTGCCGGCACCTTCACCGGCCTGGTTCAGGCCTGGGCGCAGTCGCGCGGGCTGATGGCGTTCTCGGCACGCTTGAAGCAACTCCTTGGCCTGCTGTTGGTAGCGACCGGCGCTTATCTGATCTGGCTGGCTTGAAGCAGGCCACGCCGGCCAGCTAACGTTCATGTTGCGAGTTGCAGCACTCCAGACCATGAAATAACGCGCCGACCAACCAAGTAGGGTGCGCCGTGCGCACCGACCCTTATCGGTATTCAGAACTTCGATCAACGCGCGTGGTGCGCACGGCGCACCCTACAATCTGGCGGTTATTTCACCTTAAACCCATCCTACGATCTGTTCTTTCGCTATCGAATATTTCCGTGCCACTGCCAAGGAGCAAAGGATCAGGAATTCTGAACCTACGGCGTTTTCTCATCTGGATGGCCAGAAGCACGCCGGCATTGCTGAATCCATGAGTCTTGCGTTTTGCAAGACTCGGGCAACATCCATTAACTGGCGCTCGCCAACCAATACCAGCGTAGAGCCCGCAACCGTGCGGTTTCACTGACTGGCATGGAACCTACATTGGGATTCCCCCATGCATGACTTTCAACTTCCAATTCCCCCGTTGCCGATTCCTTTGCCGGCTGATTTATTGGCGCAAGCCAAAACGGTTGATCTGGTCAAAGGCGAACATCTGTTTCGCCAGAACGATGCGGTTAGCTACGTCATCTTCGTGTTGGAAGGCGAATTGAAAGCAGTTCGCCATCTGCCTGACGGAGGCGAATGCGTGATGCTGCGTTCGCGTGCGGGCGAACTGTTCGCCGAATCGAGCCTGGCCGACAACCAGTATCGCTGCGACGGCATCGCCGCCGGCATGGCCCGCGTGGCGTTGGTTCCGGTGGATCGGCTGCGCGAAGCACTGGGTGGCGAGGGTAGCTTGGCGTTCGGCATGTGCATGGCGCTGGCGCGGCAGGCACGCAAGCAGTGTTCGCGCCAGGAACGTCTGCGCCTCAAGCGCGCGCGTGACCGCGTATTGCACTTCCTCGCTTGCGAGGGGGGTGTTGAGGGCGTGGTGCATTGGTCGGCGCATTTGTCCGAGTTGGCATCCGAACTGGGCCTGGAGCGCGAGACGCTTTACCGCGCGCTGGCTGCCCTGGAAGAAGAAGGCTTGCTGCAACGCGCGGACGAACAACTGCGGCTGCTGAGCAAGAGCAACTGATTACGATCATATGGTCGCTTCCTGCCCCTCTGTAAATTCCCCCACCGCTTGACTCAGTAATTGCCCAAGCGACATCCCCCCAGCAGCACATCAAGGAGACAACATGAAACGTACACTTCTCGCAGCCCTGTTCGCCAGCATGGCTTTCGCCGGCCCTCACGCCCTGGCCCTGACCAGCATCCAGATGGAAACCGACGTCGAAATGGTGGCCCTCAAAGTCGCCAATGAAACCGTGCAAGGCGGCTACAAACTGCTCAAGGTTGCCGACCTGAAGAAGATGATCGATGCCAAGGAGGATTTCGTACTCATCGACGCGCATCCGAAGTGGGAATACGGGATGGGTTACATCGATGGCGCGACCAACTTTGGTTTCCAGTCGAACATGGTGGGTGAGTGGGCGAAAGACGTCGCCGATGGCGCGCCCACCCAGGACGACTATCGCAAGGTGCTGGGCCCGGACCTGAACAAGAAGATCGTCATTTATTGTGGCTTCACCAAGTGTGGCCGTTCGCATAACGCTTCCATGTGGGCGAAGAAGTTGGGCTACACCAACATCTACCGTGTCCCGGGCGGCATCACCGTCTGGAAAGACCTGGGCTACCCCTACAAGGTCGTGCCGAACGCCAATCACGTTTATCCGAACAAGTAAGCGAGACGCGGCGGCGTCCCCGGCGACGCCGCCACTCCCATGATCGGCTTGATCATGGGTCTTCCCCACCCTGAGGAGCAACAATGAAATTCAACATGAAACCCGTTCTATCCGCGATCCTGGCCGCCGGCCTGATCGCCCCGGCCATGGCCGACGATGCCGCCGTGCTGCGTCAAATGCAGGAACAGATGCAACAGATGCAGGCACAGATCGAAGCGATGACGAAAAAGCTGGCTGCGCAAGGCGAGAAGCAGGAGAAGGTGGTCGCACAGGTGGTTAAGTCCGAAGAACAGAGCCAGGCGCGCCAGAAGGCGGTGCAGCTCTATGGTCAGTTGCGGTTGTCGGCGGATGACTATTCCGACGATTTCGGCGCCGGCAGTTCCGGGTCCACCGTGAAGAGCAACGCCTCCCGCTTCGGCATCAAGGGTGAAGTTCTGACCAGTCTGGGCGATACCAGCATGATCTACCAAGCGGAAATCACCTACGGCGCGGCGGACAACACCAGCAGCGAAATCAGTTGGCGCGAAGGCTATGCCGGCCTCAAGGGCGGCTGGGGCCAGGCCCGTCTGGGTCGCGTCGACGTGCCCTACAAGACCACACTCACCGCGATTGACCCCTGGAACGACAACGCACCCCAGTCGCGCGGCTTCAGCGGCGTGCAAGGCTCCTCCGCACTGCACTCCAGCTATTTCACCAACACCGCGGAATATGTTTCCCCCAGCCTGAATGGTTTCAAGGCCGGCGTCTGGATTTCCACCCAGTTGGATGGCGAGACCAGCAACATCCACGACGCCGGACCGATCAACAACTTCCAGGGCGGAGAGGCCAAGGGCCTGGGTGTGAAGTTCAACCAGGGGCCGTGGTATGCCGGTATCGACTGGATCGACATCAACTCCGACCGCATCGGCAGCGGCACCCCATTTGCGGCCAACGGCAAGATGCACAACGACTCCGGCTGGCAGCTCGCCGGCCGCTACAAGGCCAAGGACTGGTCCGTGGCCGCCTTCTTCGAGGATGTTGAAGATCTTGGCCTGGGCAAGAATGTCTACCTGAACGGCACTTACAAACTGGGCAAAACCACGCTGATCGCCACCTATGGTCAGAACCGCGATGCCACCCAGTTCTTTAGCCGCGACATCGATACCTGGAGCCTCGGCGCCAAGTACACGCTGACCAAGGATTCGGAACTGTTCGCTGCCTGGGTGGACCGCTCCGAGGATGCGCATACCGGTGCTGGCGGTGCAGCTGTGACCGCCAAGGATTTCCAGATACTCTCGGTGGGAATCAACGCCAAGTTCGGCTATTGATCTTTTCCGCTTCACTCAGTCAGGTTTTCGTTGCAACCCCCGGGCCGTGGTCGATTTCGGTGCTGTATGAAGATGTTCAGGATATTGGCCGAAGATGCTTTCGGCACGACCTATTTCGGCAAGTAATGCCCGGCATTGCCCGGATCGGCACGGCAACTGAATCAAGCAGAGGCCCGTCGATCTTGTACCTAGCATCAGAGCGATTTCGGGGCCGCGCGCGCGGCCCCCTTTTTCCACCATTCCTTTATGAGTCTTTTCGCGCGGCCAATTCAACCAGCGCGTTTGTCTGGTGATCGCGAGATTTACATGTCATCGCTTCATTCCTTATTCCATTTATTCTGGCATGCACTGCTCGTTCTCGCGGCAACGCTGGGCCCGGCGCAAGCCTTGCAACTGACGCCGCAGAAATTGATAGATGGGGTTTATGCGCTGATCGGCCCGACTCAGAACCGTACTTACGAAAATCATGCGTTGAACAACAATCTCGGTTTCGTCGTTACCGCCGACGGTATTGCGTTAATCGACAGTGGCGCCTCGCGCCAGGGCGCGGCGTTGATCGAGGAAGCGGTGCGCAGCGTCACCGATCTGCCGATCCGCTGGGTGTTCAACATCGGCGTGCAGGACCACCGTTGGCTGGGCAATGCTTACTTCGCTGACAAAGGCGCGCGCATCATCGCGCTGCACCGCACCGTCGATGGCCAAAAACACTATGCCGACAACCATGTGGCGTTGTTGAAGAATGTCTTGAAAGACCGCTTCGTCGGCACCCAGCCGCTGACTTCGCCAACGCCGATGCAGGCCGATTTTGCTGAATTCGAATTCGGTGGCGTAGCTTTCCAGTTGCGTTGGTTGGGCGATGCACATTACCGCGGCGATGCCGTGTTGCTGCTGCCGAAGTCAGGCGTGCTGTTTGCCGGCGACATCGTCTTCCATGACCGCATGCTGGGCGTCTGGCCGCATAGCCCGGTGGATCATTGGCGCAACACGTTCCGCGTGATGGAAAAGTTGCCCGCCAAAATTGTCGTGCCCGGTCACGGCAACCCCGGCGACTTGGCCAAAGCCAGACATGACACCGGCAACTATCTGGATTTCCTGGCCGACAACGTCATACCCGCCGCGCGTGATTGGGAGCCGCTGGATGCTGTCACCGAACGACTGGCGGATCAGCCGGCGTTCAAACACCTGCAGCATTACGACGGCTGGCATAAGCGCAATATCAACCAGACCTACATCCAGTTTGAAGGTAAGTAATCAGGCAAATGATTAAGGAGACGCTGATCAATTCGTCGTTCCCGCGAATGCGGGAATCCAGTCACTGGATTTACCTGGGTTCCCGCATTCGCGGGAACGACGTAACCGAATAAATCAGCAATACCTTAGCTAAAAAATTGGCTTGAATGAATTGAACTGCCTGGTACGAAGGCGCGTAGCGCACGGCAAAACAATGCGTCACGCTATCCAAGCTGTAACCCCGGTTTTGTAACCCCCTTGAAGGAGACTCTGATGTTGAAACGCCTGCTACTCCCCGTCTTTCTGTTTTTACTCGCGTTGGCCGCCCAGGCCGCTTTTGCCATTTCCGACCGTTCCTTCCTGGTTGACGCCGACTGGCTGGCCGCTGAAAAGAACAAGAACTCGAATCTGGTACTGCTGGAAGTACGCTATCACCCGCACCGTTATCACACCGTCGGCCATATCCCCAACGCAATCCAGGTGCAACGCTTCAAGGATCTGGGCGACAACACCGGCCGCTCGATCATGCTGTTCCCGTCGCGCGAGACATTCCAGAACACGCTGCGCGGCTGGGGCGTGAATGACGACTCGACCATCGTGCTGTATGACGATTCGCGTTCGGCACTGACCTCCCGCGTCGTGCATCTGCTTGATCTCTACGGCTTCGATATGACACGGGTGAAGATCCTCGACGGCGGCGCGCAGGAATGGGCCAGCTTCAATGATCTGACCAAGGAACCGACGCCGACACCCGCGCGCGGCAATGTCAGCCTGAAGGATGCCAATTCCAAGTTGTTCGTGCAGTGGCAACAGGTTTACGACGATGTGCTGTCACGTCGTGACCCCAATATCGTGCTGGTCGATGCGCGTCCGCACGGCATGTACACCGGCGAGGTCATCAAGCACGCCGTCCAGGGCGGCCACATTCCCGGCGCGTTGAATGTCGTCAGCCTGGACGGCACCGATGGCCAGAGCCAGAAATGGCACAGCGTCGACCGCCTTACCGCAATGTACAAGGATGTGCCGAAGGACAAGACGGTCTATCTGTATTGCCACGATGGTTTCCGCATGAGCCTGGGCTGGGTTCAGCTCAAATCACTCGGCTATCAGGACGTGCGCGTGCTCGATGGCGGCTGGGGCATCTGGGACCGTGCCTTTACATTGCCGGTGGTCGCGGGCGACAAGCCCTACGACGAAGAATTCGCGCTTTGAGCGTTCAGGCCTTGCAAATTGCAAGACCCTTTTAAACGACAACAATATGATGGGGCGGAGCGAACATCCAACCCATTGTTTTTTATAGGAACGTGAGTTGGCACGATACTCGCTGTAGGTAAATCGCCCCGCCACTTGGCGGGGAATATCGACAGGAGACAACGAAGATGAAATTGGAACATTTGGGTCGCAAGGCACTTGCCTTGGCCGTGCTGCTGGCGCTACCGGGACTCGCCACCGCGCAGGAAATGGTCAACGCGGAGGCCTATCGCGAAGCCTTGCAAGACAAATTCGCCAATCCCGGCACCATGGTTGCCGACCGCGGCGAAATTCTGTTCAAAGCGCCGCGCGGACCGAAGAACATCAGCTTGGAAAAATGTGATTTCGGACTCGGCCCCGGCAAGTTGGAAGGCGCATACGCACAGTTGCCACGCTACTTCAAGGACAGCAAAAAGGTTGAAGACCTGGAATCGCGTCTGGTCACCTGCATGACCAAGCTGCAAGGCTTCAGCGAAGCCGACGTGTTGAAGAAGGTGTTCGGCGATCACACCAGGAATGAGAGCAACACCGATATCGAAGCGATCGCGATGTATGTCGCCGCGCAATCAGATGGCATCGCGATCAACCCGCCGCTGAAGCATGCCAAAGAGAAGGAAGCGCTGAAGGTCGGCGAAGCCCTGTTCTTCACCCGCCACGGCCCGATGGATTTCTCCTGCAAGACCTGCCATGCCGAAGATGGCAAACGGATTCGCCTGCAAGAGTTGGGCAACTACGCCAGCAACAAACAAAACGCGCAGGCCACCATGAAGACCTGGCCGACTTACCGCGTTTCACACGGCATGGTGCGCACGCTGCAAAGCCGGATGTGGGACTGCAACTGGCAAATGCGTTTGCCTGACCTGGCTTACGGCTCGCCCGGCAGCGTGGCGTTGATTTCCTTCCTGAGCCACCAGGCCAAAGGCGCCGCGCTCGATCTGCCCGGCATGAAGCGTTAACAAGGAGATACCATGAAATTCAAATACCCCCTCTTGCTGGCCGCGGTGACCTTGGCCGCCAACGGCGCTGCGTTTGCCGATAAACCTGTGGTCAACACCAAGCTGAAAGCGGAAATCGACAAAATCATCGCGCTTAGTTTTCCGGCTGGTGAAAACCAGGATCTGTCACGTCTGAAGCAGGACGACACCATCCAGGCCTGCAATCAGTACCGTGACAATGTGCCCGAGAAAATGGCAGCCGCAATCATCGAGCGCGAAACCAAGAACATCAAATATCCCGCCGACGGCAAGCTGATGGGAGATTGGAAGATCGGTCAGAAGTACTACACGATGGGTTTTGCTTATCGCATCGGCACGGTTGAGCCGGACAAGGCAGACAAGGATCGTGGCGGTAACTGCTACGCCTGCCATGCCGCCGACCCGAAGGAAGTCGCCTACGGCACCATCGGCCCTGGCCTCACCGGTTATGGCAAGTTACGCGGTGCCAGTGATGACATCGTCAAATACACCTACGACAAGATCTACAACGCGCAAGCCTTCACCGCCTGCTCGCAAATGCCGCGTCTGGGCCACAACGGTATCCTGACGCCGGAGAAGATCGCCCACATCACGGCTTTCCTCGTTTCACCCGACTCGCCGGTCAACAAATAAGCTGCCAACCGAGTCTCCCTCGACCGCGTCCGTGCCTTGAGGTTGCGCGCGCGGCTTGATTTACCGCCCTTCGGGGCGGTTTTTTGGTGCGACGCTTCGCCACCCCGCAATCGCGGCGCGTAGCGGGCTCACCCGATTGTTGAGATTAAAGGGCTCTATGTGATTCGTAGTGGGTAACGCCCGCAAGGCCGGCAGGCAGGTCACGCCGATCACCTGCATACCGGCGAGGGTGGCGTGGGGGAGCGGATTCGAGATTCGACCGCTGCAATCGTGGTAGGAGGCCCGCTTGCGGGCCGAAGCGCCCAGTAGGGCGCAATGGTGGAACCTCCGCCCGGGCGAGCGTTTGCCCTTTGCGGCTGCCGCCGCTTCGGCCCGCAAGCGGGCCTCCTACGGCTGGGCGTTACCCACTACGAATCACATAGAGCTTGGGTGCTTCGAGATGAATGACAATGGCGTATGCGCCCTGATACCCAAAGCCCTCCAGCCAACCCGCGCTCCCTGTCGACGCTGAAAGACTTGTGGCCGTTCCTACGGCCCTACCGGGCGCGACTCGCGCTGGCCTTTATCCTGTTGTGCCTGGGTTCCGCAACCATTCTGCTGGTTCCCCTGGCGTTTCGTGATCTCATCGATTTCGGCTTCGGCAACCGGGCACAGTCCAGTGCCGGCCTGCTCGGTGCAATGAGCCTGAACGGGCATTTCATCGCCTTGTTCGGCCTGGCGGGCTTCTGGGCGCTGGCCGTTTCGGCGCGCTATTACACGGTGTCGTGGGTGGGTGAACGCGCGACGGCAGACCTGCGCAGTGCCGTTTACGCGCGGGTGCTGTCCCAATCGCCACAATTCTTCGAAACCTTGCAGACCGGGGAAGTACTGTCCCGCCTGACCGGGGACACCACGCTGATCCAGACCGTGGTTGGCAGTTCCATTTCAATGGGATTACGCAGCCTGTTCCAGTTCATCGGCGGCATGATCATGCTGGCCGTCACCAGCCTTTATCTGTTCTCACTGAACCTTGGCCTGATGGCCTTGCTGACGCTGCCCATCCTCGCCATCGGCCGCAAGGTCAAGAAGCTCTCGCGGGAATCCCAGGACCGCATCGCCGACACTTCGGCCCTGGCGGGCGAAATCCTCAATGCCATGCCGACAGTGCAGGCTTACACGCAAGAAAAGCAGGAAGCCCGGCGCTTTGCCGATCGCACGGAAACCAGTTTCGTCACCGCGATCAAACGCACCCGGGTGCGGGCGGCGCTCACCGCCTTGATCATCACCGCCGTGATGGGAACGATCATCTTCGTGCTCTGGATCGGCGCGCGTCAGGTGGCCGAAGGCACGCTGACCGGCGGCCAACTGGCCTCCTTCGTCCTGTACGCGGCATTGGTGGCCGGCGGTGTCGGCACCATGGCGGAAGTCTGGGGTGACGTGATGCGTGCCGCCGGGGCGACCGAGCGACTGCTGGATTTGCTGCACGCGGAATCGGCCATCCAGGAAGCCCCCAAGCCGGAAACCCCGGTGCAACCGACACGGGCGACGATCCGCTTCGAACACGTCACTTTCCGCTATCCGGCCCGCCCACAAATCAATGCCCTGGACGACATCTGCCTGGAAATCGCCCCCGGCGAGAGCGTCGCCCTGGTCGGCCCTTCCGGCGCTGGCAAGACCAGCCTGATCCAGCTCCTGCTGCGTTATTACGACGTATCGGAAGGTTGCATCCGGATCAACGGCCAGGACATCCGCCAACTGAGCCTGCATGAGCTGCGTAAAGGCATCGCCATCGTGCCACAGGACCCGGTGATCTTTTCCGCCAACACGCTGGAGAACATCCGTTACGGTCGCGCCACTGCAACCGACGCGGAAGTCCAGCAAGCAGCCAAGGCTGCGCTGGTGGACGAATTCATCGACCGTTTGCCCGAGGGCTACCAGACCTTCCTGGGGGAACGTGGCACTCGCTTGTCCGGTGGCCAGCGCCAGCGAATTGCGATTGCCCGTGCCATCCTGAAAGGCGCCCCGCTGCTGCTGCTCGATGAAGCCACCAGCGCCCTCGATGCGGAATCGGAAATCCTGGTGCAGCAAGGCCTCAGTGCGGCCATGCAAGGGCGCACGACGCTGGTAATCGCGCACCGGTTGGCCACCGTGCAAAAAGCCGACCGGATCGTCGTGATAGAGCGAGGCAGGATCGTGGAAACCGGTACACCGGAAGATCTGCGCAATCAAGGCGGGCTCTACGCGCGGCTGGCGGCACTGCAACTCAACCATTAACCAGCGAGCTGGTTGGGGTCGGGGCAAGGTCAACTCTCTTGCCAGCCGGTTCGGGCAGCGAGAAGATCGAAAAAACCAAGTATTGAAGGTCAGCTATCTGTCGCTCATGAGTCAGCCGCAAAAAATTTTTGGCGGGCAGCAGCGCGGCCTTATGTGGAGCTCCACATAAGGCCGCGGACCCGTCCCTCATACCTGGCACTCTGACTGACTGCGAACTCTTCCGGACATTCAGGTTGTGCGTTCAGCAGTTTTCTCCGCACCATTGCACGACCTCAAGACGATCGTAATAACCGCCCAGTTGTTGCATGACGCGCCCCACGGTTTAGAGCGCTTGCTGGAAGGCAAGGCTCAACAGGGCACGTTGCGGATGAGAATACCGAGTGCAAGATTGGTGGTGAGCAGGGCGGCAATCAGGGGCGGCCACGACTGCAGGGCGTAAGCGAACAGACCGCCGCCGCATTCCGCAACGGTAAGGAATGCGCCCGCCGTGAGCGGCGCGCTGCTGTTCGGGAACGATTGAACCTTGATTCCTCGGTTGATCGCGCCCGAGTGTGGGTCTGCCGGGCCGGCTGGCAAGGAGAGACGACGACGCGAGGCCGCCCCCGCTAGGAGGAGCGACGCCGCCAGACAGTCCGGCAGGCCCGCAATCGGGTGCGAAGCGGGCTCACCCATCCGGTGAGCATGATCGAAGGCGCAAACCTCAGCACCCATGAGGCCTCGCGAGGGAGATCGAGCGGTCAACCGAGGAATCAAGGTTGAAAGCTGTCCGCCAACACCGCCAGCATATACAAGTGCAAGTCCATCGCCACGAATAACAGCGCCACCAGAATGCCGAGTAATTGCGCGATGAGCGGGGTGAAACCGGCATTCTGCGGATCGAATAAATTGGCTAAGCCCAACCCCATCTGCATCCCGGCGATATCGCCCGCCATCTCGATCGCGGAAAAAATCAGGCGAATCGAAAATCCCATCATCAGCCCGGCCACGATTTGTTGCGCCAGCACGAACAGTCCCGCTGCCGAGGCCCATGACCGCGCCGGTCTGGAACGCCTGCTGCGATACTGCGCCCGGCCGGCGTTTGCACGGGTGCGGCTGCGCGAAATCGACGCCGAGCATCTGGTCCACGAGAGCGTCAAGCCCGGTCCCGGCGGCGGTGTCAGCCTGGTGCTGACACCGATGGAACTGCTCGACCGCCTGGCGGCGCTGATTCCGCCACCGTGCCAGCACCGGCATCGTTACGTCGGCGTGCTGGCGCCGAACGCGCCGCTGCGGGCGGTGGTGACGGCGCTGGCGCAACCGGAAGCCGAGGCGCGCCTCGCCACCCCGGAAGTGCAGTCGGTCGTAGGGGATGATGATATGGACGAACCGCTTCATCGGAAAGCCGCACGTCTGGTTTGGGCCATGCTCATCGCCAGAATCTACGAGGTGTTTCCGCTGGTGTGTCCCCGGTGCGGCGGCCAGATGCGGATCATCGCCTTCATCACCGACGGCGCGGCGATACGCGAGATCCTCGCCCATCTGGGCGGCGCGGTCGCCTCTTGCCGGCACGCGGACCGCCCCTGTGGGAAATGCCGGGCGCCAAACCCAGCCAGTTCGATCCCTAATTTCAACTGGCACCGGACTACGAGTTCGATCAGCGGATTGCCTGGTGACCGGGGCAAAGACCGACGAGCACGCTCGCCCGCCTGGAGGAACTCGCGCCTGAGGTTGTGCAAGCGACAGGAAAAGCCGCTCCCACAGCCTCAGGCGATCCAATGGACTCCCGCATGGGGTTTTCAGATCACGCTATCTCCCTTTCCGTGATTGACCACGGCTCGATGGCCCAGGATACTGTTCAAAAATGGCGTTGAAATTCCTATTTTTTCCCGGCGACCCAGTTGCTCTTGACAGGATCACCAAGCGATTCGCCGATGCGAGAGACGCCGTAGCCAGGCGTGATGGGAAGTTTTTGGAGGGCGGCAAGGAACCGCCTTCATTCCACGAGATTCGTTCCCTGTCTATCCGACTATGGACCGCGCAGACTGGTGCGGACTTCGCCCAGTCCATCGCGGGCCACAAGGACTCGGCGACAACGGCCACCTACCGTGACGTTAGGGGGTCAGAATGGGCCAAAATCGTTTTGGCAACATAATGGCAAAGTTTTGGCAAATACCCGCCAAGCCAATATCCATGCGGATTTCAGAGGAGTGCATGTAATTAGCCTTCAAATACATCTGAAATGGTTGCGTGACGACGCCGAACGCCGTGCCCTGCTCGCCGAACAGGAAAGCAAGCCGCTGGTTTCGGTGGACATGCCGCTGCGCGCCAACCTATCGCTGCTGGACAACATCGCGCTGATTCCGCAATACCGCCACAACTTGGGTTATGAGACCGCCTCCGCTCAGGCCTGGGATCTTCTGCTCCTGACCGGCCAGGAAAGTGCCGCCCTGAAACGCGACCCGCAGCTCAACCCTGTGGAACGCTTTGTCGCCAAGCTGCTGCGAGCCGCCATCGAGCGGCCGCCTATAATCCTGATCGACCGCCCCGCCCTGCTTCTGCCGGACACGCATTACCCGCCCTTCCTCAGCGACTTGCTGGAACGCCTGTCCGACCACCTCAACGACTGCTGGATTCTGGATTACCGATGGAACGAGCCTCTGTATCCCCCGCGCTTCCTGTCCCCCGCGCCCCGCTGATCAAGAACCTGGAGTTCAAGATCGGCCTGTTGCTGGCCTTGACCGTGCTCCTGGGCGTCGCCTTCGTCGCCTATGCCCTCTATGCGCGCGGCGCCTTCCAGGTGACCCGCGGTCTGGTGCTGACGGCCGAAGATGTGGAAGGCGTGAGTGTGGGCATGCCTATCTCCTTCTCCGGCTTCCCCATCGGCAAGGTCACCCGCCTTCACCTCAACGATGACGGCAAAGTCCGCATCGAACTCGCGATTCCCCGGGAAGACGCCCGCTGGCTGCGCAAGAGCAGTGTGTTCACGCTGGAAAAAGCGCTGGTCGGTGGCGCCAAGATCAAGGCCCACACCACCAATCTGCAAGATGCCCCACTGGAAGACGGGGCGGTGCGGCCGCTCCTCACTGGCGACGCCACCAAAGAAATTCCGTTGCTGGTCGAGAAGGTGAAGGCCATTCTGGCCAACGTCGAAGCCATGACGGTGGCCGGTGCCCCGCTTAACCGCAGCCTCGGCCATGTCGAAACCGTCACCGGGCGCATGGCCGGCGACTATGGCTTGCTGCAAGGCGTGATGGGCAGCCCGGACAAGGCACAGAAGGTGGTGCGGGCGCTGGACCAGGCCAATACCCTGCTCACCTCGCTCAACGGCGTCTCGCTCAAGGTCGATGGTATGCTGGCCAAGACAGATAGCCGCCTGTTCGGCCAGGATGGCGTGATGGACCAGGCACAGGGCGCGGTGGCCAAGGTCAACGCCCTCCTCGGCGACGTGCGCGAGAGCCTGAAAAAAGCCGATGCCCTCCTCGCTAATGCCCAGACCGCCAGCGCCGATATCACCAAGATCACCGGCAACGTCGCCGAAGCCACCACCGACATGGCCCGCCTGCGCCTGGAAATCGACGACAGCGTGCGCAAGGTCAACCACCTCATCAACGAAATCAACAAGAAGTGGCCGTTTGCCCGCGACATGGAGATCAAGACGCCATGAAACCGACCGTTGCGCTCACGCTCGTTCTGCTCCTGGCCGCCTGTTCCAGCGCCCCGCCGCCGCCCGACTGGAAGATGAACGCGGTCAGCCTGATCGAACATTTTCAGGCCAGTTGGCTGGAGGGCGACGGCAAGACCGCCGACATGGCCCTGGACAAGGCGCGCGGCGAAATCGCCAAGACTGGCCGCCTGGACTTGCTGGCGCGCGCCGAACTGGCGGCCTGCGCCACCCGCGCCGCCGGGCTCGATTTTTCGCCCTGCGTGGGTTATGGCCGACTGGCCGGCGAGGCCGCGGCCAACGATGCGGCCTATGCGCGCTTCATAGCTGGCGAATGGCGTGGCATCGACACCAAAGCCCTGCCCGCGCACTACGCCAGCCTGGCAACGGCCAAAGACGACGCCGCCGCCAACCGTGCCGTGGGCGAGATCAAGGAGCCTCTGCCGCGCCTGATCGCCGCCGCCCTGTTGTTCAAAACCCAGCGCGCCGAACCAGCCACCCTGGCCGTGGCCGTCGCTACCGCCTCGGAACGCGGCTGGCGCCGGCCATTGCTGGCCTGGCTGAATGTACAACTGAAACGTGCCCAGGCCGCCGCCGACATGAGCGCCGCGGCCCACCTGCAACGCCGTATCGACCTGATCACCGGCCCCTCCTTGCCCGCAAGCCAATAGCTCGAACCGCATGACAACCTGGAATACGCCGGCCTGGCGTGCGGGTGACTGGCGCGATTGGCTGGACGATCACGGCTCCCTCACCCGCCGCCTGCAAAGCATCTGCCCGCACCTGCGGGTGCGGCGCCTGCAACAGCACATCGCCCGGCCGCTGCGCGATGAATGCCGGCCGCTAGGGCTGGCACGCAGCCAACGCGCCCTGATTCGGGATGTCCTGCTGATCTGCGGCGACACCCCTCTGGTCTACGCTCATAGCGTCATCCCCCTGACCGGACTGGACGGCCCCTGGGTTGCCCTGTCACGCCTGGGCAACCGCCCGCTCGGCGCCGCCCTGTTCGCCAACCCCAAGGTGCGTCGTTTTCCCCTGGAATACCGGCAGCTCGACGCCCGCCACCCCCTCTACCACCTTGCCGTCAGCCATCTAGCTGTTGCCAATCTCGCCGAAGCCCCGCGTCGTCTGTGGATGCGCCGTTCGCAATTCGCGCTGGCCGGGCACCCGCTGCTGGTGACCGAAGTCTTTCTGCCCGCCATTCGCGAGTACCCTTCGCCGGATTCACGCAATCTGAAATAACCCTACCTCGGCCTGACTCCACAAGGGCCCTCCTGTGCATCGGCAGGGCAAATTTGTTCTAACGCGCCGTAAATACTCTGTTGTAAACATACAAGCATGCTTATCCGGTTAACGCCCACGATCCTCTACCTGTGGGAGAGCGCTTGGAGAGTCCTACCCCACATTTAACACCCACCCAACACCCCCTTATAAATCAGCCTATTACGACTGAACATCCCCCCGTCAGGCACTACAACCGCGTCATCCGCCGTTCAAGCGACGGATCGCACGGCGCCTCCCG
>Ga0210033_1002086_pt1 | contig 17498 bp, 9 predicted proteins | sample CryGeymeta201501_FD_185465 | JGI IMG/M metagenome (GOLD analysis project Ga0210033, IMG submission 185465) | Groundwater microbial communities from Crystal Geyser aquifers in Utah, USA - Crystal Geyser metaG 2015-01 (SPAdes) (version 2) | ecosystem: Environmental > Aquatic > Deep subsurface >... | reverse complement strand
CCGAGAGCTTGCTGTGGGTGACGTAGGCCTTGGCATGAAATTTACGTTTGGTATAGACGCGGCACTTGATTTGACCGATGGCAATGGCTTGCACAACGGCGGCCACACCGGTCAGAAAATCATTTTTAAGCTTTTCGCGCTCAATGCTGTCATCCAGCAGTCCCTGAATACGCCCCACGCCATCGTTCAAGGTGCGTTGCGTGCGGCGTGTCACCTCGTCACCCATCAGGATGCGGATTTGATCGAGCTTTTGCCATTTGCCGTCAAGCGCGAGCAGCGAGCCAATTTCAAAATAACCGGTAGCAATGTCAAATTTGTTGGAGATATCAGTCCACTCGGCCAGATAGTTCAAGACTTTCCAGTCATCGTCGCTGTTGTCAACGATAAAAAGGTCGTTGCCGGATTTTTTAGTCATGGTGTGAGTTGCTGCCACTGCACCAGCACATCGTCCCAGCGCCGCTGGGCAGCTTGCAAATGGCTGATTTTGACGTGGCCATAGCCGCGAATGTCGTTTGGAATTTGCGCCAGTTGACAAGCAATTTTGTAGCACTCTGCGCTTGATTCAAAAGGGCTAGAAGCCAATTTATCCATACATTCTTGCAGCTGGTTCTGGTAGCGCTCAATCCAGGCGCGCTCTTGACGACGCTCTTGCGTGCGGCCAAACACATCCAGCACCCCGCCACGCAAGCCTTTCAAACGCGCCAGCAGCCCAAAGGCTTTGATCATCCACGGGCCAAAGCGTTGTTTGACCAGTTCCCCCTTGTCATTGGTTTTAGTCAACAGGGGCGGCGCCAGATGAAAGTGCAGTTGGTAATCGCCCTCAAACTGCTGCGCCACCTGGGCGGCGAAGCTGCCGTCGGTATACAGCCGCGCCACTTCGTACTCGTCTTTGTAAGCCATCAGTTTGAACAGGTTGCGCGCCACCGCTTCGCACAATGCGGTTTTGCCCAAGGCCGCATCCAGCTGCTGCACCTGATCCATCACTTTTTGATAGCGCGCCGCGTAGGCGGCATCCTGGTAAGCGGTCAAAAATGCCACACGTTTGGCAATCACATCCGCCAATGCCGGTTTTTTGACGAATTCGATGACCTGGCGTGTTTGCAGCAAGGCCAGCACTGCAGCCAGGTCATGCGCGCAGTGCCTACCCCACTCAAACGCGGCCTGGTTGTTGGCCACCTGCACACCGTTGAGTGCCATGGCGCGCAGCAAGGCGGCGCGGCTCAAGGGCACACGACCCTGTTGCCAGGCGTAACCCAGCAGCAAGGGGTTGGTGTAGATGGCGTCGCCCAGAGCCAGGGTGGCCACCTGCTCGGCATCGAACACGCCCAGCGCCTGCATGCCCACCTGGGCGGCAATCGCGGCCTCGCAGCCACCTTCAGGAAACTGCCACTGCGGGTTGTGCACAAACGCGGCGGTGGGCGTGGCATGGCTGTTGAGCGCCACATAAGTGCGCCCCTGCTGCATCACGTTCAAGGTGATTTTGCTGGCGGCCACGATGGCATCGCAGCCAATCACCACATCCGCTTTGGCGGTATCCACCTTGCTGGTGTAGATCGCCTCTGTGCTGTTGGCCACCTGGACAAAGCTCCAGGTGGCGCCGCCTTTTTGCGCCAGGCCACCGGCATCTTGTGTGACCACGGCCTTACCTTCGAGGTGCGCGGCCATGCCCAGCAACTGGCCGATGGTGATGACCCCCGTGCCGCCGACCCCGCCCACCACAATGCCCCAGGCCGTATCCGTGGCGGGCAACACCGGTTCAGGCAAGCGTGGCAAGGCACTCAAACTGCCTTGCTGGTCTTTTTTGGGCTTTTTGAGCAGCCCACCCTTGACAGTGACAAAGCTGGGGCAGAAGCCTTTGACACATGAAAAGTCTTTGTTACAGCTGTTTTGGTTGATGGCACGCTTGCGGCCAAATTCGGTCTCCAGCGGCTCGATGCTCAGGCAGTTGGACTGCTCGCCGCAGTCGCCACAGCCTTCACACACCAGGGTGTTGATCACCACCCGTTCATCGGGCTCAGTCAGTGTGCCGCGCTTGCGCTTGCGGCGTTTCTCGGTGGCGCACATCTGGTCGTAAATGATGGCAGTGGTGCCGTGAATCTCACGAAACTCGCGCTGGATGCGGTCGAGTTCATCGCGGTGCTGCACCTTTACGCCAGGTAACAGCGCTACACCGGCGTATTTTTCAGGCTGGTCGGTCACGATCACCAGCTTGGCCACGCCCTCACTGACCAGGCTGGCCATGATTTGCAGCACGCTGTGGCCTTCGGCACGCTCGCCCACGCGCTGGCCACCGGTCATGGCCACGGCATCGTTGTACAAAATCTTGTAAGTGATGTTGACCCCGGCGGCAATGCTCTGGCGAATGGCCAGCAAGCCGCTGTGAAAGTAGGTGCCGTCGCCCAGGTTGGCAAACACATGGGTGTCGGTGGTAAAGGGCCGTTGCCCCACCCAGGCCACACCCTCGCCGCCCATCTGGCTGAAGGTGCTGGTGCTGCGATCCATCCAAACCGTCATGTAATGGCAGCCAATGCCAGCCATGGCGCGGCTGCCCTCGGGCACGCGGGTGCTGGTGTTGTGCGGGCAGCCACTGCAAAACCAGGGGGTGCGTTCACCGGTGTCAGACTTGAGTTCTAACGCACCGCGTTCTTTGGCGGCCAGCAGGGCCAGGTGCTGGTCCATGCGCTGTGCCACATCGCCCGGCACGCCCAATTTTTGCAGGCGCTTGGCAATCGCTTTGGCTACCAAGCCCGGGTTCAGGTCGGCATTGGCACGCAGCAAGGCACTGGCACCGGGGTTGGGCTGGCTCCACTCACCACCGCTGCCATTGCCTTCACTGTCACCATCGCCATCAAACTTACCCACCACATTGGGGCGCACGCGCCAGTGGTACAGCTCTTCTTTGAGCTGGTATTCAATGACCTGGCGCTTTTCTTCCACCACCAGAATTTCTTGCAAACCTTGGGCAAAGTCGCGTGTGCTGCTGGCTTCGAGCGGCCAGACCACGTTGACCTTGTGCAGGCGCAGCCCAATACGTTTGCATGTCGCTGCATCCAGCCCCAAATCGGCCAGCGCCTGGCGCGTGTCGTTGAAGGCCTTGCCGCTGGCAATGATGCCAAAACGATCCTGGTTGCTTGCGATGACGTTGTGATTGAGCTTGTTGGCACGCACATAGGCCAGCGCGGCGTACCACTTGTAGTCCATCAAGCGCGCTTCCTGCTCCAACGGCGGGTCCGGCCAGCGGATGTGCAGGCCACCTGCGGGCATGGCAAAGTCTTCGGGCAGCACGATCTTGACACGCTCTGTGCTGACATCCACCGAGCTGCTCGACTCCACCACCTCCTGAATCGTCTTCATGCCGGCCCACACGCCCGAGAAACGGCTCAGGGCAATGGCGTGCAAGCCCATGTCCAGAATGCCTTGCACGTCGGACGGAAAAAACACCGGCAGCCCGCAGGCCTTGAAGATGTGGTCGCTTTGGTGCGCGGCGGTCGAGCTTTTACTGACATGGTCGTCGCCCGCCACCGCCACCACACCACCGTGCTGGGCGGTGCCTGCCATGTTGGCGTGTTTGAACACGTCCGAGCTGCGGTCCACCCCCGGCCCCTTGCCGTACCAGAGGCCAAACACGCCGTCATATTTTTTGGTTTGGGGGTACAGGTTCAGCTGCTGCGTGCCCCACACCGCCGTGGCGGCCAGCTCTTCGTTGACACCCGGCTGAAACACGATGTGCTGGGCATCCAGATGCTTGCGCGCCGCCACCAGCGCCTGGTCATAGCCACCCAAGGGCGAGCCCCGGTAGCCACTGATGAAACCGGCGGTGTTCAAGCCGGCCAGCGCATCACGCTGACGCTGCAACATGGGCAAGCGCACCAGCGCCTGCACGCCGCTCATGAAGGCGCGACCCTGGGTTTGGGTGTATTTGTCGTCCAGGCTGACAGCTGCTGTGGGCACTTGTGCCGCCAAGGGTAAAGGTGCGTTCATGAGCCACTCCGGTTTTTCATCAGGCGTCTCGTGAACACCTGTGTGTTGAAAGTTGAAACCTGCAAAAACGCCACCCGATGGATACAACATGAGGTGGCGTCAAATAAAGATACTTTTTGGCTTCTAGCCCTTATTTAATAAGGGCGAATAGCTCTTTAAAGCATAGCAAAAGAATAGCTATCGCATCAACACCTTGCGAATAGTCTCGGCCAGTTCATCCGCAACAAACTTGGCCACGTAAGCATCGGCACCGACTTTCTTGACATGGTCTTCGTTGGTAGACCCGGTCAGCGAAGAGTGAATCACCACCGGGATACCGCTGTAACGCACATCCTGCTTGATGTTGCGCGTCAGGGTAAAGCCGTCCATCTCGGGCATTTCAAGGTCGGTCAACACCAGCGCCACTTTGTCCTTGATGGTTTTGCCTTGTGCCTCAGCTTCTGCAGCCATGGCTTTCAAACGATCCCACGCTTCCTGCCCCGACTTGGTCATGATGAAGGGCACGCCCATGGCTTGCAAACCCTGCTCGATCATCATGCGTGCCACAGCAGAGTCGTCTGCAGCCAACACCACTGAACCTTCAGGAATATGCAGCTTGCTGCTGGGTTCAATCTCCACCTGATGCTGCTCAGGGAACACATCGCGCAGAATTTGCTCCACATCCAGCACCTGTGCCAGGCGGGTGTTTTCGGCAGCACCATCCAGACGCGCAATGCTGGTGACCAGGCCACCGCCACGACCTTCAGCGGACAGCACGTGCTTCCACTCCAGACGCACGATTTCATTGACTTCTTCAACGGCAAATGCCTGCGTGGTGCGGGCAAACTCGGTCACCAGCAAAATGCCCAGCCCCTTGGTGGGGTTGGTACCCACCAACTGTGGCAGGTTGATCACGGTGATCATCTGGCCACGGATGTTGGCCACGCCCATTACCGACGGTGGTGAATTGACCATGGCGGTGATTTCGGGCATGACCAAAATTTCACGCACCTTGAACACATTGATGCCAAACAGCTCGCGTTTGTCGGTGCCAGGGGCTTCACCCAAACGAAACAGCAGCAGCTCAAACATGCTGTTACCGGCCAGATTGGTGCGCTCATCAATATCGCGCATGGTGGATTTGCTGCTTGCTTTGTTCATGAGTCGGTCCGGTTAGAGCTTAAACAACGGGTTTTTAAGTGTCTATGGTAACGCCTTCAGAAGGGTTTGGGCCACAGCACCCACAGGCGCAAGGGTTGCTTGAGCCGTCCGGCCAATTCACCGGCAGCCACGCCCCAACCAGCAAACAGATCGGCTCGGACTGCCCCACGAATGGCGCTGCCCGTGTCTTGTGCCAGCACCAAGCGCTGCAAACTCACTTGCGCGCCCTCAGAGGCCAACCAGACCGGGGTGCCATACGGAATGCTTTGCGGATCCACCGCAATAGACCGGCCCGGTGTCAGCGGCACGCCTTGCGCACCGCGTGGACCAAAGCCACTGTCAAATTCACTCAAAGCCTCTTCCTTGAAGAAAACCACCCTTGGGTTACGCCACAGCAACTCACGCACGCGCTGCGGGTTTTGCAGCATCCAGGCTCGAATGCCAGGCCAGGATGCATCACGCACTTCACCCTGATCCAGCAGCCAGCGGCCGATACTTTGGTAAGCATGGCCGTTGTGCCCCGCATAGGCCAGGCGTACCAGTTGCTGGCGGCCATCGGGCTCGGTCACACGCAAGCGGCCAGAGCCCTGGATTTGCAACAACATGGCTTGCACCGGGTCGGCCAGGTACAGCAGGCTGCGGCCTTGCAGCGCCGCTTGCGCTTGTGGCAGTGTCTCCATGTCCTGGCGGCTGAACCAGGGTTGGCGCGCCGACAAGCCCGCTGGCGCTTGGTATAGCGGCACCTCAAACCCTGGCTGACGCACACGTTGGGCTTCAAACTCGGGCTCGAAATAGGCGGTGAGCAAGCCCTTGTTTTCGGCTTGCAGCGACTCCACACGGTAGGGTTGCAGGCGTCCCATAAGCCACTGGCGTTGAAGCGCTTCACCACCAATGCTCAAGCGACGCACCTCCGGGCACAGCGGGGCAAACACGGGGCCGGGGCGCTCACAACTTTTCAGCCAGGCGTTCCAGGCTTCATACAAGGCATCCGTTTCAACGCCGGGCAACTCGCTCCAGGGCACAGCCACCCAGCGGCTATTGCCCTGCTGCAGGTTGGGCAAACCCGAAACACTCTGCGGCAGCGCAGCCGCAGAAGGATCGGGCATGGCCACGTTGGTCGGCGCGGCCGGCACAGACGACACCGGTGGCTTACTGGCACAGGCGGCCAATAGCAGCGTCACCGCCGCCATTAAGTTGTGCAACAAACTGTAGTGAACGCGCTTCATACCACGCGGTGCTGCAGGGCCGGCAAGCGGCTACGGCAAGCTTCAAGGGTTGCAAAATCAAGCTCTGCCAGCACCACGCCAGCGCCGTCCTCGCGCTGCGCCAGCACCTTGCCCCAAGGGTCAACCAGCATGGCATGGCCCCAGGTGCGGCGCTGGTTGTCGTGCAAGCCGCCTTGCGCTGCAGCGGCCACAAAAGCCAGGTTTTCAATGGCCCGGGCTCGCAACAACACCTCCCAGTGGTCTTGCCCGGTGGTGTAGGTAAAGGCGCTGGGCACCAGCAGCAGATGTGCCCCGGCTGTGGCATAAGCCCGGTACAACTCGGGAAACCGCAAGTCGTAGCACACGCTCAAGCCCACGCGCCAGGTGTGGCCGTCTTTGGAAGGCAGGTCAAAGCTCACCGGCACGCTGCCCGGCGCAAGCACCACAGACTCGTCGTAGCGTTCGAGCCCATTGTCAAAGCGGAATAAATGAATTTTGTCGTAGCGCGCCATGCGAAGACCTTGCGGCGAAAACACCAGGCTGGTGTTGCAAACCCGCGCCACGTCAGTCGCACTCTGTAGCGGAATCGTGCCGCCCACCAGCCAGACCCCGAGGCGTTGTGCAGTCTGCGCCAAAAATTGCTGCAACGGCCCCTGCCCCTCAGGCTCGCCAATGGCCAGCTTGTCGGCATCCTGTTGCCCCATCAGGCAAAAATATTCTGGCAGCACCAGCAGCTCGGCTCCGGCCTGGGCGGCTGACTGCAGCAGCGCACTGGCTTGCTGCAGGTTGGCCGCGACATCTGCGCCCGATACCATTTGAATCACAGCAACTTTCACGGCTTGGTCTCCTTGGGAAGAGGTGTGGAACGGGGCACTTTAGCCACCTGCGGGTCAGTCCAGCTGCCGGTGACATGAAAGTTCTGGGTATTGGATTTAATTAAGGGTTGACGCAAAAAAATCTGTGCCAGAAAAGTACCCAAGCCCACTGCCGGATTGATCACCGAGGCAATCAAAGTGGCAGTACCTGCATTGATCTCGGGCACCACCACCACTTTCAAATCCTGGGTTTCTTGTGCAAGATCCGTTTGGCCTTCCATCAACACCACCGCACTCACGCCTTTCATTTGCAAGTTATTGGTGCGCGCTATGCCTTGCTCCACCTGCACATCACCACGCACAAAATCAAACGCAAAACCTTCGCTAAAAATATCCCGAAAGTCAAGCGTCAAGCGCCTAGGCAAAGCTTGCAGGCTCAACACCCCAAAGAGTTTGGCAATGCCTGGATCGGCTTTCAAGAACTGACCCGATGCAATGTTCACGGTGAAGGCTCCGCTCAAGGTTGGGTAGTCCAGCTTCAAGGGTGATCCTAGCCAGGCCACTTGGCCTTCGAGCTTGCCACTGGCTTGGCGCACAACACCTGGCATTTCCAATCGTGTCAGCAAAGCACCGCCATCGCGCACATCCAGTTTGAAATTGAGCACGGTACGGCGGCGCTCAGCCACCTCAGAACGCATCCCCATCTCTGTCACACCAGGCGCACTCAAACGCGTCCAGTTGCCACTGGCCGTGAGTATGGCCTCGGGCACACTCAAGTTGAATTGATTCAGCCGCCATTCACGCACGCCCCCTGCACCCGCAGCCATACGGTTAAGAGCCTGCACTTCAAGACGACCCAAATGTCGGCCACTTAATTCAAAGTCATCAACCGCAATGTCCAAAGCCGGAATACTGGCCGGTTGCGTATCCAGCAATGCCTCCACCTCAGAGGCCTGGGACGGCGCAATGGTTAGCCGAGCCAAGCGTGCATACACCCGCCCGGCATGGCTGTCCAAAACGCTACCCGAACCTTGTCTGAACTCCAGATAGCCATTGAGTTCACGGGCATCCAGGTTGGCACGCCACAAGCTGCCTTCACGACCGCCACCCACCACTACCTGATTAAACTGTCGCCCAATAAAGTGCAGCGCTTCAGTGCGTACTGCGAGCACTGTTGGCAAGTAGGTCATATACGCTTTGTCAAAATTATCCATGGCCGCTTCTTGCGAGCCGCCTGTGACATGTGACAACATCTCTTGCCAGGCATCCATATCCAGCATTGGCAACTTGACGTTGGCACTGACACCGGTTGACGGCAAGGGTGCAGATTCCAGCTCTGATAATCCCACTGCAATCGCCCCTCGTAACACACGTGGTATCTCACCCGACACGTCGCGTTCAAAAACAGCACTTCCGATGTTGCCCATACTCAGGCTTAAGCGGTCTTGCAATGGCTCCGCATCGCTGCCCTCACGGGCGTTGTTGAGCACTTCTGACTGCAAACGAAACGGCATCACAGTAGCCGCCGTTTTTTGCAGCGGCTCGGGCAAGTTCAGCGCCAATCCCTGCAAATTGCTCAGCACCAACAATTCTGGTCGGCCACGTCGCAACCCCAAGGTGGCGGTATATGCCGCGTTGCCACTGGCGCGCTGCGCCAGTCGAGCCACGAACCCAAGTTCTTTGGCTTGGCGCAACCCGTCGGCACTGGCTGTGCCAGTGGCACGAATCACGCCTGGTGTCATGCGCGCCATCGCCTTATCAGGGGCCAACACCAGGCCGCCTTCTAGGCGCACGTCGCCCCCCAGCATGCGCGCCTGCACACCTGTCAGGCTCAAGCCCGTCTGGGTAAAGTTCACCACGCCCCGGGCTCGCGTGAGCTTGGGACTGTCGGGCGTGATCTGCAGCTCATTGCCCGCCAGGGTCACACTGCCCTGAAGCGTCGTTTTATCCAGCTGGACAATGGGCAGGTTCAGTTTGAGCTTCACATCGGCCACACCACTGGCGGTGGTTTGTGCCAATGCACCGCCGGTGAGCGCATTCAAGGGTGAGGTCTTGATCACGCGCAACGCATCCGGCCACAGGCCTTTGAGGCTGGCCTCGACTTCGACCACCGAGTGAGCCATGTCAGAGATGATCACGTCGACCTGTGTCACCTGCACGTCCGGCGCTTGTGCAATATGCGCCCGTGCGCCTTTCACATGCAGTTGCATGCGGTCAATCAACAGCTGACCATTGATGCCGCCCAGCGTCGGCCAGGGCATCTCTTGCTCGCCCTGCAGGGTGCGCGGCGCAAAGGCCAAGGCTGCGTTTTTGACATCAGCCCTGATTTTGAATGCCCCTTGGCGCGGGTCAATCAGAGGGAGTTGATTGATGTCGCCCCGGATGTCGAACCGCACATTGCTGGCTTGCCCGGCGGTAATGGCAGCACGCACATAGTCGCGCGCCCGCTGATCGATCACCAAGGGCAAATAACGGTGCACGCGGACACCATCTGCGCGGCTGAGGTTGGCCTGAACATTCAGCACCCCGGGAAACCGACTGTGGCTGGGCGACTTGGAGGCATCCGAGGTTACCCATTTGATTTGCGCCTGCCCCTGGGTATCGGCATTGGAAAAGTTCACATCAGAAAGTTGCACGGCAATGCGCTCGCCCTTGACCTGCCAACGCGCCAGAGCCAGCAAGTTGTCAACCGGAATCAGGCTTTCCTGAAAGACACCTGGCAGATCCACACTGCCGTTGTCAATGCGCAAATTGGCCCGCCCGGCTTGTTGGTCAAACTCAAAATCCACCCCCAGTCCGCTGACACCGGGCAGAGGCGACACGGCGGCTATTTCAAGCTGACTCAAGCGGCCTTTGGCGGAGTAACTTTGCAATGCATCAGCCGAGCCTTGCCAACTCAGTGAGAGCTTTTCGGCCAAGCCTTTGGGTGCATAGGTCAGCCAGGGCGCGCGCATCGCATCGGCCAGGGGCAAACGTTGCACCAGTTGTGCCAGCGCCGCCAAATCGAGCTTGTCAGCCTGCACCTCACCACGGGATGCCGCCCCGGATTTACCAGCCAAGAACTGCACGTGTACATTGCCACCCGGCCAGTGCAAGCCATCTTTGGCATCAAATGAAAGCTCGGTACTGAACGCCTCAAAACCCCCCGTCAACCTGCGCCCACCCACGCGCCCCTGGATTTGCATCAGGTCCAGTGCTGGCAAATTTTTACCCAGCGTCACGTCCACTTTAGTCAAAGCCACATCAGCCGTGACACCGCTGGGGCGTCCCCGCTTGACATCCACCCAGGCTCGCATTGCGCCTCGCCCCTGCCGTACGTCCACGCCCAGATTCACATAGCGGCGCAATTCAGACAAATCTACCCGATCAAACAGGGCATACAACTGGCCGTCCCAGTCTTGCCAGCGCCCCTGCTGCCGAGATAAAAGTGGCTGTAAAAATTGCCCACGCAACCCAAAGCGGTCACCCCAAATTTCGGGGGGCGTGGCATCCAACCGCAAGTCATGATGACGGCCCGCGTTGCGCACCACCACTTCAATTTGCTGCAGCACCACGGGTTCGGCTCCACGTTGCTCGTCCGTCCAGCGCAGCACACCGTCGTGAATGACAAACTCGATCTGGGAAAAAAACCAGTCCAGTACTGCAGAATTTGCGCCATCGGCAAATGCCATCTCCAGCCCAGCTACGGTGATGCGACCGTCTGCCAGCCGACGCACATCCAGCTTGGGGGCATCGATATAAATTTGCTCAAAACCGAGTCGCCACAAAGACCTGGACGACAGCGCCACCAGCACCCGGGGCAAACTCAAGGCCACCCGTTGCTCAGCATCTAGCAAGGTGACATCCGTTAACTCGACTGAGGGCACCAGGCCATTGGAATTGGCAACGATGGCACCAATACGCACCGGCGTACCCAAGGCTTGTGAGGCTCTGGCCTCCAGCTGCGGACGGAAATCGCCGATTCGCGGCACAATCCACCAGTGCAACGCGCCCCACGTCAGTCCCAGCAGCACCCAGGCCAACACCACCAGGCCGAGTAGCCAACGGGTCAAACCAGACCAGGTTTTAAGCAATTTGGAGGGGATGGGCGACACTTTGAATGAATAAGTTGACTACCTGATAATTATGACCCGCTCACCCTTGGCTCTGCACTCCCGGTTTGCCCAGCGCATCCACCGCCGCTTTGACACCCTGCTGGACTTGCTGCCGCCCGGATGCCCAGGCCCGGCTGAACTCGAACACGTCTTTTCCGCCCTTCAAACCCAGGGTAAAAACTGTGCCGAGGCGCTGCGTATCACCCGGCAATTGACGGTAGCGCGTGTGCTGACTCTGGACTGTGAACAACAGCTGCCCCTGGCGCAAGTGACTCAAGCCATGACTGACCTGGCTGAATTTGCCCTGAATGTGGCCTTAACCGAAGCCCTGGCCCTGCTTGACCAGACCCATGGAGCGCCCATGACCCCGCAGGGTCAACGCGCCCAACTGTGGATTGTGGGCATGGGCAAACTCGGCGCACGCGAACTCAATGTCTCTAGCGACATCGACCTGATTTATGTTTATGACGAAGACGGCGACACCGCCGGTGACCCAAAGGGGCGCGGGCGCATCACCAACCACGAGTACTTTGCCAAGGTGGTGCGTGCCGTATATGCCCTGGTAGGCGACACCACCGAGCACGGTTTTGTGTTCCGGGTTGACCTGGCGCTGCGACCCAACGGCAACTCCGGGCCGGCCGCTGTGTCACTGGACGCACTTGAAGAATACCTGCATGTGCAGGGGCGTGAATGGGAGCGCTTTGCCTGGCTCAAAAGCCGTGTGGTCGCTCCAACCGCGAGCGTGACCAGCGGCGCCACCCAGGCACTGCGCAAAGTGGTGATGCCGTTTGTGTTCCGGCGCTACCTGGACTACAGCGTGTTCGATGCCCTGCGTGTGTTGCACCGACAAATCCGCGAACACGCGGCCAAACGCAGCGCCGGTCACCCCGAACGCGCCAACGATGTCAAGTTGTCGCGCGGCGGTATCCGCGAGATTGAATTCACCGTGCAGCTGCTGCAAGTGGTTCGCGGCGGCCAGTTTCCCGAACTGCGCACCCGCCCCACCCTGAGCGCCTTGCCGCGCCTGGTACGCGCCGGACTGATGCAGGCCGCTCCAGCCGAGGCGTTGGCCAAGGCCTACGTGTTTCTGCGCCAGTTGGAGCACCGCATCCAGTACCTGGATGACCAGCAAACCCACGTGCTGCCCAACCAAGACCATGACCTGCAATGGATCGCCCTCACCATGGGGTTTGAGACCGAGCAGCAACTGCTCAGCCAGCTTGATGCACACCGCGAGGTGGTCGCCCAGGAGTTTGACAAATTACTCGGCGGACCACAACCCGAATGCAAGGCGTGCCCGGGCAACCAATCCCCGGACAGCAGCATCGAAGACCTGTTGCCCCAGCTGGGTGAGACCCTGCGTCAGCGGCTACAAGCGTGGCGCGAGCACCCGCGCGTGCTGGCCCTGCGCGACGAAGCCCGCAGCCGTTTGCTGCGCCTGCTGTCACGCACCGCGCAATGGGTCAAGGAAGGTGTGGCCAACGAAGCCGCCGCCGTGCGCCTGGTGGACTGGATTGAGCCCCTGTTGCGCCGCGAAAGCTACCTGGCGCTGCTGTGGGAGCGGCCCAATGTGCACGAGCGCCTGCTGCGCCTGCTGGGCGCGGCTCGCTGGCCCGCCCGCTACTTGATGCTGCACCCCGGCGTAATTGATGAATTGGCGGCTGCCGACATTTTTTACGAGCGCTTTAACGCGCAGGAATTTGAAGCCGACCTGGATCACCGCCGCAACGCCCTGCTAGGCACCGGCGAAGACGACGAAGAGTCGTTGTTGAACCTGTTGCGCCGCGCCCATCACGCCGAGGTTTTTCGTACCCTGGCGCGTGATGTGGAAGGCAAGCTCACGGTGGAGCAAGTGGCTGACGACCTGAGCGCGCTGGCCGACGCAGTGCTGTGCATCACCACCCGCTGGTGCTGGGCGCTGCTGAAAAAAGCACACCGCCCCGCACCTCAGTTCGGCATCATTGCCTACGGCAAACTCGGCGGCAAAGAGCTGGGCTATGGCAGCGACCTGGATCTGGTTTTCGTGTTTGACGATGCCGATGACAATGCCCCGGAAATTTACGCTGCGCTGGTGCGCAAACTCATCAACTGGTTGACCGTCAAAACCGGTGAAGGAGACCTGTATGAAATCGACACCGCGCTGCGCCCCAACGGCAACGCTGGGCTGTTGATCACCAGCTTTGAGTCTTACGCCAACTACCAGCAGCAACGCGGCTCCAACACCGCCTGGACCTGGGAACACCAGGCCATGACGCGCGCGCGCTGTGTGCTGGGCGATGCCAGCTTGCGCGCGCGTTTTGAGGCCGTCCGCCTGACCGTCATCGCCGCGCCGCGCGACGAAGACAGCCTGCGCAGTGAAATTGCCACCATGCGCGAACGCATGGCCCAGTCCCATCCTGGCAAACCCGGGCAGTTTGACTTCAAACAAAGCCCCGGCGGCATGATTGATGCCGAATTTGTGATGCAGTTTTTGGTGCTTTCCCAATCAGGCGCACACCCGGAGTTGCTGGCCAATGCGGGCAACATCGCTTTATTGGAGCGCGCCCAGGCACTGGGTTTGCTGCCCGAGGGCATGGGTCACGCAGCCGCCAGCGCTTACCGCACCCTGCGCCAGGTACAGCACAAAGCGCGTCTGGATGAAGCCGCAAGCTATGTCCCAACACCACAACTGCAAGCCGAGCGCGATGCCATTCTGGCTTTGTGGCAGTATGTGTTCATGCCAACCGCTTAAGCGCAACCCGGCACACCCAACCCATTTTTTAACCTTGATTGCTTCATGAAAAAAATCACCCAGATCACCCTCTTTGTGGTGGCCAGTGCCATGCTCACAGCCTGTGGCCCAGGCGCCAAGGACACGCACCCGCAGCAACTATTAAGCAAGCGCATCGCCATCTTCAAAAAGTTCACCAAAACCCTTGAACCTATGGGTCTGGTGGCTCGTGATCGCAAAGACTATGTCAAGGCCGACTTTGTGGCCCAAGCCCTGGCCTTGCAAGAACTCTCCAGCCAACCCTGGGTCTTCTTCAGTGCCGACGGCAATTACCCTCCCACCCGCGCCAAACCTGAGGTCTGGAGCAAAACCACTGAATTCAAGCAGGCCCAAGTCAAATTCCAGGCAGCAGTGGATGAATTGGTGAAGGTCTCAGGCAATGCTGACGTGGCAGCCATTCGTACCGGTGTGGATGCGGTGCAAAAAAGCTGCAAAAGCTGCCATGACCAGTTCCGCAGCGACACCCCTGGTGGCCAGTAAGGGCTTGTTCACAAATAACATGCACATTTGACTCGCCAACTTTGGGCGCACTGCGTCGTTGCAAATCGCTTGTGCAGCAGAGCTGCACGGCACGCTTTGCGCCTCGCATTGCATCCCAAATCCGGCGGAAAAATGTACAGCCTATTCATGAACAAGCCCTAAGTTCACTACCGAGCAGGCCGATAACGCTTTGTTATTTATAGCTGAAAGCCCTTAATTAATAAGGGATTAAGCCTTTTTATTCTCTATTTTTAACAAATCGCACATGCGGAATCACAGCGCAACCACTTGGCTGCAAAATCTTCTGCGCTGAGCGCGCGATCAAACAAAAACCCTTGCCCCAGCTCCACCCCCAGTTGCTGCAGCTGTTGGCGTTGGGCTTCTTCCTCAATGCCTTCGGCCACCAGGGTGTGGCTCAGGTTGTGTGCCATTTCCACAATGGTGCGCACCAGCACCGCATCGTTTTCATGAACCAACATGCCGCGCACAAAACTTTGGTCGATCTTGAGCACCGTCACCGGCAGCTTGCTCAAATAGGCAAGGCTGGAGTAACCGGTGCCAAAGTCGTCGATCGACACCGCGATGCCCAGCGCTTGCAGTTGCTCAAGCCGGATCATTTGCTCGGGCGTATGTTGCAGCAAGGCGTCTTCGGTAATTTCCAGCTCCAGCGCGCGCGGGCTGACCTGGTGCTGCTTGAGCCATTGTTGTAACTCGTCCAGCATGGCGGGGCGCTGCAGGTCTGACACGTTTTGGTTCACCGACAAGCGCCAGCCGCTGTGCCACACGCCCTCAGCGATCCAAACACCGAGTTGGCGCAAAGCCTCTTGCATCACCCATTTGTCCAGCGCCACCAGCAGGCCGGTTCTCTCGGCCACAGCAATGAATTCACCCGGCAACACCAAACCGTTACCAGGGCGCTGCCAGCGCACCAGCGCCTCTGCACCCATGAGTGCGCCGTCGCTCAAGCGCACCTTGGGCTGAAAATACACCTGCAGTTGCTGCTGCTCAATGGCTTGCGCCAGCTCGGTCTGGATGGCAAAGCTCTTTTTGCTGGCTTGGCTCATCCCTGGCTGGTAGATCGCCAGGCGGTTGCGACCGTCAATTTTGGCGTCGTACATGGCCAGGTCTGCACTGCGCAGCAGCAGGTCTGGGGTGTTGCCGTCTTGGGGGTACAGCGCCAGCCCCACACTGGCCATGGGGCGGTAGTTCTGGGCGCCTTGCAGTGGCACCGGCGCGCGTAGCTGGCAGAGCACATTGGCGGCCACCGCTTGAGCGCCTGTCGCATCGGTGTCGGGCAGCAGCACCACAAACTCGTCGCCGCCAATGCGTGCCACAGTGTCTTCGGTGCGCACGCTTTGCCGCAATCGGCGCGCCACCTCGCGCAGCAAGTCATCCCCCACCTGATGCCCCAGGGTGTCGTTGACCTCTTTGAAGCGGTCCAGGTCGACAAACAGCAAGGCAAAGGTCTTGTTGTGGCGCTGTGAGGCCGAAATCAGTTGCCCCAGTCGGTCATTGAGCAGGGTACGGTTTGGCAGACCAGTGAGCCCGTCATACGAGGCCTGGTAGGCCAGCGCCAGTTGGGCGTTGTGCAACTGTGTGACGTCGGCCTGAATGCCAATGTAGTTCAGCACCGTGCCATTGGCATCGCGCACCGCGTTAATGGTGCTCCAAATGGTGTAGCAGCTGCCATCGGCGCGGCGGTTGTTGATTTCCCCCGACCAGCTGCCGGTGCTGATAAGGGTCTGCCACATGCGGGTGTAAAAAGCTGCGTCTTGGCGGCCAGATTTCAAAATACTGGTTTTTTGGCCAACAACCGCCTCGGCTGAAAAACCACTGAGCTGGGTGAAGGCGGGGTTGACCCGCATGATCTGGGTGTCGGCATCGGTGATGATGATGGCCTCTGCCGAATGCATGAACACGGTTTCACTTAACAAATGCAGGCGCTGCTGGTCTTTCAGGGCGGTGATGTCGGTCGAAATACCGCCCACGCCATAGACGCGGCCTTGCAGGTCATGCAGGGGAAATTTGCGGGTTAAAAAATCCAGATGGTTCTCTGGCTGACCCACATGCACTTGTTCTTCTAGCGTCACGGCTTGCCCGCTGCTGAGCACTTTTTGATCTGCCTGCGCGTGCAAGATGGCGTCCCGCAGCGGCAAAAAACTCTCGCGCGGCTGCCCGACCACCTCGCCGCGTGTGCGCTCCACAAAGTTCAACAGGGCTTGGTTGGCCAGCAGCATCTTGCCCTGGGTGTCGGCGGCATAGATAAAAGCATCGCTGGAGTCGAGCAGCAAGCTGTAAAAGCGCTGGTCTTCCTGGCGTGCCAGCTCGGCGCTGCGGTCTACCCAGAGCATCAGCACCCGGCGGTCAAGCTTGTAGTCAATCGACAAACCAATCAGGTGCACATCCAGGCTGGTGACCTGCGCGGCTTGGGGGCTGGATGTTTTGGGTTGTAGCCCTTGCAGCACCAGGGTTTCGCCCGGTGTCACATTGCGCAAGGCCTGGTGCAAACGCGCGCGGTCTTTGCCCGTGAACTGGCTCCAGAGCCGCATGTCGGTGGTGGCAAAAGCCTTGCGTTGGCCCAGCCATTGATCGGCCAAGGCGTTGCTGTCGTCAACCGCACCATTGCCATCCACCACCATGGCGGCCAGTGGCAACTGACTGAACAGGTATTGGTAGCGCTTGCGCGCGGTTTCGGCATCCTGCTGGGCGGCGCGCAGCTCTTCGTTTTGCAGCTCCAACTCCACCTGGTAAATGCGCAGGTCTTCGAGCAGCTTGAGGGTTTGCAGGTGCGCCTCATCAAGGCTGCCAGCAAGGTCTATTTGGTCTCGATCAGCTTGCATCAAAACAGCCTGCGCTCTTTGTTTTAAAAGCGCCAAGCGCTCTGTTTTTTGAATTTCTATTTTTTCTGGCGGGTTCATACCTGAAGCTCCTGCAAGCTGCTGCGCCACTCGGTGATGTTGACGTGACTGACCACCGCGCCGGGCTGTTCACCCGCCACAGGAGACACATGCAT
>Ga0210033_1002083_pt1 | contig 17508 bp, 23 predicted proteins | sample CryGeymeta201501_FD_185465 | JGI IMG/M metagenome (GOLD analysis project Ga0210033, IMG submission 185465) | Groundwater microbial communities from Crystal Geyser aquifers in Utah, USA - Crystal Geyser metaG 2015-01 (SPAdes) (version 2) | ecosystem: Environmental > Aquatic > Deep subsurface >... | reverse complement strand
ACACACCCTCACGCCGTGAGGCGTGACCGCCCGGGCGATCAACCACCAGGCCCCGATGACTCGATGAGGCGCGGCCCGGGGGGGGCGGGGGAACCCGGAAAAGTGCGCGGCCGAAGGCCGCGCTACCGCTCGGTTTGGTTCTCTTCCTCGGGGGAGGCCCCACGCCCCACGTGGGGCCGGACGGGCGGGACTGCGCCGGGTGGCGACGACCAGGCCGGAGGGGAGGAGGAAGCAGGAAGCCTGCCTCCAACGTCCGGGCTGGAGCGACCCGAAGGGACGGCGCGGAGGCCGGGCGTTGCCCGCGCACCTGCGGACGGGGAGGGAGGCCTATGTTGCCCGGAGGGCAATATAGGCCGGGGCCGGAATGTGGCACCGAACCCGGCGCAACCCGGGGGCCGCCCGCTCGGGCAGGCGGGGCAGGGCGGGGCGGGGGATCCGGATAAAGAGCGGCATACCGGCCGGGCTCCCGGCCGGGCCGCAACCGCTTGTTGAGTTGTCGGCGAAACGTCGACAACTCAACTGCCGAATCGTGCTTGTGCGCGTTTGCCCGGTCGGGGCTTCCCCGTCCGGGTGCGCTACCGTTTTCTTACGTCGGTTGCGCCGATCCAAAATCCCGATGCAACGCTTCCGAACCCGCATACGGGCCGCGCTCGCGGGCCGGCGGGATCCGCTTTCCTCAGCCCCGGGCTTCCGGTCAGGTTTCTTCTAGCCGGGCTCGGATGATGTTATCCATTGCCAGTTTGATCATCATTTCCGAACCGAGGCCTTTCCTGGCAACCAATTCCCGATGTTCGGGTTTCATCGCGGAAATGGCTTCTTGCCTGAGGGTCTCGATTCCCTCGGGGCTCATACTCTTCAGGTAAATCTGAACCTTCGCGGCTACTTCCCTCTCGTGCTGCTCCTGCTCTTGCTTCTTCCGGCGCACCCTGGCTTCCTCTTCCACCTTGGCCTTTTCCTCTTCTTCCTTGGCCTTCTCAATCTTCTGGTCATCCCGCGCGGCCAGGCCGAAATCCTTTTTCAGGGAAACGGCCAGGTAGTTCCGATAATTGCTTCCTCTCGTCAGGTTGGCCCCCGGATTTACCGCGTTTGAGCCGTCATTCGCATATTCGATGTTCCTCAAAACGTAATCGTAGCCTTTTTCAGCATGATACCGTTGGACCAATTCCTTTACGGAAGGCATTCCTTGATAAACCCCGGGAAGAAGCTCGTAGAGCTTTTGGAGTTCACCCGCTTCGGGGGAAACAATCTCGGCAGGGATTTCCAGAACGGCGGAAGCCGCCGGTTTCCTTTTGATGAAAAACCGAAGCTTTTTCACGGCGTGCCTTTCCTTGATTTCCTCGAAATCAAAGGAAAGATTCGTCTTTTCGGCCAATTCCTTTTTGGCCGGCATGATGACCCGCATTTTGAAATTTGCGTAAAGGGAATATTGCTCGGGTTCGATCCCAAGCATTTCCCGGAGGTGTTGGACTTCCAGAGTTCTTTCCCCCAGGCCCTCATACTGCTTCAAAAGTTCGTAGATCCTGATGGAAAAGCTACTTCGGAGTTGAATCACGTCCCTCAACCGATAGGAGGTGAACCGCTTTTGCAGCTGGAGCATGAAAGGTTTCAGTTCCGGATCGAAGCGGATCCCGATCGCTTCATCCCCCACCCTGTATTTCGTGGAGGAGATCCAGTTTACGTTGAGGATGGTTTTCTGGCCATCGTCATTCATGAAAGTGATTTTCATTTTTTTCCCCATGAGGTTGTCGATGATCTGGTCCAGGCGCTCATAGGAGTGAGTATTGATCTCCAAGAAGTCCAGGAAATCCGCAATTTCGAACCTGTAGGGGTGAAAATCCTCGTCGGAGTGTTTGATCTTCGAGGCAAGGAACAAAACGAATTTCTGCTCGTTCAGGGAGAGCTTGTAAGATGCCTCGATCAAATAGTTCGATTTTCGGACCAAAACCCCTCTATTCATGAGGGAAGTCTAGGAAAATATTACGCGAAAGTCAAGATGTAATAGAATTTTCCTCAAAATGTAATAGTTCTTCCTCAAAATGTAATAGTTCTTCCTCAAAATGTAATAGTTCTTCCTCAAAATGTAATAGTTCTTCCTCAAAATGTAATAGTTTGGGGATGGGAAAGCAGTGTTGGAGCGCGTCGGCGGCTTCCTAAAAGCTCTTAAAGCTCTTAAAGATACTAACATACTTACAAAGGGGGTCCACCCCAGCCCAAATTTTTCGATGAAGCAAGCCAATGTAAGTTTGTCTGTTTTTTTAGAAAAGACTACAAAGAAGAAACCACGTAATAGTTTCCTGAGTAACCCTCCACGTGGGGCACACAATTTTCAAGATATCGAAAAGCAACGAAAGACGATATTTCCCAAATATGCGGTACCCTCGACGGGTTGAAAACCCCGAAAACAGCATCCAGAGAAGAAAAGACGGATCTCGTTTACATAATCATTATTATTATTCTAGGACGAAGACGAAAACCCGCATTAAACCAAGAAAAGCAGGCTTTTTAATACCCACTGAACAGATACATCAATTTTGCTTCCCTCCAGATCTAAAACGATTGCTGTTTTTTTCCCGTGAATCTGCCCTTTTTGGGCAGAAAACAGAACCGGGCGACTCCAAAAGAAGAGGACCCCGGAAACCTTGATTGGAGGCCAGACCTTGAGACCGTGACGAGGATCTTCAAGCCGTGACGGTCTCAAGTCCCGGTCTCAAGGTCTACATATTGCCGTGAAGATTTCACGGTCTCGATCCCTGATTCTTCGAGAACCGGGCCTTGGTGTCGATGTTTACGGCGTGAAGGTTCACGGCTCTCAAGGTCTCAAGGTCTGACAGGAGGAACTCAATGGACGGAAAAACACTTGCTGAGGTAGCACAAACGGCTGGAATTACCCCCGATCAAGCTCGTTATTGGGCTTCTCTTTGCGGGGGGAAACCAACCCGTCGAGGAAGGATTGCATACCTGACCGCCGATCTTGCCGCCCGCATAGTTGAAATGGCTCCAATGATTAACGCAGGCCTGACCCCCAAAGAAGCCGCGGCAACTGTCGCCAGGAAACCCGAACAGGCCCAGGTCTCTCAACCGACAATGGCCCTTGCCGGGCCGAGTGCCCCGAATAACCCGGATCTTGCTGGCCAAGTCGAAGGAATGAGAAAAGCCATGCTGGAAATGACCACCGCTTTCCGGGATGAGGCTTTGGCGATCCGCGCCACGGTTGAGCGCCAGGCCGAGGAAATTCGGAACCTCAGAACCGCTTTACTTCCCCCGCCGGCGCTTCCGATTCAGACCCGCAAGATTGAGCCTTGGAAACCGGAACCCGGCCCCGATCCGGCAGAGGAGATGCCATGGTGGAGGGTCGCCTGGTTGTCACTGGTCAATCCGGCCAAGTTGAGGCGATGGGATTCCGCCTGATTCCAACCCTACAAACTTCCCGAAAGCCTTTGATTCCTGACCACAAAAGAGGTATATTTGACTTGTGGGATAAACCCACAAAGGGGAGGAAACATGGAAAACATCGTTTTGAAATTGGATGCCCGGGGAAGGATAGCCATTCCCGCCAAGGTCATGAAAGACTTCAATTTCCACCCTGGAGATGTGTTTTTCATGAAGCCCGATAAGACTGCTATTCTCCTGGCAAAGGCCGAAAACCCGCTTGATGAGTTGGCGGAATACGTCAGGTATGAACGCAAAACTGGCAAGAGCATAGAACTACGGGCCTTTGCCAAGAAGCACAAAATATTCGTTAAGAAATGAAGACGCCATTCCGGGTTGAGTTGCTTGCCGGGGCTCAGAAGGATCTGAAGGGGCTTTGGCTGATTCGGGCGGAAGTCGTCGTGGCTTTATTGGATCTTGAGAAGGTTCCCGATAAAGGTCATGATTTACGCCAAGATCTGCAAGGGATCCTGTCCCTGGACTTTACCATCAAGGGGAGTGGCCAGTTTCGGGCGGCTTATTTGATGCTCGAAGAAGATCAGATTTGTTCCATACTGGCGATCGGCCCCCACCAAAATTTTTATGATCTGGTCAAAAGCCGTCTGGGACAGATAAAAGCTCTCTTAAAAAAAGTGCATGCTGCCCGGCAAAAGAAGTCTGAGCCGAAGAAGGATAAGAGTTCCGCCAGTAAGCCCATGAAGACTGACAAGCCATGAAGACGGTTCAAATCACGTTTGCTGGGCCAAAGTCGGATGCCATGGCGAAACGGTTCTTTTCCTACCTGGTTGACGGCGGGCTCGAGGATCAGCTCATCGAGGCGCTTTCCGAGAAAGGCGCGACGCTGGAAATAGGCGACTGCGATACCGCGGGCCTGGCTGTCCTGTTCCAATGCCGGGAGGCGGATGTGGTGATCCGCGGCGCGTCGAAGCGGGTTCCGCGAAAGCGGGAAGGGAAGTAGGATGTCAGCCTTTCCGGGCCGGCTTCCGATCGCGGGCGCGTTGACAGCGGTCGAAGACCTGGCTCGCCAAGCTGTAAAGTTCCTGCTGTCGGTGTTCTTCTTCCTCCCAGAAACGCTTCGGGACGGGGTAGGGGACGACCAGGAACGGGTTGACCTCGGACAGGAAAGCTTCCTTGGCCACCCCTGGCCGCAGGGTCAGAAGATGGCCGGCCTCCATCGCCCACGGTTGGCCGTCGATGCCGTCGGTGAGCTTCATCCATTTCCGGAGCATGCCCGGCGGGGTCTTCCCGGCCTTCACCAGGTCGATGGAGTGCTGGGCAATCTCATCCGGAGTGAAGTGCTTCGGTAGGGTGAGGAAGATCACCGGGGCGATGACCTTGACCCCGAAGGTCTTCAAGTCAGCCATGAAGGTTCCCTGCAGAACCCAACCGAATGGGTCATAGTCGACCAGTGCCAGGACGACCAGCGGGGGGAAATTGGGGGTGGCCTCGATCTTCTTCCGGAGGGCCTCACAAAAGTATTCGCTGGTGATGCCGGACGGTTGGCCGCCGGTGGCGATGACCGTAACGCCGGTAAGATCCTGCATCTTCTTGAGGAACATGCCGAAATGGGCTTCCTTCTCGGCCATGAGGATCACATGAGGGTTATAGGCTCCCAATGCCCATTTCCCGTCATCGTAGAAGTTGAATTCCCGGTAGGAACAGACCCCGCCCTTGACCATGCGGGCCATTTGGTCGGAAAGAGTCTTGTAATGATCAGTGTTTCCGACCGTGCCGAGTTTCTTTATTGCGGGAGCCACCATATACCAGAGGCTGCGGACGTTGCCGCCGTCGACGGGGCTTTCATTGCCGGCGCGGATGTATTGGAGAACCTGCCAGAGGAAGTTGACGATGAGGTCGGAAATCAGGACCGCGCCCCCGCCGGCGGGGGAGAAGTGCCGGATCAGTTCTTCCTTGCTCATGTCGGTAACCTGCTTGGCCAAGTCCTTGAGGCCCAGCTTCATCATAAAGGCGTGGGCCCGGGACATGGGGGAGATCTGGAGAAGGTTTTCCGTGCCAAGGAATTTGAGGATCGGATTGAGGTAGCCGGGGAGAAGGTTGAAGTCGGTTCCATCCTCGAGGGTGACCAGGTAGCCCCCGCCGGGGGCCCGCTTGGATCGTACCAGGCGGTTGAAGTTGACGACCAGGCCGCGGCCGATCGGGAACCATCCGCCTTGTTTCCTGAGAAACAATTGCAGGCGGGAAAAGGGACGGAGGGTCTGGACGGTGCGGCCGGAGAAGATCGCGAAGGCTTTTCCGGATTTGGAGCGGAAAGCCAGTACCTCGGCGGAGGAGACGATTTCGAGATCACCGGGGACGGCCGACCGGAGGGCGACGGAAAAGCCGGACCAGGTGCGGCGGGAGAGGAAGCCGGGCGGGATCGTCACAGCTCGAGGAGTCCCTTGAGCTCCTTCATGTTACCGGAAGAGACGGCGGCGGCGCCCTTCACCTGGTCGCCGAAGGTGGCTTCCACGCGCTTGGTTTCCGGGTTCTTGCGGATGGCCTTCAAGGCGTAGATGTTGATGATGAAGGATTTATGGGAGAGGAAGAACCGGGGATCCCCCGCCAGTTTCTTCATCATGTCCTTGACGGAGTCGAAGCGTCGCCATTCCTTCCCCTCGCGGTCGATGATGAGGAGCTTCCTTTCCGCGGTGGTGGTGATGAAGGCGATATCCTCGGGCCGGATGTAGACCACGCCCTCGTTGATCTGGACCGGGAGGGATTTGAGCGGGGAAACCAGGCGGATGAGGAGGTTTTCCAGGTATTTGAGGTTGTCGATCGGCGCCGCGGGGGCGGGCGGGGTTTCCGGCCTGGTCTTGGGCGGCCGGCCCCGCGGGCGTTTGACGGGATCCCTGCCGGGCTTTTTGGTCGGCAGGACGGTAGCGGTTCTGGTCAAACGGGATTTTTTGGCGGTTTTCATGGAAGAAGTTTAGCATAAAACGAAAAGGCCGGAATTTTATGTTGCAATGATCGAAATATATGGTAAAATATACTATATATTGCACCGGAGGTGATATAGTGAGCGGTGGTGAAAGACGGCTGCCCATGGTCGCGGAGGCGGATTTGAGGTTGTCGTTCCGGCAGGCGGTGAAGGCGTTTCAGACGCTTTCCTCGAAGCGGATGGAGACTTTACGGGTGTTGCGGGCCACCGGGCCGCAAACCATGTATGCCCTGGCGAAGCGGTTGAAGCGGAATTACAGCAACGTCTTCACGGACGTGGGGGCGCTGCGGAAGCTCGGCCTGGTCGAGAAAGACGGGGAGGGCCTGGTGCTGGTTCCGTGGGAGGCGGTCGAGATCCGCTTCCCGATCGGGGAGGACCGAAAGGGGAAAAAGGGATGAGCGGGCAGAACAAACCGACCCAGGAGGAAATCATGGTTCGCCTGGCCGGCCAGTTCCCGGCCATGAAAGGGGCCCCGGGGATCGACCCGTGGGACCCGATGACATTGGATGAGTGGGGCGCTTCCGGTGCCGCCAGTTCCGGCGAAAAGGTGATAGTCCGGTTCCTTCCGGCCATCCGGAACGGTTCGGAGGATTACTGGAAAACCGGGCCCTTTCGCTTGCGCGACCTGAACCAGCTCGACGATGCGAACTTCGAGGCTTGGCGCACCTGGGCTGCGCGGCCGTTTTTCCTGTAAGCCTGGAGGGGGACCATGATCAAGGAACTGTTCAAGATCGCGGAAAAGGAACTCGGGCCGTTGCGGACCGATGTTGCCGGGCGGGACGTGGAGCCCGAACCGGCCGACTGGTACCAGGCCTGGACCCGGAAAATGGAGACGGCCGGGGAGGGCCTCATGGCGTGCCTGGCACGCGAATCGTTCGGAATTCTCGGGGAAACGCTCTTCCAGCAATCGACCATGGAAATCATGACCGGGCCGATGGGGGGGCGGACGGTGTTCAACGTCCGATACCGGCCGGACCAGGATTACTTCCGGACCTTGCGGAAACCGTTACCGAAACCACTGGACCCCAAAGGGTGCGACGCGGTTGGGATCGAGCTGGGCCTGGCGTTCCTGCGCGGGGTCGAAAGTCCGGCCTTCGTCCATCGGCCGGAATTGATTCTCGGTCTCCAGGTCTGGGGCAAAGAGGAGCGGGAGGCCTTCCGGACGCTGTATGCAGGGTTCCGGCCGGAATTCCATGCCCGGCTCGAGGAGTGCCCGTTGAAGTTGTGGACGGCGATTCCGTTCCGGCGGGTGGAGGCTTTGCGGAACAACCGGTATACGCGGCAGTTGGATCGGTATCTCCAGGAGGAGGACGACGAGCATTGCTTCCACCTCGAGTTTGGGATCCGGCCGAATACGGCATACCGCCGGGTCGCGGATATTTTCCGGGTTCTGGCCGCGCTGTATGCGGGAACGCTGGGGAAAGCGTTAACCGGCCGGGATGACGTATTCGAGACCGTGCAGGCGAAGTTGACCGGGACTGAGGAACGGCCGGCAATGGCATTGGACAATTACCATTGAAAGGGAGTGGGGCCGGTGGGTGAGAAAAAGCGAGTGGCCGGCGTCGTGGATCGGATCGAGGGGGATATCGTAGTGGTGGTGATCCGGGACCCCGACGACCCGGAAGGCACCCGGGAAGTCTACGTTCCGCGGAGCAAGATCAAGAAGGTTGAGCTGTAGGAAGGGAACCGGGTTACCGTCATCATCGGGTGATGCCCGGTTTTCCAGGGCCGGCGGTTTTTGTAAGGGGATTCCCAGACATTCGCCTGGCCGGCTCGCCGAAGGCGATCCGGCCAGGCGCTCGGCAAACCACGGCCGCGGCGCCGGCCATCCGTGAGGCCGGTCGAGCACAGGGCGGCATTATCACCGAACCGATGGGCGGTGGAGCCGGGGAAGGGGGATCCTCGGGCCTCCCCCCCATCCTTGGTGGTGAGCCCGAAGGGCTTCCTCTCGGTTCCCCGCCGGAGGCGCGGCTTCGATGAACCGCCAACCTTCGCCGGCACACCCCGGAACCGGTTCACCACAGCGGCCCCGATGGCACCTTCCGATTTAGGGCCTCATTTCCGCGGAATGGGCACTTTTTAGGGTGTTTAGCCTCGGAGAAGCTAAAAAGGCCAATCTGGGACATGTTTTTGGATATCTGATCGGCTGTTTTTTGAGATTCTGCAAAAGCATGGTAAAATTTATTACGTCAAATGCGGTTTTTACTGCGGCAAACCAGGGTTATGGCCGGTCTGATGGCGAAATGGAAACATATAGCTTTGAACTGGCAGGTCCGCTTCCTTTCCCAGGTGTGGACATAAATGTCCGAAGCTGGGGGAGTGGCAGCCGTCGCAGGCAACGGCCCCGGGGCAGGATCGGCCGGGGCAAATGGCCCGGCCGGACCCGACCAGGCGACAACAACGGACCAGGGAAAGAGTGTGGCGGCCGTTTCGCGCTTCCCATGGCTCACTCACGGGAAAGAGGCTCAGAAAAAGGCATTCCCACAGGATGAGCCCCAACCAGGTCATTTCAGGCCCCACAGGGCCGGATCACGCTTCCCCGGGATGCCTGGCGGGAAGTTCGCCCGGCGTGATTGCCAGGAAACGCCTTTGCAATCCGGGTTTCCGGCTATTTTAGAGAGACCACCTAAAATCTCCGCGCCTGGTCGGTCAGGCCCCCGGCCTTGCCGATGCAGGAGTCAACGTCAACCCCGCTGAAAGGCTCCTTCCCCGTGAACACAACGCCGATTCCCGCCAGGTTCCCCGGCTTGTTTACCTTCAGGGCTTTGACGGCCTCCTCGAAGGAAAGGAAGTTATTCGGGTTTGTCCAGGAGATTGGGTTCCCGCTCGAAGGTGACACGGGAGGTTTCCCCAGCTTCGGAGAGTAACCCCCCGGCTCTTTCTTCGCCTCGCGTGGATCGAAGCGGTAGGCCATCCATTGCCGGATGGCGCGGAAGTCCTCCGGGATGTTCTTGCAGTTCGCCAGGGTTGCAGTTCCAACCCTTAGGATTTCGGCGTCAACCCTTGGGATTTCGGCGTCAACCCTTGCTCTGATCTCTGTTTCGGTCATGGGGTTCCCTCCAAAATTGCGGGCACCCATGACGAACTATTTGCCACCAGGGAAAAGCCATGGTAGGCTTTCCCTAGAGACAATTCGGCCCGTCATGGGCTTTCAGTTTGAATTGCACCAGCCCCGCCAAGAGTCGGTGCGATTCCTGTTTTAGGCCGGTTTGCATGATAGCGGTACCACTGGCGGAAGGCAACCCAGCCCTCAGATCGGGAAATCGGTGTCGGAGGGATCGGAGGGGTTGGCGGCCCGATCCGCAACGGCTTTCCCGTAGGCTTCGAGGATGACCCTGGTGAAAATGTCGCGGGTTGCCCGGTCGGTTATCTCAAGCACCCTCACATACCCGGACCCGGCTTTCATCGACGGTTCGGCCACCCACGGCCCTTTCCCGTCCTTCCCGGCCATGACCGAAAAGCCGTTGATGGTCATTTTCGACCCGGCAACGTCGGCCTTTGCCAGAAGGGCGGACCCGCCGGAGTCGATGAGACGGACTGAAACATGGAGGGAGGGTGAATTTCCTTTCTCACTCATCGCCCGCGCCCCCCTCCGTGGTTTTCGGATCGGGCGGGGAAACCACCTTGCGGGCGTTGATGTAGGCTTCAAGGTCCGATTCACGGACCCGCACGAAGCCGCGTTTCTGGCCTCCCAACCGGTGCGCGGGGATGGTGCCGCGCCGGATCAGTTCTCGGGTGTAGCCGATGGTGATGCCGAGGATTTGCGCCACTTCTGTAGGTGGATAGAGCTTTTCGATTGCCATGAAAAAACCCTCCAAGTTGCGATACCCACGGGAAAGAGCCCGCTGGGTTGCCCCATGGAGGGCGTTTCTGCTACCCTGGCCTTGGTGAGGGGTCGGGAAGCATTTCCCCGCCCATCCGTGAGGGTTACCAAGTTCGGCGGTTGCGAGCCGCCCTACTCAGTTGCCCTCATTCTATTTTGTAAACGCATCGCCTGTCAAGGCGTCTACTTCGATTTTTTCCTTAGCCGCTCAACGCCCGCAGAAGTTCGGCAAGAATTACTGCAATACTCCTGGTCTCCGCGCTTTTTCTCGAAGACAATCCCACACTTCGGGCACCGCCCGATGTAGAAAAACACGTTCGGCTTCTCCGTGGTGAAGTCCGCCACCTCGAACGCTTCGGCGGTAATGGCGTAAAGCATCCCTCGGAAACCGGGAACCCATATTCTATCGAAGTCTCGTAACCCCTGGGTATTCATGGAGAAGCCATCGTCACTCTCTCGCGGGCAAAGGTTCATCGTCAGACACTTGTAATTGGGGTTGTAGTCCTTTACCACAGGAGACAAACCGCTGATGAATCGGTTCATCCGGTCGATGATCGGCTGATTGATGGGGTCTACAAGCAGGGTCTTGATGTCAGACTGGGTTTCCCGAAGACCTTCAACGATTTTCACTTTTTCCGCCCATCGCCAAATGAAATCATCATTAACACGTGCCCACGTCTCCAATCTGGAAATAATGTGCCCGATCATCTCTCCAGGCTTGTCAGGATCGCAGTTCAGGAACGGGATGAACTCGGTGAGGATATGGGTTCCGTAGTTGAAGAACGGCTTGGGTGTTCGCTTCTTCTTCGTAGCGGGATCGGCTGGTCGGATCATCGCGGGGTGTCCTCTCAATCTTCCTCTCTTAACGCTTTCAGGCAGGCCCCAGGGTCGCCGATGGGGAACGGAACCAGGCCCCGGGTTGTGGGGTTGTCGAGGTGCTTCCGATCAAACGTGACCAGGAAGTCAGCCCTTCCCAGGACCGCGCCAGCGATAACGTGTCTGTCCTTCTCGATGACCGCCTTCCACGGTTCGAGGTCGGCCGCGCGGATCGCCACGAGGAAGGGACGGACCCGCAATACCAGAGCTTCCAGTTCGGCCATGGTCGCGCCAACCTTCCCGACGTTGCGCCGGACTTCGGCCAGAACCCCGACCGTGACAAGGGGGATTGCCTCACCGGCCGCGCAATGGTTGAGGATTTTTCCGCTACCGCCTTCCGGTCTACCCAGCGCCGCAAGCCAGATAGAAGCGTCAAGAAATATCCTCACCTCTTTGCCCTCTTGCCCTTCTTCTTCGCCCCCTCGATAAGCTCTCTCGGGATTGCAGCGTCAGCCTTGAGGAAGCCGTCAGCCTCTTCCTGCGTGAAGTCGCGGGTTGGGAACCCAGGATCAGAGTAAAGCGCCCTCAAGAGAGGGTCGGTGGTCAGGGCGTCGGCCTCTCGTTGAATCCAGGCTATCACCAATTCGGTCATGTTCTTTTCCCTGGCGGCCGCGATGAGCCGAAGATTCCGATGGGATTGGTCCGGAAGTCTCAAGGTGAGTTGTCGCATGGTCAGTGAACCCCCTTCTTTCGTTGCCGCTCTTCTTCCTTCACGGCCGCCACCAGCTTATCAAAGCCCCGATCCGGTGGAGCCTTCTTCAAGATGTCGGCCAGCTTGTCCAGGTTCTCCCGCGTCTTTGCGGTCGAGCCCCCCCCGGTGATCTTCTTCCTGGTCACGCGGAGACCTCCTGGCAAAGCCGTTGAATGGTCATAGGCAACCAGGGCTTGCCGCTCTTGGTCTTGAAACCCCGGGCGGTCAGTTCGGCCCCGATCCCCCGAAAGGACTGCCCCACCGCTCGAAGCTCACGGAGGAGGGAAAGCCCTTCCTGCTCCCGGGGGTTGGGGATCAATCGGCCTTTCTCGTCAACGTCGAACCCATAAGGAACCGACCCGCCGGTTTTCTCCCCGCGCTCCCGCTTCACTCCCAGCGCGGCCGCCGTCCGCTCCCCGATTGCCTCTCGCTCCCATTGGACAACCGCACCCAGGACGTTCAGTACCAGCCGCCCGGCGCCGTCTGTGTGTTGATACTGTCCTGCACGCTCACGAGAGCCGCGCCGGTCTTGTCGAACAGGTCAACCAGGGTGCCCAGATCGCGGACGGAGCGGGTGAGCCGGTACAATTTCAGGATGACCACGGCCGCCACTTCACCGGCCTTGACCGCCTCGATAACCTTCTGAACCCCGGGACGGTTCAGGCTCTTTGCCGATTCCCCGGCGTCTTCAACCACGGCCACAAGTTCAAGATCGGTGGCGATGCAGTAGGCTTCAACCTTCGCCCGCTGGTGAGCTAGGGAAAGCCCGCTCTCGGCTTGCTCTTCGGTGGACACCCGAACATACCCGATTGCCTTTGCCATGGTTCACCCTCCTGATTGCTGTCTAAGCATAAAGATACGCTTGTATGTCTTTATTGTCAAGAAAATGTATAACATCGACGCAAGAGATACACTAATGATGATAAAGATACGGTTGACAGTGCCAGAACACCCGGCCCCCGGGATCGCCAAGTCACAGGAGGAGGGTTGGTTGTCGCTCGTCGCCCCAGACCGGTTGCGCCGATGGGATTCCTGACCGCCCCGGACCTACCACCAAAGCGCCCCGCTCGCCACCGGACAACCGGACCAGCGCCACCATAGCCGCCAGAGGAAACCATTCCCAAAAAGCAACCCTGGTTCCCCCCGACCCGGCCCGCCTTCGACGCTTCGATTCCTGACCGGCCCTCACGTAACGCGCCAGCGAACGGACACCCGTCGGCAACGCCGAAGAACGAGGTAACCTGTGAGCGTGAGCGAATCAGGTTGACCGGATTCTTCGGCGTTCTTCCAAGCTACCACCCAACCTGGGGTCCGGGGAGCAATGGAACAGAAAACCGGTGTAAGGATTATTCATCACCGTCAGGATCCCGTAATGGCCTGAGTTCTCCGCGTTTGACTGCTTCTGGAATCGCGAAGGAATACCGTCCCAGCAAATTGATGTGTTCAAAACCCAATGGTGAAAGCCTTGCAAGGTCTTCTACTTGAGCCGGAAGCCCTTCCTGTCTGAGTTGAGAAACAGTCGCATTCATGTAGATTGTGTTCCAGAGCACGATGGCGTTGACTACCAACCCCAGCGCTCCCAGTTGATCCTCTTGGCCTTCACGGTAACGTTGTCGCAGTTCGCCCCGCTTCCCGTAGAACACCATACGAGCCAGGTTATGCCGCCCCTCTCCTCGGTTCAACTGGGTCAGGGTGCTCCTCCGTCGGTTCTCGTCATCAATGTAGGTCAGCACGTGAAGGGTCTTCTCGATCCGGCCGAATTCCGCCAAGGCCTGAGCTAACCTGGTCGGTCGATCCCCCACCTGCAAGGTCCGCATTATGCCGGTTGCCGGCACCCGCCCCAATTTGAGAGATCCGGCCAACCGTAGCAGGTCGTCCCAATGCTGGGCGATGATATCGACGTGCACACGCTGCCGAGCGAGTTCGTTGAATTTGCCATAGTTGGCTTGTTGGTCGATCCGCCAGAATCTGGTTCCACCGATATCCGCCAACCTTGGACTGAAGCGATATCCCAGCAATCGGAAAAGCCCAAAGATCACGTCACTGTATGCCCCAGTGTCGGTAGTGATCTGGGTGGGTTGCAATTCCGTCTGTTGATCGAGCACGACGGAGAGGAGGACCAGGCTGTCCCGCAGTGTGCCTGGGACAACAGCAGCATTCAGGCCTGTAAATTGGTCGGAGACCAGATTGTAGTAGGTCACGCCTCGGCCAATCCCGAAATACTTGGGGTTCGGCCTGGCATGAATGGTTCGAACCGGCACGACGAAGCGCAGCCCGTCCGCGGATGCTACCTCCCCACCACCCCAGGCATGGGCCAGGGGAATCTGATTTTGTGCGGCAACCAGCTTGGCGTTGGCCAGAACCAGGGTTTCATCGCGCACGTAGTTCTGACTGACCCACAGCAGCCTTTCCCGGCGAAGTGCCGGAATCTCGTTACGGACCAGCGGTTCGATCCCGGTATTGCAGGCTTCAGCAAGGAGCACGGCGCAAAGGCTGATGTTCAATTCGCTCGATCGCGCTCTGGACTCCGTTATATGAGTGAATGCCTCGGCAAATCCCGTTTGTGCCTCAATTTCCAGAAGGATCTCCGGCAGATCGACTTTCGGAAGGCGCTTGGCTACGGATCTTCGGAGATTTTCCAAGGTGGCCGGTTCGTCCAGTTTATCGAGCGGACTCAGGATGAGATCAGTCTTTCCATCCACCTCCTCAAACCGCACGGCAGGATTGTTGGGAAGTCGGTCCGCCACGGTCCGGTATGTTTGGTCCAGTTCCTTTGTGATTGCGGATAGAACCGGTTCAGGGTGAGGCGATAGGCCAAGAGTGCGGCAAATGACTGGGCGGACAGACTCCCATTCCGATCCAGCCAGCAGCCCGGACCGAGGATCCCCATACCGCCAACTCGGCGCGACGAAGATATCTCGGCGTCGCAATGCGGTCTGAAGGCGGTCAAGCACGCAAAACGTATAGGCCCGACGATCGAATTTGCCGTCGGGATCGACCACATAGTGCTGCCATGGCTTGGTCACGACCGACATTGGGGCATTTGGTGGGGTTGGTTCCTGTTTTGCCTTGGTATCCCGCAACCAGGCGAGGCCTTCCACGACTGGCTGACCGGCAGGGTTGGCGTCGAATTGTACATTGGCCAGCAAAGCGGGAAGGTATCGCTGGACACTTCGGAACCGCTTGTCCAGCTCCCGGAAATACACGTCATCCGGTGGGCGGGTCAGAATGCCGACATTTTCAATGGCCCGCTCGATTTCATCGCGAGGAATCTTGGAAAAGACCTCGGTTCGTATCTTGTTGTCGGGCAGCGAAGCATCGAGAACGGTTCGGCATGCGGTTGCCAACACTGTTGCCGCGACATCCAGGTCTTTCAGGGTCCTCAGCCTCGCCTTTTTATCTGCCTTCTTGGCTCCCTCAAACAGGGCGTGCAAGAGCATTTCCAGGATTTCCAGCGCATCATCCAGTGCGGAAGCTTTGAGACAGCGCAAGAAGGCAACGAGAGTAGCCAGCTTCCGATCAGATGGAAGACGGCTGATGGCCGTAACCTTGGCCGTGTTGGCAAAACGAGCCAGGGTGGCTATCCGTGCGGATGGAATGTTGCCGGTCGAGGACAAGGATATGCCAACATTTCGGACGGTCTGAAGACGCTCAAAAGCTGCTACCAAAGATGGTCCGCTCACCGTAGTCGGGGCGCGGCGCAGTCTGTCGAGCCAGGAATTTCGACAATCTTCCGGAACCACGAGGAGATTTTCTATCTTCACCCGCTGTTCGACGGTAATCCCACAGACGAGCAACCGCCACAATCTGGATTCCACACGATTCCGCAGGCGGGCAACAAAACGCTCGAGAGGGCTCCAGCCCGGAAGGAGAACTTTGTGCGCCAATAGCCAGGCCGTAGCACGCTCGAACAGCACTCCTGGCCGCTCTGTTCCCGTCCAACACAGCGCATAGAGCCATCGACTCAGCCGAAAAGCCACGATGGGGTCGGTAAAATCACGGTATCCAAAGCAGTCCCGGATCTCGGCAGCGTGGTCCCAGCGGATTTCGCCCTCCCGATAGTCTCGAAGAGATTCCCGGCCAGAAATGGCCAGTTGTCGGGCCAGGGCCTTCAAGACGTTTCCAGGAACGGCGGCAAGATCTTCAAGGAAGGTTCCAAGATAGCGAACCGTGGTGAGTTGCAGGGCGAACCCCAACCGGTTCTGGTCTCCCCGTCGCCTCTCGATCAAGGAGCGGTCTTCATCGGTAAGATGGAAAAACTGGGCCAGTTCTTCCGGTGTTGGTGGGCCGGAATATCGGCCGTAATTGTCACGTTGAGCGTTTGAGAGGAAGCTAACCGGTGTCAGTGTCCACCCTCCAGGAACGTCATTCTACTTTTGAGAGGACCTTTTACTGAGCATAGTTTATGATACTATTATAGTGACAGAAAAACAGGACCTTCTCCCCTCCCCTCCCCTGTCTCTGTCACATAATCGAATGTTTGGGTGACAACATGCTGATCGGGTATATGCGGGTTTCCAAGACGGATGGTTCCCAATCGACAGACCTCCAGCGCGATGCCCTCATCGAGGCGGGTGTTGAGATCGGCCACATATATGAGGATCAGGGCTCGGGGCAACTCGACGCCAGACCTGGTCTTGATTCCGCGCTTAAAGCCCTTCGGGAAGGCGACACCCTGGTGGTGTGGAAGCTCGACCGGCTGGGCCGCAGTCTCCGGCACCTCATCAATACCATGCATGACCTCACAAATCGCGGCGTGGGCCTCAAGGTATTGGCCGGTCAGGGGGCTTCCATCGATACGACAACGCCCACGGGAAAGCTCGTGTTCGGAATCTTTGCGGCTCTGGCAGAGTTCGAGCGGGAATTGATCGCCGAACGCACCAGAGCGGGATTGGCTGCAGCCAGAGCTCGGGGTCGGAAAGGCGGGGCCCCCTTCAAGATGACAACGGCGAAGTTGCGGCGGGCTATGGCTGCAATGGGAAAACCGGAAACGGTTGTCGGGAAACTCTGCCGAGAGTTGGGGGTGACCCGCCAGACCCTATACCGGTATCTGGACCCAAACGGAGTGCCGAGAATCGACGGGAAAAGGCTCCTGGAGATGAAACCAGGGCGGTCAAAATGACCTTATACCGGTTTTCTGTTCCATTGCTCCCCGGACCCCAAGTTCAGGAAAAGAACCAGCGGGAACAGGAGGACAGGGATCGGGCCCGCGTTTATCGGGCAAGTCTACCCCCAGAGGCATTGGAAGCCCTGAAGGCAGAAGCCTTAGCCGGGATGAACCCGGCCAATCGGGCAACAGTGGCCCGGAAAGGGTTAGGTTCGGAAATCCTTCTGCTAATTGCCATGAACAAGATTTGTTTGGAGCGCATGAAGATAACAACCTGAAAAAGCAGAGCGGTTACGCCCCCTGCGGTCCCGGAGCCGGGAATCAGCAAGTAGCGCGGCCCCGGACGGTAGCCCGAACCGGTGGCCGCGCACAAGACCGGTTTCCGCGCGGTTGCGGCCCGTCCGGGAACCCGGATCGGTTGCCGCTCTTAGAGTTTTAATCCCCCCGCCCGCCCAGGGTTGCTCCGGGACATGCTAACCGGCCTTCCGTTCGTCCGGTCGTGTTTTTTTGCTTACGCCAAAAAACAGGGGTGGGGCTTGTCTCCGGGGTAAGCTTCGGTCGGGGCGTGTCATATTTTTTTCACTCCGCTTCGCTGCGTAAAAAAAATACCGGGCTGTTCGCTCCGCTGATGCAAGGCCCGCGCC
>Ga0210033_1002082_pt1 | contig 17509 bp, 17 predicted proteins | sample CryGeymeta201501_FD_185465 | JGI IMG/M metagenome (GOLD analysis project Ga0210033, IMG submission 185465) | Groundwater microbial communities from Crystal Geyser aquifers in Utah, USA - Crystal Geyser metaG 2015-01 (SPAdes) (version 2) | ecosystem: Environmental > Aquatic > Deep subsurface >... | reverse complement strand
CACAGTGTGTATGCGAAAGTGGCGGAATTGGTAGACGCGCTAGGTTGAGGGCCTAGTGGCCGTTAGGCTGTGGGGGTTCGAGTCCCCCCTTTCGCACTCCGACCCCGACGGGCTTCCCGTCGGGGTTTTGTCGTTCTTGCCTAGCGTCCGCTTGCCCCACGTGCCCCATGCACGTGCCCCATCATCCCCACGTCTTGTCCGCTGCCGCCACAATCGTCTCGGCACGCAGGCCCAGATAGTGCTCCGACATGGCGTCGCCTGCGTGGCCGATGATGGCTTGTGCGATTGTCTTATCCACGATCTGGAGAAGGAGCGTGTTGTTGCTCCTCCTCAACACCTGAGGGGTGACCTTCTGTTTGATCCCGGCCCTCGCAGCCGCTCGTGTCAGCGCCTGCCGGATCGAACGATATGAGCAAAACCCACCGTCCGGTGCCGAAGCCACCAGGCCATCCCGCAACCCTGGGTGCTGGGCCGCGATCAGATCGCGTCGATGCTTCTGAAGCAGTTCGATGAGCCGAGCTGGTGCACCGACGATCCTCACGTGACCGTTCTTCGGCATCGCTGTCGTCCAGCCGGTCTGCAAGGTGAAGTGCGCCGCTCTCCGGATCGTTATCAGCCGCTCATCAAAGTCCACGTCCAGCCAGCGAAGCGCAATGGCCTCGCCCCTACGGCAGCCGGTGTAGATCATCAGCAGCAGGGCTGGCCAGGTGGACGAGGGGGCTCGGCTGTCCAGCACAGCGGACGCCAGCTCCTGGAGTTGGACGATGGACAGGGTGCGCTGCTCCCGAGTCGGAGCCCCCGTCACGGCAGGCCCTTCAAGCCTGGCGGTGGGATCAAGCACACCGCGCTCGATGCACGCATCGCGGATCAGCTGGACCCCCAGGCGCCACCAACCCTGGACCGTGCGCGGCGCGGCGTCCTTGCACTGCTCAAGACGGGTCCGCCAAGCCACCATCTCGCGCCGCGTGATCTGGTCGATCTCGAGATGACCGAGGTCTGGCATGACGTGGTGCGCCAGCACTGTCGTATACAGGGCCAGGGTCGATGGGCGAACGCCCCTACCCCTTTTCCGAACTAGCCAATTTTCCGCGAAATCTGCGAGCGTAGGACTCTGCGGTGCGTCGCTCTCCTCGGCTACCTCCGCTGCTGTTGCCCGCATCTGCTCGATGGCGAGCATCGCCTGAAGTCGACTGGTGCCCTCTGGCAGGGTCTTGACCCTGTACGCCCTCTTCTTCGTCCTCTTGTCGGAGACGCTGAATTTGATCCGGTACCGCCCGTCCGCCTGACATGTGAGACCGTCTGGCAGCTTCTCCGTCTTCTTCGTGCGCGCCATCTTCAACTCCATTTGGGGGACGTCGGGAGCGGGGCGACCACCTCTCCTCGAGACGTCGTCGCAAGTAGGCATCCAGTGTTCGCGCCAGCCAGCCGTATCCGCGTGACAGCCACACGTCAGGTTCGATCTCGCCACGGTCCAACGCCGAGCGGAGGCCGCTCGGGGTCATATGGCAGTAGGCAGCGGCCTCCGGCGTCGTCATATACGGGCTCCTCCTGGCCCCTCCACCAGCCTGTTGATCGTCCACTCGACACGCTCCTGCCCCCCTCCCCCGCGAACGGCGGGATTGCGAGACGTAGGGGCGCTACCTTCGGAGAGCAGATGACGAGCGGTGTGGTAGGCGCCCGTGTGTTTCTTGGTCTGATCGTCGTCATCGTGAGTGTCTCCCGCGGCAGATACCCCCGCGGCACCGGATCTGGGTCACGCGGGGGCAAGTTTCTTGGGTCGGGGGCGGGCACCATGCTCGCCCCCTTCACGATGTAGTGGCAAATGGAGGCCCGGATTCTGAGTTAGGCGCTCGAAATCGACCCGCAGCCCCACGAACCCCGCCACCACCGGCGTCCGCGCGCGGTCGATTTTGGGGACGGGGCCAGGTGGGACCAGGCGGGGGCGCAGGGGACGATGGCGGGAGCGCGGGTTGCGGGCCGGGGGGGACCCGGTTTGCTGGGCGGGGGGCGCCAGGCGGGACGGGGGCGGAGATCGAGAACAAAGGCGAGGGCGAGGGGCGTCCTGGACTGGAGTAGTGGGACCGGGGCTCCTCTTGGCGGTGCGGCAGATCAGTCCCTACACGCGGACCTGCTCGTGGGCTGCTTCCAGAGCCAAGTCCGGGCTCCGTCTCGGACTCCCCTGGGTGTTGGGCCCCGACGACGACACAGCCGTCAGCCGGGGCCCTCAGTCTCCGCCTGGGGAGCGAGGCGGGGAGGATAGGGGTCGCCTTGGTCCCCGGGCGCCCCCACGCAACCGACGAGCTCCGGCCCGCCCCCGCGGTGCAGCCGCCCCGGTGCACACCCACCAATCTGTCTCCGGTCGACACGCCCCCGCACCGCCAGGATAGTCGACCACCCTCCCGATCCCTCCTCCGAGCTCCCCCCCTCCCCCACCACAAGGAAATCGACGACGCCCCGACCCCGGCGGCGACGGGGTTGGTGGGCGGTACGGGAAGATTGTCCGGCTGCAACTCAGAATCCCCGCCGCTTTTTGCCACTACATCGGGAAGGGGTCAGCAGACGGGGCCAAGGCGATGGGCGCCGGGGTCTGTTGCGCGGGTCCCGACAAACGGAGGGGGACATGGCCCACACCATCGAGATCCACCGAGCAGATGTCGTCGCAGACCACAGGGGGGAGAGGCGCCTGGTGAGGATCGACTTCAGCCCGCACTGCGCGAACCCCGCGGGCCAAGAGCCACTCGTCGCGGTGTACCGGATCTGGGCCGGGTCGGAGGACGGGTACTGGGGGCCTACCGCGGTGGAGATGCTGTCGATCACGAAGAGCTACTCACGGGAGTCCGCGAAGCTCCGGCGCGCCTGGCGCGAGGACCTGACGCGGGCCGCGCTCGAGGTCCTTGGCCTCGAGATGATCTCCGACCTCGAGGAGGTTGAGCCATGCCGATGACGCCACAGCAGCTCCTCGATGTCCTCCACGCCGAGTTTCTCGATCCCGCGCTCAGCCCGGAGGACCGCGAACTGATCATCACCGAGGCGGACTGCGTGGCCGGAGACGACCCCGACCTCCTGGAGGCCGTCAGGACGGGCTTTGCCCAGCCCTGGGGGCTGATCCACATCACTCCTGGCGGCCGTCGAGACGACCTCCTCTACCTCCACCAAGACGACGCGCGCCAGGCCGCAGACTGGATGGTCGCCACGTGCGGCGGCCGGGCCACGGTGTATGCCACGGCGGCGCAGGGGTACCGACCGCGGGTGTGCCTCCGGTGCTGCGATCAGGGTTTTGCCAGCTTCGGCTGCCCTGACTGTGGACGCTAAACGGGGTGATGCCATGTACGATCTGCTTCACGCCCTCGTGGCAGCCCCGGACCGCCAGACTCTGCTGGGACTCCGCGATCACGCCTGGCTCAGGCTCGTCTTCGTCGAGGGCCAGACCCTCGCCCAGGTCGTCAGTCTCAGGGTCAAGGACGTGGACTTTGGTCCGTCGGGAGCGCGCATCCATCTCCCAGAAGGTCGCCACGTAGTCCTGTCGCTGGAGACTGCCTCCGCCCTCGCGCTGTGGCTCGATGTGGCACGCTTGCCTGCCGGATGCCGTGTGCTGGTGCCCGTCACCGTCGGTGGCGTCGTCCACAGGGACAGCCATCTGTCTGTGCACGGACTCCGCGTGCGACTCCGCGAGTACGGCGGGCAAGCCGTCCTGGATGTGATCGACGCGGAGCAGGAGGAGCCATGATGGACTTTGACCGGCTCTCCACCATGGACCTGTTTGCGCTCATTGAAGTTCCGGACCCGACAACCCTCATCGGACGCCGCGACCGACTCATACTCTGCCTTCTTGGGGTTGAGGGTATGGAGCCCGCCCAGATCGTCGCTGTCGGCATCCGTGACATTTTTGAGACGGAAGAACACGACGGGATCTGGACGGGGCAGCGACATGTGGGCCTCGGCCAGCGAGCCGTCCAGGCGATGGGCCATTGGCTCGAAGCATCCGGAATCGAGGACGGCCCCATCGTGGTCGCGATCCAGTACGGGCGGCCTCTACGACGGGCTCTGTCCCCTCGGGGTCTCCGGCGGCGTGTGATGATCTACGCGGACCTGCTCGGCATCGGGGCCTTGTTCAGGGCGATAGCGCTGCACGAGCTCCCCGACAGCGAGATCGAGCTGCTCCTGCGGGTGGTCGACCCCTCGACACTGGTCGGCCTGAGGGACAGAGCCATGCTGTCTCTCATGGCCTACCACGCCGCGCCCATCCGGGCCGTGATCGAGCTCGACGTAGACGACCTCGACCTCGTCCGGGGCCAGGTCCGCCTGTGGTCTGGAGGAGGAACCATGTCCCCTGGGACGCTCCAGGCCCTCGCGACCTGGATCGGCGCCGCCAGGATCACTGAGGGGTCGGTCTTTGTGACGATGGTCGGCAAAGTGGCCACCAGCGAATCCATGTCCGACAGCGCCATCAGATCCCGGGTCCGCCTTCACCTGGCGGCGGCCGGAATCCACCACCGTATCCACCTGCCCTACATGTGACCCACCTTATAGATGATCGAGGACCCCCATGAGCAGCAGACGAAACGACCACCGCCGACGAGACCGCCGACGAGCTCGACGCGAAGAAGAGGAGGCCGCCCGCAAGGCCCGACGTGACGCCCCCTGGAAGCCTGGGGACCCAGAGCGCGGGGCCATGGCCGCGCGCGTGGCGCGCATGCGGGCGGCGGGGGTGCCGGTGGTGATGGGCTATCGCCACCGGCGGGACACGGTGGTGTCCCTCGATTTCACGGGGGCGGTGACGGTCCCCATCGAGGGGCCGGAGGACATCGCCACGATCCGCCCGACGGCGGTGGTGCAGGCGCACGTGGAGGCGTGTGCCGGTGTCGACGATCCTGACCGGCTGCTGTCGTGACGGGCGGGCGGGAGGGATCGGGGGCGGGATCGGGGTCGGGATCGGTCCCGGGACCAGGGTCGGGATCAGGATCGGGACCGGGATCGCCGACAGTAGGATCGTCCCCGGGATCGCCCCCTGGGACCAGGTCCCAGGTCCCCGAGGTGTCCCCGTCTGTCCTGGTCTCCGGTCCCCAACCCCGGTCCAGACCCGCCACCACCCCGCCGAGCCCTGCCAGGACGGGCACGCCCGGCCCCTGGGGGTTACCAGGGGGTTTCCCCGGGGTTTCCGGGGGGTTACGAGGGGGGTATCGCGCGCCGCCCGTGCCCGTGGGGGCGCGCGGGCGCTGTCCGGTGACACATGGGGCGCGCCGGCGCGGCGATTTTTGGTGCGGGTCGCGTCGAAGGTTTCTTTTCGAGTTTCGACGATCCGGTGAGCAGGGAGGACGCGAGCGGGGGTATGGGGATGAGGACGCGGTGTGCCCTGGCAGGCATACGCCAGCAGACGCGCGGTACATTGGCTATGGCCCGAGCATAGAGGCAGCATAGGAGGATGAGATGACCACACTGACCAGCCCCCAGCCCCTGACCCAAGACCAGCAACCCGCCCAAATCCAGGCCCAGGTCCACGACCACATTCCGCACGGGGTGATCACTCAGATCCTCGACGAGGGGCTGGTGCCCGTGGTGATCGTCCGGGACGGGGGCCACGACCGCCTGCGGACCACCCAGGAGACCGCAGAGCATCTGGGGGTCTCCGCCGACACCATCAGGCGTCTCACTCGGGGCGGGCACATCCCCGTGGTCTATGTGGGACGCCTCCCGCGCTACTCGATTTCGGACGTCCTGGCCGCGCTGGCGGGGATCCAGGGGGTGGATCGATGAGCGACGGCAATCAGCACCAGGGCCGCATGGACGACGACCTGGCGGCGATGCTGCGTCGTCTGACGGCGATGCTCGATCCTTTGCGCGCCCAGGAGATCGCAGACAAGATCGCGGCCCTCGATCCCTTTGCCCTCCTCGACGACGATGACGATCTCGACGACGAGAGCGGCGACCATGATCCCGACGCCCATGATCCCAGTCCTGCTCCCAGTCCCAAGGGGGACATCGCTACCGCCCCTGATCCCCAGCCCGCGGTCGAGCTCGACCCCAACATGCCCCCGGCATTGCGGCGGCAGCTCGAGCTCGACGCCCGGCCACCAGCGCCCCCCCAGGCCCCGTCCGACCATCTGTTCCGCGTCCAGGAGGTCCGCGGCGCCAGGGCCCTCCCTCCGGCGTCCCCGGGCCAGGCTATCGTCTCTGACAGCCTCCGGGCATTCGGCCCTGCCGTGGGCCGTATCCGCCTCCAGAAGCGTATCCATCAGGAGCGTGGGCAGCGGGAGCGGGCAGCGTCCAGGTTCGTGCCAGACCTCTCCAGGGAGGACACGGTCGGCTGGGATCTGGCCGCAGTCCAGGACCGGATCCGTCAGCTCTCCAGTGCCCCAGATGGCATCCTCATCGTCCCTGCCCGCGCTGACTCTCGCCTCTCCGGCAGGACTGGGTACGTCGGCGGTGCCCCCCCGTCTCCGTATCAGTGGGCTCCGATCCTGGCCCGGTTCGCACCGCAGGGATCGATGACGTGGGAGATGGGCCCGTCCACGGTCCCGTCCGCCGCCTACGCCGGCAAGGTCCTCCAGCGACGCGTCCAGATGTGCCCGCTGCTGACCCCGTCCACGCCGCCGAAGCCGAAGCCGAAGCCGGAGCCGACGTCGGCTCCGGGCCCGGGCCCGGAACCGAAGCCGAAGCCGAAGCCGAAGCCGGAGCTGGTCATCGTCCCCCTCCCCCTGCCCGCAGATTCCTGGTCCGCACGCCAGCATGCCCGTCTGTTCCTCCACGAGCAGGGAAACTCATCGAGGATCTGGCTTTGGGGCCCGAATGAGGACCCCCTCGTGGTCCACCCCGAGTTCGCCGCCACCACAGACCTGTACATCCGAACAACGATCCTGCGCCTCTGCGCGGTCTGCAACCACGCCCCGACAGCCAAGCACGTCTGCGTCTCGATCCCGATGGTCCAGGGCCTCCCGCGCGCCGTCGAGCAGGGGCTCCGCAAGGTGCTCCCTACCTGGACGGTGGACGCCAGGTACACCGTGATCGCAGAGGGCGGGGGGATGACCCATGTCGGAGATGGTCGTCCTCTGGTGGCGACTGCGATGATCGTCTGGAGGACCTCCCCGTGACCACCGCCACCCGCACCCGCAGTCAGCTCTGGGGCCAGGCGTACGACCGGTGGATCTCCCGGGCCGGGGATCCGTGCTTTCTCCGTGGGACCCACATGGATCGTCAGACCGCCGCGATCTACACGCACCCAGGGCGCCGACTTCACGGGGTCACTTGGCCTGCTCCCAGCGACCAGTCGGGCCGCACGACCACCGGGACAGACGGGGTCTCCCGCGCCTCGTCCCAGGCAGCGACGGTCGAGGACTTTCGGGGGGTGGCCAAGGCGATCCGGGAGGGGACGTACAGACCCCTGCCCCTCAAGCAGGTGCGGTGGCCCAAGCCAAATGGACGCGGGTGGCGGGTCATCGATGTCCCCACCGTCGCAGACAGGGTGGTGGGGGCGGTGCTGCTCGAGCTCCTCGAAGAGGTCATCGACCCCGTCCTGTCGGACTTCCAGCACGGGTACAGGTCCACGAAAATCCAGGGGGTCGAGATGGCGGTGCCGGGCTACCGCGGTATGGCCAGGGGCTCTACCGCCATCGTGGCGGCCAGGGTCCGCCGGGCCGTGGGATCGGGGAGGACGCACCTCCTCGAGCTCGACATCCGAAACGCGTTTCCGTCGGTCTCACGGAGCATGCTCTGCATGGGCTTGATCCAGGACGGGTGCCCCCCTGGGTTCGCGCATGCGATCATCGCGTCCATGGGTGACCAAACCCAGACGCAGCGGGGTATCATGCCGGTGTGCGGTATCCCCCTCGGCCACCCAGCTGGGCCGACGCTCTTCAACTTTTTCGTCCGCGAGATCCACGAGGGGGTGACCCCCGGGGTCGTCGGCGTCAGCTATGCGGACAACATCTTTCTGGCCGCAACTTCCCTCAACCTCATCGAGGAGGAGAAGGAGCGGTTGGAGGGCGCAATGCACGACATCGGCCTGGCGGCCGTGGTCGAGCAGAGCGCAGGTCCCGGGGCGGACTTTGTGATCCTGAAGGAGCACAAGATCCACATCCTCACAAGGGAACGGGACCGGAACCGAATGGTGGCAGCTCAAGGACCACAGATGGACCACGAGTCGTCGCCAGCTAGAGAAGACCAGGAACTCACCTCCCCTTCAGGAGAAGGGGAAGGGATCGGGAAAGGAACCCGACGAATGGGGATCATCCGCAAGGAGAACCCAAGAGGCGGAGCCCAAGACGGATCGAGAGAAGAAGGTCACGGTACAGAGCTGAACGCTCCCTGCCCGAGCGTCGAAGGACACGGCAGAGACCGGAAGAACCAGGGATGGATCGAACGGGACCGTAACGGGACCACGACAAGAAGGGACCCGATGCACGAGAACGGAGACCGGCTCGTGGATGGAGGACCTGGACTGGAGAGGGAACGAGACGGGGGTGAACAGCTCCCAGAAGGTGGTCTGGGAGAAGACCAGCAACCAGGAGAAGCTCTTGTCCACCCCGAGATCTGTCAGGAAGGATCGGTGGCCGGCCTGGGAGAGGGTCAGCAACCAGTAATCGTAATGCCTAGCCTCCTCTTCGTACGAGGAGTACAGGGCATCCGCACCTGCGATGCCGTCATTCAGGGGATCCACCACCTCCCCAAGGGCATCCGCTCCAAGAATGAGTCGAAGCCAGACACCAAGCTGGACGTGGCTCATGCTACCACCACCGAGGGCCGTCCCGCTCCCGGAGGTACCCCTCGGGGTGGCCCTGACCCTGGTCGACACCAGGGTCAGGGCCGGTCCTTTGCGGACTTCATTCACTTCGATGGGGCCACGGTCCCTACGGTCATCCCCGCCCCTATCCCCCGCTCCCCACTGGTGATCTCGGTGAGGACCTGGGACTCCGTCCCCGGGGGGAAACACGCCATCATCGCCCAGCAGTGGGTCCAGGCGTGGCAACAGCTCAGCGCCCGTCTGGTCGCAGCGGGCCACCGCCAGGTCGAGGTGGTGCTCCCCCTCGACGACCGCTTTCTGACCACCCCCGGACTCTTCGCCTGTCCGATCCATGCAGGCGACTCTGGGGACGCACACTGGACCATCGCGTCCTCCCCGTGTCCTGGCCTCCATGATGGACAGCCCGTCATCCGCCTGGGACTCAGGCGCCTCGGTCTGGGGGGCTCAACCCAACCCTGGCGCCAACCAGGCACGGGGGCACACGTCGTGGGGGTGGTGCGTCGGCGCGGGCGTGTCTATCAGGCTGCGGTAATCGGAATCGTCCAGGACGCCGCTGGCACGCGGCCCCTGGCCCTGCTCCATGGCCCCCTCAAGCCCAACCCCACCACCGCCCTGGCTACGGCCCTGGCCCGTGCGCTGCGTGTCTATCCGGGTCATGGCCCCCTGACGATCATGACCCATGACGGGCTCATTCGCGCGGCCCTGCGGGGCAAGTACGCCGACGGGCGCGCCTACCGAGGGGTGCGCGTCCCGGACCTGCACGACGCGCTACAGGCCCTCCGCAGGGCCTGTAGGCGGCGTACCAGTAAGGTCATTGTGAGGCCCACCCGCAAGCGCTCCAGGGCGACGGTGGACGTGATCTCGATGGCCACGGCGCTCGCTGCGATTGCGGCGGACGATCCCACCGCGGGGATCGACCGCGACGCGATCCTCGCGGCCGTGGCCGAGGCCGACGCCGCGGTCGCAGAGGTGGTGGAGGAGGTGGTCGACGCCGACGCGTCGGCTGTGGTCGAGGTGGAGGGGGTCGAGGAGGTCGCCGAGGTCGTGGAGGTCGAGGCCAGGGTCGAGGAGGCCGTGGTTGAGGTCGAGACGGAGGTCGAGGTCGAGACGGAGGTCGAGGAGGTGATCACGGCCTCTGTAGACGATGGAAATACTGAACGGATCGAAATTCAGAATACAGCAGAGGAGGACATGGGTCACTTTTCACCGCAGGGGAGACAAGACCCCGGCGCAACAGCCGATCTCGCCGTGGACGACATCGAGCCCGAGACGCCCCCAATGCCACCCCCACGACAGGAAACACTGAACAGGCCGAGTGCCAGAATACAGCATGTCCCGCAGAACGGAACCGGACTGCGCTGGTTCGGGAATCTGCCGTAGCCCCCTCCACCCCCGCGATGACGGCGTCCGCGGGTCTTGGAGCGCGGACCTGGGACAGGGGCCGGGAGCCCGCCATGTCCCACCTTCACATCCAGGATGTGGGGATGACATCCTCAAGGAGACCAATGAAGAACGAACGCACCGAGACCCTGACCATCGCCTCCCTCATGCGCGATCCCGCGATCCAGATGCGTGTGGGTGGCACATCCGATGCGCTGGCGCGGGAGTATGCCGAGGCGATGGCTCAAGGCGCCACGTTCCCGCTGCCGAAAGCGGTCTCCGATGGGGTCACCTACTGGGTGTGGGACGGCTTCCATACCATCCAGGCCCACGAGTTTCGCGGCGTAGCTCAGCTCGAGGTGCAGGTCACCGACGGTACACGGCGTGACGCCGTCTTGATGGCGGTCCAGGCAAACGCGAGTCATGGAGCCCGGCGTACCAGTGCCGACAAGCGGCGTGCCATCGAGACGATGCTCCGCGACGGGGAGTGGGGGCGATGGTCGGATCAGAAGATCGCCGCCCAGTGCCACGCAGATCCCAAGACGGTGGGGACCGTCCGGCGCAAGCTCGAGGTATCTCTGGAAATTCCAGAGATGGGGACGCGGCGCACCGTAACTCGAGGGGGCAAGACGTACGAGATGGACACCGGAAGGATCGGAGGCGCGGTTGCTTCCGGCTCAGCTGCCGTTGGCGACGCTGAGGAGCCCCAGGCTGCTCGCGCGGAGCCCTGCATGGGTCTGCCTCTCACGCCTTCGACGAGGGAGGGGGACCGTGTAGTGTCGTCGGAGCTGCGGCAGACGCCCAGGCACCAGCAGGCTGGGACGGTGGTCCCGCAGGTGGCGGGTGCGGTCTCGACTGAGGATGAGGGTGACCAGCTCGTCCTCGATGAGGACCACGGAGACGATGTCGTTGCCACCCCGGACGACGGAGATGACACCGTGGGCGGCCCGGTCGACGGTGACTACAGCGCAGGCACCCCGGTCGACGTGGGGGCTCCGCCGGTGGAGAGGGGTGTGGTCATCGATGACGTGGTCGCAGTCCCCGGCCCGGACGCAGCGGACGCCATCAGCATCGCTGGGCCTCAGGGCGCGGGCGCGGGCTCGGACCCGGACGAGGTCGTCGATCCGGTCCAGCTGCCCGCTGTTCTTGACGGCATGGACGCGGAGCTGGTGGCGTTCGTCTGCTCGAACCCCCTGGCACGGCAGATCGTCTCACGGCTCGACGACACGCTCCCCGATCCGGTGACCTTCGTCTCTGATCTGTGCTGGTCCCTGGGGGCACGGCCTTCGGGACTGGTCAAAGCACACCTCCAGCCCAGTTGGGTCCGACCGTACTTGTTGCTGGCCCTCGGGAGGCTGACCTCCTTCAAGCCAGGACTCGAGGTCAAGCACACCATCGCAAAGAAGGCGGTCCGCCAGCTGCTGCCGGTCGACCTCACCGGCGCTGCCGAGGACGTCGTGGACCGGCAGATTATGTACTCGTGGCGCAATTCCACCACTCGCAGCCAAGGCGACAACCTCCAACCCGTGGTCTTGACGATGAGCATGAGGAGAGGCCGCTGGGGCCTCACACCAGCAGGAGTGGAGTTGGCCCTCGCGTACGACGCGAAGCTCGGTGAGGGGGAGCCCATCGGGTGACGTCGCTGGCCCCTTTGATGCCGATCTCGAGCTGAAAATTGCAGAACGACAATATCCCCCGGCACTTCCCTTGCCTCCCAGGCGAACTCGGGCACGGCGATCCGCCCCCCCCCGTGGGGACAAACCCTCTCCCGCAGGGACAACGACCGGGATCACGCCCCCAACAAGCCCCCCGCCCACGACCGGGACCGGGCATTTGTCCGGGGGGATGGTGGTGGAGGGGGAGTATTCAGGGCCATCGCCGTGTCATTTTCGGTGCGAGTCGAATCGGCCCTGAAGAACCGCAGACAGGGGCTCGAGAAGATAATGGAGCGGTTCTGAAGAACCGCGTCGACCATCTTCGAGGCGGAGGGCCTGAGGGGCGAGCTGTGCCCTTCCTCGAGTCGGTCTGCCCCATGGGGAGGGTGGGCCTGTTGGCGGTGTTCCGGGCTGCCACCCGAGGACCTCCACGACGGTCACAGACCCCATTGCCCTTCCGGGGGCCAGTCGCACGTACCGGCCTGCCATCTGTAGCCTGCAAGCGCCTCCTCCTCCATGCGTGTCCTCGAGCCGTGTCCTCTCCTCGGTCCCGTTGCGGGGGTGGCCCCGTTCGCGGCGTCCTGGGTGCCCACCCGTCAAGCCCTCATTCGTAGCAGCCATCTGTCTTTGAGGTGACGGTCTCGGTGAGCTTGTTTCCCATGTCATCCCACGTCCAGCGCCACACCTCGTCCATCTCGCCGTCGCCGTCGTGGTCCTCTTCCAGCAGCACCATGTCTCCCGCCTCGTCCCACGTCCAGGCCCAGCTCTGCCCCGTCGTCGACACCGACGACACGAGCCGGCCTGAGTCGTCATAGGTCCAGACGGTGCGCTCATCCTCCCACGCTCCGTCGAGATGGTCGATCACCTCGGTGAGCTTGTTTCCCGTCTCACTCCAGGTCCACGTGGTGCGCATGGTCACAGCGTCGCGGCGACCATAGCCATACTCCTCCGAGGTCATGTTGCCCGCTTCGTCCCAGGTCCAGGCCGTACGTTGGAAGTCAGTATCGTAGCCCACGGCGCCCCGCAGCATCAAGATCGGGTTGTCGCCGTCCCAGGTCCAATGCGTGAAGGTGTCAACCGAGTCCTGGGCGCACGCCTCGGTCGTCAGATGGCCCCCCGGATCGTAGGTGAGGGTGCACACGTGGTCGGCGAGTCCGTCACCATCCCCGTCCATCGCGGTGACGGTCAGATTCCCCGCCTCGTCATAGGTGTTGGTGAGGGTCCATCCACCCGTGTCATCATCAAACGGGTCCTCCTGAACCGACACGAGACGCCCCTCGTCGTCGTAGGTGTAGTTCAAGCTCATGTCCACCGAGCCGTTGGCGTCCTCGTCCCGGCCCTCCATGGTGACCCTTCCCTCGTCGTCGTAGGCATAGACGAAGTATCGCTCGAAGGTGCCATCGGCATTCTCATCCTGCGCATCGAGGACGAGGTTGCCCTGCTCATCGTAGGTGTAGGCCTCGACGTGGGACGTGACGCCGTCTGTGTCGAACGTCCGCGACAGGGGTCTGCCTTCGGCGTCATAGGTCCACGTGGACCCCCGTGTATACGTCCTGCATTCGCCGCCGCTGGCTCCGTTGTTGGCTCCGTTGTTGGTCCCGTTGTTGGCCCCGGTGCTGTCGCCGTTGTTGGTCTCGGTGTTGGCTCCATTGTTGGTCCCAGCGCCTGAGGCGCCATCGTGGGTCTCCTCCCGGGGCGCGCACGCCAGGATGGTCATCGCAAGGGCCGTGGTGGCGCACCACAACGCCCAGATCGGGGTCTTCAGCTTCGTGTTTCGCATCGTGCCGCTCTCCTCTTTTGTGATGGGGCGCCTCTCGCCCCACTGGTGTTGGAGACAGCAAGGAACAGATGTGACACGCACGACGGGCGAAAGGACCAGTTCCCGGCGTGGCGGACGGCATGGAGGCCCCGGAAGCCGCATCCTAGCCCGTGTCCGTGGCGGTCCCCAGCCGCAGAGGCTGAATCCGTTCGCGGTAGCTGGGCGGCCTGGGGGCGCTTGTGGGGATGGTACGCGTCATCGAGGCTGGGGACGTGTCGTCGTTCGCGGAACAGGGCAAGGTCCCTGGTCACCGTGAGGCGTGCGAGCTGCACGACCTCAGGCCACCAGACGCCCCCAGGCGGGCGTCTTGACCTGGACTCGGCGGCCTGGGGATGGAGATCGTCTGGGAGCGGGTGTGCCATCAACGTGGACGGGGGTCGTGGCCCGCGAGCTCCTCGTGGGGGACGAGCAGCTCGACCTCCCCGCGGACCTCCCCGACAGCCTCCTCGATCCGTGTCCTGGAACCCCCACACCGGACGGGGAGGCCCGCAGTGGTACTGTCCCGGGGGAGCTCCGGCCACCAGACCGGAGCGGCTGTGGGGCGTGCCCACACGGGCCCCTGGCGGGTGTCCTGGCCTCCGTGCCCGTGTTCGTGGGCTGGGGGCACCGGCCCCGTTCGCGTCGTTGTGGGCGGCCGCCTGGGGCCTCCAGACCGCACGCCGGAGACCTGCCCCGTCTGGAGGCGAGCTGCCCCAGACCTCACTGGTGACCGCCGTGATCCCCCCTGTCCTCCAGCCCTGGGTCAGTCCAGGGGTCACCCTGCCCGGCGCGGCGTCAGGGGCCGTGCTGGGGGACCGGGAGGCACTCCGGAGCGAGGACGATCTGGAGCCGGGCGACGTGACCGTGGTCCCCTGGGTGTTCCAGCCCCACGACCAGGGAGCACCCTGCGCACCGCCTTGCGGTCGTCACGGCCTCCCATGACGTTGATCCTGGGGGTGGTGCCCGGACCCGTTCGCGGCGCTCTGGCCGAGCACCGTGACTGCAACGCGGGCCCCGAGCGGGCGCCCGTGGTGGGGCCAGAACGTATGGAGCGCAGACGCGGACCACTCTCGATGCGTGGGCCGCCGTGCCGACCGGCTTACGCGTCGAGGGCGATTTTTCGCGGTGCCCCGAACGAACGGTTTCGTGGGATCGCACGACCGGCGAGCAGGTGCGCATCAAAACGAGTGAGCTGGTGCGTCATTCTGAGCGAACAGGCGAGCCCGGCGGAACTGTCTACGATGCAAGTGCCTTAACTTGCTCGCCTTCATCGGTGGCCCGAAAGTTGCTTTCCTGTTTGGGAAGCGCGATGCAGCCGCCCGCCTCGGCGGGTCGCGCACCGTGTGGATCTTCTTCAACACACGGCAGGCAGTGAACAACGATGATGACTTCGACGACGGATCTTTGGAAGTCGGGAGCCGCGCTCCTGCTCCTCTCGTTTGCGGCCGCATGCGGGTCGCCAACCACGGAAGGCATGTCGAACGCTCAGCCCGTGACCGACGGTGGGAACGCGACGCCGGTCTACGAGGAGGACCGTGAGGGCGTGGGTGAGGGCGGAAGCAGCACCTGTGCGGAGCCCGGCGCGACGATTCCTGGCTTCGTGCTCGCCGAGAACGTCTGCGGACCGATCAGGCAGACCGTGTGCGGCTCGTTCACCCACGCAGGCAAGTATTCCATTGATATTGCCATTAATTACAACACTTCGGTTGTTTCCCCGGCCGGAGGAACGGTCGTGACAGCACGCAGCAACATCCCAGACACCTGTTCGTACCCCAACCTCGATGGACGCGACGCTCTCCGTCTCACAGGAGAGTGCCCTGAGACGGGGACCGATTATGGAAACTACATCGCCATCGCTCCCGACGATCCCAACCTCCCCAGTCTCTATGTCGCGCACCTCAAGGAAGGGGGAGTCGACGTTGTTCTCGGCGAGCATGTGACGCAGGGGCAGGTGATCGGGCACTCTGGATCCACTGGTTTCTCGACCGCGTCGCATTTGCATTTCGGTTGCGTGACGCGCGGCTCCGAGTCGGGCACGTTTCCGACTGCGGCTTGTTCATTCACGTGGCGCGCCCGCGATTCGAACGCCGTCCAGACTGGGCAGCCAGAAGAGGGCGACACCGTCTGCGGGCTCGCGGCCGGAGGGTAAACGAGTCTGCCGCTCGGGTTCGACACGTGTGCGGCGCCTTCGGGAGCCGAGCTGCCCACCTCCCCGCAGGCCACCAAACGGCCTTCAGGGGCCGTGTCCTTTGCGCCTGGCCGGGGTGTGCAGCCACCTGGCTCCGTTCGCGCCGTCCTTGCGCACCGCCGATACCGCCAGGCCCGCGGACATGCCGTGGTGCCCTCCCCATCCCGAGGGCGAGCTCCATCACCTCGTCCACAAGCGAATCTCAGGACGGCACACACGGCCTCCAGGGGCGTCCGATCCGGGGGGCGGCCAGGGGTCAGCCTGACCGGAGCGCGGCGCTACAGGCTGGCTGTGGGGACAGGGGGAGATGCTCCACCACGAGGAAGGAGCCCAGTCACTCACGCTGATGGCACCTCCCGGTGTGACCTGGCCGACCTCACGCAGGCAGCCCGGTGACGACATCCCCGGACAGCGTCCCGGGGTGCGGTCGACGAGGTGTCCGGACAGGTGCACGCCGTCCTGGCGCCGACAAGGACCGCCACACCCGTCGGATACGCCGTGGCCCCCCCCAGGGACGTGCTCCATCGCCACGTCCGTGTGGCCGTGGGAGGCCCCACACTGCCTCCTCCTCGAGCCGCGCCTTCGATCAATGCCCTGGCGTCGGTACCGCTGGAGAGGGTGGCCCGTTCACGTTGTTCCGGCGCCCCCGGGACCCAAGCCGCCAGCGGAGCTGTGACCCGCCCCGAGGATGAGCTGCCCCGACCTCACGACACGGAGGGCCTCCAGGACGCGTCCTGGAGTCGATCCGCGGCCTCAGGTCACCCGCCCCGGTTGTGGCCGCCAACGTTCTCCCGGTAGCGGTGTGTCGTCCAGGTAGTCGAGGGAGTCGGCCCCGCCGTGGTCCCCTCCAGGATCGAGCCATACGACGATGCCGTTGGTGGGGGCCAACACGGCAGCTTGGCGTTGTCTTGGCGTCAGTGGTCCTGGGTCCGGGTTGGGGAGGGTGGCCCCGTTCACGGTCTCCAGGGCCGTTCTCGTCTGGCGTGGTGCGCCCGTCCGCAGGACGAGGAGATGGGCCGGGCCCGTCAGGGAGGGGCCATGGTCGTGTGCGACGACAACCTCACTGACGAAGGCCACGGGGGGCGCCGAGGAAGCCCACTGCCGCTTTCGTACGCCTCGCGACGTCAGGAAACGGGTCTACTCCTGGCCCCCGACTCAAGGGCGCCCACGCGGCATCCTGGGACGACGATGGGCATGGCTTCGACGGGGGCGGCTGGACGGCCCAGGCAGATCGGGGAGCTGAGCGAGGCGAGGCCCTCGTCACCCCACCAGGAGGCGCCGCATCACCCCGACCACGAGCTGCTGATCCGCCGCCGCAAGCCGCCGCCAGATGTGGACCAGCTCGACCTCCGCAGGGTCATCTGTGTCGAGCTGCGGTCGATAGATAGGGCCGACGATGACGTCGAGGCCGACTCCGAGGGCCTGGGTCAGGCGGATCACGGCGTGGAGATCCGGGACGCGGGTGCCGGTCTCCCATCTCGATACAGTGACGGGGTCGACACCGCAAAGCTCGGCCAGTTCCGCCTGGCTCATGCCTTGACGCTTCCGGATCTGAGCCAGTCGCTGTCCGAGTTGTCCCACGCCCAGCTGATCCGCCATCGTGCCCTCCGTCGTTGTCGCAATCGACGTGCGTAGGGTCGGGGGTGGGGCGGGCAGGCTCTATAGCCAATATGTCAGACGCTTGACGCTTTGGCCTGGAGAGTGGCAGGGTGGCGGGGCTGATGGAGTTGGGATCTGAAAAGGGGGTCGAG
>Ga0210033_1002081_pt1 | contig 17510 bp, 24 predicted proteins | sample CryGeymeta201501_FD_185465 | JGI IMG/M metagenome (GOLD analysis project Ga0210033, IMG submission 185465) | Groundwater microbial communities from Crystal Geyser aquifers in Utah, USA - Crystal Geyser metaG 2015-01 (SPAdes) (version 2) | ecosystem: Environmental > Aquatic > Deep subsurface >... | reverse complement strand
TTTGCTCAATAGCCTCTTTTAACTGGTTTGCCTCTACTGTGCTAAGCCGATGCACTTGATCCTGTCTATCTATAAGATAGAGTACCTGTTTTTTCTTTCCTTTAACAAAATGTGCCTCCTCTCTCATTACCAATGCCTTTATTTCTTCTAATGGTATCTGAAATGTAATTTCATCAAAATCTTGACGGTAAAGGATAAGCCTTTTGTTAGTCAAATAAAAATAGCCTGTTTTCCATGCATTGTATATTCCCTTACTGTAATAGTGAGAGCCGAACACTTTCAGGGCAATCTCTTCTCCTTCAACCAGAGAAGGTAGGGTCTTCTTCCGATGTTCTCTCTCCCATGCCCTGCTCTTCTCATCCCATGCCTGCATTACTCCATATTTAAGCATGGTTTCCATTCCTGCTAACGCCGCCCTCAAATTGACACCGATTAAAGGAATACCAGCTACAGAAATAATAATATCTGCATTAATTACCAAACCTTTATCTAAGATTCGATCTAAAAGATCTACTAAGGTTGCGTTTGTATCTTTGGTAGGTTCCATCAAAATACCTCTAAGTTAAAAGTTAAAACTAAAAAGTTAAAACTAATTTTTATCTTTTAATGTTTTTACGCTCTTGGCTAATATCTTTTGAATTTCATCTGATTCAGTAATTAGACCTTTTAATGATGACTCGCTAATTATTTTTGAATCTCTTAGGATTCTCAGCCAAAAATTTGTTTCTTTTGCTTCTTTAAAGCAAATGCTCATTTTATAAGTAAAATCTTCTCTGCTAAAACCTGCCTTAGCTTCCTCATAATTGGCTGCAATTGATGTTCCCGACCGTAGTAATTGTCTACCAATTTCAAAAGCACTTGCTTCTTTTGGCATAACACGTACAATCTGGACAACCTTCAAAGCAAAATTATATAATCGTTCACTTAAATCACCCACTATTATCTACTTTTAACCTGCCTTTCTTGTCTTTACTTTTTACTTTTTACTTTTAACCTATACAAATGAGTAAGGTGGCCAGGGACCGGTAAAACGAACAAAAAATCCTTTCATATTGTTAATCTTCTCTAGTTCTTCACCCAGTATTTTACTCTTTTCCTTAAAAAGCAAACAAGAGAGATTCAACAGCATTTGTTTGTCTTCTTCAAGTTTTTTGGTCTTTTCTACCTTAATTTCTTCGACACATCTTTTAATCTGTTCATAAAAATCCTTAAAACATCTGTCCGCTTCTTTTTCCATCTCTTTTTTTAATAAGTTCTCTAATTTCTGCTTATACATATAAGCCAGGCCCTTGGATTTGGATTTTATCTCTTCACTCAATTTCTTAATCTCTGGGTTTGTCTCAATGAGCCCTTCGCTGATAATTTTGGGGTCCCAAAATACCTGCACTCCAAACTCAGCTCTGTCTTTGAGCTTAGCCAGTTTTTGTCTTAAGTTTTCATAATCGTCCTTCAACCACTTCTTCATGTTCTCATCAGGTGCAATACCCTCTTCACCCTTAATGATGGTATCAAATCCCAGGGGTAAAACCGTGCCAAATCTTTCCCAGGCAGTATCAATGACCTTCTGGTGAACCATTGCCCATTTTTTTACCACTTCATTATCCTCTGATTTGTATGGCTCCGAAAGACAATTATGAACTACAGCACATAAATCTTGGTAGGGGATAGTATAAACTTCACTGCCTTCTATTCCGATATTACCAAAATTTACCCTCTCGGCGCTATCTACTATACAATAAAGATATCTTGCTTCAGCGCTTTTCATACCAACACCTCCAATTTGTAGGAACACGATTTATCGTATTCAAGAATAAAGGATTTGATAAATCAAATTCCTACATTTATTGTTCTTATGATACCTTATCATCCCCTTGCCGCAGACCTTCCGGCAAGACTTCTTTTTTTAGATGCCGTTACACCAATCTTCTGTGCCTTTGTGCCGCAATTAGGACAGAATTTAACATCCTCCCAGTATTTCCAGGTTGTACCGCATTTCTCGCACCCAAGAGTTAAAGGCTCGCCACAATTTGGACAATAATCGTGGCTTCCTGTGCTAACACCACACTTTGGACATTTAAATGGATTTGCCATTCTTATACCTCCTTTCAAATTCCTTTCTCCTCTGCTTCTTTCCTCCATCTTTCGGGATTTATCGTTTTATCTAATACATCATCCACAATACTATCCAATCCATCCCTTACGGATTTAACTGATTCAGTAACGCCCTGTTCCTTTTTTATCTCCTCAATAGCCACATCTAAATCCTGCAATGCCTCACCAAGCCTCTCCATCTCTTCTTCGGATAGGGTTCCTCCTTCCATACGCTTCATTGCCTGAAGATTAAGGGCATCTTTGATTATCTCTACTAAGGCAATAACTAAACCTAAAAGCCCGTGTTTTAGATTGTCTTCATCAATGTCGATTGGCATCTGTCGCTTCGCTCCTTTATCAGATGTTAGAAAACGGAAGTCAGATTTTCCGGTCTCTGTTCTTTGTATTCTGTTATCTGTCTTCTGTCTTCTGAATCCTCACTTCTAAGATTCCGTTCCTATAAAACTTCTCCAGCTTACCTTTAGGTTCGCAGGGTAGTTTCACTTCCTGGTGATATTTGTGGTCAGGGACATTCACTGATATGGTAAGGCTATCTTTCTCCAAATTAATTTTTATATCCTCCTCTTCAACCCCTGGTATCTCAGCAATCACTTTAATATAATCTTTCTCGTCAAAGATATCTGCTGGCCTTTCCTGAGGCATAGGAGGAGAGACCTCCTTTCTCATAGATGGTTTATCTGGAGCTAAATGCCTTGCTTCAAACCTTCCTTTTATCCTAAATTTTCCTTCTTCTGTCTTTTTCAAAGGAGCTTCCTTCAACTTACGCTCTACTTCTTCATCAATCCTTTTTAATCTTTCTTTGAATGCCGGAGATTTTTCCAAGCCCTTGAACAATCCACCCAATCCTGGAATCATCTTACCAATCCCTTTAAGAATTCCTCCTGCTATTCCTTCTTCTTCTTCTTTACCATTTTCTTTCTTTTTATCCTCTTCAGCCATTTTCTTTTCTCCTCGTTATCATTTATTAGGTTTCAGAAAACAGAAGTCAGAAAACAGAGGTCAGAAGTCAGATTTTTCTGTTTTCTGTTATCTGTCTTCTGTCCTATATCCGCAAATAAAACATCCCTTTTCTTCCAACTCTTCAGTAATCACCTTGCGACCGCATTTAGGGCAGATAGTGTAGTAAGACCTCTCTTGTCTTTCAACTTCAAAGTGCTTTAAACCACTTTCCCTTTTTGCCTCAGCTATCTCCAATTCACTCTCTGTTCCTTTCCAACCACAGGCATAACAGCCTTTTTTAACTAAATCTTCTCTTACTACTTTCTTCCCACAGGAAGGACAACGCATCCAATATTTAGAGGCTGCTTCTTTTCTCTTTTCAGCTTCTTTTGACTCATCTATATGGTCTAAAACCTTATCTCCCACACCCAAGGTTGGATCTAGGGGAATACCTAAGATATTAAGGCCGCCAAATCTATCCTTCTGCTTCTTTTCCATAAGATTTAAACCTCCTTTATGCCTCTGTTTTGAGTGCCTTGGCTTTGGCAGATATCCAGCCACACCAGGGACACCCGGTACTCATAAGTTCTTCTAGCGGTACTCGCTTATTACATTGTGGACACTCTTCCTTGCTTACCATAGTCTCTTTCCAGGCGGCAGTCTCATAATTGGTACCAGATGGAAACTCCAAACCATACTTGGCAGCAGTCTCAAACGAAGCCAATGCTGCCCGAACCTTGATACCCAGTAGTTCAACACCAGCGACAGAAACAGTAATGTCGGCATTGATTACTAAACCCTTATCCAGAATTCGGTCTATGACATCAACTAAACCGCTGCTATCACCATCATAATCTCTCTTCGCCTGCATAGCCATCTTTATTCCTCCTTCTGTTTGTATACTTTAGTTCTTTGAAAATTCCTTAAAGATACAAACCTTCCATTACTTTAATTTTGATTATTCTTTTACTGTCTCCATACGCGTACGCATTGACTTTCGCTCAAAACCCAAAAGATTCCCTTCATCATCTAAAAGGGCTTCATAGATAGCCAGAATATCCATCTGGTCAGGAATGGACTTTTTTTCCAGCATCTCAACAGAGATATGCCATCCTTTTTCATCCTTAATAGCCCCTACAGTAGAAGAGGCTTTAAGTCTAGTCAACTTGCTTAATTCTTCCCTTGCCTTTTCAATTAAAGTTCCTACATCCTTTGCCATTTTCACACCTCCTCGATAGGTATTTCTTATTCCTAATTGAACTACAACCTCTGATGATACTTATCCTCTTGCTAAAGACTTTCCGGCAAGGGTTCGTGTGGCTCGTGTTACACCAACCTTCTCTGCTTTTGTGCCACAATTGGGGCAGAATTTGATGTTCTCCCAATACTTCCAGGTTGTGCCGCACTTCGGGCACCCCAAGGATAAAGGTTCACCACAATTTGGACAATAATCGGTACTTCCTGTAGTAATCCCACACTTGGGACATTTAAATACTTCACCCATTTTTAATGCCTCCTTTCTTTATTTTGCTTTTTTATTATGTTCCTTAACTGTTTCTAATTCAGCAATAAGTTTCTCGACTCTCTTTTTATATTCATCTTCATTTAGCATACCTGACTCGTAAAACATCTTTAGATTAAAAAGTTCTTCTTTTAGATCTACCTTACCGGCTATCTCGGCTAAGGCTCTGTCCCTAATTTCTCCAGCAAGAACGGTGAATGCCTCTAACGGATAAACTAACACTTTCGCTAAATCGTCCAGATTTAATAGCTCATATTCTCTAGGCTTTTTACCCGGAAGCATCTCTGGAATAATCTTCTTCTCCCTTTTTCTTGGATACATTATAGACGGTAAGAAAGGCGGTAATCCTTTTTTAGATCGCTTTTTAGCCATTTTGCCTCCCTTTTGAAAACATAATTTCAGCAAGTTCATTTAAGCTTTCTTTACCCCTGACCCCATGCATAAATAAGGGTATATAGATAACACCATTATTCACCCCATTAGAAGTCCGTCGCGCCAAAGGTGCGACAGTCGCCTCTGGTGACTTACTTCTATCCGGATTCACTTTGGATTCGATAGATTGAATATATTTTTGTTGCTCTTGCCTTTTAGCAGTGCAGAAATTACAATCAGATAACGGAATTATCATATTGATAATGTTATGAGAATAGGGGATTTTAAGATTCCTAAGCGCAGAGGAAAGGTCCTCCATCTCTCGTACCCCCATCTCTTCAGGGATAGTAATCATTACAAATTCAGTTGTCTCAGGATTAGCCAATGTTTCTTGTATTTTACGCACATCCCGTGATAAATCCAAGAGACTTTCCACTGAATGTATCTTGGATAAATTTATTACTCCTTTATATTTTAAAAGCAATCTGAACACAGTTTTTAGCCACTTGCTTATTATATCCGGCGTCTCTAAAAATCTGAGCAGGTGCCCTGAGGCGGCAGAGTCCATGACAAAGAGGTCATAGTCACCCGCCTGCTGTCTGTCGGGCAGGGAAGTCTTCATAAGTTCAATAATCTTTTTCAAGGCCATAAGTTCTTCCAACCCTGGTGGGGTGAGGGTGATAAGCTCTTCCATCACTTCCTTATCAAACTTTATGTCCATTCCTGAAGAAACAAACTTATCAAATGCTTCCACTATATCTCCTCTATATTCCTCTTTAAGGTTGTTCAGCATTTGGCTGGCATCTAACTCTAAAGCATACAGATTGTCTGTGCCGTCCTGCACCTGGCGGAACTCATTACCTATTTGTTGATCGAAACTGTCAGACAGGGCGTGTGCTGGATCAGTTGAAAAAATGAGAACTTTTTTCTCCTTATTATATCGGGCTAATTGCAAGGCAGCAGCGCAAGCTATTGACGTCTTCCCTACACCACCCTTTCCACCAAAGATAATAAGTTTAAGATTTTTCTTTAAAAGATCCTCCATCCCCCCTTGAGGAAGGGAAAGAATTTCAGATAAATGTAGGGGCAGGGCTTGTCCCTGCCCTGTTTTTTGGGCAACCACAAGGGTTGCCCCTACATTATAGGGCTTAGGTCCATCTTCTCCAAAAAGAATTTCCCCATACCAAGTTAAATCTTCTATCCCCCGAATTTGCTTAGGAAATAAAGGCATCTTGAGTAAATTATAGCAAGCAAACTTTTCTTCAATTTCCTTTACACATTTTTCTTGCTCTTTCTTCCTTGCTAAACAAAAAGGGCATTTATTGTCCTCTATAATAATACGATTAGCAATAACACTATTAACCGGAATTCTGGTATTCTCCAGTAGTTGAACCAGCCTTTCGATTTCATAAATGCTCATTGGCTCAGGAATGGTCACCGGCACAAACTCGGTTGTTTTAGAATCTGTAAGCAGTTTTTTTACCTTGCTTACATCGTGTTTCTGTGACTCAAGGAACTCATCACACTCATCCTTTACATATTTACCCGTAAACCTCTTAGCCATAAAACGATGTTTTTCCATCATCATATCCACTACTTCAACCCACTTCTCCATCTTCTCAGGCAAAGATAAAAATACTGTAGTATGGCCGGTAGGGGCGGTATCTAAAATGATTAGATCATACTCCCGGCTATTTAAAATATTGGCAATCTTTATTATTGCCATAACCTCGTCTAAACCGGGCAGTGACATAAGAAAGAAGCTCTCAATGTCTTCCTGGTCAAAAAAAGTTCCCCTTTCAGCCATCTTTTTAATTATGGCTCCATGTTCAGCTTTGTATTTCTTCAGTAACTCTTCAGCATCTATTTCATAACCCCAAATATTTCCCGCTATAGGAGTAATTTTATTGCCTATTATTAGGTCAAAACTATCACCCAAAGAGTGGGCCGGGTCAATGGAGATAACCAGTATCTTTTTCTCGGGTTTCATCTTACTTAAATGTAAGGCAGTAGCCGCTGCGGAAGTGGTCTTACCGCTTCCCCCTTTGCCGCCAAAGAGTATAAACTGTAAATCAGGGTTATCTAAGAATTTTAATTTTTGCATTTGCTACTACTTCTCACCTTCCTTACGCTTAGTACCTTCCTCTAATCTCTTCATCAGGATACCTTCTGCCTCATTGTACTCTTCTTCAGTTATCTCCCCTGTTTCCAGCATCAGTTGAAGCTTTAAAAGCTCATTCTTAATCTTGTCCTCACCGTAAAGTTCGTTCTCTGCCATGTCCCTGATTTTCTCAACAATCTCTGTAAACATTTTTAAAGGTGCTAATAACAATTCATCTATAATAAACATCTTAATATTCCTCCGTATTTATTATTAAGTTAACAAAATTAAATGGCGGCACGGTCCCCACATACTTAAAATTTATTTTATTGCCATATTTGTTTACATATTCATTTACTTTTTGGTCAAATTCTGGTTCTCTATATTTTTCTACCAGGAAGGCGGCGCTTATAATCATCAGCTCACCATAGGTATTGTTGTTCTTAACCTCTACAGCTAAAGGCGATAGGGTATTTAAAATACCCTTTTTATGAATCTCTTTCTCTTTCTGTAATGCTGCTTCGACCATCTTTCCTATTTCCATCCGTTGATAATATGTTTTCTCAGGAGGTAGGGCCGAAACCCTTTCTTTTAATCTCTCTATATCTTTATATTTTTCTAAAATATACTTATAAATAACATCCTCCTTAAATATTGCCTTTAGTCCGAGTTCTTTTTTACCTTTCATATCCTTTAATAGAGCAACGAACCTATCATACTCCTTTTCTAATATCTTTTTAACCTTTTCTTCGTCTTCAGCAATGGTAGCAAATCTTACCGGTAAAACTGTGTGTTCTTTCATTACCTCTTCAATCGCCTTCTCATGTGCAAGCGTATTTTCCCTTGATATTGAATATTTTATTATGGGAGAATTGCTTACTACAGCAGCTATATTCTGAAAGCAAATTGTATACAATTCATCTCCTCTGCAACCAATCCCTATTGAACCAAAAGTTTTAGCAACTGTTGTTGTTATTATACAATAAATATATTTTCCTTCCTTAACAACTTCTTCCATCTTACTCCTTTAGAAATTTTATTCTTTATCTTAACCGTGGTTATCTCTCTTAATCAGACAACACAGTTGTAACAGTTAAGGCCGCCTTATTTTTCCCATTCTTCAGGATAAATAACAATGTTGACAAAGCTATATACGGGCACAGGCCCAACATACACAAATTTTACTCTATCCCTATATCTCTCACTTAGATCCTCTATAATATTATCAAACTCTTTTTCCCGTCCCTTATCTACCAGGAAAGCAGCATTCATAAACATCTCATCGCCAATAATCTTATTAAGTTTATACTCAAAGGCTGTCCTTCTTAATGCATCTACTATTTTTTCTGCTTCCCGCTCTTTTTTCTTCTTCAAAGCTTCTTCAACCATCTTGCCAACTTCTGTTTTAGACGGTATATTTTTTTTACCTACCTCATTTTGAATTTTCTCTTTTGCCTTCTTAATTTCTCTATTCTCTTCTACAATCTCCTCAAAAATAACCTTCATATTCTTCCATAACCCTTTAACGCCTAATTCTACCTTGTGATCCATATTTCTCAAAAGACTCCTAAATTCTCGCAATCTTCTATCTAAAAGATTCCTTATCTCATCTGCATTAGAGGCAACGGTACCGAACCTGACTGGAAGCACGCTATCAAATTCATTCATCACTTTTTCAATTACCCTCATATGGGCTAACATATTCTCACGACTCACAATAAATTTGGTCATAGGATAGCTGCTTACCACCATACTTAGATCATCATAACCGATAGTTAAAACCTCATCACCTCTGCCACCTATACCTAGAGGCCCAAAATTCCTTTCCTGCTTTGTGCCGATGATACAATAGATATATTTTCCTTCTTTTTCCATTTCAGTCTTTTACCTTAACTAATATTTTGTTCTTTTCAAATTCTTCCTCACTAAAAGATAAGCTATCTTCTTTACCCGCCTGTTTACAAGCCCCGCAATAGTCATCAAGTATCCTGTAAGCCTTAGTTAATTCATCAAATTCTTTTTCTATTCCGGGAATATTTGGATTTCTATCCGGATGGAAAGAAAAGGCTAATTTCCTATAAACCTTTTTTACCTCATTTTTAGTTGCGAAATCATCCGAAAGCCTGAGTTTCTTTTTTGCCCAATCTATTTCTTCAAATTGCATTTTCTTTATCTCAAGCGTGTAAAAACTATAAGGAGGAAGTGGACCAACACATCTAAAATTTAATTTCTCCGCAAATTTAGTATTTATCTCCCCTACTTTTCTATCAAAATCTTTTTGCTCGCCTATATTTATTAAACAAGCTACATTAATAACCATCCTATCATCCATAAGTTCATGAACTTTAAAAGCCGTGCAGTAATTATTTAAAAAAGTCTGTATTTGAAGAGCATATTTTTCTCTTTTTTTATCCAATGCTTTTTTAATCATAACCCCTACTTTCATCTGATCATCTACAGTTATCCTTTTAGGATTAGTTAAAATTTTTTCTTTCAATTTCTTAATTTCTTCCTCTTCTCCAATTTCTTTAAGGATTGAATTAAAATCAGTCCATGTCGCAACGACATCAGTCTCTATTTTATCTCTTGTCTTTTCCATTACACCTTTTATAAGACTGTATCCTTTACTTAAAATATCTTTTACTTCAGCTTCATCTACAGCAAAAGTCCCTAATCTAACCGGAATAATGGTATATTTTAAGCTCATAATTTTTTCAATAACCTTTTGATGCCAAACTAACAGCTGCGCCGAGATATCCTTGCTACTATAAGTAAAGTCAATTATCTCAGAGTTACTTACTGCTGCCGAGACATCCTGATAAGGAATGGTGTATACATTTTCTTTTCTATAAGAATCCTTGGGGGTAAAAAGGTCCGAGGCACTATTAGAATTTATAATTCCGTATATACATACTCCTTTTTTACCCATAAATAACCTCCCCCATTTTTTAAGTCTTCTTTTTGTTTTCTTGCTCTCTTATCAATTTAATAGCCTCTGTAAAATGCTTCCTTGAAATATTAAACTTTGGTTTCCGGTTATCAGGGTTGCTGATATCTTGTTTCTTACTTAGGTATTCCCTAATAGCAAACATAGCTGCCTTTCTACAAATAAGCTCAATATCAGAACCCACCTTACCTTCAGTCTCTCTGACTAAATTTTTCAAATCAACATTTTCAGCAAGTGGCTTATTTTTAGTATGAATTTTAAATATTTCTTCCCTGGTTTTTTCATCCGGGGTAGGCAATTCAAGTAAAAGATCAAATCTTCCACTTCGGAGTAATGCTAAGTCAACCAAATCCAATCTATTGGTGGCGGCTAAAACAAGCACTCCTTTAAGTTCCTCAATCCCATCCAATTCAGTTAAAAATTGACTTAGCACCCGTTCTGTCACATGTGAGTCTGTGCTCGCAGAACTCCTCTTGGGAACTATGGCATCAATCTCATCAAAAAATAAAATTGTGGGGGAAGCCTGTTTTGCTTTCTTAAATACCTCACGAATGGCCTTTTCACTTTCTCCCACATACTTGGATATAAGAGCGGGACCTTTTATAGAAATAAAATTAACTCCGCTTTCATTAGCCACTGCTTTAGCCAGTAAAGTCTTTCCTGTGCCCGGCGAGCCATAGAGTAAAATTCCTTTAGGGGGATTTGTATTAGCTTTTTTAAACACCTCAGAATATTTCAACGGCCATTCTACTGCTTCTTTCAGTTCTTCTTTTATGTTATCAAGCCCGCCCACATCTTCCCATTTGACATCTGGCACTTCCACAAAGAATTCCCTGATCGCTGAAGGTTCAACCTCTTTCATCGCCTCTATAAAATTATCCATGGTTACTTCCAATTTTAGTAACGTCTCATAAGGAATATCTGCCATTTCAAAATCAATTTTTGGCAAAATCTTTCTTAAAGCCGACATTGCCGCTTCCCTTGCCAGTGCTTCTAAATCCGCACCTACAAAACCATGAGTAATCTCAGCTAACCTTTCTAACCTGACATTTTCTGCCAAAGGCATTCCTCTGGTATGAATCTGTAGGATTTCTAATCTTCCATTTTTATCAGGAATAGGAATAGAAATTTCTCGATCAAATCTACCTGGCCTTCTTAAGGCTAGGTCTAAAGTATTAGGAATATTGGTCGCCCCTATAACTATAACCTGTCCTCGGGATTCTAATCCATCCATTAAAGCTAAAAGCTGAGCTACGACTCTCCGTTCCACCTGTTTTTCTCCACCCATCTCTTCTCTTTTAGGGGCAATAGAATCTATCTCATCGATAAAGATTATAGCTGGAGTATGATTCTGAGCATCTTCAAATACCTTTCTTAAACGAGCCTCACTCTCACCATAGAATTTGCCCATAATCTCTGGGCCGGTTATATGAGTAAAGTAAGCAGAAGTTTCATTAGCCACTGCCCGGGCGATTAATGTTTTTCCTGTCCCCGGGGGCCCATAGAGTAAAACACCTTTTGGTGGATCAATTCCCAATCTTTCAAATACTTGAGGATATCTTAGAGGAAGTTCTATCATTTCTCTGATTCTTTGAATTTGGGTACTAAGCCCGCCAATATCTTCGTAGGTTAGCTTTATTGTTCTACTTTCTCCCACCTCTTTTGTTTTTATCCTTATTAAAGTAGTGGAATCTATCAAGACTATCCCTTCAGGTAAAGTATCTAATACTTTAAATTCGCACGACCTTGACCCAAAAAGAGTGGCCCTAACTCTATCACCAGAAGTCACCGGGAGGCCTCCTATAAGTGAGCCGATATATTTAGTATCCTCATCTCTTTGAAGAAGGCTTGAGATAGTTAAGGGCAAGAGCGTAATTTTATTAGCCGGTTTATAGCCAACTTTGTAAATCTTTACCTTTTCATCTAAACTAATTTGGGCATTCTCTCTTGATATTCCATCCATTTGAATAATCTTTTTACCCCTATCTTCGGAATAACAGGGCATTACTTTCGCAGGCGTTTTTCTTTTACCTTCAATCTCTATGATATCCCCTGCTTCAACTTCAAGTGTTTTCATGTCTGCTGGATCAATCCTGGCAATTGCCCTGCCTACATCTTTTGGCAAGGTCTCTTTTATTTTTAGGGTTAAAGTTACAAGGTCTTTTTTCATTAGCTAAAATTTCCTTATTTTTACTTCTAAGATACCATTTTTATAACTCGAGATAAGAGTTTCAGACTTAACTTTTACGGGAAGCAATATTTCTTTATGGTATTTTCTATCTCCGCTTTTCGCTAAAATATCAAGGATATCCCCCTTTAAATCTAACTTTATATCTTCCTCATTTACGCCGGGTATTTCAGCATAGACCCGAACCTCCTCCTTTTCGTCAAAGACATCGGTAAGGGGCTCTCTTTCTTCCTCGACAGTAGGACCTTTAGGAGTTTTCTTAATATTACCAAAGGTCTCTACCAGGGGTTTTCCTCCGGCTAAAGTTTTTATGCTAAAACCATAAATACCTTTTGCCTCTTTAGGTAACCCTTTAATTTCACCAAATTTTTTAATTTCTCCAGCTTCTTTAGTTACCTTGTCTGCCAAGCTAATCAAGTCACTAATTCCCTTAAATATTCCTCCGAATTTCACTTTTCCCAGATCAAAGTCAAATTCTTGGCCTTCTTTTTCTTCCTTTTTTTCTTTTTCGGCCATTTCTTTCACTCCTTTTCGTTTTATTTTAGGTTTAAATTTACAAAATTATAGGGTGGAGTTGGCCCAATATACTTAAATTTCACTCTTGGGGAATACTTGGATACTAATTCATGTATCTGATTATCAAATTCTCTTTCTCGGGCTCTATCCACTAAAAAAACAGCATTTATTAGCATCTCATCACCTTCCGTTTCATGGAGGTGAAAATTATAAGAGATTCTTTTTAAAACATTTATTATCTCCTGGCCTTCCTTATCTCTTTTCACCTCTAAAGCGGCCTTTACTATTTTTCCTAATTTTATTCCCTCGGTATAACTTTCTTTAAGGGATTTTTTAGCTATTTTTTCTTTGAGAGACTTAATTTTTTTGTCTTCATCTACCATCTCCTGGAAAATAACTTTCATCTCTTTCCAGAAAGCCTTTACTCCTAACTCTATCTTATTATCCATATCCTTTAATAAGTTTTTGAGTTCCAAATATCTTTTTCTTAAAAGATTTCGAACTTCCTCAGCACTACTTGCCACCGTGCAAAATCTCATTGGAAGGACGGTATAATTCTTCATCACCTCTTCAACAACTTTTTCATGAGCAATTAAATTTTCTTTATTTACCACATATTTATCCAGGGGGGAGTTGCTAATGACTGCACTGAGATCCTCATAGCCAATGGTAGATACTATCTCTCCTCTTCCACCAATTCCTATCGGACCAAAGTTTCTTCCCTCGTTAGTACCGATGATACAATAAATATATTTACCTTCTTCTGCCATTATATCTTCTCCTTCCGATGCATTATTTCTTGTTCTAAAGAGAAAATATAACTTTGAGGTGACCTTCTTCTCCTTATTTTAGCCCATTCTCGGGCCATTATTCTCCGAGCAAGAACTCCCAGGGAAGCCCCATTCAATCTTTTTAGTTTTCCCTCCTCTTCTTTCTCTTCCTTTTTTTGAAATTCGGTTATTCCCTGCTCTAACCAATTTACTATTCCCCTATCTCTTATTTTTTTTTCCTTATATTCTTTTAAGTTTATATTTACTATCTCCAAAAATGAATCTTCACTTTTCATAATTAGCCAGAAGGCTTCCCCCCTATTTCTTCAAGAATCGGCAGAGCCCAAAATGGTACTAAAGTATTACTTGATCAGCAGTGTTTATCGATCAGAACCTTTACTAAATTTTTCACTTTTACTTGGTTAATACTGCTCCCGATGCGACTGGTCTCCGAGGCTAAAATATCCTGGCAAATTTCTCTAAAAATCTTATTCTTAGCACTTACCAAACCACCTAAAGTGCTTAAGCTTTTAGCAATCATAATACAACCCCGGATAGTAGGTCTAAATTCACATTCTTCGGAAACTCGAAGGTCTCTTACAATATCTACAATTTTTGCTGCATCATTGTAAGATAGATCAGACTTAGCTTTGGTGATAGCAATCTCCGTCTCTCTATCGAAATAATCTAAATCCATAGTAATCATTCTATCCCTCAGGGCATCTTGACTTCGGTGAACACCAGCATACTCTTCGGGATTACTGGTAAAGATGGCTATAAAATCAGGGTGAACCTTTAAATAATCACCACCTCCCCGAGCGGAGGGCAAACCCATCATTTTTTCTTGTAAAATGGAAAGTAGAACATTATTGGCTTCTGGACGAGAACGAGTGAATTCATCATAAATAAGGATAAGTCCATGCTCAACTGCCACGGTCAAACGATTGTCTACCCAGCTTTTCTGAACATCTTCCTCAGCTTTCATCACCGAATGGATAAAATTGTCCACCACTCTCCTGCTGCGATAACCTTGCTCTCCCCCCACTAAATCGGAGGTAGTAAATTCTTCATCTCCATGAATCATAACCACCGGTCGATCAATTATACTGGCTAGATGCAGGGCAAGAGTAGTTTTCCCTGTTCCCGAAGGTCCCCGGAAATGAAGGGGAAAGCCAGCCTTAATATACCCTAAAGCTCGTACCGTTACCTCCTTTACAAACTTTGTTTCCACAAAATTTGGTAGTGCACGAGCTTTCAAAACAGTTGTGCCTCTGGTTACCATAATCATTAATCACCTCACTGGTTAAAAATCAATCTTTAATTCTTTAAAATTCGAAGGTTTAAAATTCCGGTTAATCTTTTGAGGGGAAGAATGATCTTTTCCCCAACTCCCCTTTTGTAATTTTTGTCTCCATTCTAAAACCTGTCTATTTTTATTTACGGTCTTAGCTAATTTATCCCTGATTTTTAGGATTTTTTCTTGAGATTTTTTTATAGCTAAATCTTGCTGGGCAAATCTTTGTATATCTTTTTGAATTGCTTGATTTAATTCCTGATCATCTAGAAGTGATTCAAGAATCTTTTGCTCTTTTTTGGTTCTGCATAAGGAATTAGTAGTTTTAATCTTTCGTTCGCTCCTATTTTCTAAACCGGTCCTAAAATCTCGAAATGTTTTTATAGCAACTAAACTTTCGTGCTTCATATACACCTCCTTTATCCACCTTACCTATCCAGTTTTTCGTATATTATATAGGGTAATATAAATTCTCTTCTTTTCGGATTTTATTTTCTTCCATAAGTTCCTTAACTGTTACTATATACCATCTCCAATCTTTTCCCAGCACTTCACCAATTCCAGAAAGTTTTATTCCCTCGGGATGTTTTTTAATCAAGGCTAAGGTTTTTTGTTTATCGCTCAAATCCTCCTTAATTTGATTTTGTTCTGGTTTAGGAAGCTCTTTTTTTACTATCTTTTTTTCTGGTACTTTAGGGATGGGCTTTACTCCGCTTCTCTTTTCTTGCAGGGTAGAAGCCGTTTGTTGCCAAGACAATGAGGCCTTCTCTAAATCAGCTCTTAGCTTATCTTGGGTACTACGGAAATCATTCAACATTCTACTTACTTCACTTTTTATCCCCTGATTAGACTTGGTTAAATTCTTCTTTAACTCCTTACTCATCTGGCTGTGAGAGACTTTGAAGTCATCCATCATCTTCTTAGCATCATCTAAGGTCTTACTTACCTCCTCTTTTCTCCTCTCTACACCAGTGGTTAAGTTTTCCTTTAATTCCTTACTCATTTGAATCCGGGAAATTTTAAATTCATTCATCATCTTCTGAGTATCCTCTAAAGTCTTACCTACCTCGGCTTTTCTCCTCTCTACGCCTTTAGCTAAATCTTTTCTCAAATCACTTCCTATCTTTTCCAGGGAGAGACGAAATCCCTTTAGCATATCCTTAACCTCACCTTCGAGATTCTCTTTGTATTTAGATAAATTTTCTCTTTGTTCAAGACTCATTTTTTTATGAACATTTCGAAAATTATTTAACAAATCTCGACTACTCTTTAACGTCTCCTCTGTTTCTTTTTTTAGCTGTTCAATCTTTTCTACTCTTACATCATAGGAACCTATAATCTCCTCACCTAACTTTTCCATCTCTTCTTTAATCCTCATTTTTTTATTCCTCCTTTACTTTTAGACTCAACTTAAATTTTTAAAACTCTTTACTTTTCAGACGAAAACCAGCTAAAGTCTCTATAACTTTTTTCCTTTCCTCTTGCCAGAGAGCTTTCCTTTCCCTCTGTTGAGCTTGAATCTCTGAAATTGCTACTTTAAAATCCCTTATTCTTAAAGAGTTTCCTTTACTTAGAAGGTCTCTTAAAGTTTGAGACATCAGCATCTGTTCAGCTCTATAAACTTCCAATTCCTTCCGAAAACCCTCTAACATTTTCCTAACTTCTTCTCCTCTTTTCTCTTGTTGTGTTTGAAGGTCTTTTAGAAAAATTTTAAAATCTCTTAATCTATTAGATTCATTCTCTTTAAGATGGTCAGTAAACTTAGCCAATCTTTCTCTTAAATTAGCAGCAATATCTTTCTGCTGATCAAGATAACCTCTTAATTCTTCTCTAATTATATGCTGGTTTTTCTCAATTTCTTCCTTTCGATTAGTTATTCCTCCCGATATTTTTTCGATCATCTGGTCGAAATCTTTTCTTCTTAGGTGCTGTTGATTAGTTAAGGCCTCTCGCAACTGAGCCTTTATTTTCTCCCTATCTTCCTTAGATTGTACTATATCATTTTGATACTCTTCTAACACCTGATAGGTATTCTCGATAATAGTTTTCACCTCAGAAATTCCATTATCATAAGAAGTAACAATATCTTTTAATATTTTTTCCATCTGATCAACCCTCACCTTTTTCAAAAAAATGGGAATCTTGGCGGAATGTACTCGTTTAAATACCCTAAGTTTTTTGAGGATATTTCGGCAAAATTCCCCCCTAAGTTAGCTTAACTTAAATAGGATCCTATGCTGCAGCGGTTGCAGTAAGGCCTATTGCCTCAGCATACTTTAGGTAAGTTTCCACTGATGCTACTACTACTCTTGCTTCTATAGCGAGAAGTTCAATTCCTACTAAAGAGACTCTTACCCATGCATCAACTACTACACCCTTGTCCAGAATTCGGTCAATGACTTCTACCAAACTGGAAGAAGCGATTGCTTTTTCTACTGCCATTTTTTTTCACCTCCTTTCCTGTTTTAGATTTTTTTTACAAAAAGAGATATAGTTATTTCTTTTTGTAAATTTTAATTTCTATATTCAACTATATTTTGATAGAATTTAATAGAAATAGTTATTCTTCTTTGAGCTTCTCTTTATTGGTCTTCCTGGTTAAAATATCTTGTACTGCCTGGACAAATCTTTTTAGATCAAATGGTTTATCCAAAAAATCACTAGCCCCTAATCCTCTCGCCCTGGCCTTAACAGATTTATTTCCAAAAGCAGAAATCATCATTATTCGCAGTGAAGGTCTCATTTGTAA
>Ga0210033_1002075_pt1 | contig 17546 bp, 16 predicted proteins | sample CryGeymeta201501_FD_185465 | JGI IMG/M metagenome (GOLD analysis project Ga0210033, IMG submission 185465) | Groundwater microbial communities from Crystal Geyser aquifers in Utah, USA - Crystal Geyser metaG 2015-01 (SPAdes) (version 2) | ecosystem: Environmental > Aquatic > Deep subsurface >... | reverse complement strand
TCCCGGCTCACGCCGCCCAAGTGACGCCTACTCAACCCCGTCGTCCACCACGCGCCAAGCGGGGCCCGCACCCGTGCGCCAAATTGTAGCAACTGTCCGGCTGAAGACGCGGGATCTGATCGGTGCCCAAACTACGGAGTATCGAGGATAGCCTCCGCGATCGCACGCGACACATGGCAGTGTCGAGCGGGCAGCCCGAGCCTAGTCCGGGAACACGCTTTGTCCCGCCGAACGAGGGGGATGATCCGTTATCACGGCTTGTATCCTGGGCAACAGCCGCTTGGCGATGGCTTACAGACGAGCGTTTCACCTATGCTCTGTCACAAATTCGTTCCCACGATGGCATCCCGTTGGCCAGAGCATTTGGGCTTCCGCCAACGCAAGACCGCGCTGACGACTTCGTGCCGCGCGCCATCGGTGAGTTGTTGCTTCGTCCGGCCTACTTTGACGACTTCAAAATATGTATCGATATTTATCAGTCGGGGTCACGCGGAATCGCGACGGCGTTCTTTCAGGACCTGTGGACGCGCTGGACAACGCGAGCCGGTGTTGACGTTGCGTGGAGCAGCGTAACAACGGCGAGCGGGGCTTACATTAGGTTGCATGACGACTGGCTCCCAGCAATTAATCTGGACATAGCAGGACACGTAATTCAGCACCTGCAAGCCGCATTCAGCGGCCCGCACGGGTGTCCGTGGCGCTGCCCGAATCTATCGAAGTTGCCGCTCGACGACGTGACGACGAACGCACTGATGGCAGTTCTTATCGCTGCGGATTCATGTGCAATGCACAATCGGAACACGGAAGACTGGGCGCAAGAAGAGACCTCAAATGATACCGGCCGCGTCTTGGTAGGTGCGCGGAATCGCCAAATTCTATGGCCTCCGCTCGCGTATCTGCACCAAGATGACCAACTGTACGCGCTCCTTCAACACGCCATTTTCCGCACGCATATGTTCAGCGAAGCCCTTCTGCCGCAGTCTTACAGATTGTTAACACTTACAATGGTCGTAAACGCAATCCGCATCGCAACAGGATCTGAATTGACGCACCCCACGCAGCGCGTTCCGGAACCCGGCGGCGAGAGCGAAGTGCAAATGGCGATCTCCGCCCTTCGCAATCACGCGCAAGCTGGGATTCCACGCACATCTCAGTGGGCCGACCACACGCTCGCCACCATGGCCTCACTGCTGGATAACGCAGCGCGCGACTGGTATCTCGACGCGCTCCTTGAGGTCGGGCAAGGCTCAAATTCACCTGCAACAATCAGAACACCCGCCTTTTGGCTTCTCACCGAGCTTGCTCGGAATCAGCAGCAGTTCCCGGAGGCGCTCAGACTCAGTAACGTTGCAGATATCCACGAAAAGCTACGTAGCGAGCGGAACAAAAAGGTCACATCCCTCTACGACCTCGTCGACGACGGGACCCTCACGAGTGACCAGCTCGAGCTGCTCCTAAACCACCTCGACAATATCCCCGCCCGTCCCATCACCACGGACGAAGAGCTCCAACAGCTCATCGAAGACCACCGGGCCACCGCCAAGTGATCTCCCTCGCCCAGCACGAGGCCATCGCCTGGCCGCTGGTGGACGAGGTCGCGTTCGCACAGGCGGCGCCTCACTTAGACGCGAAGCCGCTGCTCCAGCGCTTCGCTGCGACGTCGCGCGCGAAGCAGAGCCCCAGCCGCGTGGCGGACCTCTGCGCCTTCGCGTGGGGGGACGAGGTCTCAGTCATCGCCCACCTGCGGCGCCATGCGCGCGCCCTGCTGCGTCCGGGCTCGGGGGGCGCGGAGCTGCGCGAGGACGCACACAGCCCAGGCGAGGAGCTGATCGCGTGGCGGCAGCTGAGCTTGGTGCTGCCCGCCGACCTGCTCGCGGCGCTGTGTACGCCGGAGGATGAGGAGCCACCCCACGGCGTGCGCCTGCTGTCGCGCGCCACCGCGCCGGTGGGAGGCGTCGCGCACCTGCACCTGCACGCGGGCGCCGGCTACCCGCCGGACCTGCTCTGGGCGGCGATGCCCGGCCACTTTGGCTCGTTGAACCCCGAGAAGCGCCCGCCCGACGGGCGCGACAAGCGGCTGTGGCGCGCCCAGCTCCTCATGGCGCACCTTGCGCGCTGGTACCTCGCTTGGGTCTGGGAGCTGCCGCTGCGGCGTCGCCCCACCGTCGCGCAACGCACGGTCGCGGAGGAGGCGCTGCGCTGGCTCGTGACGCGCCCGAACGACACGCCCTCCGAGCACCGCCTCCGCACTTGGCGACAGGCGCTCTGGCGACCCAAGCAGCGCCTGCGCTCGCTCGCCGACGCCTGGGATATGGATCCGGTGGGCCGCCCAAACGGCCGCCCCGGTGAGCCGCTCTTTCTGCACTTGGGCGCGTGCGCGGCGCTGCGAGCGGGCGCCGATCCGCTCCACGTGCGCGCCTTCACCCAGATCCTGCGCGTGCGTGTCGCGCTCCACCGCCTGTTGGTGATGCAGCCCGACGCGCCGGGGCTCGACGTCTTCGTGGGCTATTACCAGAAGATCCGCTCGTACCGCGGCACGCTCGAAGCGCTCGAGCCCGCGGTCGGCGCCGAGACGGGGGTGCTCAAGCTGCACGCCCTGGAGCTGCGCACCCAGCCCCCCGCTCGCGTGTCAACGGTGCTCGCGCTCACCGCGCCCACCGGCGCCGCCATCCCGCATCACGGGAAGCATGAGCTCGCGTGGGTCTTGCACTTTGTTCGCGATCTACCCACAAAAAGCAGCCCTGCGCTTCGCGGACGATGGCGCCGTCACCTCTCCCAAGCCCGCACCCTGGAGCACACCCTCCGTCGCTGGCCCGCGCTGCTCTATGTCGTGCGGGGCCTGGACGTCGCCGGCGAGGAGCGTCAGGGCCCGCTCTGGCTCGACCTGCCCCTCATGCACCGCCTGCGGAGCCACTCCGAGGCCATCGCGCGCGCGAGCGGCCTGCCCGAGCTGGAGGGGCTGCGCATGTCCGTACACGCCGGCGAGGACCTGCGCTCTCCGCTGACCGCGCTGCGGCACGTCGATGAGCTGCTCGCGTGGAAGGTGCTGCGTCGCGGCGATCGCGTCGGACACGGTCTCATCGTCGGGGCAAAGCTGGACGACCTGCCAACGCGCGTCCACCAGCCGCGCTGTGAGCGGCTCCTCGACGTGTGCTGGCTGCTCTGCCGTGACGACGTCGTGCGGCTCTCGGCGAGCCTCGCACACCAGCTCGCCGCCGAGGGGGCGGAGCTCAGCCGCGAGCTGTTCGGCGAGGCCCTGCAGCGCGACGAGCTGGAGGCGCTCTACAACGCCTTGGGCGACCCCAGCACGCTGCCGCGCCTCGGCCTGGAGTGGGGCGCCTCGGCTGGGGAGCACAAAGGCGTCGACAAACGCGTGGTGCAGTTGATCGATCGCTGGGGGGATCGCAGCGCGATTGAGCATCGGCTCTGCAAGGAGGTGCTTGAAGCCGCGCTTCAGCACCAGAAGCTGCTACGCGCCGCCCTCGCGGACCTGCAGGTTCACGTCGAGCTCAACCCCTCGTCGAACCAGACCATCGGCGGCACGGACCGGCCGGTGGCGCAGCCAGGGCTTGTCGGTGCGCTCGCGTGGGATGGCCCCGAGATCTCCTTGTCGACGGACGACCCGCTCTGCTTCGCCACGCGCCTCGACGACGAGTACGCCTACGCGTGGGCCGCCCTTCGACGCGAGCGCGGCGCGAAGGACGCCCAAGCCTGGATCGACGCTGCGGCGGAGCGCTCCCTGCGCGCCCGCTTTGCGACGGCTCGCGCGCTCCACCTCGCGCAGCCCGCGCCGCAGCTCTTGGCCGTACGCCGATGGTGGGACGCAGAAGCCCCCCCCCCCGAGCGCCCCGTCCCCAGAAACGCTTGACGGTTTTGACGTTTTCGCCTACTCTGAGATGGAGCAGCACCGCCACCTCGGGGAGGCCACGATGAACGCCCTGCCGAAGCCACTCTACGACGACGTGACGTCTGCGCTCGCCGAGGCGGGTCGCTTGGACCTCGTTCGCCGCCTAGACGCGCTTCGATCGCGCGCGGTCCTGTCCAGCGGCCAGGCCGCTGCCCTCCTCGGCGTCTCATCGCCGAACACCGTGAAGAACTGGCTAGAAGCAGGCTACTTCCCGAGCGCGTTTCAAACCGCTGGCGGCCACTGGCGGTTCCATCGGGACGAGGTGTTGGCCGTCAAGGCGCGAATGGAGGACCTCCGCGCCAAGAACCGCAGCGGCGACCTCACGCCTCCCGACCTGGACGACGACGACGCCTACCCTGCCCCCCCCCTGCTGTAGCCGGGACGCGGCTCAAAGACGCTTCCGCATCGTGAGGTGCGCGGCCCCGCCGTCGCGTTGGACCGGCCCAGCGACATCCGGTTCAAACCCGATCTTGCGGTAAAAGGCGATGGCGCGCGCGTTGTCCGCTCGGACCCACAGGATCAGGCCAGCACAGGCAGCTTTTGCACGCGCGAACCCGTCGAGCACCCCAAAAATAGAGGCCGCGAAGGTTTCGTCCGGCGCGCGCGGGTTCTTCTGCCCCTGATACCGCTGGTGCACCCCCACCACGTAGATCATCAGATAGCGAGCGCGGCCGGCGGCGCCGTCGTCGGGGTGATCGCAGTTCCGGAACGCCACCGAGGCGTACCCGACAACATCACCATCGTCCGCCAGGAATTGATAGGTCGGCGGAGCAGCGATGCCTTTGCCCACATTGAACCACTGCCGACGCTTGAAGTAGGCGTCCACCTCACTGACGCCGCTGGTGAACGAGTCGAGGTCGGCGTCGTCGGGCAGCGCAAAGCGCACGTGCAGCGTTTCGGCCAACTACGTTCCCCTGGGAGCAGTACCTAGCTTAGAATGTGCATATGCTCGCAGTCAAGCGCCGCTCGCGCCACCCTCTTGGGCACAGACAACCCCTCTCCGCGAAGCCCCCCTACCCCAACACAAACCACAGCCCGAGCCCGCCGAGCACGACCACCGCCGCCGCGCCGAGCACGATCACGACCAGCACGCCGCCAGCGAGCAGCTTCTTGGACGAAGAGACCGGCGGAGCCGGGGTCGCCGAGGGCGTCACAACCCGCTTCACCGGCACCTCGCTCGGGGCGACCGCGGGCGTGGGCGCGGCGCGGGGGACCGGGATGGTGGGCTGCCCGCCGACGGTGGGGGCGTCGTCGGTGGCGTCGTCCTCGGAGAGCGAGCCCTCGCCGTAGCCGAGGGCGTCGATGGCCTGCACGACCTCTTTGGCGCTCTGAAAGCGGGCGTCGGGGTCCTTCTGCAGCATGCGCGCGACGAGCGCGTCGAGCTGAGGCGAGAGGCCGCGCACGCGCTCGGAGGGGGCCGGCGCGGGGGTGGACACGTGCGCGTCGAGGATCTCGTAGGGGCGCCCGTCAAAGGGGGGCGAGCCGGTGAGCATCTCGAAGAGCAGGACGCCGAGGGAGTAGAGGTCCGAGCGGTGATCCGAGCGGAACTCGCCCACGTACTCCGGGCTCATGTAGTGCGGGGTGCCGACGCGCACGCCGACCGCCGTCTGGAAGTCGCTGGCGTCGCCCTCGTCGCCGCCGACGAAGCGCGCGAGGCCGAAGTCGCACACCTTCACGATGTCGACGCCGCCGGGATCGCCGATCATGACGTTGTCCGGCTTGAGGTCGCGGTGAACGATGCCCTGCGCGTGCGCTGAGCCGAGGGCGAGCGCGATCTGCCGCGTGAACTTGAGGGCGCGCTCCGGGGCCAGCGGCGCGTCGTCCAGCAGCACCTCGCCGAGCGAGTCGCCCTCGACCGCCTCCATCGCAAGGTACAGCCGGCCCTCGTGCTGACCGTAGTCGTACACCTCGACGCTGTGCTGGTGGTTCACTGCCTCGGCGGCGCGCATCTCGCGGTAGAAGCGCTGAACGACCTCTTCTTCAACCCCGAGGTGCTGGTGCAGCACCTTGAGGGCGACGGAGCGGCCTCCCTTCTTGTCGGTCGCGATGAAGATGCGCCCCATGCCGCCTTCGCCGAGGAAGCCGGTCACGTCGTAGCGGTCTGCGAAGGTCTGCCCAATGAGCGAGTCGGATGCCATGCGGCGATTCTACCCGCGGCGAGCGCTCAGCGCCTAAGCCCCGCCAAGTACCTGGTCGGGTCCTGCCCCGAAGCGACCACATCGAGCAGCGCAGATCCTACGATGACGCCGTCCACGTGCGGCGCGAGGGCGTCGACCTGGTCCGCGTCGCGAATGCCAAAGCCGGCGCACACGGGTAAAGATGAGACGGCGCGCACGCGATCCAGGTAGGCCAAGACGTCGTCGGAGAAGTGGCTCGCGCCGCCGGTGGTGCCGCGCACGGTCACCGCGTACACAAAGCCGCCGCTCGCCTCGCACAAGGTGCGCAGCCGCTCTTGGGGCGTGACGGGCGTGACGAGCTGCACCACCGCCAGGCCCTGGGCGTCGGCCGGCGCGCGCAGCACCTCGGCCTCTTCCAGAGGAAGATCCGGCACGATGAGCCCCGTGACGCCCACCTGGGCGGCGCGCTCGCACAGCTCGGACAGGCCAAAGGAGAGCAGCGGGTTGAGGTAGCTCATGAGCAAGAGCGGCGTGTCCACGCGCTCCTCAGCGAGGGTGTCGAGGATCCACCGCAGCGAAGCGCCACCTTGCAGCGCCGTGCGGCTCGCCTCTTGGATGGAGAGCCCGTCCGCCATGGGGTCGGTGAAGGGCACGCCGATCTCGATCGCGTCCGCCACCTGGGCGACGTCGCGCAGCAGGGACCGAAAGCGCTCGCGGTCTGGGTAGCCGCCGACGAGGTAAGCGACGAGCGCCGGGCCGTTGGCCTTGGGGGCGCGGAGCGAGGCGGTGAGCCAATCCTTGGGGATCATCATCGCGGAAGTCCTTGTGCGAGCAGGATGCCGAGGTCCTTGTCACCGCGGCCCGAGCAGCCGATGAGCACGCGCGCACCGGGGTGGGAGGCCGCCCACAGCTTGGCGCCCGCGAAGGCGTGCGCGCTCTCCAGCGCCGGCAAGATGCCCTCGAAGCGGCACAGCTCCTCCAGCGCGTCGAGCGCGTCGTCGTCGGTGGCCGAGGTGTAGGTGGCGCGCCCGATGGCCGCGAGCCACGCGTGCTCGGGGCCGACGCCGGGGTAGTCGAGGCCAGCGGAGACCGACTGGGTCTCGAAGATCTGGCCGTCTTCGTCCTGAAGCAGCGGGCCGTAGCTGCCGTGGAGCACGCCGGGGCGCCCCCAGGTGAGCGGCGCCGCGTTCTGGCCGAGGCCGGGACCGCTGCCGCCCGCCTCGACGCCGAGCAAGGCCACGCCCGCGTCGTCGACGAAGGGGTGGAACAAGCCGATGGCGTTGGAGCCACCACCGACGCAGGCGATGGCGATGTCGGGCAGCCCGCCGGCCTGGGCGAGCATCTGCCGGCGCGCCTCCCGGCCGATGACCGACTGCAGCTCGCGCACGAGCCACGGGTAGGGGTGCGGGCCAACCGCGGAGCCGAGCAGGTAGAAGGTGCCCTCGGGGTCGCTGACCCAGTCGCGGAGCGCCTCGTTGATGGCGGCGCGCAGGGTGGCGTCGCCCGCGGTGACCGGGATCACGCGGGCGCCCATCATCTTCATGCGCGCGACGTTCGGCGCCTGGCGCTCCACGTCGACCGCGCCCATGTAGACGGTGCAGTCGAGGCCGAGGCGCGCGCAGGCGGCGGCGGTCGCGACGCCGTGCTGGCCCGCGCCGGTCTCGGCGACGATGCGCTTGGCGCCCATGCGCTTGGCGAGGAGGGCCTGCCCGAGCGCGTTGTTGATCTTGTGCGCGCCGGTGTGCGCGCAGTCCTCGCGCTTGAGCCACACCTCGACGCCCCAGGCCTCGGTGAGGCGGCGGGCGGGGGTGAGCGGCGTGGGGCGACCGACCCAGTCGGCGAGCTCCGCGTCCAAGGCGGCGACGAAGACGGGGTCCGCGAGGGCCGCGCGCGCGGCGTGCTCCAAGCGGCGCAGCGCCTCGACCAGGGTCTCGGGCACATACGCGCCCCCAAAGGCTCCAAAGCGGCCGCGGTGGTCTGGTACCTGCTGCGACAGCGGGCGTTCGCTCACGTTCCCTCCAAGGCGCGCACCGCGTCGACGAAGGCCGACACGCGCGCAGGATCTTTGACTCCGAGCTGGCTCTCGACGCCGCTGCTCACGTCGACCGCGACCGGGCGCACGCGCCGAAGGGCGTCCGCGACGGTGTCCGGGTCGAGGCCACCGGCGAGGGCGACCGGCCAGCGGGCGGCGATGGCCGCGGCGCGCTCCCAGTCCCCGGTGCGCCCCGAGCCGGGGCGCGGGCCGTCCACCAACAAGCGCGCGGGCCAGCAGGTGGGCCAAGCGCCAGCGTCCAAGGCGAGCGCCTCCGCCTGCGCGAGCAGGTCGGCGGCGTCGCGCAGCGCCGGGAGCCAGACCACGCCGCCAGGCAGCGCGGGCTTGTGGCTCGCCTCGCACTGCACCGCGCGCGCTCCAGCGGCGATCGCCGCGCTGAGCAGCTCCGGCAGCGGATCGCGTAGGACCGCCACCGCGAGGACGCCGTCGGGCACCGCGTCGAACAGACGCCGCGCCTGGCTGGGCGACACCTGCCGCGGTGACGCGCATAGCACGACGCCGATCGCGTCCGCGCCCGCTCGAACGGCGTGCTCGACCTGCGCGACGGTGGTGAGGCCGCAGATCTTGACGGCGACGCGCGCGCTCATCGGCGCACGCGGTACGCGCTCCGACCCGCGTCGACGAGCTCCACCACGCGCGCCTTGGGGTCGGGGGCCTGCATGAGCGAGGAGCCGACGAGCGCGAGCTGGTAGCCGGCCTCGGCGACGCGCGCGATGTCTTGCGGCGTGGTCATGCCGCTCTCGGCGACCGCGGGCAGCCCCAGCGGAAGGTGCTCGGCCAAGCGCAAGAAGCGCTCGGGGTCGATCCGCAGCGTGGCGAGGTCGCGGCAGTTGACGCCGACCAGCAGCGGCGGCCCCAAGCCCCGGCGGCGCGCGTGGGCGCCGGCGATGCGGTGCAGATCGTCCTCGGTGAAGGCCTCGATGAGCACGAAGAGCCCGGCGTGGTGCGCCGTGTAGAGCATCGCGTCGATCATGGCGTCGCCGAGCATGCGCGCGATGAGCAGCGCGCCGCTGGCCCCGGCGGCGCGCGCCTCCACGAGCTGAATCGGGTCGCGCAGGAAGTCCTTGCGCATCAGCGGCCCGAGCCCCGCCCCGGCGATGGCGCCGAGGTGCGAGAGCTCACCGCCGAAGCGGGTGGGCTCGGTGAGCACCGAGACGACGGCCGCGCCGCCCTGAAGATAAGCGCGCGCCTGCTCGATCACGGCTTGGTGCGGATCTTCGGGCTGGGCGAGCACGCCGACCGACGGCGCCGTGAGCTTGACCTCGGCGATGAGCTCGAAGCGCCCCGGCTGGAGGTTGAGCGGCAGCGCTGGCTTGGCGCTGCGCATCTTCGCGAGGATGTTGTCGCCGACGCGTAGCGCTTCGTCCGCGCGATCGCGGCTGCTCTGCGCCATCTCGTCGAGGAAGTCAGCCACGCGCCCCCCCCGCCATGCGCTCGAGGAGCTGCGTCACCGCCCCGGAGTCGATGACCTGCTGCGCCTGCGCGACCGCGTCCAAGGGGGAGCTCGCGCGCCCGCAGAGCTCGAAGACGAGCGCCGTGTTGAGCACGACGGCGTCGCGTTGTGGGCCGCGCTCACCGGCGAAGATCGCCCGCAAGCGCTCGGCGTTGTAGGCGGGCTCGCCGCCAGCGAGGTCCTGCGGCTGGCAGAGCGGCAAGCCGTAGCGCTCGGCCGGGTCGAGCTCCTCGCGGACGACGTGGCCGGGGCGCACGTCGAAGCGCACGAAGGGGCCGCAGGGGGTGGCCTCGTCCCAGCCGGGGTAGCCGTGCACCACGAAGGCGCGGCGGAGCTGGGTGCCCGCGAGGGCGTAGGCCATCAGCTCGGCGGCCGACTCGGAGAAGGCGCCGAGGAGCTGCACATCGGGCCGGGCCGGGTTGGTGAGCGGCCCGAGCAGGTTGAAGACCGTGCGCACGCCCATCGCCCGCCGAATCGGCAGGATCGCCTTCATGACCGGGTGGAAGGCCGGCGCGAACAAGAAGGTGTAGCCGAACTCCGCGAGCTCGGCGGCCGCCTCCTCGGGCGTAGAAGCGCGACGCAGGCCCAGGTGATCGAGCACGTCGGCGCTGCCGGAGCGGCTGGAGATGCTGCGGTTGCCGTGCTTGACGACGCGCACGCCCGCCGCCGCAACCACCAGCGAGGTGGCGGTGGAGAGGTTGATGCTGTCCGAGCCATCGCCGCCGGTGCCGCAGGTGTCGACGAGCACCTGATCGCGCGGGACCTCGACCTGAATCGCCGCGGCGCGCATGGCGAGCGCGAAGCCGCGCACCTCGTCCGGGGTCTCGCCCTTCATGCGCAGCGCGGTGAGCAGCGCGCCCTTGAGCGCGGGGTCCACGTCGGCGGATCCCAGCGAGACGAGCAGCGCGCCTGCGTGCTCTTCGGTGAGATCGCCTCCGGCGAGGAGGTGCTCGAGGGCTCGGCTAGGGCGCAACATCAGCGGGACTCCAGGGCACACCGAGGAAGTTTGCGAGCAGGTGGTCGCCGTCCGGGGTGAGGACGCTCTCGGGGTGGAACTGCACGCCGACGACGGGTGCGTGAGAATGACGGACGGCCATTATGACCCCATCGGCCGTCTGCGCTGTGATCTCTAGCTCCGCGGGGAGCGTGGCGGGATCGATCACCAGGCTGTGGTAGCGGGCGGCGGCCATGGGCTGGGGCAGATCAGCGAAGAGGCCCGTTCCATCATGCCGAATGAACGAGGCTTTTCCGTGCATGAGCTGCTCTGCGCGCACGATCTCGGCGCCGAGCACCATGCCGAGCGCTTGGTGCCCGAGGCACACCCCCAGCAGCGGGGTGCCGCGGCGCAGCGCCTCGCGGAGCACGTCGGGCGAGATCCCAGCGTCCTCTGGGCGACCGGGTCCGGGCGAGATCACGACGTGCGTGGGCTCGAGCGCGAAGACCTGCGCGACGGTGAGCGCGTCATTGCGGTGGACGAGCACCTCGGCGCCGAGCACCTGCAGCGCTTGTGCCAGGTTGAAGGTGAAGGAGTCGTAGTTGTCGACGAGGACGACGCGCATCACAGCCCCTCCGCCGCGAGGGCGAGGGCCGCGCGCAGCGCCCCGCTCTTGGCCAGGATCTCGCGGTGCTCTCCGTCGGGCGTGCTGTCCGCCACGACGCCCGCGCCCGCTTGGTAGGTGTAGGTGCCGTCCATCATGGTGAGCGTGCGGATCGCGATCGCCTGGTCCATGGTGTCGCCGTGGCCAAAGTAGCCGACGGTGCCCGCGTACAGGCCGCGCCGCTGCGGCTCCAGGCCCTCGATGAGCTCCATCGCGCGCACCTTGGGCGCGCCGACCACCGTGCCGGCGGGGAAGGTGGCCGCGAAGAGGTCGAACTGGTCGCGCCCCGCCGCCAAGCGCCCCTGCACGCCGCTCACGATGTGCATGACGTGGCTGTAGCGCTCGATGACGCGGCTCGGCGCGACGCGGATCGTGCCCGGCTGCGCGACGCGCCCGAGGTCGTTGCGCGCGAGGTCGACGAGCATGACGTGCTCCGCCGCCTCCTTGGGGTCGGCGAGCAGCTCGCGCTCGTGGGCGAGGTCCTCGGCCTCGTCGCGGCCGCGGGGGCGGGTGCCTGCGATGGGCCGCAGGGTGGCGTTGCCCGCGCGCAGCTTGACGAGCGCCTCGGGCGAGGAGCCGATGACCGCCAGATCATCCGCTTGAAAGAAGAACAAGTAGGGCGACGGGTTGAGCAGGCGCAGCGCCCGGTAGACCTCGAAGGGCTCGAGGTCGGTGGTGCCGCGAAAGGCCGACGAGAGCACGAGCTGGAACACGTCGCCCGCGCGAATATGCTCGCGCACGGCCTCTACCCCAGCGCAGAAGGCGTCGCGCGACAGGCTGGGCGCGGGCTCAGAGAAGGTACCGCCCGCAGGAAACCCAGGGCATCCGCCGCGAAGCGCCGCGATCACGCGTCGGCGGATCTTCTGCCGCTCGGCGTCCGGGCCGTCGTGCAAGAAGGCGACGCGCCGGCTGACGTGGTCGAAGACGAGCAAGGAACGAGGGGCGAAGTAGCGCGCCTCGGGGTGCCCATCTCCCGGCGTAGCGAGCACGGGCAGGCGCTCGATGCGCCGCACCAGATCGTAGCCGGTGATGCCGACCAAGCCGCCGGTGAAGGGCAGCTCCAGGCCGTCGCCCGGGTGAGGTGCCCGCGCGAGCGCCGCGCGCAGGGCGTCGAGCACGCCCTCGGTGCTGTCGGGCACGGCCATGACGTCCTCGCCCACGCGCAGGATCCCGTCGCGGAGCTCCACCTCCAGGCCCGGCCCGAAGACGATGAAGGAGTAGCGCCCCTGGCGTTCTCCGCCTTCGACCGACTCAAGCAAGAAGCGCGGCTGGAGCGGGGCGAGCTTGAGGAACGCGGACACCGGGGTGTCGAGATCGGCCGGGATGTCGAAGGGTGGGTTCATGACCCAGAGGGGCTAACCGGGCCGGCGCGGGGTGGCGCCGGCCTGTGGCGATCGCCCCCCTCGTGCTCCGCGCTGGCGTGGGCGGGGGACGCCACTCTGGCCCCCCAGACGCGCTGGCACCGCAAAAGCCCGGATTCTAATTATACAGATGGCGCGGCTCGTGGGAGCGTGTCGGCGCACCCAGAGAGGACCACCATGTTGAACGATGCTGACGCAATCATGAACGCCGAAGACCCGATCGCCGCCTGCTTGGCCGCGGGCGCCACCGTCAAGAAGTCCACGGAGACCTCGTCTTCGTCCCTGAACCTCAGCGGCGTCGAGTTCGGCGCGAGCGAGGCCTACACGGTCACCCACACGTGGACCCTGCCTGGCAAGACCGGCGTTCGCGCAAGCTTTGGCAAAGAGTCGCTCAAACACACGTTTATCAAGCTGTTTAAGTCCGAAATTCAAGTAGGCGATCCGAGCTTTGACGACGCGGTCTACATCTCCACCGCCACCGAGGCCGCTACCAAGCGGCTCCTCGCGTCGGAGCAGTTCCAAAACGGCGTCCTCGGCTTCGTGGCGACCGGCGGCGACGTCGCCGTCCAAGACGACACGGTGACCTTGCGCACCCGCAGCGCCGACGAGCACGTGGAGCCGGACACCATGGACTCTGTCTCTGTGCTCGCGGCTCTGCTCGCGTTGGTCGAGTAGACGCCAGCGACGAGCGCGCTGTTCAGGCAGCGCGCCCGTTGTTCCGCGGGTCGGCCCGATCGACCGGCCCGCAGCTCAACCCACTGCCGCTACCAAGTCCAGAGCAGGTAGGCGCCCGAGTCGCGGGTGAGCACGAGCTGCGACTCCACCTCGATGTAGTAGGTGCCCGCGTCCGCGAAGTGCCAAGTGAGGTAGGGGTCCGACGTGGACGTCGACGTGGCGTTGACGAGCTGGGTCTGCCCGTCGGTGTCGTACAGGCGGAGCTGCGCCTGCAAGCCCGTGTCCATGGAGAGCGCGTCGACGGAGAAGGTCACGTCCGTGTCTGCGGCGACGGTGAACTTGAACCAGTCCTCGTCGCGCCAGTCGTCGACCACCCCGCACAGGTTGGCGCCGGGCACGAAGTTGTCGGCGAGCACCGAGTCGGGGTTCGGCTCGACCTCTTCGCGATCGCACATCGACGCGGTGAACGCCCACAAGCTGTAGGTGTGGTCGACGCTGTTCGTGCCGAAGTGATCCTGAACCTTGGCGTAGTAGGTGCCCGCGTTCGGCAGCAGGATGTTGATCTGCGAGTCGACGCTCTGGGTGATGTCGCTGTCGTCGCTGAACGCGATCTGGGTCTCGGCGCTGTCGTACAGGTACAGCTCGCTGTCCAGCGCGGACCCGAGGACGTCGGCGTCGATGTCCAGCGTGAGGTAGGTCCAAGCGTCCAGCGTGATGGAGAAGGTGTCGACGTCGTCCGTCTGGTCGATGGCGCCGCAGGTCTGCCCGTTCATGCTGAGCGGATCGGCGACGAAGAAGCTGTTGTTCGGCTCGAGCTCGTTGGCGTCGCACACGGCCACGTTCTCGTCGATGAGGCCGTCGCAGTCGTTGTCGACGCCGTCCTCAACCTCGTCGGCGGCAGGGTTCACCGCCGGGGCGGCGTCGTCGCAGTCGCCGTCGTTCTCCGAGAAGGTGTCGCCGTCGTCATCGAAGCAGGGGGTGTTCTCGTCGATCACGCCGTCGCAGCTCTGGTCGATGTGATCGCATATCTCGACGCCGTCGGGGTGAATGGTCGAGTTGGTGTCGTCGCAGTCGCCCTGCGCCACGGTGAAGCCGTCGAGGTCGCCGTCCCCCGAGCAGTCGATGCCCTCGTCGGCCGCGCCGTCGCAGTTGTTGTCCTTGTCGTCGCAGATCTCGAGCGCGCCGGTCCAGGTGGCGCGATCGGCGTCGTTGCAGTCGCCCGCGTCCTCGGTCTGCCCGTCGTGGTCATCGTCGTAGCAGCTCGTGCCCTCGTCGATCGCGCCGTCGCAGTTGTTGTCGAAGGTGTCGCAGACCTCGACGCCCGTGGGCTTGACGGAGGCGTTGGTGTCGTCGCAGTCGCCTTGCAGCACGGTGAAGCCGTCGCCGTCGCCGTCACCGGAGCAGTCGATGCCCTCGTCGGGCGTGCCGTCGCAGTTGTTGTCCAGGCCGTCGCAGACCTCGGGGGCGCCGGCGTAGGTGTTCGCGTTGGCGTCGTTGCAGTCGCCCTCGTCCTCGGTCTGCCCGTCGAAGTCGTCGTCGTAGCACTTGGTGCCCTCGTCGACCGTGGCGTCGCAGTCGTTGTCGACGCCGTTGCACGCCTCGGGGGCGCCTGGGTAGGTCGCCGCGTCCGTGTCGTCGCAGTCCACCGCCGCGAGCGAGCCGTCGCCGTCCTCGTCGACGCACCCGGTGCCCTCGTCGATCTCTCCGTTGCAGTCCTGGTCGACGCCATCGCAGACCTCGACGGCGTCGGGGTGGACGGCGACGCTGTTGTCGTTGCAGTCCACGCTCGCGACGTAGCCATCGCCGTCGTTGTCGAGGTCCGCGGGCTCGAGACCGCCTCCGGAGCAGCCGGTGAGCGCGAATACAGAGGAAAGCAGGATCAGACCGCGTAGATGCATTGTGTCTCCTTGGGGTGCGTACCGCGCCGAGCGTAACTCAGGCAGCGTTCGACACCAGCAAGGAGCGCGGAATCAAGGCATACGACGTTCCGATTCGCGCCTCAGACGCTCAGGGCGCTTCGGCCCGCACCGCCACGCCGTACGGCTCCATATAGTCGGTGAAGAGCTCGGTCCCAAGGTCCTTCTTACGGCCTCCGCGCGGTCCGCCGTGCCACAGCCACAGGTCGACGTCGCTGCCGACGATCGTGTCGTCGAAGCCGTCGCCGTCCACGTCGCCCACGCCGCCGCCCCACTGGCCGTAGCGCCACGACTCGAGGTTCACGGGGTCGACCCCGTCGGGCGCCGGGAAGATCCACGAGGGCTCCGCCGCCGCGGGGAAGCCGTCGAGGGAGCCCGAGAAGACAAGCGTCTCAAGCGCCCCGCGCCGCACCACGTCGCCAAAGCCGTCGCCGTCGAGGTCGCCGACGGGGTCGCTGGAGCGGGTGATGTCCACGCCTTGCTCGGACCAGACCCAACCGGCGCTTGAGTAGCCAGCGCCCGTGGTGGGGGGCGACACCGCGAGGTCGACGAGCCCGTCGCCGTCCACGTCGCCCATCGACAAGACCTCGACGTTGTGATTCATCGGCAACATCGGGAACAAGTCGTTCGCGGGGATCCACGTGACGGCGCCATCGCAGGGGCCTGGGATCACGAAGGCGTAGGTCTCGATGAAGGTGTTGTCGCTGTCGCGGAGGCCGTACCACCAGACCAGCACGTCGTCGCGGCCGTCGCCGGTGACGTCCCCGAGCGCGAGCAGATCACCCAAGCGCTGGCCGGTCCACATGCCCGCTGGAGGCGTGTACCAGCTCGGCATGGCCGACTCCTGCCACACGACGTCGGGCGCGCCGCCGATGCCACCGCCGCCGTAGTGCACCGCCAGGGTCCACGAGCGCAGCACGATCACGTCGTCGAGGCCGTCGGCGTCGAGATCCCCGACGCGAAAGACGCGGGATCCCTCGGTGTCGCCACCCGGGTTGGCGAGCACGACCCCAGCATCGGCGACGGGTCCGTTGGGACCTCCCAGCAGCACAATCGGCGTATCCGAGCCGCCAACGCCGTATTCGCTGTACACCACGTCTGAGGTGCCGTCGCCGTCAACGTCGCCGACGAAGGTGGTGTACGAGGGCAGCAGCGCTGTCTCGTCGATCGGCACCAGCAGGGGCGGGCTAGTCCCGTCCGCGGGCCCGAAGAAGATGGCGACGTGGGCGCGCTCCCCGCTGCCGCCGTCGGGGTCGCGCACCGGCACGACGATGTCCGCGAGGCCATCGCCGTTGACGTCCGGGACGCGGTGGGGATCGTTGACGACGGGCACCGACGGGGCGCCGCTGTGCGCCCACGGGCCGCAGCCGATCGCGAGGACCAACAGGAGCATCGTCCGCTCGCCTCCACCCCGCGACGTCTCGGGGATGGGCCGAGGATAGCACGCGATCGCTCTCGAACCGCGAGGATGGGCCGCAGCAGCCAGGGCGATCGCAAAGTCGGGCGGCCGCGGGGACACCGCGTGACGATCGGCGCTGGAGCATCACGATCGAGTCGAGCGTTCGCCTGAGATCTACTCGGGGCGGCGGAGGCGTCCGCCGGCACGAGGTGTTCGATGGCGACCGAGTCAGGTATCGAAGGGCTGATGTCCCGGCTCCGACTGGTGAAGGAGCCGCGAGGGGGCCGCGGCCTGCGGTCGTGGACGTGCTATTCATCGCGCTGGTCGCAATGGTGGCCGGTGCTGCAATTTCCGCTCGGTGGGCGGAACGATGACCGAGGCCCGCAGCGCCGTCGGTCAGGAACGGCGTGTTAGGGCATAAGCTCGACGTGGCTATCGGCGCTACTCATAGTGAGTCCACATGCGAAGAACCCGTACGGCTTTCTCATCCTCGAAGACCTGGTACACCAGCCGATGCTGGATGCTGATGCGCCGGGAGTAGGGACCTCGTAGGTCACCAACGAGGCGCTCGAATGGCGGAGGGGTCTGGTAAGGATCCTGTTGGAGGATGAGCAAGAGCGCTTCGATCTTCTCTCGAAGTCCACCCGATGACGCCTTCTCCGCGTCCCTTCGAGCCTGCTTGGCGAACACCACCGTCCAAGTGGCTACCATCCTGCATCCTCAGAACTGGACTCGAGCGGCTCGGACATGCCCTCCACGATGGATTCCCGCATTCCTGGTATGGCAAGAAGGTGAAGCGTCTCTTGGACAGAGCGCCAGTCGTCCTCAGACAAAAGGACAGCGTTCCCCCTCTTTCCGGTGATGAGGACCGGTTCGTGGGATTCCGAAGCCGAGTCGATCAGTCGATATAGAGATGCTCTGGCCTGGCTCGCAGACATGGTACAGAGCCGCGGCTTCAAGTTGAGGCCGTGGCATAGCCGCAATGCCGGATCCAACCTTGGCACAGGAACGGCGTGATGGTGCCCCAGAACTTGTGGATGGCCGCCTTCAATCTCGCGGCCCGGCGT
>Ga0210033_1002074_pt1 | contig 17547 bp, 13 predicted proteins | sample CryGeymeta201501_FD_185465 | JGI IMG/M metagenome (GOLD analysis project Ga0210033, IMG submission 185465) | Groundwater microbial communities from Crystal Geyser aquifers in Utah, USA - Crystal Geyser metaG 2015-01 (SPAdes) (version 2) | ecosystem: Environmental > Aquatic > Deep subsurface >... | reverse complement strand
GGTTGGTCGTTATTTTTTCGCTGCTTGTTGCGGCGACTAGTGTCATCCAGCGCGAGGCCGAGCTTTTGGATGGTGGTGACGATGACCTTGTCGGCGTAGTCGTCTGACAGCAGGCGACGGACGAGCGCGCCGGTGTTGGTGTTTTCCTCGACGCAGCCTTCCTGGAATTTGTTGAATTCCTCGCGGGTCTGCCGGTCGAGGTCTTTGCGATCCACGACGAACAGGCATTTTTCGATGTCGGGGTTGTCCTTGAGCAGCGTGGCGGCCTTGAAGGAGGTGAGCGTTTTGCCGCTGCCGGTGGTGTGCCAGATGTAGCCGTTGCCGCAGTTCTGGTGGATACAGTTGACGATCTGCTTCACCGCATAGACCTGATAGGGCCGCATCATCATCAGCTTTTGCTCACTGGCGATGAGCACCATGTAGCGGCTGATGGTCTGGCCGAGGGTGCATTTGACGAGGAAGGTCTCGGCGAAGCTGTCGAGGTGGGTGATCTTCGTGTTGGCCTCGTCGGCAAACTGATAGATCGGCAGGAAGCGCTCGTCCTGATTGAAGGCAAAATGGCGGGCGTTGTTGTTGGCGAAATACCAGGTCTCAGTGCGGTTGCTGACGATGAAGATCTGGAGGAAGCACAGCAGCGTCCTGGTGTAGCCGTTGCCGGGGTCGTTCTTGTAATCGACGATCTGCTCCATGGCCCGACGCGGGCTGACGGTAAGGGTTTTCAGCTCGATCTGCACACAGGGCACGCCGTTGATGAGCAGCAGGACATCGTAACGGTGGTGGCTGTTGTCGGTGTTGATGCGGAGCTGGTGGATGACCTCGTAGGAGTTTTTGCACCAGTCCTTGATGTTGACCAGGGTGTAGTTCAGCGGCGTACCGTCGTCCCGGGTGAAGCTGTTGCGCTCGCGCAAGGTGCGGGCGGCGGTAAAGACATCGGGGGTGATGATCTCGTCGAGCAGACGCGGGAATTCGCCATCGGTGAGCTGGACGCGGTTGATGGCCTCGAATTTTTCGCGGAAGTTTTTCTCTAAAGCGGCGCGGTCGCGGATGTCTTCGCGATAGTCGTACTTGAGGCTTTGGAGTTTGCCGATGAAGCCGTATTCGATGGTGTCCTCCCGGACGACGGATCGAGGACGTGCCGCTGGCGGGCCATAGGTAAAGTCAGGAGGAGTCATGGGCGTGGATAACGGGCGGGCAAGTGTTGCGGGACGGTAAGGATTCGTCGGCTCTCGGGGAAGGACAAGAAATGCAAAGCCCCTTTCGGCCAGAGAGTACAGCACCAACAAAGGAACACAGGGGCCGAGAATAGGAAATTGAAACGCTCGCTTCAGACAGTCTGTGGAATAGCCAGCGGGGTCACCAGCGGCGTCGGCGGGGCGTCTTTGCGGGGCAGTTCGGCGATCTGACGGAGCTACCACGCCCGGTTCGCGGCCACTCTCGCCAGTTGCCGCCAGTGGTTCGAGCGCAGCCCTGCGGGATCGGACAGGTTGCGCCAACCATCACGCCGTCACATCAGCGTTTTCCAAAAGCGGCCTCCCCGGAAATCGCCGCGAAGCAGGCAGAACGTTCGTCATGGGCCACATGCTGTCGCGTCTGGTCCCCTGTCCTCTGTCCTCTGTCCTCTGTCTTCCGTCCTCTGTCCCTTGACTCGCCCTAAAAGCGGCTCTATGGTGGGCGCCCGTGAAATATTCGGGGAAATTGTGGTTTTTTGTGGGCCACTTTTTGCGTATTTCCCCATGGATAGACCGACCGGATAGACCGACATGTTCCAAGGCGAGACCGCGATCACCATTGACGACAAGGGCCGGATGTCGATTCCGACGGCTTATCGCGAGCTGATTTCGGCGCAATGCGGCAATCGCCTGGTGTTTACCTACAACCCGTTCGAACCGGGTTGTTTGTGGCTGTACCCGGTGCGCGACTGGGAGAAGGTGCGCGACGAAGTCAACGCGTTGCCGCCGATGATTTCGGTGCATCGCAACCTGCAATTGAAGTTGGTCGGCGCGGCGACCCCGGCCGAGGTCGATGGCAGCGGTCGTTTGCTGGTGCCAGCCAGCCAGCGCAGCGCCGCCGGATTGGAAAAGAAGGCGGTACTGCTCGGCATGGGCGGCCGCTTCGAGTTGTGGAGTGAAGACGCGCACTCGGCGCAGGTCAAACGCATCATCGGCGAGGCCGAGGTGACGCCCGACATGTTGAAGTTGCGGCTATGAGCGCCGTGCTGAACACCGTCGAGGACACCCACATTCCGGTATTGCGGGATGCGGTGATCGCCGCCTTGGCGATCCAGCCCAGCGGCCGTTATCTCGATGGCACTTTTGGTCGCGGCGGTCATGCCCGGGAAATTTTGCAGCGCCTTGCCAGCACCGGCCACTTGCTGGTGATGGACAAGGATCCGGCGGCGATTGCCGTTGCCAAGGCGATGTTTGCCGACGATGCCCGGGTTCGGATTTATCACGGCAGTTTCGCCGACATGGCGGATTGGCCGGAAACCGCCGGCGGTATCGATGGCGTGTTTCTCGATCTGGGCGTGTCCTCGCCCCAGCTTGATCAAGCCGAACGCGGGTTCAGCTTCATGAAAGACGGCCCGCTCGATATGCGCATGAATCCGGAACGCGGCCAGAGCGCGAGCGCCTGGCTGGCGGTGGCCGAGGAGCGCGAAATCGCCACGGTGTTGTGGACCTATGGCGAAGAAAAAGCCAGTCGTCGCATTGCCCGGGCCATTGTCGCCGCCCGTGAGCAGGCGCCGATCACCACCACTTTGGCGCTGGTCGACGTGATCGTTGCCGCCATCGGTCGTGGCGTGCCCGGCAAGCACGCGGCAACCCGCAGTTTTCAAGCGATCCGGATGCAGGTCAACCGCGAGCTTCCGGATCTGGAGCGTGGCCTCGAAGCCAGCGCCAAGGTACTCAAGCCCGGCGGACGACTGGTGGTAATCAGCTTTCATTCGCTGGAAGACCGACAGGTCAAGCGCTTTATGCGCGGTGACGACGCGCAAGCGCCAGTGCGGCGCAACCTGCCGCCGGCGCCGGTGATCGCCAAACGTTGGCGCGTGCTGATGGTTCCCAAACTTGCCGATGCCGCCGAAAGCGCGCGCAATCGCCGCGCGCGCAGCGCCGTGCTGCGAGTAGCGGAGCGGCTGCCATGAGCCTGCGCGGCGGCGAATTGATCGGTCTTGGCTTGCTGATCGGCGTGGTCGCCAGTGGCATTGCGGTGGTCGATCAGCGTCAGCAATCACGACGCTTGTTCGTCACCTTGTCGGCGCTGGAAAACCAGCGCGACGAGTTGAATATCGAGTTCGGTCGCCTGCAACTGGAGCAGGCCACCTGGGTTGAGAGCAACCGGCTGGAGCAGGTCGCGCGCAACCAGTTGGGCATGGTGTTTCCAGGCACTGGAGAAACCGTGGTGATCAGACGCTGAGTCGGGGTTTCCGACTGGCTGTGGCAACAACCGTTCAGGACGTTTTTTACCTGAGCAAAAAAACAACGCCGAGGGGCTCACAAGAAGCGCCCGACGTAGACCGAAATCAACCAAGGACACCGACGTGAGGGGGATGCGATCTCACGCCAGCAAGCCCAAGCCGATGCTTCGACTTGGCCAATTGCCGATGCCGGTCAAGCCCGGAGTCGGGCCGCGCCGTGGCCGTGCCAGCGGCGGGCTCGCGGGCGGGCGTCGGCGATTTGCGGCGCCGCTGTTGGCGGCCTGCTGCCGCCAGCGGTCGCTGCTGCGCGCCACCGGGTGGCATCTCCAACACCAGCGAGGCGCGCCATGAACGCCCCGCGTCGCCCGGCCCAAATGGTCAGCAAACGCCGTCTGCCATGGACCCTGGGCGGGCTCGCTTTGTGTGCGCTGAGCTTGATCGGCACCGCTTTCAGCATGCAAGTGCTGCACCGCGATTTTTATCAGGATCAGGGCGATGCCCGTTTTCTGCGCGACGTAAAGGTCGCCGCCGCCCGCGGCATGATCAGTGATCGCAGCGGTGAGCCGTTGGCCATTTCCACGCCGATGATTTCGCTCTGGGCGGAACCCAAAGCGCTGTTGACGGCGGGGCGCGACGTAAAGGTCGCCGCCGCCCGCGGCATGATCAGTGATCGCAGCGGTGAGCCGTTGGCCATTTCCACGCCGATGATTTCGCTCTGGGCGGAACCCAAAGCGCTGTTGACGGCGGGGGCCAATCTGCAACCGCTGGCGCAGGCACTCGGGCGATCGCTCAAGGCGCTTCAGGCCGATCTGCAATCGCACCGCAGCAAAGAGTTTTACTATCTGCGTCGATTGCTACCGCCGGAACAAGCCGAACGCCTGCTGGCGCTGAAATTGCCCGGCCTCAATGGTCAGCGCGAATACCGCCGCTACTACCCCGGTGGCGAAGTGTTTGCGCATGTGATCGGTACCACCAACGTCGATGGTGCCGGTATCGAAGGACTGGAAAACGGCTTTGATCGCTGGCTGGTCGGCAGCGCTGGCAGCAAACGGGTGATCCGTGATCGACGCGGCGAGACCGTCGAGAACGTCGAGGAAGTGCGCGCTACCGAACCCGGCAAGGAGCTGCGACTCTCGCTGGATCGGCGCTTGCAATATCTGGCCTATCGGGAGCTGAAGGCCGCCATTCTGGAATATGGCGCACAAAGCGGCTCGATGGTCATTCTGGACGTTGCCACCGGCGAAATCCTGGCGATGGTCAACGCGCCTTCGTTCAATCCGAACGCACGCAGTCAAAGCGACGCTGGCAACCGGCGCAATCGCGCGGTGACCGACACCTTCGAACCGGGCTCGGTGATCAAGGCGTTTACCGTCGCCGCCGGTTTGGAAAGCGGCCGCTTCACCACCGCCACCCAGATCAACACGCACCCCGGCACGCTGGTCGTCGGCAACCATCTGGTGCGCGATATTCACGACTACGGGGTGATCGATTTGACCCGCCTGCTGACCAAGTCCAGCAACGTCGGCGCGACCCGCATCGCGTTGGCACTTGACGACGATCACTTTTACGACGTGTTTCAGCGCTTCGGTTTTGGTCTGACCACGGGCTCCGGATTTCCCGGCGAAGTCACCGGCAATCTGCCCGCGCCCAAGGGCTGGGGTCAAGTCGAAAAAGCGACCCTGTCTTACGGTTATGGCTTATCGGTGACCGCGCTGCAGTTGGCCACCGCCTACGCCACCCTGGCCAATGCCGGCGTGCGGCATACGCCGACCTTTATCAAGGGCGCACCATTGGCCGAGCGCGAGCAGCCGGTGCTGGACCCGGCCATTGCCAAGACTTTGCTCGGCATGTTGGAAACCGTCACCGGCCCCGATGGCACGGCGATTCGCGCCCGGGTGACCAACTATCGCGTGGCCGGCAAAACCGGCACCGCCCGTAAATCGGCGGTCGGTGGTTACGGAAATCGCTACCTCAGCGTCTTTGCCGGCTTGATTCCGGTATCGCGGCCACGGCTCGCCGCCGTCGTCGTGATCCACGATCCCATCGGCAGCGTTTATTACGGTGGTCTGGTCGCAGCGCCGGTTTTCGGCAAAGTGATGAGCGCGGCCATGCGCCAGCTCAATATCGCGCCCGACGATCTGCAACCGGGTCTGCTCGCCGGCAGCGTGCCGGTGCCCGCCGGTGAATCCGCGCCCGCCGATCTGGCGGCGCTGGCCGCCGCCAATGCCGCCGAGGGCGAACCGCTATGAGCGCGCTCACTTTGGCCTGCTTGCTTGAGGGTTTGTTGCCGTGGCCAGATCCGGTGGAGCTGCCGATCCGTGGGCTTGGCCTTGATAGCCGTGCGATCCGTGCGGGCCAGGTCTTCGTCGCCCGCGTCGGCAGCCAGCACCACGGTCTGGCGTTTGCGCGCCAGGCGATCAGCAACGGCGCCGTGGCGGTGCTCTACGAAACCCCGATCACGACGGCCGACCGCGCCCTGCTGGCGGGTCTTGGCGTACCCACCATCGGCAGCAGCGAGCTCGGCGCCCAACTGGGCAAACTGGCGCAGCGTTGCTATGGCAGCCAGGCACCACGCCCCGGCTTGATCGGCATCACCGGCACCAACGGCAAGACTTCCAGCGTGCAATTGCTGACCCAGGCATTGCATGCCAACGGCTTGGCCGTGGGCAGCATCGGCACCCTCGGCAGCGGTCGGTTTGGCCAGTTGCAAGCCGCTGAGCGCACCACGCCGGATGTCTTTGCCACCCACGCGGCGATTGCCGAGATGCGCGCCAGTGGCGCCGATTGGGTAGCGATGGAAGTGTCATCGCACGCTTTGGTGCAAGGGCGGGTGGATGGCTTGCGCTTTACCGTCGCGGCGTTCACCAACCTGAGCCGCGACCACCTTGATTTTCACGGCGACATGGCGAGCTACGGTGCCGCCAAAGCCAAGTTGTTCGACTGGCCAGCCCTCGCCAGCGCGGTGATCCATATCGACGATGCGTTCGGCCGGACCTTGGCCGCCGGCATCACCCGCGCGCGACGGATCACGCTCAGCACTGCGGGCAATCCGGCCGCCACTTTCGCCGCCGAGGGCATTCGCAGCGACGCCCACGGTAGCGCTTTTGATCTGCGCCACGGCAACCAGCGCTACCCGGTGCAGAGCCGCCTGCTCGGACGTTTCAACGTCGCGAACCTGCTGACCGTGGCCGGCATTTTGAGCGCGCTCGACTGGCCGCCGACGGCGATTGCGGCGGCGCTCTGTGCGCTCGATCCGGTGCCCGGTCGGATGGCCCGCCTCGGCGGCAACGCCACCACGCCACTGATCGTGATCGACTACGCGCACACCCCGGATGCGCTTGCCAAAGCCCTCGCCAGTTTGCGCGAACACACCCGTGGCCGCCTGCTGCTGGTGTTTGGTTGTGGCGGCGAACGCGACCGCGGCAAGCGGCCGCAGATGGGCGCCATCGGCGCCAGCGCGGCCGACTTTTGTATCGTCACCGACGATAACCCACGCGCCGAAAGCGGCGACCAGATCGTGCAGGAAATCCTCACCGGCATGCCGACGGCGCCGCACATTCACATCCAACGCGATCGCCGCGCAGCGATTCGTTTGGCGATTGCGATGGCCGCCGCCAACGACACCGTGTTGATCGCCGGCAAGGGCCACGAGGCTTATCAGGAAGTATCCGGTATCAAACATCCCTTCGATGACCTGACCGAGGCGCGCGCCGCCCTGGAGGCTGCCGCATGATTCGCGCCGGCTTGCTGGATATCGCCGCTGCCTTGGGGCTGCGGATCGACGCCGACGATCCACATTTGGCCGAGGTGGAGATCGCTGGCGTCAGCATCGACAGCCGACAATTGCTGCCGGGCAACCTGTTTGTGGCGATCACTGGCGCCCGCGTCGATGGCCACGATTATTTGGCAGCGGCCCAGGCCGCCGGCGCCAGTGCTGCGCTGGTCAGTCGCCCGGTCGCCAGCGACCTGCCGCAACTGCAAGTGGCGGACACCGCCGCGGCGCTCGCCGACATCGCCCGCCGCTGGCGCCTGTGCTGTCCGGCGCGCGTGGTCGGCATCACCGGCTCGTGCGGCAAGACCACGGTTAAGCATCTCACCAGCCAGATCCTCACTTTGGCCGGCCCCTGCCACACCTCGGCGGGCAATCTCAACAACGAGATCGGCCTGCCGCTCAGCGTTTGCGCCCTGCCGGATTCGGCGCGCTTCGCGGTGTTTGAAATGGGGGCTGGCAAGCCGGACGACATCGCCGTGCTGGCGAACATCGCCCACCCCGATGTCGCCTTGGTCAACAACGTCGCTGCGGCGCATTTGGAACGTCTGCACTCGCTTGATGGCGTCGCCAGCACCAAGGGCGCGCTCTATTCGATGTTGCCGGATTCAGGCATCGCGGTGATCAATGCCGACGACGCCTACGCCGACTATTTCGCCGGGCTCTGCGGCCACCGCACGATCTATCGGTTTGCCCTCGATCACCCCGCCGATATCCAGGGGCAAGTGCTGGCCACCAGCGTGGAACGGCAGCGGCTGGCGATTCGCACACCGCTCGGCGCGTTTGCGGTCGAACTGCCGCTGCCCGGTCGCCACAACGCCCGCAATGCGCTCGCCGCCTGCGCGCTGGCGTTGGCCGCGGGCGCCGAATTGGCCGATCTGGCTGCGGGCTTGGCCACCGCCAGCACCACGCCGGGGCGCCTGCAAACCCTGCACCTGGCCAACGGCGTCACCCTGATCGACGACAGTTACAACGCCAATCCGGGATCGATGCAAGCGGCCATCGATACGCTGGCGCAGGCACCGGGGCAACGTTGGCTGGTCCTCGGCGACATGCGCGAACTCGGCGCCGACAGCGCCCGGCTGCACCACGAAGTCGGCGCTTATGCCCGCAGTCGCGGCATCGAGCAGCTGTTCGCGGTCGGTAGCGAATCGCTGCACACCTGTGCCGGCTACGGCGCCGGCGCCGAACATTTTGCCGATCAAGCCAGCCTGATCGCCCGTTTGCAGGCCGCGCTGACCGCTGACAGCACCTGCTTGATCAAAGGCTCGCGCGGCAGCGCCATGGATCGGGTGGTGCGCGCGTTGGGCGCTATCCAAGACGGAGGTAGCGACCATGTTGCTTGAGCTGTTTTCCTGGTTGAAGCCGCTATTCAGCGGTTTCCATCTGTTCCAATACCAGACCCTGCGCGCGATCTTGTCGGCGCTGACGGCGCTCGCCGTTTGTCTGCTGGTCGGACCGGCGATGATCCGCAAGTTGGCGCAGTACAAAGTTGGCCAGAGCATTCGTCAGGACGGCCCGCAATCGCATTTTTCGAAAGCAGGCACGCCGACCATGGGCGGCGCGTTGATCCTGTTCGCGGTGGTGATCGCCACTTTGCTGTGGGCCGACCTGCACAATCGCTATGTGTGGATTGTGTTGTTCGTGCTGACCAGTTTTGGTGTGGTCGGCGGCATCGATGACTATCGCAAGCTGGTGCTCAGAGACAGCCGTGGCCTGCCCGCGCGCTGGAAGTATCTGTTGCAGTCGCTGTGCGGCCTGATCGCTGCCATCGTGCTTTATCAAACCGCCGATGTCGCCGCCAACACCACGCTCTACCTCCCGCTATTCAAGCAATTCGCCTGGCCGCTTGGGCTTGGCTTTGTGGTGGTGGCGTATTTTTGGATGGTCGGTTTTTCCAATGCCGTCAACCTGACCGACGGCCTCGACGGCCTGGCGATCATGCCGATTGTGCTGGTCAGTGCCGCCCTCGGCGTGTTCGCTTACGTCGCCGGCAATGCCGTGTTCTCGCACTATCTGGGCGTGCCCTCGATCCCCGGGGCGGGCGAGCTCACCATCTTCTGCGCCGCTTTGGGTGGCGCCGGACTCGGCTTTCTGTGGTTCAACACTTATCCGGCGCAGGTGTTCATGGGCGATGTCGGCGCGCTTTCGGCGGGCGCGGCGCTGGGCGTGATCGCGGTGATCGTGCGCCAGGAACTGGTGCTGGTGCTGATGGGTGGCGTATTCGTGATCGAAACCCTGTCGGTGATGATCCAGGTGGCCAGTTTCAAGCTCACCGGCAAGCGCGTGTTCCGGATGGCACCGATCCACCATCACTTTGAATTGAAAGGCTGGCCGGAGCCGCGCGTGATCGTCCGCTTCTGGATCATCAGCGTGGTGCTGGTGTTGCTCGGCCTGGCAACGCTGAAGGTGCGCTGACGTGACCACCACCTGGACCTCACCACTACAGGCATTGCGCCGCGAGCAATTGCGCGGTCAATTCGATCCCTGGCTACTCTGCGTCGCTTTGGCGCTCGCGGCCTTTGGCGTGGTGATGGTGGCGTCGAGTTCGATCGCCGTGGCCGAAGGCGCCGGTCTGTCGCCGTTCCACTATCTGCTTCGGCATCTGATTTTCCTCGGCGCTGGCGCTGTGCTCGGCGCGATTGCGGCCTGCACGCCGTTGGACTTTTGGGAACGCCACAGCCGGGTGTTGCTGCTGTTGGCGTTTCTGTTGCTGCTGGCGGTATTTCTGCCCGGCTTTGGCGTGCGCGTCAACGGCGCGCGCCGCTGGTTGACGCTGGGCATCTCCCGCTTCCAGGCGGTGGAAGCGGTCAAGTTGCTGTTGATCATCTACCTGGCGAGCTATCTGCGGCGTTTTGGTGACGCCATCCAGCACCGTTTGCTCGCCGTCCTCAAACCGCTGGGCATCGCCGGTTTGATCGTTTTGCTGTTGCTGCAACAACCCGACTTTGGCAGCGCCCTGCTGATTCTGGCGATCGTCATCGGCATGGTCTGGCTGGGCGGCGCCCGGGTGCGCGATCTCACCACGATGGCGGCATTGACGACGCCGGTAATGGCCTGGGCGGCGCTGTCGGAATCCTACCGCGTCAGGCGCCTGACTTCGTTCCTCGATCCCTGGCAGGACCCGTTCAACGACGGCTTTCAATTGGTCCAGGCGCTGATTGCGGTGGGCCGCGGCGAATGGTTTGGCGTCGGCCTGGGCGCCAGCGTGCAAAAACTTTTTTATCTGCCCGAAGCCCACACCGATTTCATTTTCTCGGTGATCGCCGAAGAACTCGGACTGGTCGGCGTCGTCCTGGTGATCGGCGGCTTCGCCCTGCTCTGCGGCCGCTTGTTTGTACTCGGTCAACGCGCGCTTGATCGTGGCCTGATTTTTGCCGGCTACCTGGCCTTTGGCGTGGCGCTTTGGTTGTCGGTACAGGCGCTGGTATCGATTGGGGTAAACCTTGGCCTGCTGCCGACCAAGGGGCTGACCTTGCCCCTGATCAGCTCCGGCGGTTCGAGCCTGCTGATGACGGTGGCCGCGATCGGTTTGATGTTGCGCGTCAGCGTCGAGTGGTCGCGCGCCGAACGCATTGCCCAGATCAGCGCGGGCGCAGAAGAAGGGGGCGAACATGCACCCTGAGGCGCCCATTCTGATTCTGGCGGGCGGCACCGGCGGCCATATTTTTCCGGGCATCGCGGTGGCGCAGGCATTGACCGGGCGCGGCGCCAGCGTGGTCTGGTTGGGCTCACAACACGGCCTGGAAAACCGTCTGGTGCCGGCCGCCGGGCTGCGCCTGGAAACCATCGCCATCAGCGGACTGCGCGGCAAAGGCAGCCTGGCGCTGCTGGCCGCTCCGTTCCGGGTGCTACGCGCCATCTGGCAGGCCCGGCGCGTGGTCAGGCGCCATCGGCCACGCGCCGCCATCAGCTTTGGTGGCTTCGCTGCCGGTCCCGGCGGTGTGGCCGCCTGGTTGAGCGGCGTGCCGTTGTTGGTGCATGAGCAGAACCGTATTCCGGGTTTGACCAATCGCTTGCTGGCCAGGCTGGCCAAACGCGTGCTCTGCGGATTTCCCGATGCTTTCCCGGCACGCCACGGCGACCAGACCGCGACACCGGACCACCCGGGGCGACCAAGTGCTGACTGGGTCGGCAATCCGGTACGCAGTCAAATTGCCGCCATCGACGGCCCAAACGAACGCCTGGCAGGTCATGGCCCCGGGCTGCACCTGCTGGTGATCGGTGGCAGTCAGGGCGCGCGCGCGCTCAACACGGCGGTGCCGGCAGCGCTCGCCAAGCTCGGCGCGCTGGCGATTGCTGTGCGCCACCAGTGCGGCGCCGGGCAACTCGATCGTACCCGCGCCGATTACGCGTCGGCCAAAGTTACCGCCAGCATCGAACCGTTTATCGCCGACATGGCGGAAGCCTATGGCTGGGCCGATCTGGTGGTTTGTCGCGCCGGCGCGCTGACCTTAGCCGAACTCTGTGCGGCCGGCGTAGCGTCGATCCTGGTGCCATTTCCGGCCGCCGTCGATGACCATCAAACCGCCAATGCGCGCTTTCTGGTGGCCGCCGACGCGGCACTGCTGTTGGCCGAGTCCGGCCTGAACGCCGACGCCCTGGCGGCGCTGATCGCCGCGCTGGCCAACGATCCCGAACACCGTCTGCGGATGGCGCAAGCCGCCCGCGCGTTGGCCAAACCGGATGCCGCCGAACGCGTCGCCGAAGCCTGTCTGGAGGCTGCATGACCCTGCGCCGTATTAGTGAAAGTCCGCATGTGATGCAGGTCTACCGCCGCGTCCATCTGGTCGGTATCGGCGGCACCGGCATGTGCGGCATCGCCGAGGTGCTGCATACCCTCGGCTTCGAAGTCTCCGGCTCCGATCTCGGCGAAAGCGAGACCACCACCCGCCTGCGCGAGCTCGGCATTCGCGTCGAGCGCGGCCACGCGGCGGCGCACCTGGGCGAGGCCGACGTGCTGGTGGTCTCCAGCGCCATCAAGGCCGACAACCCGGAGCTCCAGGCCGCGCAAGCGCGCCACATTCCGGTGGTACCACGCGCCGAAATGCTCGGTGAGCTGATGCGTTTTCGCCACGGCATTGCCATCGCCGGCACCCACGGCAAGACCACCACCACCAGTTTGACGGCGAGCGTGTTGGCCGAAGGCGGACTCGATCCGACCTACGTCATCGGCGGCCGGTTGAACAGTTCGGGCAGCAACGCGCGCCTCGGCGATGGCCGCTACCTGGTGGCCGAAGCCGATGAATCCGACGGCTCGTTCCTGTTGTTGAATCCACTGCTCGCGGTGATTACCAATATCGACGCCGACCATCTGGAAAATTATGGCGGCGACTTTCAGCAGGTGCGCAAGGCGTTTGCCGATTTTCTGCACCGGCTGCCGTTTTACGGCCTCGCCGTGCTCTGTCTGGATGATCCAGAGGCCGCCAAATTGGCCGCCGCCACCCTGCGCAACGTGATGAGTTACGGCGAGCATCCCGATGCCGATGTCCGCGCCAGCGATATTTCTGCGCACGGCGCCAGCATGCAATTCAATTTGTGGCTGCCACGGCGCACCGCGCCGTTGCCGATCACGCTCGCCCTGCCCGGCCGCCACAATGTGTTGAACGCGCTGGCGGCCGCCGCGATCGGCTGGCAACTCGGCGTCAGTGATGCCGCGATCAGCGCTGCCCTGGCGCGGTTCAGCGGCGTTGGCCGGCGCTTTCATGTGCACGGTGAAATTGCCGTCGCCGGTGGCAGCGCCCTGCTGGTCGACGATTACGGCCACCATCCGCGCGAACTCAAGGCGATCATCGACGCCGCCCGTGGCGGTTGGCCAGGGCGCCGCCTGCTGCTCGCCTTTCAACCGCACCGCTACACCCGCACCCGTGACCTGCTCGACGAGTTTGCCGAGGTGCTCTCCAATGTTGATGTGTTGGTGCTGACCGAGGTCTACGCTGCCGGCGAAACCGCGATTGCCGGCGCCGATGGCAAAGCCCTGGCGCGGGCGGTGCGCTCGCGGGGTCGGGTCGATCCGGTGCTGGTCAAGTCGGCAGTCGAATTGCCGTTGGCGCTGGCGCCGCTGGCACGCCCGGGCGATTTCATTCTGCTCGCTGGTGCCGGCGATATCGGCGCCGTCGCCAGTGACCTGGGTGGCGCCCATCAATTGCCTGGAGCCGCCCAATGAAAGTGAGCGATCCCCGAACCTTTGGCCGCGTCGCTGTCGTCATGGGCGGCAACTCGGCCGAGCGCGAAGTGTCGCTCAACAGCGGTGCTGGTGTGCTGCGGGCGCTGTGTCAACGCGGCGTCGATGCGCATCCGGTCGATGGCATTCCGGCGCTGCTGGATGCCCTGCGTGCCGGCCATTTCGCGCGCGTGTTCAACGTGCTGCACGGTCGCGGTGGCGAAGACGGGGTGCTGCAGGGCGCCCTGTGCGCACTCGGTGTGCCCTACACCGGCTCCGGCGTGCTCGGCTCGGCGCTTGGCATGGACAAGATCCGCTGCAAGCAGGTTTGGCAAACACTGAAACTACCGACCCCACGCTATGCCACCGTCGATGCCCGCCACCCAGCCGATATCGACGCCATCCTGAAGGCCGTTGGTTTGCCGCTGATCGTCAAGCCGGTCCACGAGGGCAGCACCGTCGGCATCACCCGGGTCCATCAAGCCGAAGCCTTGGCGGCGGGCATCGCCGCCGCCCGCGTTCACGACCGTGACATCCTGATCGAGCAATTGATTGTCGGCGACGAATACACCGTCGGCATTCTCGGACGACAGGCACTGCCCAGCATTCGGATCGTGCCGTCCCAGGGCTTTTACGACTACCAGGCCAAATATCGCGCCAACGACACCCAATACCTGTGTCCGGGCCTGACCGGCGCCGCCGAAACGGAGATACAGGCGCTGGCGCTGGCGGCGTTTGATGCGATTGGCGGCAGCGGCTGGGGGCGCGTTGACGTGATGCGCGATGCCGACGCTGGGCTGTGGCTGCTGGAAGTAAACACCGCCCCGGGCATGACCGACCACTCGCTGGTGCCCAAGGCGGCGGCAGAGATCGGTATCGATTATCCGGAGCTGTGCTGGCGCATTCTGGAACAGAGCCTCGACGAGGTTCAGCCATGAACCAACAGCGCCGATATCGCGTCATCGCCTGGATCGGTGGGCTGGCGCTGATTGCGCTGCCGATTTTGTCGGCGCTGCAGGGCTGGTTCGTCGCCGAGCGCTGGCCGATCCGACAACTGAGTCTGCACGCGGAGTTTCAACAGGTCAGCGCCGAGGAATTGCGTCGCGCCATCCTGCCAACCGTCAACAAGGGCTTTTTCGCGATCGACCTGAAGCAAGTGCAGACGCAACTGCAAACGCTGCCCTGGATCGAGCGGGCGGAAGTCCGCAAGGCCTGGCCGGACCGACTCGACGTAACCGTGTACGAACGCCGTGCGGTGGCGATCTGGCGCGAGCAAAGGCTGCTCAGCGCCAACGCTGAGTTGTTCACCGTGACCGCCGCCCGCCTGCCCGACAACCTGCCGCGCCTGTCGGGTCCGGATGGCAGCCAGCAACGCGTCTTTGCCTTTCACCTGGCGGCCGTGGAAGCCCTCCGCAGCAACGGCTTGCAGCCCTTTGCCACCGAACTCAGTGCTCGCGGTGCCTGGACCCTGTCGCTCACCCAAGGCGCCAGCGTGGTACTGGGCAATCGCGACGTTGACCAGCGCCTGCACCGGTTCAGCAAAGTATTTCGTGAACTGCCGAGCGACCAACAGAGCCGTCTGCTGCGCGCCGATCTGCGCTATGCCAATGGCTTTGCGCTGCGCTGGAGCGATCCGCTACCGAGCGCGCCAGCACCACCGTTGCCGCTGACCGCCCCGGAATCCGCGGCGCCGACCACCACCCCAGCGCGGGTAACTGCTACCGAGGCCAATCCCGTATGAGCCGTCACTCCGACAAACTGCTGATCGTCGGTCTCGATATCGGCACCCAGACCGTTTCCGCCATCGTTGGCGAATACGAGCCCGGACAGCCGCTCGAAGTCATCGGCATGGGCACCCACGCCTCCAATGGGCTGAAACGCGGCGTCGTCGTCGATATCGAATCGACGGTGCAGTCGATCCAGCGAGCGATCGAAGCCGCCGAATTGATGGCCGGTTGCTCGATCAGTTCGGTCTACGCCTCGATCTCCGGCAGCCATATTCGCAGCCTGAACTCGGAAGGCGTGGTCGCCATCCGTGATCGCGAGGTCACCGAAGGCGATGTCGAGCGCGTGCTCGACGCCGCCCGTGCTGTCGCCATCCCGGCCGATCAGCGCATCCTGCATGTGCAACCGCAGGAGTATGTCATCGACGAACAAGAAGGCATCCGCCACCCGGTCGGCATGATCGGCGTGCGCCTCGAAGCCCGCGTCCACGTGATCACCGGCGCGTTGTCGGCAACCCAGAACATCAGCAAGTGCGTTACCCGCTGCGGCCTGAAAGTGGACGATCTGATTCCGGCGCAATTGGCCTCCAGCCAGGCGGTGTTGACCAAGGACGAACGCGACCTGGGGGTGTGCATGGTCGATATCGGTGCGGGCACCACCGACATCACCGTCTTTACCCAGGGCGCCATGCGCCACACCGCTTCGCTTGGCATCGGCGGCGATCAGGTCAGCAACGACATCGCGTTTGCGTTCCGCACGCCAACGCCCTCCGCCGAGGACATCAAGGTGCGCTATGCCTGTGCCTTGGCGCAATTGGCGCGGCCCGAAGAAACCATCGAAGTCAGCAGCGTTGGGGATCGGCCGCCACGCCGACTCAGCCGCCAGATGCTCGCCGACGTCGTGCAAAAACGCTACGAAGAATTGTTTGAAATGGTGCAAGCCGAACTGCGCCGCTCCGGCCTCGAAGAGTTGGTGGCTGCGGGCATTGTGCTGACCGGCGGCGGCGCCAAGATGGAAGGCGTGGTCGAGCTCGCCGAAGAGATGTTTCACATGCCGGTGCGGGTGGCGATACCGCAGGGCGTCACCGGTCTCGGCGACCTGCTCGCCAATCCGGTCTACGCCACCGGCATCGGTCTATTGCTGCATGGCAGCCGCCAAAGCATCAACCAGGGTCGCGCGGTGGCCGCCGGCGATGCCGTCGGCAGCGCCTGGGACAAGCTCAGTATTTGGTTCAAACGCAGTTTCTAGAAAACCGCGGGCACGGCGGTGCTCGCGGTCAAGAAAGGTCCGGTGGCAACACCGGTCGCAGCACGCCGAAGGGATCGGCAAACCACCGGCCACAAGGTCCGGAATGACAACAGCGGTTCAACCAGCAGCACAACATCAAGGAGAAGGGGCATGTTTGAGTTCATCGAGGCACCCGCACCCAACGCGGTCATCAAAGTGATCGGCATCGGCGGCGGCGGCGGCAACGCGGTCGCACACATGGTCAACGCCGGCGTCGACGGCGTCGATTTTATCTGTGCCAATACCGACAGCCAGGCGCTACGCCACTGTCCGGCAAAAATCACCCTGCAATTGGGTGGCAACGTCACCAAGGGGCTGGGCGCGGGAGCCAATCCTGAGGTGGGCAAACAGGCCGCCATGGAGGACCGCGAGCGTCTGCGCGAACTGCTCAGCGGCGCCGACATGGTGTTTATCACCGCCGGCATGGGCGGCGGCACCGGCACTGGCGCGGCACCGGTGGTGGCGCAACTGGCGCGCGAAATGGGCATCCTCACGGTCGCCGTGGTCACCAAACCATTCCCGTTCGAAGGCCGCAAACGGCTGCAAATTGCGCAGGAAGGCATCAAGGCACTATCCACCCACGTTGATTCGTTGATCACCATCCCGAACGAGAAGCTGATTTCCGAACTCGGACGCGACGTCTCCTTGCTGCAAGCCTTCCGCGCTGCCAACGATGTCTTGCTCGGCGCGGTGCAGGGGATTGCCGACTTGATTACCCGGCCCGGGCTGATCAATGTCGATTTTGCCGATGTGCGTACGGTGATGAGCGAAATGGGCATGGCGATGATGGGTACCGGCACTGCCAAGGGCGATGACCGCGCCGTTGCCGCGACCGAAGCCGCCATCAACAATCCGTTGCTCGATGACATCAACCTGGCCGGTGCCTGCGGCATCCTGGTCAATGTCACCGCCGGCATGAACCTGTCGATGCGCGAGTTCGACGAAGTCGGGCGCACCATCGCCGAGTTCGCCGCCGAGGACGCCACCGTCGTCATGGGCACCGTCCTTGATCCGGACATGAGCGACGAGATTCGCGTCACCGTGGTCGCTACCGGATTGAACCGCGGCGATTCGGTACAGCGTCTGCCCGCCCGCGAAGCGATCCGTGATCCCAGCGTCCTACCCCGCCAAGTCAAACTGGTGCGACCGGCCGCGGCCACCGAAGCCGAGCCGGTACCGCAGGCCAGA
>Ga0210033_1002072_pt1 | contig 17553 bp, 13 predicted proteins | sample CryGeymeta201501_FD_185465 | JGI IMG/M metagenome (GOLD analysis project Ga0210033, IMG submission 185465) | Groundwater microbial communities from Crystal Geyser aquifers in Utah, USA - Crystal Geyser metaG 2015-01 (SPAdes) (version 2) | ecosystem: Environmental > Aquatic > Deep subsurface >... | reverse complement strand
CCACCGACGTCGCGGACCGCCAACGGCGCCGAAAGACGTTCGCCCAGAACGTCGCGCGCTACGCCCTGCCCGAGGGCGACCGCGTGCACCTACGCGTCCAAGCGTCCGACGAGGTCCGGCGCTGGCTTGGCGAGCCGCGTCAGCAAAGAGTGGCGGAGCAAGCTGGAACGTGATGGAACCGGATCGAGTGGGTAATAGGGCATCGTGAGGCGCGCCGGGCCACCCGTGTCGCTGCCAAAGCGCGAGACACCGAAGCCCGCAGCGCCCCCTGCGAGGACGTCCATCGCACCAGTGACGAGCACACGCTGGTAGCCGAACGTCCAGCTCGCGTCGGCGAAGGGTTCGCCTAGTCCGAGGGACACCGTGCCACGGGTGGTCGCGCGCGAGAGCCCGTTGACGTAGTACACCGCGTCGACCCCGAGGCTCAGGTCGTTCTTCACGCGATGGACCAGCCAGGAATCGTCGCTGAGATCGCGCGCTGCCGCTGGGAAGGCCGCGGGGTACCTCCCTGGGAGGACGATCGTGCCAACCTGTGGCCCAACGCCCCACATATACGGGTCGACGGCCTTGGCCGTGTTCGTCCAGGACGCGATGAGCGCCGCGAGCACCGCGTAGCGCGGCTTCATGGCTGGGCGGGCTCGGCGACGGGGAGCGGGGGGGCCTCGGGCGCCTGCGGCGTGTCGAGCAGCTTCGCCTTGAGCATGTCGATGAGCGCGCGGGTCTGCTTGGACTTGGTCAGCAGCGTCACCCGTCCGTCGGTCGTAGGAAAGGTGACGGAGCCGCGGAAGAGGCCGTGCGAGGCCGCGAATGTGCCGTTTACCTTGGAGTATTCGACGCCCTCTGTGTCCACGCGGAACGGGAAGTGATGGGTCTCCACGATGATGGCCTGCTCGCCCAACGTGATGGTTCCCCAGCTTCCAGCACCTTTGTCCTTCGCGAGCTTTCCCTTGAACACCACCTCTTCAGCGCTCGCGAGCGGACTGAGCAGGAACCACAGAGAGATCAGAGACGTCGCGAACGCGACGCGGTGGAACAGCGACTGGCCCATGCGGCCTCCTTGGATTGCGCGTCGCAGTATATAGTATGGTCTAGTCATTGACTATACTCAAATGTGCATGGACGAGGCACTCGGCAGCGTCGAAGCTCACAGACATGCCACGTCAGCGCGACTCCGACCTGATCCGCGCCCTCGGCGCCCGCCTTCAATCGCTTCGTGTCGCCCGCGGGCTGACGCAGGAGCAGCTCGCCGTGACCATGGGCGTCGAAGCCATCAGCCTTTCAAGGTGGGAGACCGGCCACCGGGCGCTCTCCCTGTCGACCCTGGCCGCCGCTGCTGCCGCGCTCGAGGTCAGCCTCGTCGAGCTGCTCGACGTCAAGCACGAGGCGCCGACGCCGAGCCGTTCGCCCGTTGAAAACGAGCTTCTACACGTGTTTCGCACGCTGTCGGACGAGGACTGCCGCTTGCTGCTGGTGATCGCGAAGGAGCTGCGGCAGCGACGGTGAGGTGGGGGGCCAGTTGGAGCGAGGCGCGATCGCGGTTGTACAACATTGCCTCCGCGAGCATATTCTCGCGGACTAGGCTTGGCGGTGACGGCCGCTTCGCGTGTTAGTTGCGCACATGGCTTCGACTCCTGAGTACCTTTCTTCTTTTCTCGCCAAACTAGGCATGTTTGTCCATGCCGATGACCGCGAGGCCACGTTCACCGACGCCTACGTCCGGCGGGCGGATGGCGTGGCTGACGGCGCGCCGCCGGAGCTCCTGCCCACATGGTCTGCCGAGACCGACGCTGAGAACGACCGGTTTGACCGCACTTGGCTGCTCGGCACTCTCGGCTTTCGGCAGCTGGTCGCTGCTGCCCGAGCGGCTCAAGACCAGCCAAGCATCCCACTCGCATCGGATGACCTTGCCGACGAGGAGGAGGTGGCCGCCGCGCTCGGATGTTCTCGCCGCATGCTCCGGCACGCGCTTGCTCGCTTTCCACCCGAGCTACAGCCAATCACGACCGGCACGGCGAGGCTACGACGACGATGGCCACGCAGTCAGTTCTCAGCGTTGCGGACAGCCCTCCAGGCTCCGATTCACGCCCAGATCTCGCCCCAAGCCCCTGTGCCTAGCAAAGCGACCGTGAAGCGCAGGGAGAATCGGTCGCGAGGCTCGGCTTTGGATGAGTCCGTGTCCCTGGCCGCTCATGTGCGCTCGAAGAAGAGCAAGGGCACCTAGGGGGCACGCCGCTCTGTGTCCCTGGGCGCCTCTGGGCGTCCTTCGTGTCCCTTATGCTACCGCGCTCGTTAGCGAGAAGAACGATCGAACCGACGTATTAGCGGGAGGCACTGCAACGTGCATCGGAAGACTTGACACGTCGCAGTTGTAGTCCACTGGGTTTGAGCAGTCGTTCTCGAGCGCGCCCGGGTGGAAGGCTGCGTCTGCGTCGTCGCAGTCCGTGTTGTCCGCGACGAAGCCGGCGGGCGCTGCGCAGCCGGGCGCGGTGGCGTTCGGGTCGCCGAAGCCGTCGCCGTCGGTGTCCGCGTACCAGGTGTTCGCGTTGTTCGTGTCTTCTTCGTCGATTTGGTCGTTGCAGTTGTCGTCGACGCCGTTGCAGATCTCATCCACCCACGGGTGGACCGTCGGGTCGGCGTCGTTGCAGTCCGCGGGGGTGACTACGCCGTCGCCGTCGGCGTCGACGGCGTTGGGATCATCGGGGGTCCCGCTACCGCGACAAGCTGCGAGCAGCGACACCAAGGCAAAGACAGAAAAGAAGCGCAAGAGGACTCCTCGCTATGCGGGTGGGAGCCGCCCCATATGCGACAGCGACAGCGGGTGTGACGTGCCCTGACAACATTCCGGCGACATTCTCATAATTTGGGCGTCGCCACCCCGTGCAGGAACAACCTCACGACCTCGGCGCCAGCGTCCACCTGCGGGGGCAGCACACCAAAGGCCTGCCACTTGGTGAAGGCGGACAGCAGGCCGATGAGCGCGACCGCGTACACGTCGGAGGAGCCCTCGGGGAGCGCCCCCTCGGCCTGACCTGCCCGCACGATGCTAAGCGCGGCGCCGAAGTAGCGCATACGCAGCGGCGCGAGGCGCTGCGCGGACTCGCCGGGGCGCTCTTGCGGGTGCGCGAGGAAGGCGCGAATCAGCGGCATCTCTTCGCCGAGCGAGGCCGAGGCCGACGCCGCGAAGCGCTCGAGCTGCTCCAAGAACGGGGCCCCGCTCGCGGCGACCGCCTCCACCTCGGCGAACAGCGGCTCCGCCATCTCGCCGACCAGCTCATCGAGCAGCTCATCCTTCGACGAGAAATGACGGTAGATCGAACCTACCGCGAACTCGGCGGTTCGAGCGACCTCCTCGATCGTGAACCCGCTCACGCCGCGCTCTGTGACGACGGCGCGCGCGGCGGCGAGGATCTCGGCGCGATGGCGGGCCCGCTCGCGCTCTTGGCGGGCGGTGCGTTGGGATGGCGGCACGGTGGGGCTCCGGGCTTGACGTGAATATCGTTCACACTTAGCAGCCACGCTCGACTCTGCAAGTCTTCCTCACAAGGGACCGCCCGTCGTGCTGCTCTCCCTCCTCATCGCCGCCGCCTTTGCGGCCCCCGACACCTTGTCGCTCGCGTACGCGCAGCGCCTCGCCGAGACCCACGCGGACGCCGTCGCCCTCGCCGACGTGGGCACGCAGCTCGCCGCGACCCGCGTCCAGCAGGCGCGCTCAGCGAGGCTCCCGATCGTGAGCCTGCAGGCCAACACCAGCCTGTGGACCGACGCGCATCCGATCAGCTTCTTGCCGCCCGGCTCCATCGACTGCGCCACGCTCAGCGCCGGCATTGACGCGCTCTGCAACAGGCTCTCTACCCCCATCACGGCGCGCAACCAGGTGACGGGCAGCGCGAGCCTCCGGGTCGTGCAGCCGCTCACGGCGCTGTTCACGGCGCGCGACACCATCGACGCCGCCGACGCTGGCGCCGACGCCGCGGACGCGAACAAGCAGGCTGTCCTCGAAGAGGCAAGGTATCAAGCGGCCGATGCGTGGCTCCTTGCCGCGCAGGCCGACCAGCAGCTCGACGTCGTGCACGGCTCAATCCACGCGCTCGAGGCCCGCGTAGTGACAGCGCAGTTCGCCTACGACGCCCACGCGCTCACCCGCGGTGACCTGCTCCTGGTCCGGCTCGCCCTCGCGACGGCACAGCAGACGGAGCTCCAGGTGTCCTCGCTGCGCGACACGAGCCGAGCCCGCCTCGGCCTCGCGGTCGGCGACGCCGGCGCCCGCCCGGCCCCCAGCGACGAGGTCATGGCGCCGCCGCGCAGCGCTCCCGACGCGGACGCGCTCGTCGCCCGCGCGCTCGCGAGCCGCGACGAGCTCAAAGCCCTGCGCGCCCAGGTGGTCGCCAGCGAAGCCGCCTCCAACGCCGCCCACCTGGCGCGCCTGCCCCAAGTGAACGCCATCGGCGTCGCCACCCACTCCGCTGGCCAAGGCCTCTTCGCCGAGCCAAACTCCGCCTTCGTCGGGGCTACCCTCGACTGGACGCTGTTCGGAGGAGGTCGTCAGCGTCTCGGCTTCGAGGCCGCGCAGCGAGCGACCGACGCCGCGCGCGCCCGCCTCACCGCCGCCGAGAGCGGCGTGACGGTCGAGGTGCTCGCCCGCCTCGACGCGCTCCGCTCCGCCGCTGGCGCCTACGCCCTCGCGGGCCAGCGCGTCGCCGTCGCCGAGGAGTCGCTCGCGCTCGTCGACACCCGCCACCGCGCAGGCACCGCCACCATGACCGAGCTGCTGGACGCCGAGGCCGCCCTCACCGGCGCGCGCTCGAGCCAAGCCGCAGCCCTCTACGACGCGCATCGCGCCGAGGTCGCGCTCACCCGCGCCGTCGGCGATGACCCTTGGGCGCTGTAAAGCGCCACCGGAGCATCCTATGTCCGAGGCACCCCCTGCGCCGTCCACCGGCAACCGCGCCCTGCGCGGCGTCCTCTTCTTGCTCTTCGCCGCCGTCGTGGCCACCGGCGTCGGCGGCTACTTGTACTGGCGCAGCCTGCTCGGCGTGTCGACCGATGACGCCTACCTGCGCGCCGACATTGTGCAGGTCCCTGCCGAGGTCTCGGGGCGCATCGTCTCGGTGAGCGTCATCGAGAACCAGCACGTCCATCAGGGTGACGTGCTGATGCAGGTCGACGACGCCGACTACGCGCTGCGCGTGGCCCAAGCCGAAGCGAACCTCGCCGCCGCGCGCTTTGACGCGGAGCGCGCCGAGAAGGCCGCCCAGCTCACCCGCTCCGACACCCGCAAGGGCGAGGTCCGCCTCGCCGACGCCAAGCGCGAGCTCGGCCTGCAAGAGGAGCTCGTCTCGGGCGGCGCCTCGGTGAAGGCGGTCGTGGACCGCGCCGCCGCCATGACCGCGATGGCCCAGCAAGACGTCGCGAGCGCGCAGGTCGCGATCGCCGCCGCCGACGTGTCGATCCATGCCGCCAAATCCCGTGTTGAAGCCGCAGAAGCTGCCGTCGCCGTCGCCCGTCGGGACCAGGGGCTGACCCTCGTTCACGCCCCCTGCGACGGCGTCGCGTCCAAGGTCGACCTCCAGCCGGGCGAGCTCGTCCAGCGCGGCCAAGCGGCGCTCGCCATCGTGGCCGACGCCAGGTACGTCGTCGCGAACTTCAAAGAGACCGACCTCGCCCGCATTCACCCCGGTGACGCGGTCGAGATCGACATCGACGCCTTCCCGGCGCAGCCGCTCGTCGGCACGGTGGACAGCGTCGGCGCTGGCACGGGCTCGATCTTCTCGCTCATCCCCGCCGACAACGCGTCGGGCAACTTCATCAAGGTCGTGCAGCGCGTGCCGGTGCGCATCCTCGTGGCTGATCAAGCCGCAGCGACCGCCATGCCCGCCGGACTCTCGGCGAACGTCCTGGTGAAGAGCGCTCGATGAGCACCGCCGCCGTCTTGGACGCGCCGCCCGCCGTGGACGCGGACACGCCCAACCCCTGGGCGGTGACCGGTGTGGTCATGCTCGGCATGATCATGAGCATCATCGACGCGTCGATCGTCAACGTCGCGATCCCGCACATGATGGGCACCCTCGGCGTGGGCGTGTCGGAGATCTCCTGGGTCGCGTCGGCCTACACCCTCGCGAACGTCGTGATGATCCCGCTCTCAGCGTGGCTCGGCTCGGTCATCGGCCGCTCGCGCATGTACTGGTTCGCCATCATGGTGTTCACCGCCTCGTCGGCGCTGTGCGGCGTCGCCCCTACGCTCCCGTGGCTCATCTTCGCCCGCGTGCTGCAGGGCTTCGCGGCGGGCGCCATGATGCCCACCGGCCAAGCGATCCTGTACGAGGCCTTCCCCCCCGAGAAGCGCGGCACGTCCATGGCCGTCTTCGGCCTCGGCATCATGGTCGGCCCAGCCATCGGCCCGACCCTCGGCGGCTTCATCACCGACAACTACGGGTGGCCGTGGATCTTCTACATCAACCTGCCGATCGGCCTGCTCGGCATGGTGCTCGTGCCGCTCGTCCTGCGCGATCCGTCCTACCTGCGGCGGCGCGCCAAAGCCGGCGGTGACGTGATGGGCATCATCCTGCTCGCGAGCGGCGTCGCGCTCTTGCAGTACGTCCTGGAGCAGGGCGAGGACGCGGGCTGGTTTCAAGCCGATTGGATCGTGATGTCACTCACGACCTCGGCGCTGCTGCTCATGGCCTTCGTCCTGTGGGAGCTCTCGCACCCCGACCCCGCCGTGGAGCTGCGCGTCTTTGAGGACGTCAACTTCCGCGCCGCCGCCCTGGTCAACGTCGCGGTCGGCGTCGGGCTCATGGGCGGCATGTTCATGCTGCCGCTGTTCCTCAACCAGCTCCTCGGCTTTAGCGCCACGCAGTCGGGCATCGCCTTGGTGCCCGGCGCCCTCGCGACCGCGGTCGCCATGCCGATCTGCGGCAAGCTCTCCGATCGCGGCGACGTTCGCCTGCTCTCCGGCTTTGGCCTCGTCGTCTTTGCGTGGAGCATGTGGATGATGGGCCAGCTCGACAGCCGCGCGGGGATGAACGACCTGCTCCTGCCGCAGATCTTGCGCGGCATCGGCATGGCCTTCTGCTTCGTGCCGCTCTCGGTCGCGGCGATGGCGCGCATCCCGCGCGAGCGCATGGGCCAAGCGACGGGCCTGTTCAACCTCACGCGCCAGCTCGGCGGAAGCCTAGGTATCGTCTGGCTCTCCTCGCTCATCGGCCGCTACCGCGCGATCCACCAGGCGAACCTCATCGGCTACATCAACCCCTACTCGGACGTGGTGCAAGACCGCCTCGCCGCCGTGAACCAAGGCACCCTCGGCCTCGGCCTGCCCCCCGGCGCCGGGCGCACGCTCGGGCCGCAGCTGCTCTACGGCCACATGATGCGCGCCTCCGTCGAGCTCGCCTTCCGCGACATGTTCGTCACGATCATGGTGCTCTTCCTGCTGAGCCTTCCGCTGCTGGGCCTGCTCCAACGCCGCGCGCCCGGCGCGCCGGCTGCGAAGGTTCAGCACGCCGAGTGATGGCGGCCTCGCCTCGCAGCCCCTTCGCTCCCCGCTTCACCTGTGCTAATGATGACTCGTTCATCCACGAGCACACCAAACGGCGGAGGAAGGGTTGTATAGGCTATTGGAAGACGCGCTCTCAGGCGGCACGCTCTCGTACGTCATGATCGCGCTGGGCGCGTTCAGTCTCTTCATCGCCCTCCTTCTCACGATCACGGCGTGGATCAAACACCAGGCGCCCACGGCGGTGTGGCTCTTCATGCCGTCGGTCATCGCCACCGTGGGGGTCGGGTGGAGCCTGTGGCAGATGCCGGACGTCACGCAAGTCGTCAGTGACTTCCCGGGCGACCAACGATTGGTCGTGCTGTTTATGAACGCGAGCTTCGTTCAGATACCCGCAGCAGCCGGCTTTATGACGGCTTCGCTCGTGCTCGCCGCGTCCGCGTTGGGCGCCGCCATCGCGCTGCGCCCCGGCCGACCCTCGCACCGGACGCTCGACGGCCTCGCGGCGGCGACGGCCGTTCCGCTCGCGCTCGCGGCTGAGGCCGTGTACTCGCTCCGGGACCTGCAGTACGACCTGCTCGCGACGCCGATCCTGCCTCCGGTCGCGCTCGCCCTCTTCTTCGGTGTCGGTCGCGTCGGGGATTCGGACGAAGCGCGCACACAGGGGCTCGCAGGGCGCGTGACGGTGGCGAGCCTGGCCGTCCTAAGCGTCCTCGCCCTCGCCCTCGCCCGGAGCGGCCTCACCGCGAGTCAGGTTCTGGACGTCGCCGCCCACTACGCACAAGGTGGCAGCGGCCCGAGCCACTACGCGGAGCTCTGGTCGGCCCTAGGCACCTCGGTCGTCATCGGCGCGCTCCAAACCGCCGGCATGATCGCCGCAGCGATCGTGGCGCTCCTAAGAGTCGCTCCTCAGCTCGCGACGCGCCGCACGCTCGGCGGAGCGCTCGCGGGCGCGCTCGTGCTCGCGCCGCCTGTCCTCGGTGCGCTCGTCTTCCTGTGGCGGAGCTACGCGCTCGTCGCGAGCGCCGCCTAAGCCGTCGTCCGGCTCGCGCCGGCGTGGCTGCCCCATCCGCAGGCGACTAAGCTCTTCGCTCCATCCTCAGGAGCTCGCTATGCCCACCAAGCCCTACGATGCCCTCTACGACAAGGTCTTCGTGAACAACCGCGCGTGGGTCGAGGCGCGCAAGGCGGCGGATCCGCACTTCTTCGAGCACCTCGCGCGCGAGCAGACGCCGACCTTCCTCTACATCGGCTGCTCGGACAGCCGCGTGCCCGCCAACGAGATCATGTGCTTGGAACCTGGTGATGTCTTCGTCCACCGAAACATCGCCAACCTCGTCGTGAACACCGACGCCAACGGCCAGTCGGTCATCCAGTTCGCGGTCGAGCACCTCAACGTCAAGCACATCGTGGTGTGTGGGCACTACGGCTGCGGCGGCGTCGCCAAGGCCATGGAGTCGGACGACCTCGGCCTGCTCAACGGCTGGCTGCGCGAGGTGCGCGACGTCTACCGCCTGCACAAGGCCGAGCTGCGCGCGCTGCCGGTGGAGGGCGGCGCGCGCTACCGGCGCCTGGTCGAGCTCAACATCATCGAGCAGTGCCGCAACGTCATCAAGACCTCATGGGTGCAGCGCGCTTGGATGAACACCGGCTACCCGCAGGTGCACGGCTGGGTGTACGACCTGCACGAGGGCCTCCTCCAGGACCTGCGCGTCGACTTCGAGGCCGAGCTGCGCCAGGTCCGGGAGATCTACGCCCTCGGCGACTGAGCGCGCCTGCTGCGGGAGCAGCGCCGCCACGGACGCTCCGGGATCGGCTATTCTGGTCGAACTCGACCACGCCTGTGCGGCCGACTCGGAGCTTGTATGCGCCTCATCCCCCTCCTCCTTGTCCTCGCGACCGCTTGTCGCCCCACCGATCCCGGCACCCTCGACGAGGACGGTGACGGCATCACCGCGGCCACCGACTGCAACGACGCCGACGCCGCCGTGTTTCCAGGGGCGCCCGAGCTCTGCGACGGCGTCGACAACGACTGCTCAGGCGTCATCGACGACGCGCCCGACACGGAGACCACCACCTTCTACGCCGACGGCGACGGCGATGGCTACGGCCACCCCACCACCACCACCCAGGCCTGCGACATGCCCACCGGCTACGTCGCCGACGCTGGCGACTGCAATGACAACGAGCCCGACATCCACCCGGGCGCCGACGAGCCCGACTGCACCGACCCGATCGACTACAACTGCGATGGCTCGGTAGGCTACGCCGACGCCGACGCCGACGGTGTCGCCGCCTGCCACGACTGTGACGACACCAACGCCCAGCGCAACCCCTCGGCGATCGAGCTCTGCAACGGCGCAGATGACAACTGCGACGGCGACATCGACGAGGCCACCGCAGCTGACGCCCCCACCTGGCACGCGGACGCGGACGCCGACGGCTTTGGCGACGCCGCCACGAGCTTCACGAGCTGCGCCGCTGGCACCGGGCAGGTCGCGGACGCCACCGACTGCGACGACGGCGCGGCCACCGTGCGCCCCGGCGCTGACGAGCTCTGCAACAGCGTCGACGACAACTGCAACGGCGTCGTGGACGAAGCCGCCATCGACCAAGCGACCTGGTACGCCGATCGCGACGCCGACGGCCACGGCGACGCGCAAGCGACCACCACCGCCTGCGCAGCCCCCACCGGCTTCGTGGCGAGCTCGGATGACTGCAACGACCTCGCTGCGACGGCCCTCCCCGGCGGCACCGAGCACTGCGACGGCCTCGACAACGACTGCGACGGCGGCGTTGATCTGGGCGCCTCGGACGCCCCCACCTGGTACGCCGACGCCGACTTGGATGGCTACGGCGCGCTCGCAGGGGAGGCTGCGTGCGCCGCTCCCCAGGGCGCCATCGCCCGCTCGGGGGACTGCGATGACGCCCAAGCGGCAGCTCACCCCGGCGCGCCCGAGCTCTGCGACGGCCTCGACAACGACTGCAACAGCCTCGTCGACGACAGCCCCGTCAACCCGCTCACCTGGTACCCCGACGCCGACGGCGACGGCTATGGCGCCAACGCGAGCAGCGGCGGCGGCTGCGTTCAGCCCGCCAAGACCGCCCTGCGACCGGGCGACTGCGACGACACCAAGGCGAGCACCAACCCCGTCGGCGTCGAGGTCTGCGACGGCGCGGACAACAACTGCGACGGCGGCGTCGACGAGGGCGTCACGAACACCTACTTCCTCGACGGTGACGGCGACGGTCACGGCGACATGACCACCACCCGCGCTGCGTGCGCGCCTCCATCCCCCCGCTGGGTCACGTCCTCGGACGACTGCGACGACCTGAGCGCGAGCGATCTGCCCGGCGGCACCGAGGTCTGCGACGGGCGCGACAACGACTGCAACCAGCTGGTCGACGATAACCTCCCGCTCATCGACTTCTGGGCCGACCTGGACGCCGATGGCTACGGCGACCCCAACGCCGCGAAGGGCCTGTGCCAGCTCGAGTCCCCGTACATCGACAACAGCGGCGACTGCAACGACGGCGACCCCAACATCTCCCCGGCCGCGGTCGACGACACCTGTGACGGCGTCGACCAGGACTGCAGCGGCGCCGACACCTGCGGTAACTTCCACACGAGCTGGGTGCTGCAGGTCGGCACAAAGGAGCAGTACACGCGCTGCGAGTCGATCGCCAACGGCGGTTTAACCTGTAACAACCCAGAGATTCGTTATGGGACGGTCACCGGCGGCATCCCCTACGAGCACAGCGGCAACAACTTCAACAAGTGGTGCCAGCAGCTCGGCTTCGCCGGCAACACCGCCGTGACCTACGGCTCCCGCGCGTGCAACGCCCCGCTCGGCCAGCTCTTTGGCTGCACGAGCTACGATGAGACCACCTGGCACTGGTGCGACTGGCAGGACGGCTACTGGTACAACCAGAACCTCGCGCACCACAGCTGCACGACGCGCTCGATCACCAGCATCACCTGTCATATGTAGCGCGGGCTCGCGGCCCCGCTCTCACCTGGCGATAGTCCCCACTCCTTGCGTCAGCGTTAGCCTCTCCTCGCGCCGCCGCCATCCCTCGCGGCGCGAGGAGCTGGCATGCTGCCCTTCGATCCCACCGGCCCGCTCCCGCGCGGGCTCACGCTGCTAGAGGCCAGCGCGGGCACCGGCAAGACCTACGGCATCACCAACCTCGTGCTGCGCTTGGTCGCCGAGGAGGGCGTGCCGCTGCGCGCGCTGCTGCTCGTCACCTTCACCCGCGCCGCCACCGCCGAGCTGCGCGAGCGCGTGCGCCAGCGCTTGAGCCTCGGCCTCGCCGTGGTCGAGGGCCGCGCCCATGAAGACGACCCGGTGCTCGCAGCCCTCGCGGCCTCGCCCAGCAAGGACCTGCTCCGCAAGCGCCTCAGCGACGCGCTGGTCGCCTTTGACGAGTGCCTGATCAGCACGCTGCACGGCTTCTGCCAGCGCATGCTGCAAGACTACGCCTTCGAGGCCGGCGCCGACTTCGACCTGGAGCTCGTACCCGACAACAGCGCGCGCTTGGAGGAGCTCGTGGACGACCACCTCTCCAAGCGCCTGCACCGCACAGCGCCCGGCGAGCTCGGCTGGCTGCGCGACACCGTCGGCCTGCGCCGCGCCGACCTGCTCCAGCTCGCGCGCGCCGCCGTCGATGACCCCGACCTGCGCCTGCTGCCCGACACGCCGCCGCCCGCCCCCACCGCGTGGTCCGACGCCATCGCCGACCTGAACAGCGCGCTTCAAGCGGGCCTCGCCGACACCTTCCTCGCTGGGGTCGCGCAGGCCAAGGCCTCAGGCGCGCTTCAGCCGCGCCAGCGCACCTACACGCCCACCACCCTGCCGCCGCTGCTCGACGAGCTCACCACGTGGGCCGCCTCCTCGCCCGCGGTGTGGGACGAGCGCCCCGACGCCCTGGTGAAGCTCGGCGCCGCAGCCCTCTCCTCCAAGCTCCAGCCCGAAGAAGCGCTCCCTGACGGCCTCAGCGACGCGTGCGCCCGGTTGGACGCCCTGCAGGAGCTTGGGCAGGCCATCGCCGACGCGGAGCGCGCCAGCTTCGTGCGCTGGGTGCGCGGCTGCTTCGCCGAGCGCAACGCCATTGCCCGCGTGCAAGCCTACGCCGACCTCGTGCGCGGCCTCGCCCGCGCCGTCTCACCGGGGGCGCCCGGGCGCCAAGCCCTCATCGGCGCCGTGCGCGGGCGCTTTCGCGCCGCCCTCATCGACGAGTTTCAAGACACCGACGCCGCCCAGTGGACGCTGTTCCAGACCCTCTTCCACGCGCCGGACCACTGGCTCTTCCTCATCGGCGACCCAAAGCAGGCGATCTACGGCTTTCGCGGCGCGAACGTGCACGTCTACTTGCAGGCGCGCCAAGCGGCGGGCGAGCGCTGCTACACCATGAGCCGCAACTACCGCTCGGACGCAGGGCTGGTGCAGGCGCTCAACCACGTCATGGACGCCCCCGGCTTCTTCGGCGACGACGCCATCGACTACGTGCGCGTGGACACGCCCAACCGCGAGCCCGCCGCCCGCTTGCTCGCCGGCGCGGGCCTGTCGGAAGCGCCGCTCCAGCTCCGCTTCATCGACGGCGCCACGGCTGGCGACGCGCACGGCGCGCTCGTCAACAAGGGCGTCGCGGGCGAGCTCATCCCGCGCCTCGTGGCGGACGACATCGTCGAGCTGCTCTCGGCGGGCACCACGCTCGCGGCCGACGGCGGGCGAGCCCTGCGCCCCAGCGACCTCGCCGTGCTCGTGCGCACCGGGCGCCAAGCCCAAGCCATCCAGCAGGCCCTCACCAACGCCGGCGTGCCCGCCGCCACCACCGGCACCGCCAACGTGCTTCAGAGCGCCGCCGCCGCAGACCTCGAGCGCTGGATGCTCGCGCTCCAGCGGGTCGGCCACGACGGCGCCGCCCGGGCCGCCGCCACCTCGCCCCTGTTCGGCCGCGACGCCACGCTGCTCCAGCGCGTCGACGCCGACGAGCCCGACGCCCTGCGCTCGTGGGAGCGCTGGCTTCAGGGGCTCGCCACCGCCCGCGAGCTCCTCGCCAAGCGCGGCTTCCTCGCGGCGCTGCGCGACACCCTCGAGCGCGAAGAGGTCACCGAGCGCCTCCTCGCCCAGCCCGGCGGCGAGCGGCACCTCACCGACCTGCTCCACGTCGCTGAGCTGCTCCACGCCTACGCCATTGAGCAGCGCGTCGGCCTCGACAGCCTGATCGCCTGGCTCGCGCGCGGTCGCGACGAGGGCGCCCCCGACGCCGACGCCGCGGCGCTGCGCCTGGAGCGCGACGACGACGCCGTCTGCGTCCTCACCATGCACAAAGCCAAAGGGCTCGAATACCCTGTCGTCTTCGCGCCCTACCTGTGGGAGGGCCGCCTCCCCGACGACGCGGGGCTGCACCTCATCGCGCCGGACCCGTCCGACCGCGCCGCCCGCGTGCTGGACGTGCGCGCCAGCCGCGGCGCCCACACCCTCCCCGCGGCCACCGTAGAGGCGGAGTCCGAGGCCCTGCGCCTGCTCTACGTCGCCCTCACCCGCGCGCGGCACCGCTGCGTCGTCTACACCGGGCACCTCAAGGGCTTTGAGACGGGCCCGCTGCTCACCGCGCTGCACGGGCAGGGCGACGACCGCCGCGAGCGCGCGATGCAGGTGCTGGAAGCGGGCCGAGACGCGCTCTGGCAGGGCCTCGAAGCGCTGTCCGCCGGCTCCACGGGGCTCGTCCACCTCAGCCGAGCCCACGCGCCCGTCGATCAGGTCTGGTCCCCCCCCGACGCGGAGCTCCCTACCCTCGCGCCCGCCGCGTTCACGCGCGACGCCTTGGACCGCACCTGGCGGCGCCACAGCTACACCTCGCTGCTGCACGACGCGCCCAACCACCACGCCCCCGCCGATCGCGAGGGCGTCGACGTGGACGCCCACAGCCCCGTCGACCTGCCCCTCACCACCGATGACGACGTGCGCCGCGTGCCCCTCGCGGACTTCCCCGCGGGCGCCCAGCCGGGCATCTTCTTGCACGAGGTCTTGGAGGACACGGACTTCGCCTGGGGTCGCACGCCCGAGGGCCGCACCGCGCTGCGCGAGCGCCTGGACGAGCTGCTCCCGCGCCACGGCTTGGACGCGACCCTCTGGGCTGAGCCGCTCACTGAGCACCTCTCAGCGGTGCTCACCACCCCCCTCGGCGGCCCCCTCGGCGGCAGCAGCCTCGCGGACATCCAGCGCACCGAGCGCTTCGACGAGCTGCGCTTCGACCTGCCGGTGCGCGGGGGGCGCTCCTGGCGTGCGGGGGTCGACGACGCGCTCTCGGGCACCGCGCTGCTCAACGCCCTCGGCGCCGCCGGCCCACGCGACGCGCTGCGCGCCGACTACCTCGCCCAGCTCGCCGCGCTCCCCGTCGGCGACCTCGCGGGCTTCTTGACCGGCAGCATCGACCTGGTCTTCCGCCAGCAGGTCAACGGCCAGAACAAGTGGTTCATCGCCGACTACAAGAGCAACCACCTCGGGGACACCGTGGCGGGCTACGCCCCGAGCGCCCTGCGCGACGCCATGGAGGGCCACCACTACCCGCTCCAGGCGCACCTCTACACCCTCGCCCTGCACCGGCTGCTGCGGTGGCGCGTGCCCGACTACGACTACGAGCGCGACGTGGGCGGCGTGTACTACCTCTTCCTGCGCGGCATGACGGGCGAGCAAGCGCCCACACCCGCGCCCCCCGGCTGCTTCTTCGACCGCCCGCCGCTCGCGGTCGTTCAGGCGCTCGACACCCTCTTCGCGAGCTCCCCCCAGGAGGCATCATGAGCACCCTGCTCCACGGCCCCGCGCTGCACGTGCGCTTCGCCCCCTTCCTCGCCTGCGGCGCGCTCGAGTCGGTCGACGCCCACGTCGTTGACACCCTCGCCGCCGTGGTGGGCGAGGCCGATCCCGACGTGCTGCTCGCCCTCGCCCTCGCCGTACACGCGCCCCGCCTCGGCCCCACCTGCGTCAGCCCGCTCACCGTGCGCACCGAAGACGTGCTCTCTAAGGCCGAGCCGGAGCAGCAAGAGCTCGCTTGGCCCGCGGATCGCGGCGCCTGGCTCGCGGCGATCGCCCGCAGCCCCCTCGTCGGCGTGCCCACCGACGCCGCGGCGCCCTTCGTGCTCGACGGCGACCGCCTCTACACCGCGCGCTATCACCGCTTCGAGGCCCGCCTCGCCGCTGGCCTGCGCGTCCGCCTCACCGACACCCGCCCCCCACACGACGCCGCCCTCCTCCAGCGCGGGCTCGCGGCCCTGTTCCGCCCCACCGGCGACCTCGACCGCCAGGCCCTCGGCGCCGCCATGGCCTGCTTGCGCGGCTTCGCTGTGCTCACCGGCGGCCCCGGCACCGGCAAGACCCACACCGTGCGCGCCGTGCTCACGCTGCTCTGGGCGCAGGCCTTCGCCGCGCAGCCCGACCGGCCGCTGCGCATCGCCCTCGCCGCCCCCACCGGCAAGGCCGCCGCCCGCATGCGCGAGGCCCTGCTGCACGGGCTCGACGACTTCCTCACGAGCACCACCGGCGCGCTGCCGCCGGGAGCCACCGTGCAAGCGCTGCAAGCCTCCCTCGCCGAGCTCCGCCCGCGCACGCTGCACCGCCTGCTCGGCTGGCGCCCTGCCACGCCCACGCGCTTTCGCCACCACCGCGCCGATCCGCTCCCCTACGACCTCATCGTGGTGGACGAGGCCTCGATGATCGACCTCGCCATGATGGCGCGCTTGGAGGACGCGGTCGCCCCGTCGGCGCGCCTCGTGCTGCTCGGCGACCCCAACCAGCTCGCGTCCGTGGAGGCCGGCACCGTGCTCGCCGACCTCTGCCGCCCCGTCGAAGCCGACGTGGTGCGGCTCTCAGCGCCCTTCGCCCAGGAGCTCGCGCGCTTCGCGGGCGTCCAGGTGCAGGGCCACGCCGAGCTGCTGCCGGAGCGCTCCCCCTTTGACGGCGTCGTGCGCTTCACCCGCAGCCGACGCTTCGGGGAGCACAGCGGCATCGGCGCCCTCGCCCGCGCCTGCCTCGCTGGCGACGCGGCGCACGCCCGACGCGTGCTCCACAGCCAGGCCTTCCCCGACGCCGTCCACCTCGATCACACAGGCGGCAAGCGGCTCTCAGCGCAGGCGAGCGCGCTCATCGCCGACGGCTACGCCCCGGTGCTCGCCGGCCTGCTCGCGGGGCCGCCTGTCGGCCAGGACCTCGCGGAGCACCACGCCGACGCGCTGCGCGCCTTCGACGGCTTTCGGCTCCTCGCCGCCCACCGCAGGGGCCCGCTCGGCGTCGACAGCCTCAACCAGGCCGTCATCGGCATGCTTCAACGGCGCTTTCACCGCCTGGATCCGCGCGCCGCGCACTGGGTCGGTCGCCCCATCCTCGTCACCAAGAACGACCCCGCCACCGGCTTGTTCAACGGCGACATCGGCCTCACCGTGTGGGGTCAGGACGGCGCGCTCACCATCGCCTTCCCCACCGACGACGGCGTGCGCTACGTGGCGCCGCCGCGCTTGCCCGAGCACCAGACGGTCTTCGCCATGACCATCCACAAGAGCCAAGGCTCCGAGGTCCGACACGCCGCGCTCGTGCTGCCCGACCGCGTCTCGCCCCTGCTCACGCGCGAGCTCGTCTACACCGCCATCACGCGCGCCAAGGAGCGCGTCACCGTCCTCGGGCCGTTGGGCGTGCTCGATAAGGCGCTCGACGAGAGCGTGACCCGCGCGTCGGGGTTGGGGGACGCGGTTTGGGGCGATAGCAGCGCCCAGCGAATCGCGCAGTAGCCCCCTGAGCGCGAGGATCTCATGAACCGCTCCGAGCGCCGCGCCTGCGCCGACCCAGCGCTCGCCGATCGGCTTCGCCAGGAGCTCAAGAGGTCGCTCGGAACCTCGATGAGGGGCATCAGGCGCCAAGAGTACGCCGCTCACCGCACGGGTAACCAAGTTTCTAGCAGGCGTCTGGCGGTTTGATCGGCATTCGGGGCAGAAGATAGGGACAACGGGGTCGGCAACGAGTGATCTTCCCGGTGCTAAGCCAAGGAGACCACCATGCCGACCC
>Ga0210033_1002070_pt1 | contig 17565 bp, 13 predicted proteins | sample CryGeymeta201501_FD_185465 | JGI IMG/M metagenome (GOLD analysis project Ga0210033, IMG submission 185465) | Groundwater microbial communities from Crystal Geyser aquifers in Utah, USA - Crystal Geyser metaG 2015-01 (SPAdes) (version 2) | ecosystem: Environmental > Aquatic > Deep subsurface >... | reverse complement strand
CCGCCGCGGCGCCGCGTCGCGCCCCGAGCCCCCGGCCGGCGGGCCGGCAGGCGCCGGTGCTACCTTCCAGGCGTGCCCGCGGTCGGGCACGCCCCTGGTCCGGCACGCCCCTGGTCCGGCACGCCCGAGGAGACCCGATGCGAACCCTGGCCCTGCTGTCGCCGCTGGTCCTGGTGCCCCTCCTGGCCCTGGCCCTCCCCCTGGCCTGCACGCCCAAGGCCGATGACTCGGCGGGCGGGGACGGCGGCGCGACCGACGGGGGCGGCGCCGGGGACGGGGGAGACGTGGACGGGGGCGCTGACGGCGGCGCTGACGGCGGCGCTGACGGCGGCGCTGACGGCGGCACCGACGGCGGCACTGACGGCGGCACCGACGGCGGCACCGATGGCGGCGGGGACGGCGGCGCGGTGGGCACCCTGGACGCCACCGGCACCTGGGACGGCGCGCCCTTCACCGCCTCCTGCAAGGGGACGGCCCTGTTGGGCACCTCCACCGGTGGCGCCGCGCCCACGGTCGATCTCATCTGCACCGACCCCAAGACGGGCTTCTCGATCGCCGTCGGCGCCGTCGACCCCGTGGTCGGGCTGAGCACCACCTGCGACACCCAGCGCTGGGCCCAGATCACCGAGACCACCGGCGGGGACTGGGTGTCCTGCGCCGTGAGCCCGGCTGACGCCTTCCAGCTCGACATCACCTACGTCGAGGCCTGGGGTGGTGACTCGACCTGGTGGGCCGGCGACCTGGCGATGACCGTTGGGGACGGCGTCCACACCACTCAGGTCAACGCCAGCTTTCAGGGCATGTCGACCGCCTTCTGAGGCGGGCGGCATGGCCCGGGCGTAGGATGGTGTGCATGATGCACCAGTGGGCTCGGACCGACTGGCTTCGCTGCGAAGCCGATGACTCCGGGCGCGCGGATCGGCCGGACCATCCATGACCTTCCAGTTGCTGCGGCCCGAGATCCTGCCACCAGAGGGCCTGGACGCCCTGCTGGCCAGCGGCTGGTACCGTATGCGGCAGTCGGTCTTCACCTGCCGCTACCTGCTGGGTCGGCGCGGCCTGCACACGGCGATCTGGACCCGGCTGCCCCTGCGCGGCTACCGCTTCAAGGGCGCGCTGCAGCGCCGGCTGCGCCGTATCGACCAGCGCTTCCAGGTCGAGATCTGCTCCGCTGAGCCCACGGCTGAACACGAGGCGCTGTACGCCCGCTACCTGGCCCACGTCGGCGGGGACCGCGCCGAGACCCTGCACGAGGTCCTCTACGACGACGACGAGCAGCGGGGCCTGTTCCACACCCGCGCCATCGAGGTGCGGGACGGCGAGCGCCTGGTCGCCTACAGCTTCTTCGATGAGGGCCGCGACAGCCTGCAGAGCGTCATCGGGGTCTACGACCCGGCCATGTCCCGCTTCGGCCTGGGCATCGGCACCATGCTGCTCGAGATCCGCTACGGCATGGAGCGCGGCTTCCGCTTTCACTACGCCGGCTACGTCGTGCCCGGGGTCAGCTCCTTCGACTACAAGCGCGAGGTCGGGGAGCTCGAGTACTACGACCCCGACGACCACGCCTGGCACGACCTGGCCGGCCTCGACGAGAGCCAGCTCCCCACGACCCGCATGCGGCTCGGCCTGGACCGGGTCGCCACGCTGCTGGACCAGGCCGAGATCCCCCACGACCTGCGCTGCTACCCGCCCTACCGCGTCGTCTTCATGAACGAGCTGCAGGACCGCTGCCTGTCGGCGCCGCTGTTCCTGGAGTGCGGTCGCGCCGCCGGCAACGACGTCAGCCTGGTCGTGCTGTACGACCCCAACGCCGGCACCTGGTCGCTGGACGCCTACCAGCGCAGCCGGGACCTGTCCGAGCTCATGGGCGAGGTGCCGGGACCCGACGACGGCCCGCCGGCCGACCTGAGCCTGATGGTGCGGCTGGACCGCGCCGGGGTGTCGGGCTCGCCCGAGGAGATCGCGCGGTGGGTCGAGCGGGCGCTGCAGCGGGGGCCTTGGCACCGGGTGGGGTGAGGGGGCGGCCCCGGGGTGTCCGTCTTCGAGTCGCTGGTGCCGCCAGCACGGCCTCCGCCTGCTCCTCCTCCGCTTACTCCTCCTCCTTGCCGCCGACGACCTGGCCGAGCCCCTCGACGATCCGCCCCAGCTCCTCGCGGGTCAGGGCGAAGGGCTCGCGCACCCGCCCGCCCGGGGTGCGGCGGTGGCGGCTGAGCTCGGCGCCGGTCGCGTCCAGGCCGACCTCGTAGAAGTGGCCGCGCTGCATGTCCTCGGGCCGGGTGCGCAGGACGGCGCCGCCCAGGCCCGGATCGACCTCTACCGGCAGCAGGCGCTCGCCCTGGGGGCGCAGGCCCTCGGCCACCGCGCTGGCGCGCTCCGCCAGGTCGCCGTGGCGTCCCTCGACCCGCAGGCGCTCGATGACGACGCCGACCGGGCCGACCTGGCGGGTCTCGATGTCCGCCAGCCAGCCAGGACCCCGCACCCGCACGGGCTGGTCGGGCGTGGCCGCGTCGAGGGCCTGGTCCAGGGGGCTCTGGACCGTGGTGGGATCGTCACTCATCGCAGGGGCCTCAGGTCTTGGTCTTGGAGGGGGCGCCGGGGTGCGCGACCGTGAAGGTCGAGCCGTCGTGCGTGAGCACGGTCTCCTTGCTGTCGAGCGTGGTGCGCAGGTGGGCGGCGCGTCCCCAGATGCGGGCGACGTTTCCCAGGGCCTGCTCCGCCCACTGCACCTGCAGGTCGACGCCCTCGTGGGTGTGGCTCAGCTCCAGCTCGCCCCGGTTGGCGAAGTTGGCGTCGGTCACTGCGATGGCGGGGTTGCCCCGGGTCGACAGCATGGTGAGCAGCCGCTGCTTCACCTCGCCGAACTCGCGACTGTCCACGACGAAGTGGCCGGCCGACTTGTCGTACTCAGTGGTGAAGATGCCCTGCTCGCGGATGAAGTCCTCGGTCAGGAACTGGTCGATGAAGGTCACGTCGTTGTGGGTCTTGCGGACCTCGAAGATCTTCTCCTTGCCCAGGCCCGCGCCGGTGTCCCAGTCCCGCTTGACCGCGATGTCCTCGCACTGGACCCAGTCCTTGCCGAAGCGGCCCTTGTTCCAGCGATCCTCGATGTGACGGAACAGCTCGATGCCCAGCTTGTAGGGGTTGAGCTGGCCCGGCCGCATGGCGACGGTGCCGGAGTGGTGGTCGGCGTAGTCGATGACCTCGGCGTCCGTCAGGATGTCCCGGGTCATCATGGTGGTGTGCCAGTAGGAGGCCCACCCTTCGTTCATGACCTTCGTCTGGGCCTGGGGCGCGAAGTAATATGCCTCGTCGCGGATGATGCTCAGGATGTCGTGCTGCCAGGGGACCATGCGGCCGAAGCGCAGCAGGAAGCCCAGGACGTCGCGCACCGGCTCCTCGGGGAAGCGGGTGAGCTGCTCCAGGCGGTCGGCGTGGCGCTGCTTCTGGGCCTCCAGGAACTCCGGCGGGTTGATGTACTTGTCCATGTACTGCTTGGCGGGCATACGCGCGTAGCCGGGGGCCCGGCGGGCCTCCTCCTTCTCGCGCACCCCGGGGCCGCTCTCCCGCCGGATGTGCGGCAGGTGCGGGTCGATGAGGTTCTCCAGGCTCAGGCACATGTCGATGAAGGTCTCGACGGTGTCCTGGCCTTCGTTGTCGATGTGGCGCCGGACCCGGGTGGCGTGGTTGGCCATCTGGTCCAGCATCTTGCGGTTGGTGTGCTGGAACCATGCGTTGTTGGTGAAAAAGTCCACGTGTCCGTAGACGTGGGCCATCACCAGCTTCTGGTCCATGAGGGTGTTGTTGTCCAGCAGGTAGGCGTAGGCCGGCTGGGTATTGATCACCATCTCGTAGATCTTCTGCAGACCGTACTCGTAGCTCTTGTCCATCTGGATGTAGTCCATGCCCCACCGCCAGTGCGGGTACCGCGTCGGGAAGCCCCCATACGCGGCGAGCATGTTGATCTCCTCCCAGTCACACATCTCGAAGACGGTCTCGCAGAACTGCAGGCCGTGGCCGCGGGCGATGCCCTCGATCCACTGCTGGGCCTCAACCAGCTCCTGGGGCAGGCCACGTCGGGACCGGAAGAAGTAGGCGTCGTGGGCCATCGGCTACCTTCCCTTGCCCAGGAGCTCCTTGATGGAGTCCATGATGTGGTCGCGATCCGGTACCCGCGACAGCGTCACGCGCTCGTCGTCGGAGAACGCGCCCTTGAGGTCCTCGTAGAACTGGCCGGAGCCGTAGTCACTGTCCACCTGCGCGTAGGAGAACTGGTTCACGGCGGGGATCAGGTCCGCCTTGAGCAGCTCCAGGCACTTGTTGGTGTCGGCCTTGGACCAGTTGTCCCCGTCGCTGAAGTGGAAGGGGTAGATGTTCCACTCCGCCGGCGGGTAGTCGCGCTCGATGAGCTCCCAACACAGGCGGTAGGCGCTGCTGATGAGCGTGCCGCCGCTCTCGCGGGTGCGGAAGAAGGTGTCGCGGTCGACCTCGCGGGCGGCCGCGTCGTGGACGATGAAACGCGACTGCACGTTCTTGTAATTGTGGCGTAGCCAGGTGTCGATCCAGAAGGCCTCCAGCCGCACGATCTCCTTCTGTTCGCGGCCCATGCTGCCCGAGACGTCCATCATGTAGATGACGACGGCCGAGGACTGGGGCTGGCTGCGGGTCTTGGACGAGCGGTAGCGCTTGTCCTCACGGATGGGGATGATGCGCGGATCAGAGGGCACGTAGCTGCCGCTGGCGATCTGGCGGCGCAGCGCCTCGCGGAAGGTCCGGCGGACGTGGCGCAGCCCCTCGGGGCCGACCCGGCTGATGCCGGTGTAGCGGTCCCGCTCGGTGGTGACCTGCTTGCTGCCTCGGGGCTCGATGCGCGGCAGGGCCAGCTCCTCGCCGATGATCTCGGCCAGCTCCTCCAGGCTGATCTCGGCCTCCAGGCTGTGCTCGCCTGGCTGGTCACCGGCCTGGCCCTGGCCGGGCTGGGCCTGCCCGCCGACCGCGTCGCCCTTGTCCCCGTCGCCCTGGCCGACCCCGCCCTGCTCGTTCTCTCCGTAGCGGAAGCGGGGGATGCCGATCTGGGGGAGGGGGACGCTGACGGCGCGGCCCCGCTCCTTGCCGATGATCTCAGACGAGGACATGTGCTTGCGCAGGTCCTTGCGGATCCGCCCCCGCACGATCTGCTTGAAGCGGTGGACGTCATTGTCGATGTTCAGGGGCATGGCGCTGTGCTTCTCCCGGTGCTTCCCGCTTTGCTAGCCCTGTCGTTTGCTAGCCCTGTCGCTTGCTAGCCCTGTCGGGCGTCGCCACGGGCGAAGATGCTGGCCACGTAGTTGAGGACGTCGGTCGCGGACTGCTCGTCGTAGCCGTAGTTGTCGATGAGCCGCTGCTTGACGATGTCGATGCGCGCCTGGGTGTCCTTGTCCATGACCTGGCTCACCAGGCTCGTGAGCTTGATGCTGTCCTTCTGGTCCTCGAAGAGCTTGAGCTCCAGGGCCGTGTGCAGCCGCTCGTTGTTCCGGTAGTCGAACTGCTTGCCGTCGATGGCCAGGCCACCGATGTAGTTCATCAGCTCGCGCCGGAAGTCGTCCTTGCGGGCGTCGGCGATCTCGATCTTCTCCTCGATGGCTCGCATCAGGCGCTCGTCGGGCTCCTGGTACTCGCCGGTGTAGGGGTTGCGGACCTTCTCCTTGAGGCAGTAGGCCTTCACATTGTCCACGTAGTTGGAGCTCATCCGGGAGATGGCCTCCTCATCGGACGCGATCGCCTTCTGGACCTCGTTCTTGACGATGTCCTCGTACTCCTTCTTCACGACGCCCAGCAGGTCGCGGTAGTGCTTCTTGAGGTCCTCGTCGGAGATGAGGCTGTGGTTGTCCAGCCCCGCATCGAGCTCGTTGAGGACCATGAAGGGGTTGATGTACCGGGCCTCGGCCTCACGCACGAGGGCGTTGCTGATCTTGTCCTGGATGTAGCGCGGGCTGATCCCTTGCAGGCCCTCGCGCCTGGCGGCCTTGCGCAGCTCCTTGACGTTGTCCTCGGTGTAGCCGGGCAGGGTCTTGCCATCGTAGAGCTTGAGCTTCTGGAGCACGGTCAGGTTGTGCTTCTTGGGCTCCTCCAGCCGGGTGAGCACGGCCCACATGGCGGCCATCTCCAGCGTGTGCGGGGCGATGTGGGCCCGGACGCGCTTGCGGTTGAAGTCCTTGTGGTAGATGCGCGCCTCTTGCTTCCACTTGGTGATGTAGGGCACGTCGATCTTGATGGTGCGGTCCCGCAGGGCCTCCATGAACTCGTTGCTCTGGAGCTTCCGGTACTCCGGCTCGTTGGTGTGCCCGATGATCACCTCGTCGATGGCGGTCTGGGCGAACTTCTTGGGCTTGATGACGTGCTCCTGGCTGGCGCCGAGCAGGTCATAGAGGAAGGCCACGTCGAGCTTGAGCATCTCGACGAACTCGATGACGCCCCGGTTGGCGACGCAGAACTCGCCGTCGAAGTTGAAGGCCCGCGGGTCGCTGTCGCTGCCGTACTCGGCGATCTTCCGGTAGTTGATGTCGCCGGTCAGCTCGGTGCTGTCCTGGTTCTTCTCGTCCTTGGGCTGGAAGGTGCCGATGCCCACGCGGTCGCGCTCGCTCAGGATCAGGCGCCGAACGCGGATACGATCGAAGACCCGGGTGAGGTCCCCGCCGCACTCCTGCATGCTCTTGCGGAAGAGGAAGCGGCTGACGGGATCGACGTCGCCCTCGAGCTTCACCGGGTAGCGCGCCTTGGCCCCGGAGTTGAGGCGGCCCAGGATGTCCTCGCGCATCTCCATGGGGATGAGCTTGAGCGGGTCCTCATGCAGGGGCGAGGGGACCACCTCGCCGTCGGGCATGTGCCAGTCGAAGGTGTACAGGCGGCCGACCTGCTGGCGGGAGTACCACTCCAGGCCCTTCTTGAGCAGGCGGACGATGGTGCTCTTGGCCGAGCCGACGGGACCGTGCAGCAGGATCACGCGGCGCTCGGTGCCGTAGCCCATGGCGGCGGACTGGAGCACGCGGACCAGCTTCTCCAGGTTGACGTCCAGGCCGAAGACCGCGTCCTTGCCGTCCTCGAAGGGGTCGTCGAAGAAGCGGTACCGGACGATGTCCTTCTTGAACTCGGTGTAGGTCTCCACCCCGAAGTGCATGATCAGGTCGTACATGCGCTGGTAGGCGTTGCGCGCGACCGATGGATCCGCCGAGACGATGTCCAGGTACTGGGAGAAGCTGCCCTCCCAGTGGAGCTCCTGGTAGCTCTGGACGTCCTGGAGCGCGGCGAGGGCGGAGAGGAGAGGGTTGCTGGCGGTGGTGGTGGCTTCGGACATGGCGGACGAACCCCAGGCCCGCGGTGGTGCGGGCTGTCTGCCCCCCGGGGCGATCGGGGTCGGGAGGGGGGCGTGTGTTGCGCAGGAGGGAGAGCGCGCGTGAGGACGGGGTGGGGAGCCCCGAGAGGTGATCTGCCGGCAGCGACGGCACATTGCGGAAGGGCTGCGGGAAGCGCAGCGGAAGGGCTGCGGAGAGAGCGGGGGGCGCAGCGAGGGGTGAGGAGGCGAGCCGCGCCTGACCCTGAGACGCAGGGCCTGCCAACAATGTTCCACCGTGGCGAGCGTGTCGCTACCCCGTGACATCCGTTGACGCGCGTCGAGCTGTCGCGTGGACCTACCGGAGAGCCTGTGTTCATGGGCCTTGGCGGGGTCCTGGGGTGATTGCCGGGCGGCCTGCCGGGGCCCCTTCGGCTACCATCCCGCCCTCTCCTTCCCCGCCCGCGCCCCCTCCGAGCCTGGAGCCTGCCCGTGACCCGCCTGCTGCTCACCGGGGGTGCCGGCTTTATCGGCTCCCAGCTCGCCCGGACCCTGGTGGCCGAGGGCTACGAGCTGCGGGTGCTGGACAAGCTCACCTACGCGGGGCGGCGCGAGCACCTGCACGGCGTGGACTGCGAGTTCATCGAGGGGGATGTCTGCGATGAGGACGCCGTGGGCGCGGCCCTGGAGGGCTGTGAGACGGTGGTCCACGCCGCAGCCGAGAGCCACGTCGAGCGCTCGCTGGACGACCCGGGCGCCTTCCTGCGCACCAATGTGGAGGGCACGGCCGTGGTGCTGCGCCAGGCCGTGCGGGCCCAGGTCGGCCGGGTCCTGCTGCTGTCCACCGACGAGGTGCTGGGCGAGCTGCTGGGAGAGGCCCACCCCGGCCCCCTGGCGCCCCTGCGGCCCGGCAACCCCTACGCCGCCAGCAAGGCGGGGGCCGAGGCGCTGGTGCACGCCTGGCGCAAGTCCTTCGGCCTGTCGGCGGCCATCGCCCGGTGCGTGAACTGCTACGGCCCGCGCCAGCACCCCGAGAAGGCGGTGCCCTGGTGGGCCCGCGAGGCGCTGGACGGCTTCCCGGTGCCGGTGCAGGGCCTGGGCTCGGCGAAGCGCGACTGGCTCTACGTCGAGGACCTGGCGCGGGGCATCGCCCGTGCCCTGGAGCGCTGGGAGGACGGCGCCACCTGGCACTTCGCGGCCCACCAGCCCCAGGCCAACCTGGCCATGGCCCGCCGGGTCATCGCCGCCTGCGCCGAGCACAGCGGCCACCGGGCCCAGGTGAGCTTCCTGCCCGAGCGGCGGGGGCAGGACCGGGCCTATGCCCTGGACGACACCCTGACGCGCCGCGACCTGGACTGGGCCCCCCAGGTGGACCTGGACGAGGGCCTGCGGCGCACCGTGGCCTGGATCGCCGACGAAGGGCGGCGCCTGTGGAGCTGAGCCGCTTCGACCGCCCCAGCCTGGCCCGCCTGCGCCAGGCCCTGGTGACCGGTGAGCCGGTGCACCTGGTCGCCGACCAGGTCCCCGAGGGCCTGCGCATCGACGAGATCGCCCCGCTGCTGACCAGCGTGCGGACCCGGGACCCGCGGCTGCGGGCCGCCTTCGAGGCGCGCATGGCCCCCCCCGGCCGGGTCGGCGCCCGGGCGGACGTGACCGTGGTGATTCCCAGCGACCGGCGCGTGCCCCTGGGGCTGCCGGCCCTGCGGGCCCAGGACGTCTCGCCCCGGGTGCTGGTCCTGAGCAACGGGGACCAGGGCCCGACCGAGGTCCCCGGCGCCACCGTGCTGCGGGTGCCCTGGCAGGGCCACGGTGCGACCCGGCAGGCGGCCCTGGCCCACGTGGAGACCGCGACGGTGCTCTTCACCGTGGACGACGCGATCCCCCTGGGGCGCGGCCTGGTGCGCACCCTGATCCAGGCCCTGGAGACCGGCGGCTACGACGCGGTGGTGGCCCGCCAGGTGCCCTGGCCCGACGCGGACCACGTCACGGCCGAGCGCCTGCGCCACTGGACGCCCTCGGGGGAGCGCACCGTCGACTTCCCCCAGGCCGACAATGTGGCCACGCTGTACCGGACCGAGGTCCTGCGGCGCTTCCCCTTCCCCGAGGTGGAGATCGCCGAAGACGCCTGGTGGAGCCCCGGTCGGCGCATCGGCTACGTGCCCTTCGCGCCGGTCCTGCACAGCCACGCGCGCCGCTTTCGGGCCCTCTTCGAGCGCGAGCGGGCCATGCACGAGCAGCTGGTGCGCATGGGGCGCACGCCGACGGTGCCGGGTCTGGCGGCCCTGGCGGGCGCCCTGCCCGGGGTGCTGCGCCCGACGCTGAAGGGGGGGCCCCGGGAGCTGCGGAACCAGCTGGCCGAGCTGGCCGGGCAGTGGGCCGGCGCGCGGCGGGCCCGCAAGCGCTGAGCCGCTGCTCCTGCCCTCGGGGCGTGGATCTCCCTCTGAGCCCGGGGCCCCTCGCGCTACCCTCAGCCTCCCGCGAGGCGCCCCGTGATCGAGCCCATCCGCCACCCCCTGTCGCTCCGCTTCGCCAGCGCCATCGAGCGCTGGCTGCGCGAGCGTGGCCTGGAGCTCGTCCCGATCGATCCCGACAAGTGGATCCGCCAGGCCAAGCGCCTGTCGGGCCTGGATGATCTGGGCCTGGACGCCCAGGGCGAGGAGGGGCTGCAGGCCCTCGCCCAGGCCGCCCGCGCCTCGACCGAGCTGTCCCTGGTCGGCCGGATGGCCTTGCAGCAGCAGGTCGTTCGCGCCCTGTCTACCCGGCTGCGCCGCCGGGCCCTGGAGGCCGCGGATCCGGCGCGCTTCCAGGCCCCGCTGAACCGCCCGCTCATCGTCGTCGGCCTGCCCCGCAGCGGCACCACGGCGCTGCACCGCCTGCTCGCACAGGTGGAGGACGCCCACGCGCTGCCCTTCTGGCAGCTCCGCAACCCCTACGCGCCCACCCACGGTCCCGACCGGCGGCGGGCCGAGCTGCTCCGTGACCTCAAGCGCATCAAGCGGCTGGCGCCCGAGCTGGACCGCAAGCACTTCCTGGACGCCGACGAGCCGGAAGAGTGCCTGATGCTCTTCGACGAGACCTTCGTCAGCCTGACCTTCTGGGTGCTGATGCCCGTCTGGGGGCACCTGGACTGGCTGCTGCGCCAGGACACGGCCGAGGCATACCGGGTCTACCGCCGCCACCTCCAGCACTTCCAACACGCGGTGCCCGAGCACCGGCTGGTCCTGAAGGCGCCGGCCCACACGCCCTTCCTGGGCGAGCTGCTCGACGCGGTGCCCGAGGCCTGCATCGTCCAGACCCACCGCGACCCGGTGGCGGTCTGCCTGAGCGTCAACAGCCTCTTCTACACCATGCACAGCGTGACGAGCCAGCAGGTGGACGTGCCACGGATGGCGGCCCGCAACCTAGACATGCTGGCCGAGCTCAGCCAGCGCAACATGGCCGCCCGGGACCGCCTGCCTCCCGGCCGGGTCTTCGACGTCCAGTACGACGAGCTGTGTCGCGACCCGCTGGGCACGGTGCAGGCCATCCACGACGCCTTCGGCCTGCCGCTCTCCCAGGCCTCCCAGGCCCGCCTGCGCGCCCATACCCAGGCCCGCCCCAAGAACCGCTTCGGCAGCCACCCCACCTCGGCCGAGGAGCTGGGCTTGGACCCCGACCAGATCCGGGCGCGCTTCGCCGGCTACATCGACCAGTACCTGAGCGCGGGCTGAGCTTTGGGCCGTCCGGGCGGGCTCAGCGCAGCAGGTTCCAGAGCAGCGGCCCGAAGGCCACGATGAGCAGGCTGGTGCCCATGACGATCATCGGCACCAGGATGTGCTCGAAGCGGGTGAAGAAGCTGGCCCCCGGCGGGCTGTGGATCTCGGCGGCTTCGCCTACGACCTGGCGGGTCAAGAGCTGGTTCAGCGCGACCGGCGGCGTCAGGTAGCCGAGCTCGAAGGCGACCAGGACCATCATCCAGAAGTGCACCGGGTCGATGCCGTTGCCGTAGGCGATGCCGGCCAGGGTCACGCTCACCAGGATGACGGCGCCCATGGGGTCCATGGTCATGCCGACCAGGACCATGATGACGACGAGCAGGGCCATGGTCAGGAAGGGCCCGCCGATGGTGGTGGGCACCTGCTGCATGATCTCCGAGCGCTCGACCACGCCGCCCAGGCCGACCGTGGCGGCCATGAGGAAGAGCAGGGCCCCGGTGTGCTCACCCGTGGCGCGGGTGGCGCGGAAGGCCTGGGCCAGGACCGAGGGGGCTTGTGGGTCGCTGCGGGTGGCGCGCCGCTCCCACAGCAGCACCAGGCCCAGCAGGGTCGGCAGGATGAAGGGGGCGGTGCGCTCATTGAGGGGGGCGTGCAGGCCCAGGGCGTAGACGGCCAGGACGACGCCACCGATGAGCAGGGGCGCGACCAGGTGGCGGGCCGCGGCCAGGGTGGCCGGCAGGGCCTGGGCGACCGGGGCCACCCGCAGCGTGGGCCGGTAGACGACCCGCAGCACGACCAGGAAGATGAAGGCGGTGAGCCCGAAGACCAGCCGCCCGCTGTCGTAGAGCTGGTCGGTCGTGACCTCCTTGTTCAGCGAGGCCACCAGGACCACGATCAGGCAGGGCCGCAGGACCACGCCCAGGCTGCCCGACATGGCCGTGACCAGGCGGGCCTGCGACGGGCTGGCCCCGGCCCGTCGCATCTCCTCGAAGATGACCGCCCCCGCGGCGATGACGAAGATACCCGAGGCGCCGCTGTACGCGGTGGGCAGGGCCGCGGCGACCACGACCACCCAGGCCAACATGGGAACCGGCAGCTTCCAGGGGCGCACCAGGTCGAAGACCCGGGCCGAGATGGTCGTGCGTTCCAGGAGCATGCCGCTCCAGACGTAGAGCGCGACGGCCAGGTAGACCGACGGGATCTGCCCGAACTTGTGCAGGTAGATGGCCTGGCCGCTGCTGTGGTGCTCGACCAGCAGGAACCAGGCCCCCGTCAGGGCCGCCATCCAGGCGTAGAGCGGGATGGCGAGCAGGGCCGCGCCCCAGCCCCCGACCGGGGTATCGACCGGGTCCGAGCGCAGCAGCCGGCGCAGGTTGAGCAGGGCCAGCAGGCCGAAGCCCACGGCCCACAGCAGCGGGATCTCGGGGTGCTCGGCCTCCATCTGCAGACCGGCCAGGACCCGCCAGTCGAAGAAGGCCGAGGCGGCGAGGAGCAGGTGGGCGCCGAGCTGGGCGCCGTGGCTGGCCAGGCGGTCGCGGCGGCTGGCGACGGGCCGCAGGGCGATGTGGGTGTCCAGCCACGTGGCCTGCACGCCGCCCAGCAGCAGCACGATGGACAGCAGGTGCAGGCCATAGGCGAACTGGGCGAGGTCGCGGAAGCGCAGCTCCAGCGCCCGGAAGGCCCGGACGGCCGGGCTCAGGCGGCCCTGTGCCTGGGTATAGGCGGCGTGCGCCTGGGTGCACTGGGCGACCAGGGCGTGGGCCGCGGCGCAGGGGACCCCGGGGGCCGCACTCGTGGCAGGCCCGGCGAAAGGATCCTCGGCCTCGGGGGTGCCGAAGGGGTCGGCGGCCTCGCGCGTGCCGAAGGGGTCGGCGGCCTCGGGCGTGCCGAAGGGATCGGCGGCATCGGGGGTGCCGAAGGGATCGTCTGTCGCGGAAGGGGCCGCGGCGGCAGGGGCCGCGGCGGCCTCGGGCACGCAGGTGGCCTGGGTGGCCAGGGCCTTGTCGAGATCGCAGGCCGGCGGCTGGGGGTCCTGGCGCAGCTCCATGGCGTAGCCGGGCCAGGCGGCGTCTCCGAGCTGGACCAGGCGGGCGTCGATCTTGTCGGCGGTCTGCTGGAGCAGGATCAGGCCGAGCACGGCAAGCAACGCCAGGCCCACCAGGCGGGGCAGCAGCGCGGTCCGTGCGGGCGAGGCGGAGGACAAGGGGGCCGCTACTCCAGGCTCTGGGCGCACTCGGCGCGGGCCGGGTCGGCGTTGCAGCGCGCCTTCTTGAGCAGGCTCAGCACCCGGCCGTCATAGGCCTTGGACTGGTCCCGCAGCTCCAGGCGCAGCTTCTGGGCGAAGCCCTCCAGCTCGGTCTGGGCCGAGTCCGTGGGCTTGACCCAGTACTTGGCCGGGACCTCGGCCTCGGCGGCCTTGATGGACTTCATGGCGGTGTCGAAGTCGCCGGCCACCCAGGTCCGGCTCTTGGTGCCGAAGCCCTCGGGGAACTTGCCGTCGTGGATCAGCACCTGGTAGGTCACCTGGAGCAGGGGGGTCGTGATGATGCCACCCTTGTCGCCCAGGCCATGCCACAGCTCGAAGGGCGTGTAGGCCGTGGCGGGCAGGAAGAGCACGTCCAGCTCGCCGTTGTTGAAGGCCGGGCCCAGGGTCGCGAGGTCGGCCGAGACGCCGACACCGCCCATGCGGGAGATGGCCAGGGCGCTGGCCTTGTCGTAGTCCAGGCTGGCGATGCGCTTGCCGGACAGGGCGCCGATGGAGGCCAGGGAGCGGTCGCGGACCATGACGTAGACCGCGCCCAGGGGCCAGATGCCGACGGTCTCGTACTCGCCGGCGTCGAACATGGGCGTGTAGGCGGCCTTGGTCTGCAAGGTGCTGAGCACCGGCTTGAGCAGGTCGTAGGAGGGCACGCCGCCCACGGCCTCGACCGTGTAGGTGGCGGGGTTGTAGCGCTGCAGGCGCACGCCCGAGGCCATGACCCCGTCGCAGCTCCCGGCGGTGAAGTCGTTGACCGCCGTGGCCTCGTCCGTGTAGGGCCGCAGCTCGACCCGGGCGCCCCAGCTTGCCGCGTTGATCGCCCAGCTCTCGGCCATCTTGTACATGAAGCCGGTGCGGCCGGCCGGGTCGTAGACGCAGACCGAGGCGGCCTGGGCCGGGCTGGCCGCGGCGAGGGCGAGGAAGGAGAGGCTGGCGAGGAGGAGGCGCTGCATGCCGCTGGCTCCGGGTGAGGGGACACCCTCAAGGGGGTGGGCGGGGCCGTCTATTCCGACGGTGGCGCCGGCGGGTCGGGTGGCGTGCCGAAGGGCTCGGTCCCGCCGAAGGGCTCGGTCCCGCCGAAGGGGTCAGTACTGCCGAAGGGGTCAGCGCCGCGTGCGGCGGGCGGAGCGGGCGGGGCCGGGGGCGCCGGCGCGCGGTGGCCCTCGGCGGCGATCCACAGCAGGTCCGCTTCGTGACGGGCAAGGTGGCGGGCGTAGGCGTCGAGCAAGGGCCACTGCGGCGGCTGCGCGGGGTCCAGGGCCGGCCAGCCGTCCAGGATGCTGCGGACCAGGTCCGAGTTGCCCGCGTTCGCGGCGGTGAACAGCCACAGCGCCCGCGGGATGCCCTGGCCGGCTGCGTCGCCGCGGGCGGCGGCCTGAGACAGGCCCTGCCAGGGGTCGACCTCGGTCGGGCCGGAGCCCGGCACGGTGGCCCAGGCCGCGAAGCGGGCGGCGCTGGGGATGCCCCACCAGCGGGCGTCGTCCAGGCAGTCCGTGGCCCGCGCCACCTCGACGAGCTGGTTCAGCGGGATGCCGACGGCGCCGTCGGCCTGGCCGTCGTTGACTTGGGCCAGCAGCCCGGCCATCAGGCCCAGCAGGTAGACGCCCTCGTCGGCATCGGAGCGCAGCTTGCAGTCCTCGGCGCCGCCGTAGGCGACCAGCGCGTCCTGGTAGCCCTGCTGGTAGCGGCGGGCGGCCTCGGCGTGTCCGCGCTCGGCGGCCAGGCGGGCGTCGGTGGCGGCGGGAGTCCGGGCCTCCTCTGGCATGTGGGCCAGGGCCAGGCGACTGCCGAGCTCTTCCTCCCAGGCCTGCTCCTCGGTGCAGAGCCCCGACATGGTCCAGGCCACCGACAGGGCCTGCTGGGAGTGCTGGCCGCTGACCGTGGCCGCGGCGGCGACCCCGACCTCGCCGAAGGCGCAGGCCACACCCAGGTCCCGGGTCTGGGACAGCTCGGGGATGGTCCGCCGCTTCACCGCACGGTTCAGCGCGCCGGCGCAGCCGGTGGAGGTGAGGAGGAGGAGGGCAGGGAGGAGGGGGAGGGGGCGCATGGGGCGGCAGCATATCGGGTCAGGCGCGTCCGAGGAGGTCGGCGCGGCGGACCCGGTGGTCCAGGACGTGGCGCCACATGCCGGCCTCGCCCAGGCTCCAGGCCGGGCGATCGGAGCGACGCTTGCGCAGGGCGTCGGGCAGGGCCGCCAGGCCGGCGGCCGTGCCGGCCAGGGTGGCGGCGACGCCGGGCAGGCCCACGCCGGCGCCGATGCCCTGGCCGGCGGCGGCGGCGGCGGCCAGACCGACCAGGCGCGCCGCGGTCCACAGGGGCATGGACAGCAGGGCCGAGGCGGGCAGGCTGCGGGCCGCGGCGCGCAGGCGGTTGCGCTCGACCAGGAAGACCTTGCGGGCGTCGGCTCGCCCGTAGGAGGCGCCCAGGACGTGGGCGATCCGGGCCTCGGGCACGGTGTGGATCCGGTAGCCCTGGCGCACGGCGCGCAGGCTCAGGTCGACGTCCTCGCCGAAGGCCTCCAGGTCCTCGTCGAAGTGGCCCACGCGGGCCAGGACCTGGGCCGTCAGCAGCACCGCGGCGCCCGAGAAGGCCCCGGCGGTGGGCGGCACCGGCCCGGCGACCGCCTCGACCCGGCCGCGCCCCCGGGCCAGGTTGAAGCCATCGGGAAACAGGCCGTGGCCCGCGTTGTCCAGGCGCCCGCTGCCGTCGGCCAGGAGGATCCGCGGCTGGTACAGGCCCTCCCCCTGTCGCTGGCGGGCCTGGGCCAGGGCGGCCAGGAAGCCGGGCTCTGCGACGGTGTCGTCGTTGAGCAGCACCGTGTCGCGGCCGCCCAGGGCCCGCAGGCCGGCGTTGGCCGCCACCGCGAAGCCGCTGGGACGCTCCAGGATCAGCGTGCGTACGCCCCGCGGCGCCAGCTCGGGCCGGGGACGGCTGAGCACGACCAGCAGTTCGGCCGGCGCCAGGGTCTGGGCCTGGAGCGAGGCCAGGCAGCGGGCCAGCAAGGGGCCGCCGAGCCAGGTGACGATCAGGACCGCGGGGGCAGGGGAGGGCACGGCCGCAGCGTAGCGCGGCGGTGCCCCGGCGCCGCGTGTGCGGCGGTGCCCCCGCGCCGCGTGTGCGGCGGTGCCCCCGCGCCGCGTGTGCGGCGGTGCCCCGGCGCCGCGTGTGCGGCGGTGCCCCGGCGCCGCGTGTGCGGCGGTGCCCCGGCGCCGCGTGTGCGGCGGTGCTACTCCCCGCTGCTCAGGCCGTCGGTCACCACGGGCAGGGCCAGGGGCAGCGCGGGCTCGTCGGCCGGAGCCGGCTCGGCCTGGTCCCAGCCGTCGTTCCAGCCCACCTCGGGTTGGTAGCCCACCGGGTCTGCGGCCTCGTACTCGGCCTGGCCGACCCAGTAGCCGCGGACCCACTGCGTGCCGTCGAACCAGCCGGGCACCCAGACCTGGCCGGGGCGCTCGTCGGTCGGCTCCCAGTAGCCGGAGTGGTACACGCCGTCCTCGTCGAACCAGGCCGAGACCCAGACGTAGCCGGCGAAGTACTCGGGCCGCCAGAAGCCGTCGACCCAGGTCTCTCCGTCGAAGAAGCCGGCCTCCCAGACGTAGCCCTCGGGGCCGTAGCCGGCGGGGCGCCAGTGCCCGGGCAGGTAGCCGCCGTCGTCCAGGTAGTAGCCGTCCACCCACACCCAGTCCCCGTCGGGGCGGGCGCTCGGTCGCCAGTAGCCATCGACGTAGACGTCGCCCTGCCACCAGCCGGGCACGTAGAGGTAGGCCACGGACTGCACCATGGGGGGAGGCCCCAGGGGGCGCCAGAAGCCGGGGTGCCAGTAGCCGTAGGCCCAGTAGCCGGGGGCCCAGACCCAGCCGGGGCGGGGCGGCGGGACCCACCAGGCCACCCAGGCATGCACCACGAAGGGGAAGCGCACGACGACGACGGTGGCGTGGGTGCAGCGCCAGTAGGGGTGGACCCACCAGTGGGTGTACCAGGGGCGGTAGGTCCAGGCGGGCGGGGGCGGGGTCGGGGCCAGGGGGTAGGGCCGGACGTGGCGCCAGTCGGGGCGGGCGAAGCGGTGGTCGGGGGCCCGCCAGGGCGGCGGCGGCGGCGGCACCCGGGTGCTGTCGAAGGGCCGGGTCGCCTTCGGCACCCGTGGCGTGGGGTCCAGGGCCCGGCGGCGGGCCTCGGTGAAGGACTGGGAGGGGGCGCGAACCGGCGTGCCGCGAGGGCTGGGGCCCACCGCCGGGGCCGGGGAGGGGCGCGTCGGGCTGGCCTCGGGCCGCGGCTCCAGCGGGGAGGGGGTGCGTGGGTTGTCACCGGCG
>Ga0210033_1002067_pt1 | contig 17575 bp, 20 predicted proteins | sample CryGeymeta201501_FD_185465 | JGI IMG/M metagenome (GOLD analysis project Ga0210033, IMG submission 185465) | Groundwater microbial communities from Crystal Geyser aquifers in Utah, USA - Crystal Geyser metaG 2015-01 (SPAdes) (version 2) | ecosystem: Environmental > Aquatic > Deep subsurface >... | reverse complement strand
AGAGGACAGAGGACAGAGGACAGAGGACAGAGGACAGAGGACAGAGGACAGAGGACAGAGGACAGAGGACAGAGGACAGAGGACAGAGGACAGAGGACAGAGGACAGAGGACAGAGGACAGAGGACGGAATGTAGGTCGGCTCTGGCGATTGCTCCTGCATTGCCTAAAGCGACTACTTTTGGGGCGCTCGGCCGCCGGTTCCCGACGCGGCCTACCTCGGCCGCCGGTTCCCGACGCGGCCTACCTCGCCCATCCCTGGGCTCGTCGCCCATCCCTGGGCTCGTCGCCCATCCATGGGCTCGTACCTCCGCCATCCATGGCGTCGCAAAGCGCGTAGCGTTGGAGCCGACGTACTGGAGTCGTCCGTCAAGTCGGGTCCGCGCCGGTGGCGCTTGACCCGACCTACCCACGGCAAACCCGGCTGCGGCCGGGTTTTTTTTTGCTGATTGACGCGTGGTGGGCGCGACGCTGTTCGTCGCATTGCCGGGGCGGTGGCGAAAAATGGTTTGGGGAAAGCGGGCTGCCCGCGCCCTCAGGGCATCGGCGCAACCAGCAATTGTGGGTCCAGTCGGATCTCGAACCAGTTCATGCCCCAGTGCAAGTGCGGCCCGGTAGCACGCCCGGTGGCGCCGACCAGACCAATGCGCTGGCCGGCTTCGACGCGATCACCGACGCCGACATCGAGTCGGCTCAGATGCACGAACACACTCGATAAGCCGTGGCCGTGATCGATCAAAACGGTGCCGCCGGTGAGATACAGGTCGGATCGGGCGAAGCTGATGATGCCACCGGCCGGAGCCAGAATCGGGGTGCCGTTGGCGGCGGCGATATCGACGCCGTAGTGCGGGTTTTTCGGGCTGCCGTTCAAGATCCGCTGGCTGCCATAAACGCCGCTGATGCGGCCGCGGGCGGGCCAGGAAAAGCCGAAGCGATAGTCTTGCCGGTCATCATCGCGCTGGCGCGCGAGCGCTACTTCTGCTTGTTCGCGTTCGATGCGGCGTGCGATCTCTGGCGGCGGATTGACCATTGCTTCGGCGACGCCAGCGACGCGCTCGATGGCATAGTCGCGCTGCTGGATCGCCACGCTGGCGGTCGCTGAACTGCCATCGGGAAAACGGCCGTGGACCACAATACTGCCGGTAGCATCGCGGCCGATGCCGATCAAAAAACTGCCATCGGCGGCGACGCGTAGGGGTTTTCCAGCGTAGTCGATGCGCGCAGGAGGCACACTGCGGCCGATGATTAGCCCGCCTTGAACCATGAGGGTTGGCAGTTCCAGGGCGTTGGCGCAGCTCAAGCCGGGGAGGCACAAGCCCAACAGCAAACAGCCGCGAGCCCGCGATTGCAGGTGCCGGGTCACGGTCGATTGGAAACCGGCGACGCTATCGACGTGGGGCGAATTCAAGTCGCATTCCCGGGGTGCTTGCATCGAGTTTTTGGTCGCACCAAACCCGACGGCCGTTGACGAAAGTGGCATCGATGCGGGAGCGAAAGGTCTCGCCTTCAAACGGCGACCAGCCGCAGCGGGAAAAGACATCGGCACGGCTGACGGTCTGCGGCGCGTGCGGATCGACCAGCACCAGGTCGGCCCAATAACCTTCGCGCAGGAAACCACGCTGTACGACGCCGAACAATCGAGCCGGCGCATGGGCGAAACGTTCGACCACGCAGTGCACGGTCAGTTGCCCAGCGAACACCCGCTCCAGCGCACACTGCAAAGCAAACTGCACCAGCGGCAGTCCGGCCGGCGCGCTGCTGTAGGGTTGTTGCTTTTCGGCCAGGGTATGCGGCGCATGGTCGGTGGCGAGTACGTCGATGCGGCCTTCGGCGAGGGCGGCGATCAAGGCCAAGCGATCGCGCGCCTCCTTGATTGCCGGATTGCATTTGATGAAGTTGCCCAGTCGCGGATAATCGGCAGCATCGAAGTGTAAGTAATGGACGCAGGTCTCGGCGGTGATGCGCTTGCTTTTGATCGGCCCGGGTTCGAATAATTGCGCTTCTTCGGCACTGCTGATGTGCAGAACGTGCAGTCGCGTGCGGTGACGGCGGGCCAGCGCCAGCGCCAGTTGCGTCGATTTCATGCAGGCTTCGCGACTACGGATCAAGGGGTGCTGTTCGGCGCTCAAGGTGTCGCCAAAACGCTGCTCGAAGTCGCGCTGGTTGGCGGTAATCATCGGCGTATCTTCGCAGTGGGTAACGACGATTCCGGGCGCCTCGCGGAAGATGGCATCCAGCGTGTCCGGATTGTCGACCAGCAGGTTACCGGTGGATGCGCCCATAAAAATCTTGATACCACAGGCGCGGCGCGGATCAAACTGTTTGATCTGCTCCAGATTGTCGTTGGTCGCCCCGAGATAGAACGAATGATTGGTCAGAGCAGATCGACTCGCCAGGTCAAACTTGGCTTCCAGCGTGGCGATGTCCACTGCTGGTGGCCGGGTGTTCGGCATTTCCATAAAGCTGGTCACACCACCAGCCACCGCAGCGGCCGACTCGGTCTGTAAATCGCCTTTGTGGGTCAGGCCGGGTTCACGGCAATGCACTTGGTCGTCGATCATGCCGGGGAGCAGCCAACGCTGTCTGGCCTCGATGATGGTTTCGTCGCTGGCGGCGGTGAGGCCGCTGCCAATTTGGTCGATGCGGCCATGCCGAATGCGCAAGTCGCCGTCCTGGCTTTGCCCCTCATTGATTAGCCGAGCATTCTTGATTAACCAGTGACGCGTCATCGCAGGTCTCCTTGGGGGGTGCCAGCGTCGGCGTTGGCGGGCAATGGTGGGGAGCGGTCTGGATTGCGCCGCCAGAAGCGGCGTGGAAATTCCATCGGCACCGCATCGAAGCCACCGCTATTGAGCGGATGGCAGCGCAAAATGCGTGCGCTTGCCAGCACGCCGCCGCGCAGCGAACCGAAGCGTTCCAGTGCGGTCACGGCATAGTGTGAACAACTCGGGTGGAAGCGGCAGCGGGTTCCCAGCGCGGGGCTTAACCAGCGTTGGTAAAGCGCAATCAAGGGGACAAAAAAAACGCGCATCGGCTGGTCTTGAGGCTAAGATGCCGATCTTATCTGATCGGGTAGAGGGAACCTGATCTACGCTTGGGCTTGCCGAGACTGGGGGCATAAGCTATAACACGCGCCCTTTGCAACCGGCCGCTCTTGGAGCGGTCGGCACTGTATGACGTGGAGAGGTGGAACGTATGGCCAAGTCCCCAAGCAAAAACGCTCAAAAGTCGAAGACCAGCAAAGTGGCGACAGAGCGCAAAATCGCAGCTAAGCCCGTGGCCAAAAAGGCAGTGCTCAAGCACGCTGTCAAAGTGGTGGCAAAAAAGTCTGCCGCCAAGCCCGCGGCTCGCGTGCCGGTGGTAAAGAAGCCAGCACCGGCCAAACCGAGCATGGTCAAGCAGTTGATGCAAGCCATGCTCGGCGCTGGCAAGACGGCAAAGAGCAAGATCATTACCAAGGCCAAGCCGCTGTCCAAGAGCACACCGAAGGCCAAGCGCAAACCGGTTGTCGGCACACCGAAGGCCAAGAGCAAACCGGTTGTCGGCAAGCCGAAGGCCAAGAGCAAAGCGGTTGTCGGCAAGGCGAAGGCCAAGAGCAAAGCGGTCGTCGGCACACCGAAGGCCAAGAGCAAAGCGGTCGTCGGCAAGCCGAAGGCCAAGAGCAAAGCGGTCGTCGGCAAGGCGCCGGTCAAGCGCAAACCTCAAGTCAAGACCCAGGTCAAACCAGCGGTCAACAAGTCAGAAAAACTCAAAAAGGTGGTACGACCCGTGGTGAAACCAGCGTTAAAAGCAAAAATCAAATCGCCAGCAAAACCGGCGCCAGCGGCAAAGACCGTAGCGCCTGGCCGCGGCCACGCCAAGCCATCGGCAGTGCCGGTCAAGCCCACGAAGTCGGTAACCCGGATCCACCATGATGTCGTGCGGGCGGTAGCGGTGGTGCCATCGGCGAAGAGCATCGCAAAACGAGGAGCCAGCGCGGTACCCGCGCGCAAACCGGAACCCGGCGCCGAGCGTGTGGTATTGCCAAGAGGTTATGCGCCGACGGCAAAAGAGTCTTACATGAGTGCTCGGCAGCAGGAGTTTTTCCGGCAGAAGCTGGAGACCTGGCGAGAAGATTTGGTCGAAGAGTCGAAACAGACGATCGACAACCTGCGCGAAGAAGTGCGTGATGTCGGCGACGAGGCCGAACGCGCTACTCGGGAAACCGAAAACTCTCTGGAGTTACGCACCCGTGATCGTTATCGCAAGTTGATCGCCAAGATCGACGAAGCCTTGCGTCGCATCGACGAAGGCCAGTATGGCTACTGCGCCGATACCGGCGACGAGATTGGCCTGGAACGATTGACCGCGCGGCCTACCGCCGAACGTACGGTGGATGCACAGGAACGTTGGGAACATCGGCAGAAGCAGATGGGTGAGTAAGGCGGCGCGCTGATCCGGCGCGCTACTTCGGTGTGGGCGCTGGCAACGAGATACCGAGCCGGATCACCGGATCAACTGGGCAAAGCGCGGCGCGCATCGTCTTTGATCCGCGCCAGCATCGACACCAAACCATTGGCGCGGGTAATCGAAAGGTGCGATTGCAGTCCGATCGCCGCGATGAAGTCGGGCTCGGTGGCGAGGATTTCCGGTGCCGAGAGCCCGGAGTAAACCTGGATCACCAAGGCGACCAGTCCGGAGACGATGGCCGAATCGCTGATGGCGCGAAAATGCAGCGCCTGGGCATCGCCATCGCTGACGATCCAGACCAACGATTGACAGCCACGGAGTCGGTGCTCGTCGGTGCGCAAGGATTCCGGAAACTCGGGTAGCTGGCGACCGAGATCGATCAGATACTGGTAGCGCTCGCTCCAGTCGCTGAAGGTAGCAAAGGCTTCGATGATGGCTGACTGACGTGCGCTAGCAGTGTGCATGTGGAGTCCAATAAGGGATCGATCACTGCGGCGAAGTCGGTTTGCGGCAGCGATCTGCTGGAGGGTGGGCTTTCAGTGTTGGTTGACGTTGCCAGCGCCGGCCAGTTTCCAACGGGTGCCGTTGGCGCCGTCTTCGATTTCTACGCCCTGATCTTTGAGCTGTTGGCGAAGCATGTCGGCGCGACCGAAGTCCCGACGCAGTTTGGCCAAGCGACGCTCTTCCAGTAGTTTTTCGATGGCTTCGGCATCGACGCTGGCGTTGGCCAGTCCGCGACAGAACCAGACTTCTGGATCTTGTTGCAACAAGCCGATCAGTTCGCCCGCGCCGAGCAGCGCCGCTTTGCCGGCGTGGCGCTCCACGGCGGATTGTGCCTGACGCGCCGAACCGGCAATTTGCGCGAGTGCAGCCAATGCCTGCGGGGTATTCAGGTCGTCGTTCAAGGCGGCTTCAAAAGCCGCCGGCACGGTCCGTTCGGATTGGCTGACGCTGATGTCATCGAGTTCGCGCAAGGTGCCGTAAAGCCGGTCGAGGGTGCGGATCGATTGCTCGATCAGTTGCTCGGACCAGTCCAGCGGTTGTCGGTAGTGGGCGCTGAGCAGGGCATAGCGCAGAGCTTCTGGCGGATATTTGTCGATCAGGTCGTGGACGCGGAACACATTGCCCAAGGATTTGGACATCTTGCGACCATCCATATTGAGCATGCCGTTGTGCAGCCAGAAGCGCGCAAAAACCTTGCCGCCGTGCGCGCAAGTGCTCTGGGCAATTTCATTTTCGTGGTGCGGAAATTGCAGATCGACGCCGCCAGCGTGGATGTCGATGGTGTCGCCGAGGTGGGCTTCGCACATCGCCGAACATTCGATATGCCATCCGGGACGGCCGCGGCCCCAGGGCGAATCCCAGCCGGGAAGTTCCGGCGTGGAGGGTTTCCACAGGACAAAATCACCCGGGCTGCGCTTGTACGGAGCGACTTCGACCCGGGCGCCAGCGAGCATCTCGTCGGTGGAGCGGCGCGATAGCTTGCCATAGTCGGGAAAGGAGTCCACGGCAAACAGCACATGCTGCTCGGCGACATAAGCGTGGCCGGATTGGATCAGGCGTTCGCACATGCGCAAAATTTCGCCGATATGCGCGGTGGCGTGCGGTACCAGGTCGGGCGGCTCGACGCCCAGCGCTGCCATGTCTTCGGCGTAGGCGCGGCTGAAACGCTCGGTGATGACGCTGATCGGAACGCCTTGTTCGATCGCTGCGGCGTTGATCTTGTCATCGACATCGGTGATGTTGCGGGCGTAGCGCAAGTTGCCATAACGCCGACGCAGCAAGCGTGCCAGGACGCCGAACACGACCGGTGGCCGCGCATTGCCAATATGCACGTAGTTGTAAACCGTCGGGCCGCAGACGTAGAGCGTTACCCGCTCCGGATCGGCGGGTTCGAAGGTTTCGAGGCGACGGTGCAGGTTGTTATAGAGTTGGATGGGCATCAGCAATAGGGCTCCAGTTCAGCCGCTATTCTAACCGGCACCGACGGCTGGCACTTTGGCTGTCCCGAGCATGGATCGGTGGCGGCACAGGTGCTGCCGGTCTTAGCGTCCATTCATGGTGAGCGTGATCTAATTCGTCGCAATCACCTTCGAGGAGCACTGCCATGAAGTGCCGTCTTGCCGTTCGGTTTGGCCTGTTGTTGCCGCTCGCCGTAGCGGCGCAGGGGCAGGATCGCTACGCCGATTCCGGGTATGTCGAACCAGCCGAAAACGTCACTTTTGCCTATGCCGATGTGCTCCGGGTTGACCCGATTTACGAGACCTTTGTTACCCGCGAGCCGAGCGAACGATGCTACGAGCAATCGACCGGGTATCGCGAACGTTCCGGCGGCGGTGGCACCGTGCTCGGCGCGATCATCGGTGGCGTCCTCGGCAATACCGTCGGCAAAGGCGATGGCCGTCGCGCCGCCACCGTTGCTGGCGCTGTAGTGGGCGGCGTCGTCGGTCATGACATTGAAAAGAACAATGGTTCGGCCGGTGGCCGCGATTATCGTGGTACGCGCCAGCACTGCGAATCGGTCGAGATCGAGCGCGAAGATCAGCGCATCGCCGGCTACGATGTGCAATATCGATTTCGCGGCGAAGTTTTCATGTCGCGGCTCAATTACGATCCCGGTCAGCGCTTGCGGGTGCGGGTGGCGGTAACACCTGCCGAGTAAAGGTCTGCCGAGTACCGGCTGGGTCGGCGTTATCAGCGCCAGCGTTACCAGAGCCGGTGTTGCCAGACCGGTATCCCGCAGAATTTGGACTGCGCTCAGCTTGGGATCTTGTCGTATGCTCGCCGCTCCATTCAGTGTACGGAGCGGCTATGCGAGCGATCGATCAACTATTGGGCGAGTACGCCGAATCGCACCGGCACCCAATCAACAAACGCATTCACTGGATTTGCGTGCCGTTGATTTTGTTTTCGACCTTGGGCTTGTTGTGGTGGTTGAGCCCGTATCTGGCATGGGCGCTGATCGTTTTTAGCTTGGTCTGGTACCTGCGGCTGTCGGTGCCACTGGCCTTGGGCATGCTGGCGATCACCGCAGCGATGGTGCTGGTGATCGCGCAGTTGCCGCCGCTGGTCTTGCTTTGGGGTAGTGCCGCGATTTGGCTGGGAGCGTGGGCAGTGCAATTGGTGGGCCATCAGATTGAAGGCAAGAAGCCGTCTTTTTTTCGCGACATTTTCTTTCTGCTGGTGGGACCGGTCTGGTTGCTTTCGGCGCTTTATCGGCGCTGGCACTGGGCTTATTGAGCGATGCGCATCGGGGTCCTCGGCGCTGGCAGCATTGGCTGCTATGTCGGCGCGCATTTGATCCAGGCGGGCCACGAAGTGGTGCTGATCGGGCGTGATCGGCTGCGCGCGGCGGTGGCGGCCGATGGATTGCACATCAGCACGACCGGCGCCAAGGATTTTCATCTGCCCGCCGCGCGGGTAAGGGTGGCCACCTCGGTCGCTGCGGCCGCCGACTGTGAACTGATCTTGGTCACCGTCAAGAGCGCCGATACGGCAGCCGCGGCCGGCGCCTTGGCGGCGCTGCCGCACCCTGGTCGCAGCATCGTCAGTTTGCAGAATGGCTTGCACAATGCGGCGGTGCTGCGCACGCAGTTACCCGGCGATCAAGTGCTCGCGGCGATGGTGCCGTGGAATGTGGTGTGGCGTGAACCGGCGCATTTTCATCGCGGAACCAGCGGTGTCATTTTGCTGGAAGCGGCCGGGCCGGCTGCGGATCGGGTGGTGGCGGTGTTGCGGGCGGCTGGGTTGGCGACCCGAACGCATGCGCAGTTGGCGAACGTGCTCTGGGGCAAACTCCTGCTCAACTTGAACAATCCGATCAATGCACTCTGTGGCTTGCCGTTGCGCCAGCAACTGGCGGAGCGCGGCTATCGGCTGATTTTGTCGGCATTGATGCGCGAGGCACTGGCGCTGATGGCCGCCGCCGGGATTCGCCCGGCCAAGGCCGCGGCTTTACCGCCGCGCTGGCTGCCGACGCTGCTGCGCATGCCCGATGCCATTTTCCTGCGGCTGGCCAGTGCCATGCTGAAATTGGACCCGCAGGCACGCTCCTCGATGGCCGAAGATATGGACCGCGGACGCGCTACCGAAATTGATTACATCAATGGCGAAGTGGTGCGGCTGGCAGCGTCGATCCAGCGAACGGCGCCGTTGAACGCTGCCATGGTCGCGCTGGTGCATGCCGCTGAGGCGACGCACTACAGCCCGCGCCTAAGCGCCAACGCCTTGGCGCAGGCGCTTGGTCTCCGTGGCGACTGCTGACTTCGACTTTGCGTAAGCCGGCAAGGTGGATCTGGCACAATGGCGGGTCTCCGCATTCACTTTGCCATCACCCCGAGGTCACCATGTCGCACGCTGATATTCGTTCTGCCATTCGCCCGCAACCCGATCAACCAATGGTGGATATTGCCGACTACGTGATCGATGCTTCGATCCACAGCGCCGAGGCCTACACGACCGCACGCTACATGCTGCTCGATGCGCTCGCCTGCGCCATGTTGGCGCTCAAGTTTCCGGATTGCGTCAAACACCTCGGTCCAGTGGTGCCGGGGGCGGAAATGGCCGATGGTGTGGTCATCCCGGGCACCGCGCATCGACTTGACCCCGTGCAGGCGGCGTTCGCGATCGGTTCGGCGGTGCGCTGGCTGGATTTCAACGACACCTGGCTCGCCGCCGAGTGGGGCCACCCGTCGGACAACTTGGGCACCATTTTGGCCGTGGGTGACTATGTTTCTCGGCGCAATGTGCGCCTGGGCAAGCCGCCATTGAGCGTGCGTGACATCCTCGGCTATGCCATCAAAGCGCATGAAATCCAGGGTTGCTACGCCCTCAAGAACAGCTTCAATCGGCTCGGGCTCGACCATGTCATCTTGGTTCGGCTGGCATCCACTGCGGTTGCTACGGCGATGCTCGGCGGCGGCAAAGACGAAATCATCACCGCCATTTCGCATAGCTGGATCGACAACGGCGCCCTGCGCACTTACCGCCACGCGCCCAATACCGGCCCACGCAAGAGCTGGGCGGCGGGCGATGCCTGCCGACGCGCGGTGCTGCATGCGCTGAACGCGGTGGACAAAGGGGTGGTCGGATACCCAAGTGCGCTGTCGGCAAAAACCTGGGGTTTTTACGATGTCGTTTGCCAGGGCAAAGCCTTTGAGTTTGAACGTCCGTTCGCCAGCTACGTGATGGAAAACGTATTGTTCAAGATCAGCTTTCCGGCCGAGTTTCATGCGCAAACAGCGGTGGAATGTGCCATGCAATTGCATCCACAGGTAGTCGAACGGCTCGATCAAATCGAGCACATCGCCATCGAAACCCAAGAGGCCGGGGCCCGCATCATCGATAAAACCGGACCACTATCCAACTACGCGGATCGCGATCATTGCATTCAGTACATGGTGGCGGTGCCATTGTTGTTGGGCCGACTGACCGCCGCTGACTACAACGATGAGGTCGCTGCCGATCCACGCATTGATGCTTTGCGAAGCCGCATGACAGTCCGCGAAAATCCGCAGTTCACCCGCGACTATTTTGATCCGGACAAACGCTACATCGGCAATTCGGTCCAGGTGTTTTTCAAGGACGGCTCTGCCAGCGACAAAGTGTCGATCGACTATCCGATCGGGCACCGCCGCCGCCGGGCCGAGGGCATCCCGCTGTTGTTGCAGAAATTCGAAGCCGCGATCAGCGGGCAGTTCGGCACCGAGCAGGCGCAGCGAATTCTTGCTGCCAGTGCCAACCCGGCGGCGCTGGAGGCGATGGAGATCCAGCAGTGGCTGGCGCTATTCGGGCGTTGAGCGGGTCACCGGCGCGCTGATGCTGGCGTTCGGTGCGTTGGCGAACCGACCGCGGCTCGACGCTCATGGATGCTGTGGCGCAGTGTCGCTCTGGTCAGTGCTTTGCCGCTCCGCTGATTGTTACCCAAACGTTAATAGTCTTGGTTTATACTGCCGACCCGACCCGCCAGCGGCTTGGCGCTTCGATTCAAAACCCCAATGGAGTTCGCGATGAACAAGAATAAATTGTCTGCCCTGATTGCGTTTTCACTTGCCGCTGTGTCGCTGTCGGCGACCGCACAAGAGGTTTCCACGGATTGGTATTTCACGGCTTACGGTGCGGCGCTGGTCAATGACACCGACCGCGACGTCAAAGAAAACCTGGATGTTCTGGTGGGCGTGGGACTGGGACGTTACATCGCACCCAAGAGCAGTCTGGATTTTACCGTCGACTACGTGGACCGTGACGTCGGCCGCACCGCCGGTGACGGCTGGTCGTCAACGGCACTGATGGCGTCGTTGCGGCATTACATTGGTGCGCGGTCATGGCAGCCGTATGTGCTTGCGGGCGCGGGTGTCAGTCGTCGCGAGCTGGATCCTGCCAGCAATTCCGTCATCTATGTGCCAGCTTTTCAATTTGGCGCGGGCTTGCAAAAGCGCTTTGGCGCCAGCACCGCCATTCGCACCGAGATCGCTTATCGGTTCGATTTCGATGACAACGCCGTTGCCGGTGAAAACCAGTTCGGTGATTTGCTGCTGACCGTGGGTGGTGTGTTTGGCCTGCATGACGCCGCCGCCGCACCGGTGACGGCGGTTGACGCTGCCGATGCACCAGTGGTGACACCACCGCCTCCGCCTCCTGCGGTTGACATGGATGACGATAACGACGGTGTGTTGAATGCCGACGACAAGTGCCCGAACACCCCCGCTGGTGAGGCGGTTGGTCCCGATGGTTGCCCGATTGCGGTGATTATCGATCTGCGTGGCGTCAACTTCGAGTTCGACAAGGCTACCCTCACCACCGATTCCATCAGCATTCTGGATCAGGCAGTCGATGTGTTGACCCGCTACCCGACGATGAAAGTTGAAGTCGCTGGCCATACCGATGCCGTCGGCACCGATGCTTATAACCAAGGCCTGTCCGAGCGCCGCGCCCGTGTGGTCTATGAATACTTGGGTGGTCATGGCATTGCGGCGGATCGGTTGAGCGGCCCCAATGGTTATGGCGAATCGCGTCCGATCGATTCCAATCAGACCTCCGAAGGCCGTGCCCGCAACCGTCGCACCGAGTTGGTCAAACAGAAGTAAGTCACCGGCAATTGCCAAGCTGCCAGCAGATTGGCGTACCCCAGAAAGCCCGGCCTCGTGCCGGGCTTTCTGGTTTAGCGCATTGCCGCTGTGGCCGCTGCTGATTTAGCGGGGTGGCCAGTCCCCACATGGCGATGGAACAAGATTCTGTGCCGGTGCGGGGGCTTTCCGCTAGCATCCTGGTATTACGCCAACCGGCAAAGGTGCCGCGGTTGGCACTTTGAAAACCGTGGCATAGCCCGTGCTTGCAACTTTGTTCCATTGCCTTTGAAGATGCCCATGGACGCCAACGAAAAACGTGTTCACCCGCGCAAGGATGTTTTCAGTGCCGCCATGCTGGTGGCTGGGGAAGACGGCTATCTGTCCGAGGTCTGGGATATTTCACAGGGTGGCGCCCGCCTCGGGCGGCCGAAGCATTGGCCGACACAAATGCCCGAGCTGATCCGGGTGTTTTTCATGCTCGATCAGGACACCGTGATCAGCCTGGCCGCCCGGGTGGCACGAACGGGCGGTGAACACCTCGGTGTGCAATTCGTCGAAGGCCAGGAAGAACGCATCCACCATCTGATGTACGAGGCGCGTTTTCTCGATGCAGAGACGACGTGATCGTGGTGGCTGACTCCAATCCTGCTGTTGGCCTCCAACGTCTTTATGACGGTGGCTTGGTATGGCCGCCTGCGGTACCAGCAGACGGCGTTGTGGACGGTGATTCTGATTAGTTGGGGTATCGCTTTTTTCGAGTATTGTCTGCAGGTGCCGGCCAACCGCTGGGGACATGCGGCGTACACGGCGGCACAGTTGAGACCATCCAGGAAGTGTTGTCGCTGAGTGTGTTGGTGGCGTTTTCGGTTGCCTACCTGGGCGAACCCATTCGTTGGCAACCCCCGGCTGGCTTTGTGTTGATCATTGCCGGGGCCGCGTTGGTCTTCAGCGCCTGAATCGATACCTGCGGCAGCCCGCTTTCCAGCGCTCAGTAATTGGCGCCGCCGCGGTCACGATAGGCCGCCAGCACGGCGCGCGCTGGTTCGCGGAGCACATCCTGACGCACGGCGATACCACGGCGTGTTAGTTCACCGGCCCAATCCTCGGGCAGCGGGCCTTCATCGAATTCGGTCAGCTCGTGCACGTCGGCACTGCGCGCGCCGATCAACAGGACATCGATACCTGCCCAGAAGCTGGCGCCATAACACTGGCAGCACGGCTGTGCCGAAGTGGCGAGGGTGTAGCGGCCACCGTTGGCGTTGAGCCGAAATTGCTGCAAGCGGGTTTGCGCGGTGATAAAGGCCATAATCTCGGCGTGCGCCAATGAACAGGACTCCGCCACCACCCGATTGACGCCGACGGCCACCACTTGGCCGTCTCCAGCGAAAATGGCAGCACCAAACGGGCCGCCAGTTTGCTGCTCGACATTGCGCTGGGCGAGCGTGATCGCCAGCGTCATTTGCGACATGTCGTCGGGGTAGCGGCGAGCGAAATCGACTTCCAGCGCGACCCAATCGGGCAGTGCCAGTTGCGCCTGCGAACAAAACGGACGGCCACTCATGTCGGCCGCTTCCAGTGGCGAGGAATAGCGCTGGACGGCGAGAAGAACGGCGTCTTTTTCATCCTTTAGCGACCGCTGTCCAGGAATCCCGCAGGCTGCAGATGCGATTGAATACCGGCCGGTTCGGCTGATGCTGATAGCGATCCGCGACAAAATACCCGAGCCGTTCGAACTGGAATCGCTGTTCGGCGACGGCGGTACCCAAACTGGCCTCGAGCTTGGCCTTGGTCACCACGCGAACCGAATCCGGGTTGAGATGGTCGCGGTAGGATTTGCCGTCGCGCTCGTCATCGGGATCGGGCACGGTAAACAGTCGGTCGTACAGGCGCACTTCGGCAGCAATGGCATGGGCGGCGCAAACCCAATGCAGGGTGCCTTTGACTTTGCGTTCGGCGCCAGGCATGCCGTGGCGCGATGCCAAGTCCAGGGTCGCATGCAGTTCGGCAATGGTGCCGTCGTCGTGTTTGACCACGGCGATGCATCGAATGATGCCGGCAAAGCGCAGGCGCACTTCACCGCCAACGACCAGCCGGTGGAAGCCTTTGACTGGCACTTCCATGAAATCTTCGCGCTCGATGTACAGCTCGCGGCCAAAGGCGATTTGGCGACTGCCGCGGGAAGCGTCTTTTGGATGATTGGCGGCGACCAGCAGCTCGTGATGATCCGCCGCCAAGTTGGTCAACACCAATTTGATCGGGTCGAGCACCGCCATGCGCCGTTCCGCGCTGGCATCCAGGTCTTCGCGCACCAGATTTTCCAGCACGGAATATTCGATCACGCTTTCCTGTTTGGTGACGCCGATACGCCGCGCCAGTTCGCGCACGGCGGCAGCGGGATAGCCACGCCGACGAATGCCGCACAGCGTGGGCATCCGCGGATCGTTCCAGCCATCGACCAGGCGGTCGTTGACCAGCGCCAGCAGTTTGCGTTTGGACAGCAGTACGTAATCCAGATTGAGCCGCGAGAATTCGATTTGGCGTGGACGGGAGAGTGGTGCAGTCAGTCCTTTTTGCAGTACCGGGGCGACCAATTGCGGATCGTTGACCAGGTCGATTTTGTCCAGATACCAGTCGTACAGGGGCCGGTGATCTTCAAACTCCAGCGTGCACAACGAGTGGCTGATGCCTTCGATCGCATCCGATAGGCAATGGGCAAAGTCGTACATCGGATAGATGCACCAGTCGCTGCCGGTGTGCTGATGGGTCACCTTGCGAATGCGATAAATCGCCGGGTCGCGCAGGTTGATGTTGCCACTGGCCATGTCGATGTGGGCGCGCAGGGTGCGCGCGCCGTCGGCAAACTCACCGGCACGCATGCGCGCGAACAAGTCGAGGTTTTCTTCGACCGTGCGCTCGCGAAACGGACTGTTGCGACCGGCTTCGGTGAGGGTGCCGCGGTAGTTGCGCACGGCGTCGGCATCGAGGTCGCAGACGTAGGCCAAGCCGACGCGGATGAGTTTTTCAGCGCATCGGTAAAAGCTCTCGAAGTAGTCCGAAGCGTGGCGCAATTCGGACCACTGGTAGCCGAGCCAACGCACATCTTCTTTGATGGCTTCGACAAACTCGATGTCTTCTTTGCCCGGATTGGTGTCGTCGAAACGCAGGTTGCAAAGGCCGGTGAATTCGGCGGCCAGCCCGAAGTTCAGGCAGATCGACTTGGCGTGGCCAATGTGCAGATAACCGTTGGGTTCGGGTGGAAACCGGGTGTGAATCTGCGCCAGGCGGCCGCGGGCCAGATCATCGATGATGATCTGGCGAATAAAGTGATTGGGACCGGGGCTGGGATTGGAAGTGCCATCGTGAACAGGATTGGGACTGGCTGCGTCGGTCATGGTGGTGGTCAATCGATGGAAGTCGCCAAGTCTAGCGAGAACCTCGATTTTCAGCAGGTGCCGCTGACTTTTGAAGCACCGCGAGGCATTGCCCGGGGCGCCGAATTGCGACTGGCAAAGCAGCTTGTAAAGGGTCGCTTAGGCGTTGCGCAGAAATAACTTGCGCAGATTGCGCCGGACTTTCGTTCGCCTGCAAGGCGCACAAAGTGGAGCATAGTCGGACTATGTGACGCTTTGTGCAACGACGCAGGCGGGCGATAAGGACCAGCAAGATGGGCAAGTTATTTCTGCGCGACGCCTTAGATCCAGCGGGTGCCGTTGCGGACGCGCTGCTTGAGGCGCAAACGGACATCGCCACGCACTTCGCGAATATTGACCGCGACGCCGTCCTTGAGGATTTCCAGGCGACCCTGCTCGGCCAGCCGTGCGGCCACCAGGCGCACTGGACGCATCAGGTCGCGCCAGTCCATATGCAGGTCCTCGGCCGCCAGCTTGGCGACATCGCCGGGGCAGGCACCGTTGGGGTCTTCCGGGCGTTGCGTCAGCATTTCCAAAATGCAGGCATGCAGCACCTGCGAAAGCGTTTCTTCGGGAACCGGAGGATGGATGCGAGAGTGCGACATGGTGCGGAGTGTGCGCGCAACCCAGCGCACCAGCAAGGGCGGTTTCACCCACAAGTGTTGCAGGATTTCACCCGGGAGCAGGGGACGGCAATCCTCCGGAATCGAGGCTCGATAGCGTGCCATCACGGTCGCGGCGTCGCTGCGTACCTTGGGCTGCCTGCCAACTGGTCGGCAGGCTCTAGCCTGGCCACGGTGGCAAGTTCAGCGCCTGCGGCGGTCAACCAGCACGTGGTCTGCGCGTTTATCCCACTGTCCACACACCATCCGAACACCACACCAGCAGGAGATCACGATGAAAATTGTCATAGCTACCTTGTTGTTGCTCAGCGCCGCCTTCGCCCAAGCGGCGACACCCTGGGGCGACGTTCACCAGCAGCGTCAACATTGGCGCATTGAACGGGGCATCGCGATCGGTGTTTTGAGTCGCCCAGAAGCGCGTGTGCTGCGCTGGGAGCAAGGCCAACTCCGCCGCTTGCAATGGCGGATCCGGGCCGACGGCGTGGTCACTCTGCACGAGCGTGATTTGCTGCTGCGCCGCCAGCATCAGGCCGGTCGGCATATTGCCCGATTCAGTCGCAGCCAGCGCTGCCGCTATTGAAGGCAGCCTGGCGCGGGCAGGGCAGCCGCGGGCTCGGTCGGTGAAGTGATGTCGGTGAAGTGATTGACCCGCGCGACCGGAGCCGACATGCTTGGCTACTCGACTTCTGGCTGGCAGGTATGCGGACCAAGCTTCGATGGGTTGCGGTCGCGCTGGGGTTGGCGGGACTGGGTGGCTTAGGGTCAATCAGCACCGCCGCGGACACCGGTGCGATGCCCTATGCGGCGCTTTATCAGGCGGTGCGGCCAGCGCTGGAAACGCGAAGGTTCGATCATTTGTTGGCCAAGGCGATGGTGCAGAGCAAGCTGGCCGGTGTCAGTCCGGCTGCCATTCGCCTGCAAATCCATGCGCAGAGTGGCGTTCAGGAGATCGTCGTCGATGCCGATGGCGGCTTTCAGTTTCCGTTCAACGATGCCTTGATCGCCGAGAATCCAGCGGTGACGTCAAATCAACCGAAAGGCTCGCTGACGCTGTCGGTGACCCTGTTGCTGCGTCCGTTCCCCAGTCTGCGCGTGCCCTACCGAGAGATCGTCAGCGGACTCGATCAGGCCAAGCAGGTGATCGCCGAAGATCAAAATCAGCGTGCGTTGGTGGTGCGGGGAGTCGAAGTTCGGTTTCCGCCGGGTCGCGCCGCGACCGTCACCCTGCGCGCCAGGAGTGAGCAACTGCTGATGGCCGATGGCGAGGGCAAGGTGATCGTGCGTGATGCGCAAGAATGGCACCGCGTTGGCGCCGAGCTGGAGTTCTCGGAGACGCCGTTGTTGTTGTTGCCCTATTTGGGAACCCCGGGAGGAACCCCATGAGCGCGCTGCCACGACTGATTGTGGGCAATCGAAACTACTCATCCTGGTCGTTACGGCCGTGGCTGTTTTTGCGTCAGTTCGGTCTGGCTTTTGCCACCGAAGTGATCGCGTTGGATACGGCGGATTTCCGGCGTCAGGTGGCCACCGTATCGCCCACCTTGCGGGTGCCAGTGCTGCTCGACGGTGATACCAGTGTCTGGGATTCTCTGGCGATTTGCCTTTACGCCAGCGAACGTTGGCCGGGGTTGGTCGCTTGGCCCGTCGATCCGTCGGCGCGCGCCATGGCGATGGCGGTGACCGCTGAAATGCACTCGGGTTTTGCGGCATTGCGCACGCATTGCCCGATGAATATCCGGCGCAGCGTGGTCGGCTACGCGCTTCCGGCGTTGGCGTTGGCCGACGTGGATCGGGTACTGGCGATTTGGCGCGAAGCACGCGGCCGTTTTGGCAGCGGTGGTGATTTCCTGTTTGGCGGCTTTTCGCTGGCCGATGCGTTTTATGCGCCGGTGGTGACGCGTTTGCTGACCTACGGCTTGCCGTTGGCAGGTGTCGAGCGCGCCTATGTGGAGGCGGTGATGGCTTTGCCTGCCATGCGCGAGTGGTGTAGCGCAGCGCGTGCCGAGTCATGGACGATTGCGGCTGCGG
>Ga0210033_1002066_pt1 | contig 17576 bp, 16 predicted proteins | sample CryGeymeta201501_FD_185465 | JGI IMG/M metagenome (GOLD analysis project Ga0210033, IMG submission 185465) | Groundwater microbial communities from Crystal Geyser aquifers in Utah, USA - Crystal Geyser metaG 2015-01 (SPAdes) (version 2) | ecosystem: Environmental > Aquatic > Deep subsurface >... | reverse complement strand
CTCCCCCCGCATGCGCTAGCGCGCCCCCCCTCCCCGCGCCTTATGGGCGCGCGCGCCTCCGGCGCGATTCTCACCTCGATGCCATGCTGGTTCTCGACCGATTGGCCGAGTCCTGGGTCAAGTCCCTGCCGACCTCGCACAGGACACCCTGCCCACGAACGCCGAGCTGCCCGACATCTGGGCCGAGCACTGCGACCCCGACCTGCTGCAGCACCGCATGCCCTGGAGCCGCCACCCATCTCGGCCGTACGTCTGCGCCATGTCGGTCCCCATGCGTGGCGTCGTGCACAGCCTGTGCGGGCACTACTGAGCTGCTGCGCCATGCACGCGGCCGGTGCTGCCATGCCGGCCGGGGGGCGGGATGCACGCGGGGTCCCGCTCAGCCGCCGTCGGCCTCCCCACAGCAGGCGCGCCGCTCGATCAGCCACAGTCCGGTGCAGGCGGGCGAAGCATGGGGCGCGCCCTCGTGACAGTCGTCAAGCACAGCGGGCTCCGAAGCGCAGTGCTCCGCGCACCAGCCGTCCGGGTCTTCGGCGACACCCAGGCAGGTGTCGAGGAAGCTGTACACCAGCACCAAGGCCACCTTGTCCCCCCGGCGCAGGTAGGCGGCCTCCTGGTAGGCGCGCGCCACGCAGCCGCTCGCGCCCTGCTCCTTGGCGATGGCCAGACCCAAGGCCTTGGCGGCCGCCATGCCCTCCTCCTCCCGACGCTTTTCCTTCCACCGGGACAGCGTCAGGGGCCCCACTGCTGCCAACACGGCCAGGCCAAAGCCCAGCCAGGGCCGGGCACCACGGATCTTGATCAAGCTGCCTCCAAACATGCTCGACCGCCATGGTAGCGCCCTCAGCCCAACTCGTATCGCTTCAGCTTGTCATACAAGGTCCGCAGCCCGATCCGGAGCTTCTCCGCCGCCTTGCGGCGGTTGCCCTCGTGGGCGGCCAGGGCCTGGCGGATGGCCTGGCGCTCGACCTCCTCCATGGTGAGCGCGCTCTGGTCGAGGGACGTCGGGGCGCTGCCGAGGGGTGCCAGGAACCGCTCCTCGGGGCCGATCTCCTCGCCCGGGGCGAGGATCGCGGCGCGCTCCAGGGTGTTGGCCAGCTCGCGCACGTTGCCGGGCCAGGGGTGGGCCTGGAGCGAGGCGAGGGCGGCAGCCGACAGGCGCAGGCCCGGGCGGCCCAGCTCGCGGCCCTTCTGCTCCAGCAGTGACCGCGCGAGGGCGGGCAGGTCCTCGCGGCGCTCGCGCAGGGGCGGCAGGCGCACCGGGAAGACCGCCAGCCGGAAGTAGAGGTCCTCGCGGAAGCGGCCGGCCTGGACCTCGGCCCGCAGATCGCGGTTGCTGGCGGCGATCCAGCGCACATCGGCCAACACGGTCTGGGTGCCGCCGACCCGCTCGAAGCGCCGCTCCTGGAGGACGCGCAGCAGGCGGGCCTGGAGCTCGGGGCGCAGCTCGCCCACCTCGTCCAGGAAGAAGGTACCGCCCTCGGCCAGCTCGATGCGGCCCCGCCGCCGGGCGACGGCCCCGGTGAAGGCGCCCTTCTCGTGGCCGAAGAGCTCGCTGTCCAGCAGGGTCTCGGAGAGCACCGCGCAGTTGACCGCCACGAAGGGGCCCTCGGCCCGCCTCGACCAGCGGTGCACCGCCTGGGCGGCGACCTCCTTGCCGGTGCCGGACTCGCCCTGGAGCAGGACGGTGGCGTCGGTGGCGGCGACCTTGCGCAGGGCCGCCACGACGGCCTCCATGGCCGGGGCGCCGTAGGACAGGCGGGCCACGGGGCCATCGCATGCGACCTCCTGGCGGGCCCGCAGGCGGTAGCGCTCCAGGGCGCGGTCCACCAGCTCGCGCAGCTGGGCCGGGCTGCGCAGGGGCTTCTGGAGGAAGTCGAAGGCGCCGGCCTTCATGGCGTCGACGACGGCGTCGATGCTGCCGTGGGCCGTGAGCACGATGACCTCGACGTCGGGGTGCCCGGACCGCACCTGGGCCAGCAGGGCCAGCCCGTCCATGCCGGGCATCTTGAGGTCGGTGAGCACCAGGTGCGCCGCGTTGCGGAAGAGGTGGACCAGGGCCTGCTCGCCGCTGTCGGCGCGGGTGACGGTGTGGCCCGCCAACTCCAGGGTGTCGGAGAGGAAGCTGCGGACGCCTTCGTCGTCGTCGACCACCAGGATGCGCGCCATGCTCAGGCTCCGGGGATGCTCGCGGTGAAGAGGGCTCCGCCCTGGGGGTGCTCGGAGACCTCCAGGCGGCCGTGGTGCAGCTCGACCAAGCGGCGGCAGACGGCCAGGCCCAGACCCGTGCCCTGGCTCCGCCCGGTGTGGAAGGGCGCGAAGATCTGCTCGCGCTCGTCCTCGGGCACGCCCGGACCGTGGTCGCGGACCTCGAAGACCAGCTCGGCGCCCACGGGGAAGACCGCGGCCTGCACAGCAGCGTCGGGGGCGGCCTGCAGGGCGTTGCGCAGCAGGTTGACCAGCACCTGGCGCAGGCGGGTGGGGTCCAGCGACCAGCTCGCCGGCGCGCGCCCCAGGTCGAGCTGGATCCGGTCGGACCCCAGGTCCTCGGCGGCCGCCCGCAGCAGAACCGCCGGGTCGGTGGGCGCCCGCTCCACGGTGGTGCTGCGCGCGAAGTCCAGCAGGCTGTCGGTCAGGTGCTCCAGGCGCCAGGCCTCAACGACGACGCGATCCGCCCGGTCCCGCGGGGGCTGGCCGCCCGGCAGCAGCTCGGCCAGGAGCTGGGCGTGGCCCTTGAGCGCGGCGAGGGGGTTGCGGATCTCGTGGGCCAACACGGCCGACATCTGGCCCAGCGAGGCGAGGTGCCGGTGACGCTCGAGGTCCAGCTCGGAGGCCGCGGCCCGGGCCTGCTGGCGGGAGATCAGCACGGCCGAGGCCACCAGCAGCACCGCCACCAGGATGGCGACGACCAGCGACTGGCGGGCCCGCGCCTGGAGGTCGTCGGCCCCCAGGGGCCGGAAGTCCATGGCCAGCATGGGCTCGTGCCCCGGCCCGGGCGGCCCCCCCCGCCTCGGTGCGCGGCCGCTCCTCTCCCGGCGGCGGCGGTCCACGGGGCGGGCCGCCGGCCGGCACGACCATGCGCACCGCCTCACCCATCGACAGGAGCGGGCCATCGGGGCCGGGCAGCCGCGCGGTGTCCCCGGTGGGTGTGCCCGCCTGCACGCGAGTGGTGCCGTCGCGCTCCACGACCGCCGCCCAGCGCAGGCCCTGGTCCCCCAGCTCTTCGACCACCAGGGCCAGCTGCGTCGAGCTGGGCGGCCGGTCCAGCCCCTGCCCGATGCTGCGGGCCAGGACCTGCCCCTGCCCCCGCGCCAGGTCCTGGGCGTGTTCGACCACCCCCAGGTAGCTCCAGCTCGTGACCCCCACGAGCAGCGCGCCCTGGACGGTCGCGAGCACCCAGGGACCGAAGCGCAGCAGGAAGCGGGATGGGGAGGGCATGCCGACCGGAGGGTAGAGCAAGGCGCGTGCCGGCGCGAGCGGGCCGTGCCGGCGGGCCTGCTCGTCCGCCGTGCTGCCGAGACCGCAGCGCCAACGTGCGGATTCCGCAGCATGGGAAAACGCATACCGCATCGCCTGACACCCAATTCCAGCGCACATTCTGGAGGCGCGCGCAGCGCGACGACAGGTGCGCAGGCAGGGAGCCCCGAGGCACAGCCCGGAAGGCCCGAAGCGGGTCAACAACACAACTGGGGAGAGCATGTGCCGGAAGGGCGCTAGCCCTGCACGGTCACCGTAATGCTCCGCGCCCGCGCCTGGCTGCGGTGCTCCCACAGATAGATGCCTTGCCAGGTGCCCAGGGCCAAGCGCCCCCCGGTGATCGGCAGGGTCAGGGACGAGGCCGTCAGGGCCGCCTTGACGTGGGCCGACATGTCGTCGGGGCCCTCCTCGGTGTGGAGGAAGAGCGGGTCCCCGTCCTGCACCAGGCGCGAGAACCAGGCCTCCAGGTCGAGCAGCACCTGGGGATCAGCGTTCTCCTGGACGACCAGCGAGGCCGAGGTGTGGTGCAGGAAGATGTGGCAGAGGCCGACCTGGACCCCGGCCTGGGCCACGACCGCGGCGACCTGGGCGGTGATGTCGGAGAGGCCCCGAGGGGCGGCCGGCAGGAGGAGCGGGTGCTGGTGCATCGCCGGCTGCTAACCAGCCAGCGCGGCCTTGGGGGGATCCGCTGCCACGTCCAGCACCGCGGCCACCTGGGCGCCCACCGGGTCGGTCAGCCACAGCCGCCCGGCCGTCCACAAGCCGCGCGCGTCGACCAAGGGGGGGAGCAGCTCCGGATCACCCGGATCCCGCATCAGCGAGAGCCAGGCCGGGACCCCGGGGGCAACCCGCGGCCGCAGAGCCAGGGCCACCCGCCCCATGGTCCAGCGCGGGTTGATCTCGACCAGGGGGTGAAGCAGGCCCGCGCTGCTGAGCAGCATGTCGATCCCGACGGCGCCGGTCACGCCGAGGGCCGTGAGCTTCGGCCCCAGGTAAGTCGCCAGCTCGCTGCCCAGGCCCCACAAGCCGCCCGGCCAGGACTGCTGGAGCAGCCGAACAGTGTTCGGCTCCAGGCCCAGCTCGGGACGGCCGACCTGGGAACGCCGCCAGGCCCCGCGGGCATCGGCCTGAAAGCTGGTGAAGCCACGCACGCGGCTGCGCTCGGGGCCCACGTCCAGGTGCAGGCTCAGGTCGGCGGCCCGGTCCAACCAGGGCACCACCAACACCGCCGGCTGCTGGGCCAGCAGGCGCCGCACGGCCCCCTCCTCGACCCGGCGCAGGATGCCCTGGCCGGCCGTGGACAGGACGGGCTTGACGGCGGGCGCCAGCCCCCGCTCCTCCAGCTCAGCGGCCGCTGCGGCGACCTCCTCCCAGCGCGTGCAGGTCGTCCCGGCCAGCCAGGCCAGCTCCGGGCGCCAGGCGGCGAGCCAGCCAGCGGCGGTGTCCTTGCGGAAAGCAGCGCCGGCAGGCGGCGGGCGGCGGGCGGCGGGCACCTGGCGGGCGCGGAGGCGACCCAGCACCGCCTCGGCCCGCGGGCTCCAGCCCCAGGGCTCCAGGCTGCCCACGCTGCGCTCGCCCACCTCGGTGGCCAGCTCGGGCAGGTGCAGGCCGGCCGCCTGGAGGTGCCGCTGCCAGGCCAGCCGGGGCGGGGCCGGGACCAGGACCAGGTCGTCGGGCCGGGCCAGCACCCAGGGCAGGGCCGCCAGGTCCCGGCTCAGGGCCGCCACGGCCGCCGAGGGTCGGTGCGCGGGATCGCGGCGCTCGGCCTCGCAGTCAGGGTTCCACCACCACACGGTGGGGGGACGCCCCTTGCTGCGGCCGTAGACCTCCAGGCGGTCGATGAAGTCGGGGTCCAACCCGACCCGCTCACGCAGCTCCCGGTGCACCCCCCCCCCCTTGGCCCGCGCCGGGCTCAGGGGCAGGTGCAGCCGCTGCACGAAGGCGTCCCAGTCGCTGGTCGCCGGATCCTTCCAGCGTCGGAACCAGTACAGGCCGTGCTGGACATGACCCAGCTCGTCGGCCAGGATCCGGTCGAGGATCGCCGCAGTGGGCGCGTCGTCGACAGCCCGCAGGCGCGCGGCATACTCCACGCAGAAGTCCAGGTTGGCCTGCTCGAAGACCAGGCCCATGCGCACACACAGGTCCAGGGGGCTCTCGACGTCGTGCACGCAGTCCCAGAAGAAGCGGTTGACCGGGACCTCGCCCGGCGCCACCCCCAGCTCGGCCATGCGACCCAGGTACATGCCCAGGTGGCGCTGCTCGTCCAGGATGGTGCGCACCAGGCCGGCCCGGAAGCGCGCCGGGGTCTCGGGGAAGCGCAGTAGGCCCAGGGCCAGCAGCTCGATGGCGAGCAGCTCGTGGTTGGCGAAGAAGTGCAGCATGGTGCCGCGGGCCCGGGGCGCCACCAGCTCGGCCGCCTTGGGGAAGGGCGCCCGCTCCGACGAGAAGGCCCAGGCAGCGGGCCGTCCGGGGGCATCCGGCAGGGCCAGGGGCGGCCCGCCCCGGTCCTCGGCCGCGCCCGGCTCACGCAGCTTGTCGGCCAGGGTGTCGCCCAGGACCAGGCCCTCGGCCCAGGTGCGCAGGTCGAGGGGCTCCCCCGTTGACCCGGAGCTAGCCACGCTAGTCCGACACGGTCAACAGGCCGGCGTCCGCCACGTCGAAGCCGTCCAGGGTGCCGTTGCCCCCGCAGCCGCTGTTGGGCCCCAGGTCGGCGTAGGTCCAGCTCGCCCCGTCGTCGGTGGAAAAGCGGAAGGCGTAGGCGTAGCTGCCGGCCACGCCGGAGGCGGTCAGGGTGCCCACGTACTCGTCATTGGCCAGGTCCCCAGAGGCCAGGCCGTCCTTGTCGGTGTTGTAGGTGGCCGTGACCCAGGTCCAGCGCCCTGGGTGCACCGTCGGGTCGTCGGCCGGGTCGCCCCAGCCCAGCTCGGCCGTAATCCCCGTGCCCCGCCCAACGGCGTCGGTCACGCCCGGCTGGTAGACCCAGCCATAGACGGCGGCGTCGGTGCCCACCGCCAGGTCCAGGCTGCACGGGTACTGGATGTGGGCGTAGTCCACGGGGTTGCCCAGGACCGTGATGGAGGCCGTGCCCGGCGTGCCGCTGGCCGTGCCGTCAGAGGGCGTCACGCGGCAGGCCCAGAGCTCACCGGGGCCGGTGGTGTCGATGGGGACCGCATCGGAGGAGATGCCCGCCGAGGCCCCGTCCACCGTCCACGCGTAGCTGTACAAGATCGGGTCCCCATCGGCGTCGGTCGAGGGCGTATCCACGCTGCAGCCCAGGGCGTCCCCCTGGAAGGCGGGGTCCGGGGAGATGGACAAGACCGGCGGGGTCGGCGGGCTGTTGACCACGGTGACGGAGTCGCTGACCGCGGCGCCGTCGTCGGTGCCGTCCCCGGGGGTGACCGTGACCTGCACCACCTGGCCGCGGACGAAGGCGCCCGCCAGGGTGCTGGCGGTGCCCGCCGAGACGCCGTCCACGGTCCAGCGGTAGCGGTAGCTGACCGCGTCGCCGTCGACGTCGCTGCTGGCCAGCGCCAGGCTCAGGCTGTCGTCCACCGTCGGCGCGGCGGGGAAGATGGCCAGGTCGCTCAGGACCGGCGGAGTGTTGCCGATGCTCACGCTGGCCGTGGCTGCGGCGCTGGTGCCGCCCACGGGGTCGCTGGCCGTCACCGAGACCTGCCAGGTCTGGCCCCGGCTGGTGGCCGAGGACGGCACCGTGGAGCCCGTGTAGCTGGTGGTGCTGCCGTCCCGGGTCCAGGCCCAGGTGGTCGTCAGGGTGGCGCCCTCGGGATCCACGGCGGCCGTGTCCAGGCTGGCCGACAGCGTGTCCGCGGTCAGAGGCGACGCGGGCCCGATGAGCACGACCGGCGCCGAGGGCGGGGCGTTGACCACCACACCGACCCGGTCGCTCGCCGACAGGCCGGCGCTGTCGGTGGCCTGCACCGTGAGCACGTGGGTGCCCCAGGACAGGCCCTCCAGGCGCACCGCCAGGTCGCCGCCGCTGTCGGGGCTGCCGCTGCCCAGGACGCCATCCAGGTCGCTGGACCAGGTGACGGCCAGGGTGTCGTCGGCGTCGCGGCTGTCGGTGACCCGGGCCCGCAGGTCCACGGCCTGCCCCTGCTGGACCAGCACGCCGTCGTCAGGCGCGCTGATCAGCACCTCGGGCGGGGTGGCGACCACCACCGTGACGCTGTCCGAGCCGGTCTTGCCGTCGGTGTCCTGCACCCGCAGGGCCAGGGCGTGCTCGCCCGCGACCAGGGTGGTGCTGCCGTGGACCGAACCGTCGCTGTCCACGGTGCTACTGACGTCGGTCTCGACGCCGTCCACGGTCCACCAGACCGTCAGCGCGCTGGCCCCGTCCTCCAGGTCGGAGACCGCTCCCTCCAGGCTCAGCAGCTGCCCCTCGCCCAGGGCGGCCCCCTCGACCGGCGCCGCGATGGTCGCGCTCGGCGCGCCGCTGGCCTGGACCTGCACCGTCGCCGTGTCCGAGCCCAGTCCCCCCGAGGGGTCCTCGACCACCAGGGCCAGCTCGTGGCTGCCCAGGTCCAGGCTCAGCTCGCAGCGGGTGCCGCCCTTGGCGTCGGGCGCCGCCGCCGCGCAGGCCTGCACCCCGTCCACCCGCCAGGTCGCCCGCAGCTCGGTGACCGCGTCGTTGTCGTCGCCGACCACCCCCTCGACCGCCACGGTGCGCCCCTCGGTCAGGGACTGCCCGTCCGAGGGCGAGACGATGAGGGCCGTCGGGTCGCTGTTGAAGGTCTTGAGGGTCTGGTCGGAGCAGCCCATCGGCAGCAGGGCCAGGAGGAGCGCCGGTCGCATCGAGAACCTCGTCGGAGACGGGCGGGAGTCGCCAAGGTGGCCCGCAAGGTAGCCCGACCACGGGGCCCCCGCGGTAGCATCGGGCCGCCCGCTCAGTCGGTCGCGCCCGTCAGCCGCCACAGCAGGTACTTGCCGTACTCGTTGCGGACCAGCCGGCGCTGGCGGGCGTCCTGCCACCAGGCCGCCGGGTCGTAGGGGTCCAGGGGCGAGGGCACCATGGCGACCTGCAGGTCCGCGGGGGCCAGCTCGTCGAAGATCTGCCCGGCCCGCCAGGTGTGGTAGGGCGAGGTGACCACGGCCAGGTGGTGCCAGCCATGGTCGATGGCCACGGAGACGGCGGCCCGCGCCTCGTCCCGGGTGCTCGGCGCGTCGGCCGACACCACCAGGACGGCGGTGGCAGGCACACCCTGCTCGTCCAGGACCCGGGCGGTCTTGCGGGCCTCGGCCAGGCTGCCCTGGTCCACGGTGCCGCCCACGGCGACCACGACCGGCGCCAGGCCAGCCCGGTACAAGGCGGCGGCGTGGGGGGCCCGCTTGTGCACGTCCCCGCCCAGGACGACGATGGCGTCCGCCTGGCTGGGCTGATCGTCCCGCACCAGGTGTCGCCCCAGGCCCCGGGCGAGGGGTCGCGCCACGAGCAGGCCCAGGACGAGGAGGGCCAGCGGGGCGAGGACAGCGGCGAGCAGGCGGCGGGACAGGGCTTCGCTCCGGGACTTGCACCGAGGACGTAGCCCGGGCGACCGACCGCGACACGCGGATCACGATCCGCGCCCGGCCGGGGGAGCGCTACCCGCCGAAACCCGCTGTCCAGGCGGATCGTCCCCCATGGCACGCCGCTTGCTATTCCAGGGGTCCCACCCTCGGAGGAACCCATGCGCCGCACCTCGCTCCCCCTGTCGCTTGCCCTGTCCCTGCCCCTGCTGCTCGCCACCGCCTGCACCAGCGCCGACTCGATGGTCGGGACCATGGGCGGCAACGACCTGGGCGTGACCCCCGGGGGCTCTCAGGACATCGGCTACGCCCGCGACATCATCGAGGCCGGCGGCATCCCCTCCGAGGACTCCTGGTCCCCCGAGGGCCTGTTCAGCGAGCACGACCTGCCCTTGGACGGGCCGGACTGCACCGAGCTGCTCTGCCCCCGGGCCCAGGCCGCGGCCATGCCGACGCGGGAGGAGGTCGTGGTCCAGGTCGGCTTCGGCACGAACATCACCGCCGACACCTTCGAGCGCCGCCCCCTGAACCTGGGCCTGGCGGTGGACATCAGCGGCTCCATGGATGGCGACAAGCTCGACGCAGTCAAGCTGGCCCTGCGGCACCTGGCCGACCACATGAGCGACCAGGACGCCGTGTCCATGGTGGCCTTCGACGACCAGGCCGAGCTGCGCCTGGGCACCACCGTCATGGACGAGCGCGGCAAGCAGCGCTTCCTGGACGAGGTGGCCCGCCTGGAGAGCCGCGGCAGCACCAACATCGAGTCCGGCCTGCAGCTGGCCTACGACCAGGTGGCGCCCGCCGCCGGCCCCGGCGCCCCCGAAGACCGGGTGATGCTCTTCACCGACGCCCAGCCCAACGTCGCCAACACCAGTGCGAGCGGCTTCATGGGCATGGCCCGCCATTACGCCGACGATGGGATCGGCCTTACAGTGTTCGGGACCGGCCTGGACCTGGGCGCTGGCCTGGCCGACCAAATGAGCCAGGTCCGCGGCGGGGCCTACATCTACCTGCCGGACCGCGAGTCCATCGCCGGCGCCTTCGACGTGGACTTCGACTACATGGTCACGCCCCTGGCCTACGATCTGCAGGTCCAGCTCACGACGGCGCCGGGCTGGCGCTTCGTCGGCGCGGTCGGCGCCCCGATGGACGAGGCCGCGGGCGGCACTGACGGCATCGACTTCGGCGCCAGCACCCTGTTCCTGAGCAGCGGCGGCGGCGGCATGGCGGTCATCCTGGCCCGGGCCCCCGGCGCCGAGGGCGCGGCCATGCCGGCCGCGGGTGACGCGCTGGCGGGCTTCGACCTGCGCTACACCAAGGCCGACGACAGCGGCGACGTGCAGGAGAGCCTGGACCTGGCCTTCGACGGCGGCGAGGCCTGGAGCAACGAGGAGCTGGGCGACACCAGCCCCCTGGCCGACGACCTGGGCGTCTACGAGATGGCCTTCCTGCTCGACGAGGTCGACGCGCTGGCCGCGGCCGGCCGCTTCTGCGACGGCTCGGTGCGAACCGAGGATGCTTCGCGCGCGGTCACCGGCGCCCGCGACCGCCTGGACGCGGGCGCCCGGCAGCTCGACGACGCGGGCCTGGCCGAGGAGTCCCGGCTGATGCAGAAGCTCAGCAGCAACCTGTCGCACGGCACCCAGGCCTGCCAGTAGGGGCTCAGGGCCCGCAGCCGCTCAGGGCCCGCAGCCGCTCAGGGCGCGTCCGTCTCGGGGTCGTCCGGGGCGAGCGCCGGGCCCTGGTCGAAGAGGGCCCGGATGGCCTGCTTGTCGGAGACGAACTGCAAGGCGTCCTCGAGCACGTCCTCGTGCTCCGGGTCGACGATGGCGCGACGCAGGACCCGCACGGCCTCGATCTTGTCCGTGTTGTAGGGCAGGGTGTCGAGCAGGCGCGCGACCTGGATACAGGTGAAGAGGTGCCGCCGGCCGGCTTCCTGGATCACCCGCAGGCGGTCCTGGGCGTAGGCCTCCTGCTCCACCGCGGTGATGAGGGCCTGGAGCAGGGGCTCGACCACCACCGGGCCGCCGGGCTCGGGCAGGGGCTCGATGCTGCGGCCCTGCTGGAGATCAACCGCGGTCAGCGGGGCGGCGCCGGCCAGGCAGCCGGTGTCGTAGCCGTCCGGGCGGGCCAGCACGGTGCATGCCGTGTGTTGGCCCCCCGGCAGGTTGAAGTCGGCGCTCATCGCAGGCTGGCCGTCCAGGTACAACACGAAGGCCAGGGTGCCCGGCTGCAGGTCCGTGCCGACGAAGGCGGCCAGGCTCGGCACCCAGGGCACGGGCTGGCCGCCCAGGGTGACCGAGAACAGCGCAGGGTCCAGGCCGGAGATGCTGGCGCTGGCCTGGGCCGTGCCACCGGTGCCAGCCGACAGGCCGACCATGGGCGCAGCGCTCCCGCCGGTGAGGGGCCGCCGCTCCAGCACCGAGACGGTGCTCGTGTCCAGGATGCCGGGATCCAGCAGCTTGGACTGGATCTCGCGGGCGGCGGCGACCGCCTTGGCGGCGGCAGCGTGCGCCTGGGCGGCCTGGGCCTGGGCCTTGGCGGCCTGGGCGTCGATCTCGGCGGCGGTGGCGGCGGCGCTGGCGGCGTCAGAGGCGGCCGCGGTCACGGCCTGGGCGGCGCGCTGGAGGGCGACGCTGCGCCCGCGGCCCAGCTCGACGAGCTGGTGGTGCTCGTAGCGCAGGAGCACGCGCTCCTCTCCCCGCACCAACAAGGGCAGGGCGGCCAGCGGCTTGCCCCACAGGCTGCGGACCTCGACGGTGTGGCTGCCGTCCGCCAGGCCCAGGGCCCAGGTGCTGCCCTCGCCCAGGCGGCGGTGGACCGACTGCCCGTCGATGCGGACCCAGGCGGGACCCGCCATCCGAACCTCGATATCGGCGGCGTGGGCAGGGCGGGCGAGCAGCGCGAGCAGGAGGAGGTGCAGGGGGCCTTCCCGGGGAGTCGACCCACAGCATCACAACGCCGGCCGCCCCTGTCCAGGGTCGACCGGGTGACAGCGTACCCAGCCGGGCCGGTCACGCGCTCCGCTCGCAGGCGCGGCCCCAGCGCTCAGGACAGGCCGCAGGCCGCCCTCGCCCGGTCGGTGGTGGCGCGGGCGACGGCCCGGGCGCGGACGGCTCCCCGGGCCAGGATGTCCTCGACCTCGTCGGGGTGCTGGTCGTAGTAGGCGCGGCGCTCCCGCATGGGCCCGAAGAAGGCCTCGATCTTCTCGAGCAGGGCCTGCTTGGCGTGGCCGTAGCCGTAGTTGCCACCCCGGTACAGCTCGGCCAGGGCCTGGCGCTCAGCGGGGGTGGCCAGCAGGCTGTAGAGCGCGAAGACGGTGCAGGTGTCCGGATCCTTGGGCTCCTCGAAGGCCGCGGAGTCGGTCCGGATGGACATGACCCGCTTCTTGAGCGCCTTGCCACTCAGGAAGATCGGGATGTGGTTGTCGTAGGACTTGCTCATCTTCTGGCCGTCCACGCCGGGCACGGGCACGGGGGTGCCCAGGATGTACTCGGGCAGCTTGAAGACCTCGCCGTAGAGGTGGTTGAAGCTGCTGGCCATGTCCCGGGCGAACTCGACGTGCTGGACCTGGTCCGAGCCCACGGGCACGACCTCGGCGTCGACGGCCAGGATGTCGGCGGCCATGAGCACCGGGTAGGTCAGCAGCCCGGCCGAGCCCGAGAGCCCGCGGGCCTTCTTGTCCTTGAAGGACACGCCCTTCTCCAGCAGGCCGGTCCCGGTGACGGTCATGAGCATCCACATCAGCTCGCAGACCTCGGGCACATCGGACTGGCGGTAGAGCACGGCCCGGGAGGGGTCCAGCCCGCAAGCCAGGTAGGTGGCGGCCACGTCGAAGGTGTTGCGGCGCAGGGCGTCGGCGTCCTGGAGCGTCGTCAGCGCGTGGTAGTTTGCGATGAAGTAGAAGGCGTCGTCCTGGTTCTCGACGTGCTTTCGGATGGCTCCGAAGTAGTTGCCGAGGTGCAGGAGGCCGGAGGGCTGGATGCCGGAGAGGAAGCGCCGGGCCATGGGGACTCCGGGGCCGCGTAGGGGCCCGAGGGAGGTTCGTGGGAGCTGAGCAGGGGCGGAGGGAGCCGGGTCGCCGACGTGGAGTCGGCGCCTACCAGTGCGGCGGGACCTCGTCCGCCAGGTCCTTGGCCAGCTCGATGTCGCGGGCCAGCTCGGCCTGGAGGCCGCGCAGCTCGCCGTGCATGGCATCCATCCGATCCCCCAGGGCCCGCACCACCTCGTCGAGGTCGGCGACGGTCTTCTGCAGGAAGGAGATGCGGATCTCGATCTCGGTGATGCGCTCGTCCACCTGGCCTCCGGATCTGACCAACTCCCTACCCGCCCGGGGCTCCTCTTGGCTACCATCGGCGCCATGACTCCCCCACTCTCCCTGCTGTCCCTCCTGTTCCTGGGCTGCACCCACGGCAAGGTCCAGGGGCACGACACCAGCGCCGACTCTGGCTCCCCCGGCGACGACAGCGGCAACCCCACCGACGGCGGGGGGGGCCCCACCGATGGCGGGGGCGACACCGGCCCGCCGCCGCCCGACCCGACCCTGGCCCTGACCGGGCCCGCGGTCATCGACCCGCTGCGCACCGGCGCCCTGGACTTCAGCCTGGCGGGCACCGACGTGCCGGCCGGCGCCACCGTGACCCTGACCCTGGTCCCGCCCAGCGGCGGGGGGGGCGGCGACTCGGGCAGCGGCGACTCGGGCAGCGGCGACTCGGGCAGCGGCGACTCGGGCAGCGCGCCGAGCCCGAGCCCCGACTCCGGCACATCCGGCGACTCTGGCAGCCCCGGCGATCCCGTCCCAGTGGTGCTGGCCAGCGGGCTGTCGGCCGACGCCGCCTTCACCTGGGACGGCCACGACCCCGACGGCCGGCCCGTCATGGACGGCGCCTGGTCCCTGCAGGCGGCGCTGGTGGACGACACGGGCACGAGCCTGGCCCAGGCCGAGCAGGTGGTCCACGTGGTGCGCACCGGGGTCGTCATGGGCCGCTTCGGCGGCAGCGGGGCCGAGGACGACCAGCGCATCGCCCTGCTCTGGTACCGGGCCAGCGGCGCCAGCGGCTACTGGGACGACGGCGCCACCGAGCCCGCCTTCCGCCTGGGCCACGTCAGCGAGGGTGTTGGGGCCCTGGAGGCGCCGATCGAGATCCCGGCCGTCTGGGCGGACCTGGCCTCGCCCCCGACGACCCCCACCGGCGTGAACCTGCCCGCGGCCTTCGCCTGGGACGACCACCCCACCCTGAGCCTGAGCTTCGCGGCGCTCGGGGACGCCGCCAAGGCCGCCACCTGGACCGCCGAGCTGGACGGCTGGGACCTGGTCGAGGGGGATCCCACCAGCGGCCATTTGGTCTTCCGCAAGACCGCTGCGCTGGCCCCCGACGGACCTCGCGTGGTCGAGGGCGATCTGAGCCTGCACCTGCTGGCCGACGGCCTGCTCATCGGCACCCAGACCATCCCCACCCGCCTCTACGCGACCATGGGGGCCCCGACCTTCGCGTCCTCCTCCTCGCCCAACCTGCTGTGGACCGCCGCCGCCGACGGGGCCCTGCGCGGCATCGAGGGGGTGGCGCCCGAGGACTCTGCGGTCCTGGACGCGCTGGTGACCTGGGTCTACGACGAGGCCGGCCTGCGCTACGACACCCGCAGCGGCGCCAGCTTCTACGCCTCCTACTCGGGGGGCTGGGGCGGGGGTCGGCTGAACATGCGCGGCTTCCTGGACCGGGCCAACGGCACCATCGTCAACTGCTCGGACTGCGCCGGCATCATGGGGGCCTTCGCCAACATGCTGGGCGTGCCGCTGGACTACGCGATCATCCTGAGCAACTTCAGCCTCAACGAGATCAAGGCCATCGGCGTCGACTCGTTCACGTCCTGCCCCTTCGGGCCCAGCGGCTGCGGCTTCAGCTACCACGCGGTCACGACCGATGATCTGTCCAGTCACATCTGGGACGCGACCCTGAACCTGGACGGAGACGAGGACCCGGGCGCCGAGCCATGGGACGAGCTGCGGGTCCAGCAGATCACCGGCGACGAGTACCTGGAGCGCCTCGTGCGCAGCGGGACCGCCGGCTACTACTACGATGACAGCCGGATCCAGGTGCAGTGATGGACCTCCTCGCCAGCCTCCTCCTCACCAGCCTGATGCTCTTGTGTCCCGCGGCCCACGCCGCCGGGATCCACGCGGGCATCCCCGTCCAGCAGCCGGGCCTGGGACCCCTCTCCCACCTCTCCCCCGAGCAGGGCTGGACGGCGCCCGTCCTGGACGCCAACGGCCAGCCGGTGGGGGTGGTGCGCGTCTACGTCGGCCCGACCGAAGCCGCCGCGGCCGCCTGGCTGGGCGACGCCCGCCTGGCCGTCCAGGCGCCCTTGCAGCCGCTGAGCGGGCTGGGGGACTCGGCCCTGGCCGCCTCAACGGTGCTGCTCAGCCGCGACGGCAACGTGGCCCTGTCCGTGACCCTGGGTGAAGGCGATCCCACCGTCCAGGCCCGCGCCCTGCTGGCCTCCATCGTGGACGCCCCCGCGGCCTGGCCCCAGGCGCCGCGCATGCGCCAGCAGGACGGCTTGTGGTTCTTCGAGGCCCCCGGCGCGAGCCTGGAGGTCCAGGGTGGACACCGCCCCCTGGGCGAGCCCTGGGGCTACAGCGTGCTGCCCGAGCAGGTGGTGGCCTGGGACGCCTGGGGTCGGGCCAGCGTGCTGCGGCCCTAGCGGTGTGAGGCGGGCACCGGAGCGCGCCCCACGGGGCTCTGCGGTAGGCTTGGCTGGATGAACTTGCTGCTCGCCATGCTGCTGGGCTGCCAGACCAAGACGCCCGCCACCGACTCCGGCGGCGGGGCGGACAGCTCCTGTACGGCATCGTACGGGTACGCATACCCGGACGGCGATGGGGTCGGGGCCGGCACCGTGCTGGATGTGTGCGTGCCACCTCTGGGCTACGTGTCCCAGGGCGATGACTGCGACGATGCCGACCCGACGCGCACCCCTGGTGCGCCGGAGGTCTGGTACGACGGCTTCGACAGCGACTGCAATGGCCTGTCGCCCTGTGGACTCCAAGGCACTGTGTACCAGTCAGCCGCGGACTACCGGGTGACTGCCGATGTCCAAGGAAACTACGGGTACCATTTCGCCTACGCGGGCGACGGCAACGGGGACGGTATCGGAGAGGTGCTTGCCGCAGACTGCGCCGGTCCAGACGTGACCTCTGTTCCGCCCGTCGCCTACTATCTGGTCCAACTGCCCAACCCGACCGGCCCGGTGGATCCGACCAACCTGCTCGTCAGCGACATCACGGTGGCCACCTTCACCGTGCAGGACCACGACCACCAGTGGGAGCCGATTGCGGGCAACGTCGGCACGCCCCCCTACCTCGCGGACGTCGACTTCGATCAGGACGGTTACCCCGACTACCTCATCGCAACGATGGATGGAAACGAACTGGGGCCTCTGTCCCGGTTGGACCTGTGGTACGGCCCAGCCGTTGGAGACATCGACCTGGACGATGCCCTGACCGTACGATCCGATCGCCCATGCTGGTTCCTGGGCTAGGGCATGGTCCCAATGGACCCGCCCGGCACGGACGGTGGCTGGACCGCCGCCGCCACCTATCTGCCCCCCGCCGCCGACCTGATGATCAACACCGAAGACCCTGCCGCCTACGGCCACGTCTCGGCCGATCTGTTCCTGGGGCCCATCACCGGCACCACCAACGCATTGGACGCGGACCTGGTGATCGACCAGACCGCGTACAACGATGCCGCTGGACAACTGGAGGCCGGCTATGGCGAAGCCCTGTTGGCACAGCCTGACCCCACGGGCTCCGGTGTGGCCCGGATCGCCGTGGGAGACATCGACACAAGCTGCGATGAGGGGCTCTACTGCCTGCCATTCCTGACTTCAGCCGGTCTCCTGGCGTGACTTTCCACTGAGGTAGTGCGCGACAGGGCTTTGCAAAAGCTTGATACGTCAAGACTAGACTTTTCCACAGGCATCGGTGAGCAATGGAAAGGGTGCGTGCTCGCCGCCCACTTCTTCCTCTCCGCACCGAGGTTCTCCGATGCCTCCCACCGCTGGTGTTCTGCCGCCCAATGCCCTGCTTCAGCCCGCGGCCGTGCGGCACCTGCCTGTGGTTCGCGAGGTCTTGGACCGGCTTGGGATCACTTCGACGCTGAATCGGCTGTTCCCGAAGGATGGCCGCATGGGTGTCTCCGACGCGGACTGTATCTCCCTGATGGTCCTCAACATCCTGCACGGGCGGGTGGCGCTGTACAAGATGAACGAGTGGCTTGCTGGCACGGATGTCGAGGTGGTGCTGGGCCAGGACTGCCCTCCCGATGCCTTCTATGACGACCGGCTGGCGGGGACACTGGACCGGGTGGCCAGGCACGGCATTGACGATGTATTGTCGGAGGTCGTGGTCGGCTATCTGCGGTCGGATGCCTGCCCGACGGAGTACCAGGCCGGCCTCGACCCTCGTTTCGGCCATCCGGCCGAAACGACAGTCGATGCGCTTTGTTGGCGGGGGGAGGATGCCTCCCCCCGCATGCGCTAGCGCGCCCCCCCCTCCCCGCGCCTGATGGGCGCGC
>Ga0210033_1002062_pt1 | contig 17598 bp, 13 predicted proteins | sample CryGeymeta201501_FD_185465 | JGI IMG/M metagenome (GOLD analysis project Ga0210033, IMG submission 185465) | Groundwater microbial communities from Crystal Geyser aquifers in Utah, USA - Crystal Geyser metaG 2015-01 (SPAdes) (version 2) | ecosystem: Environmental > Aquatic > Deep subsurface >... | reverse complement strand
CCCCCCGGCCCCCTCTCCCGTATGACGGGAGAGGGGGTTGGGGGGTGAGGGCGGGTTGGGGGGTGAGGGCGGGTTGGGGCTGAGGGCAAGCAGGGGTGAGACCGATGTCGAGTTCATTCTGGGCAGGCAAGGATCGTCCGATGTTGGCGCGGGTGCCGGGGGCGCGGGTCAAGGCGTATCCGGCGGCGGAGGTGACGCGGATCGCCGGGACGGAGGAGGCTCCGGAGTCGGGGGGGCTGACGCGGGGGGACGTGGAGGCGATCTGGGGGGCGGTGGAGTCGCTGTACGCGACGGGGCTGCATCCGGCGATCGGGTTTTGTCTGCGGCGGCGGGGGCACGTGATGCTGGATCGGACGATCGGGCATCGGCGAGGAAACAGTCCGCAGCATGGGGAGGAGGTGGAGCGGGTGGTGGCGTCGCCGGAGGACCTGTTCTGTCTGTTCTCGGCGTCGAAGGCGATCACGGGGATGGTGGTGCATCTGCTGGACGACCGGGGGCTGCTGCACCTGGACGACGCGGTGGCGTGGCACATCCCGGAGTTCGGGCAGGGGAACAAGGAGCACATCACGATCCGGCACGTGCTGACGCATCGGGCGGGGGTGCCGAACATCCCGGAGAAGTACCTGACGCTGGACATCCTGCGGGACAACGCGCGGATCGTGCGGCTGCTGTGTGAGGCGGAGGCGACGTGGTATCCGGGGCGGCAGCTGGCGTATCACCCGCTGACGGGCGGGTACATTCTGGGCGAGCTGGTGCGGCGGGTGACGGGGAGGGACATCCGGACGTTCCTGGCGGAGGAGATCCTGGAGCCGCTGGGGTTCAAGCACTGCAATTACGGGGTGGCGCCGGAGGAGGTGGACCAGGTGGCGGAGCACGCGTGGACGGGGCTCCCGGTGGCGCCGCCGTGGTCGTGGCTGGTCAAGCGGGCGCTGGGGGTGAGCTACCACGACGCGGTGCGGTTCTCGAACATGGACGACTTCAAGACGGCGGTGATCCCGGCGGGCAACGTGATGGCGACGCCGAACGAGGCGTGCCGGTTCTACGAGCTGTTGAGGCAGCACGGGACGTTGGACGGGGTGAAGATCTTCGAGCCGCGGACGATCATGCGGGCGATCGCCGAGCAGACCTACCTGGAGTTCGACATGACGCTGGGCGTGCCGATGCGGTACGCGATGGGCTTCTTCCTGGGCGACCGGGTGCTGAGCGTGTACGGGCCGAACACGACGAAGGCGTTCGGGCACCTCGGGTTCACGGTGGTGAACGCGTGGGCGGACCCGGAGCGCGAGATCAGCGTGTCGGTGATGACGACGGGCAAGCCGCTGGTGACGCCGGGGCAGTTCTACTTCTGGAACGTGGGGCGGGTGATCAGCGAGCGGTGCGCGAACCGGTGAGGTCAGGTCAGCGGGGCAGCTTCGCCGCGACGGCCTCGGCGCGGGCGAAGGCGTCGATGACGTCGCCGCGGCCGAGCTGGGTGGGCCAGCCGGCGTCGGGGTGCTGCTTGATGAGGTCGTGCAGGGCGCGCTGACGGGGTGAGAGGAGGTCGGCGGGGGACTTGCCGGCGGCGACGCGGGCGTTGGCGCGGCTGGCCTGGGCCTCGGTCATGGGGACGGCGGCCCAGCTGGAGTGGGCGAGGTTGTATTTGTCGTCGCTCTCGGAGGGGCGGATCCTGTCCTTGGCGGCGAGCGCGTTGTCGCCAAAAATCCTTTTTGCGACAGACTGTTGTTGCTCGTTGGTGGTGAACGCCACCTCGCCGGTGCGGCTCTCGCGGGCGAAGGCGGCGAGTCGGGTGTAGGGGAGGGTGCGGGGGTCGTACTCGACCTGGACGACCTCGCGGCCGTCGAGGAAGCCGGTCTGGGTCGCCACGACGCCGTCGAGGGCTCCGAAGCCGGCCTCTCCGGACCAGAAGCAGTACATACCGAAGGTGGCGGTCTCGGTGCCGTCGCGCTCGGCGCGCTGCTCCTCGGCGAGGAGGGCGAGCCAGGGCGGGGTCTTGTGGCCGGCCTTGTCGAGGGCGGTGGTCATGTTGGAGGCGAGTCCGGCGACGGTGTAGTCGCCGTCGAGGCGGGGGGCGAGGGGGGCGCGGTCGGGGTCGATGATGCGGACGACGGGGTTGTTCCAGGTGGGCTCGTCGAAGGCGCGGAGGACCTCGCGGTCCTTGCCGTCGATGTTGTTGTAGATGGCCACGGGGACGAACAGGGTCTCGGCGGCCTCGACGATGAGGGGGTGGGCGAGGACGGTCTTGCCGAAGGCGAGGACGGTGCTGCAGCCGGGCACCTCGTCGAACAGGACGAGGGCGGGGCGGTCGAGGCGTCGGGCCTCAGCCAGACCAGCGTTGAGGTCACGGCCCCAGCGCACGCCGCCGAGTTCGGCGGGCTGGTCGGCGCGTGGGCGGGCGACGTTGGGCGGGTTGGAGTCGGCCGTGGGCATCAGGGTCACCGCGGTGAAGATCACGGCGGCGACCGCGAGGAGGCCTCCGGTGATGATGAGGTGCATTCGGTCGTGCATGGGGGCTCCGTGAAGTTGAACTCGGCGCTTGCGGTGGGCGCGCGCCTGTTGATAGAAACCCGGCCACCCCTGGAGGTACGATCTCCACCCCTCTTCCGGCCAAGGAGGCCCGATGAACGGCTCAGACACCAGCTCGCTGATCTGCAACCTCTTGATGTGTCTTGGCTCGCTCGCGATTCCGGGGGGGATCGCCTACGGGATATGGCGCATGAACAAAGCGTCGAAGGCGCCCATTTCCGACAACGAGTGCGTGGCGTGCGGCTCGAAGGAGGTGACCGTGGTGGCCGAGGGGGCGTATCGCTGCGACGCGTGCGGGTATGAAGGGGGCTCGGGGCTGGCGAAGCTGCAGGACGAGGCGCACGTCAAGGGCATCGAGGCGATGAGCGACGAGGACAAGCGGCGGACGGGGATCGCGGACCTGAAGCAGGCGCGGTCGCTGCTGATGGGGGCGCAGGGTACGCTGGCCGGGGCGGCGCGGCTGTCGGTGATGGACATGGCCGGCGGCGGAGGCGACCGGGGCCAGGGCAAGCAGAGCGAGTTGGTGAGCGCGGTCAAGGACATGCTGGAGGCGCAGCACCACTTCCGGGACGCGGTGCTCAAGCTCGGTCAGAACGGCACGTACGCGTTCGACATCGAGTTCGACACGGGGGTCTTCGTGATGGACATCGCGGCGGACAGCCTGATCGCGGGCGTGATGATGCACGCCAAGATCGAGGAGGCCAAGGGCCACTGCGAGCGGATGCTGGCGGCGGTTGAGGAGGCGCTGCGCCGGGTCGGCATGGGCGCGTAGGGCGTCAGGAATCTGCGCCGGGCTTCGGAAACCCGTGGAGAGCGGTGGGAGCCCGATGCGATGGAGACCGGTCTTGACGGGCTCGGTGGGGACTCTCGGTTTGGGCACGGTCGTTGCGTAGGGATTGAGCCGCAACGTCAAGGCCGGGTCATGGACCTGGCGCTCCCGGACATCCCGCGGTCCGACACGGTCATCGCCCCGGTATCGAGGTCATCATGCAGCTCCGAAAGCTCACCCTCCTGATCGCTCTCCCCGCCCTCCTCGCCCTGCACGCCTGCACCGATCCCGTTGAGGAGAGCGCGAACAACGGCGGCAACAACGGCGGTAACAACGGCGGCAACAACGGCGGCAACAACGGCGCGGACGGCGGTGAGCTGGTCCAGTCCGATCTGGCGCGGAACACGGCGCCGAACGCGTCGGACGCCGAGGTGTTGGCGATCGCCGAGGGCAACAACGCCTTTGGTCTGGACTTCTATCAGGCGCTCCGGGCTCAGGAGCACGGCAACGTGTTCTACTCGCCGTACAGCATGACCGGCGCGCTGGCGATGGCGTACGGCGGCGCGCGCGGCGAGACCGCGACGCAGATGCAGGAGGTGATGCACTTCACGCTGGGTCAGGAGGGTACCCACCGGGGGATCAACGCGCTGGATCTGGCGTTGGCGGGGCGTCCGGCGGAGTCGACCAGCGAGGGGGAGCCGTTCGAGCTGCGGGTGACCAACGCGCTGTGGGGGCAGCAGGGCTTCCCGATCGAGTCGGCCTATCTCGACCTGCTGGCGGAGAACTATGGGGCGGGTCTGCGGACGCTCGACTTTGCGTCGAACCCGGAGCCGTCGCGGCTGACGATCAACGCCTGGGTGGAGAGTCAGACCAACAACCGCATCAAGGACCTGCTCGCTGAGGGCGTCATCACGCCGGACACGCGGCTGGTGCTGACCAACGCGATCTACTTCAACGCCTCGTGGGATCTGCCCTTCGAGGAGGAGGCGACGGCGCCGGCGGCCTTCCACGTGGACGGCAGCACGGAGGTGACCGTGGACATGATGAACCAGACGGCGTCCTTCGATTACGGGGAGTTCGACGGTGGGCAGGCGCTGGCGATGCCGTACGGCGGGGGCTTGCTGTCGATGGTGGTGCTGCTGCCGGAGGCGGGTGGTCTGGAGGGCGTCGAGGCTGGGCTGGACCCGGAGGGGCTCGAGGCGATCCTGGACGGCATGGCGGAGCGCGAGGTCGTGGTGTCGTTCCCGAAGTTCGAGTATGAGGCGTCGATCTCGATGAACGACGCGCTCCAGGGGCTCGGCATGAACGACGCGTTCGAGGATGGGATCGCCGACTTTTCGGGCATCGTCGACCCGGCGAACACGTCGATCTACATCAGCGACGTGGTGCACAAGGCGTTCGTGAAGGTGGACGAGGAGGGGACGGAGGCGGCCGCGGCGACGGCGGTGGTGTTCGGCAACGACTCGGCGCCGGTGGACCCGCCGGCACGGTTCGAGGCGAACCGGCCGTTCATCTTCCTGATCCGGGACAACCCCACTGGCGCGGTGCTGTTCGTGGGTCGAATGGTCGATCCTGGCTGAGGGCCTCCCGCCCGCACCTTCGCGCCCGACCCTCGCCGCGTCCACGCACCTCGCCGCAGCCGTTGTGCGTGGGTGGCCCTTGACAACTACTATCGTCGGTCGTAGTTATGGGGCCTGTCTGAGCGCTGTGACGGGCGGTGGAGGTGATGGTGAAGGGTATTCGAATTCGACCGGAGCAGGATGGGATGCGGACGTCTCTGTTCGACCTCGAGGCCGAGATCATGGAGCTGGTCTGGTTTGCGGGGTGGGAGGAGTTCGCGGTGTCGGATGTGCACGTGGCGCTCGAGGGGCGGCGTGAGATCGCGTACACGACGGTGATGACGACGGTCTCGCGGCTGTTTGACAAGGAGCTGCTGAGACGGCGCAAGGAGGGTCGCCGGTACGTGTACGTGCCCGCGATGAGCCGGGCGCAGTTCATCGAGGCGATGACCCGCGAGGTGCTGAACGCCCTGCCGCCGCTGGGTCAGGAGACGGCGGTGGCGATGCTGGTGGAGCGTGTCGCGGAGGCCGACGATGAGGAGCTTGCACGGATCGAGGCGCTGATTCAGGCGCGGCGCCGAGGACTCCATGGGTGAGCTCTTGTTCCCGCTGGCTGCGGTGGCGCTGACGTTTCTGGCGCTGATCCCGGCGTTGACGTTGGTGAGCCGCGCGGTGCTGTGGCGCAAGCGGCGTGTGGGCGGCGCGTGGGTGGACTTTGGCTCGGACGCGGTCTTCGCCTGGCTGGTGCTGCCGACGCTGGTGCCGGTGGTGTGGCTGACGTCGTCGGCGCTGCATCAGACGGAGGCGTCGCAGTCGACGCAGGCCTGCCTGATCGAGCATGTGCAGGTGACGACGTGCCTGGACGCGGCGCTGCTGGTCGGTCTGCTGCTCGGGGGCATGGCGTTGTCGATCGGCGTGCGGGTCTATCGGGAGCGTCCGAGGGGGTCGTTGAGCGTGGTGTCGGGGGATGCGGAGTTGGCGCGTCGGGTCGCCGCGGTGGTGGCGGGCGACCGGGGCTTGCGCCGTCTGTCGGTGCAGGTGGCGCGAGGCGCGGCGTCTCCGGTCTTCACCGAGGGGTGGTTCCGGGGCCGTACGGTGCTGGATGCGTGCTTCGTGCGGGACGCCGATGACGCGATGATCCGGGCGGCGCTGCTGCACGAGCTGGCGCACGTTCGGGCATGGGACACGATGCGGGACTTCGGGGTGCGGCTGTGCCTGTCGGTGAACCCGGCGGGTCGGTTGCTCACGGGGGACTTCGAGCGCTGGCGTGCGGCGCGTGAGGCGCTGTGTGACAGCGAGGCCGTGCATCTTGGCGGTGAGCCGCTCGCGTTGGCGGAGAGCATCGTGCGTGCCGCGCGTTTTGAGTGCGAAGGCCTGGCGTCGTGCGGGGTCTCGAGGCTGTGCGGGCACGACCTGACGGCGCTCAAGCTTCGGTTGGCGCTCCTGCTCAGCGGGCCGGCGCGTCCGGCGCGGAGCCTCGGGCACGTGGTGTTGATCGCGGCGGCGGTTGCGGCGGTGGTGGTTCCCCACATGGCCCCGGCGGGGGTTCTCGAGCACGTTCACTTCGAGGTCGAGCGGCTCCTTCATCCTCATCTCTGAATCTGGAGGCTCCATGACAGGTCCATCGCGGCGCGGCCTCGCGGCGATATCTACTATCGTTGGTAGTATGATGGTGTGGAGTGGCTGTGCGTCGGCGCGGTTGGGGGCGGCGCGGGTGGAGTCGTCGGTGCATGCGCCGGCGGCGCTGGTGGAGCCGTATGTGCCGGAGGCAGAGCCGGTGGAGGCGGGCACGGCGACGACGGTGACGTTGGAGCAGCTGCTGGTGTACGCGGACGCCCACGCCCCGGTGATCCAGACGGCGCGTGCGCGTGCGGGGGTGAGCGAGGGCGCGGTGGTGGACGCGGCGATCGGCGCGCCGTCGAACCCGGAGGTGGGGCTGGGTGTGGGGGGGCGGACGAGCGGGGGTGGTACGGGGCTGGAGGTGGAGGTGTCGGTGCAGCAGCAGCTGGCGTTGTCGGGGGAGCCGGATGCTCGGCGGTCGGCGGCGGCGGCGGATCGGCGCGTGGCGGAGGCGGAGGTCAATGAGGTGCGTTGGGCGGTGCATGGGGAGGTGCACCGGCTGTTCGTGGACGTCTTGTTGGCGGTGGAGCGTCGGGTGTTGGCGGAGCGGTTCGTGGCGTTCTCGAAGTCGCTGCGGGAGGTGGCGGGTCGGCAGGTGGAGGCGGGGGAGTCGTCTCCGCTGATCCTGCTGGTGGCGGACGCGGACCTGGCGCAGACGCGGGAGGCGCTGGTGGAGAGCGTGCAGCTGGAGGCGTCGCTGCGGGCGCGGGTGGCGGGGGTGGTGGGGTGGCCTTCGGCGACGCTGCCGCCGGTGCGCGGCGAGCTGCCTCCGCTGCGGCGTGCGCCGGAGGTGTCGGCGCTGTTGGAGACGATGGCGGCGCACCACCCGGCGGTGCGGACGCGGGAGCTCTCGGTGCTCGCGCGGCAGGCGGGGCTTGAGGTGGAGCAGCGCGAGGCGTCGCCGCAGCCGACGATCGGGCTGGGCTACGGTCGGGAGGCCGGGGTGGGGGTTGGCGAGGCGGCGGCGCACGTGTGGATGTTCACCGCGAGCGTACCGATGCCGCTGTGGCGGGCCAATCAGGGTGGGCAGCGGCGCGCTGAGGCCGAGCTGGACGTGGCGGACAAGGCGCGCGCCGAGACGGTGATGCAGCTGCGGAGCGAGGTGGTGCAAGCGGCCATCGCGGTGAACGCCGCGGCCGATCGGGTGGAGCTGTACACGACGGGGGTGGTGCCGCAGCTCGCGGAGAACCTGGCGTTGCTGCAGCGGGCGTATGAGCTCGGGGAGGTGGATGTGCACCAGGTGTCTCAGACGCGTGAGCGCCTGCTGGAGGCCTCGGGGCGCTATCTGGAGGCGCGTGTCACCTATTTCGAGAGCGCGGCGAGGCTGGAGGGTCTGGTCGGCACGGAGCTGTGGTCTGTTGCGGAGGTCAGTCCATGAGAGGGATGTGGGGCATCGTCATCGTGTTGGCCCTGGCGTGCGTCGGGTGTGAGGGGGGCGGGATGGACGCGCATTCAGGCGACGCGCATGAGGAGGGCGACGGGCACGAGGGAGGTGGTCCGGCTGGCGACGGACACGAGGGTCACGCCGAGGGCGGTCACGCCGAGGAGGAGGGGGTGGTGCATCTGTCGCCGTCGACGCTGGCGCGGGGGGGGGTGAGGGTGGCGGCGGTGACGATGGGAGCGGCGCGGGGCGTGGTCGAGGTGGCCGCGGAGGTGCACTTGAATCCGGACCGGGTGGCGCACATCAGCCCGCTGGTCGAGGGACAGCTCCTCGGCGTGGGCGTGACGCTTGGGGATAAAGTGGAGGTAGAACAGGAGCTTGCGATACTTCGGAGCGTCTCGCTGGGCCAGGCGCGGGCGGACCTGAGCCGGGGCGTGGCGCTGCGGGACGTGGCGCGGCAGAACTTCGTTCGGCAGCAGCGGCTGCGGTCGGAGGGCATCAACTCGGAGCGGAGCCTGCTGGAGGCGCAGCTGACGTTGAACGAGGCGAACGCCGAGCAGGAGGCGGCGCGGTCGAGACTTCAGGTGTTCGGGGTGACGGCGGGCTCGGGGCCGGACATGGCGCTGAGCAGCCCGATCCAGGGGGTCATCATCGAGCGTCACGCGACGCGGGGGGAGAACGTCGCGCCGAGCGACACGCTGTTCGTGGTGGCGGATCTGTCGAGGGTGTGGGTGATCGGTCGGGTGTACGAGCAGCAGATCGGGGCGGTGGCGCCGGGGATGGAGGCGACGCTGTCGTTGAACGCCTACCCGGGCCGGACGTGGGACGGGACGGTGGACTTCGTGGGGGCGGTGGTGGACGAGGCGACGCGGACGCTGCCGATCCGGGTGGAGCTGAACAACACGGACGGGATGCTGCGTCCGGGGCTGTTCGGGACGTTGAGGCTGTCACCGTCGGTGGAGGGGGGCATGCGCGTGGTGGTGCCCGAGACGGCGGTTCAGACGATGGACGATCGGTCGGTGGTCTTTGTGCCGGGGGACGAGGAGGGGGAGTTCGTGGTTCGGGGGGTGACCCTGGGCCGGTCGAGCCAGGGTCAGGTGGAGGTGCTGGAGGGGCTGGAGCGCGGCGGGTCCGTGGTGGTCCAGGGCGGCTTCGTGTTGAAGTCGGAGCTGATGCGTGGGGAGCTTGGCGAAGGCCACGCACACTGAGGGGAGGTGCTATGGATGCCTTTGTCGCCTTTTGCCTGAACCACCGGTTCATGGTGATCCTCGGGGTGTTGCTGCTGGGCGCGTTGGGTGTTCGCGCGGCGGGCCAGCTGCCGATCGACGCGGTGCCGGATGTGACCAACGTCCAGGTGCAGATCCTGACGAACGCGCCTGCGCTGGGGCCGGTGGAGGTGGAGCAGTACGTCACGGTGCCGGTCGAGACCGTGATGACGGGGATGCCGCACGTCGAGGAGGTGCGGAGCATCTCACGCTTCGGGCTCTCGGCGGTGACGATCGTGTTCGAGGAGGGGACAGACATCTACTTCGCGCGGCAGCTGGTGTCGGAGCGGCTGTCGGATGCGCGGGAGGCGATCCCGTCGGGGTACGGGTCGCCGGAGATGGGGCCGATCTCGTCGGGTCTTGGCGAGATCTACCAGTTCGAGGTCCGCGGCGAGCCGATGTGCGTGGCGGGGGCCCCTGACACGGACGCGTGCTACACGCTGATGGAGCTGCGGACGATCCTCGATGGGTACGTGGCGTATCAGGTGCGGCCGATCCCCGGGGTCGTTGAGGTGAACGCGTTTGGTGGCGAGCTGAAGACCTACGAGGTGCAGGTGGACCCGGCGAGGTTGAACGCGCTGGGGTTGAGCCTGCGGGAGGTGTTCGAGGCGCTGGAGGCGAACAACGCCAACGCGGGCGGCGGGTACATCGTGCGGGGCGGGGAGCAGCGGGTGATTCGGGGGGAGGGGCGGATCGAGAGCCTGGAGGACATGCGGAGCGTGCGGGTGGCGACGCGTGGGGACGGCACGCCGATCTTTGTGCGGGACCTTGGGACGGTCGCGTTCGCGCCGATGGTGCGGCAGGGCGCCGTGACGCGGGACGGCCGCGGCGAGGTGGTGACGGCGTCGGTGATGATGCTGATGGGGGCGAACTCGGGCGAGGTGTCGACGTCGGTGCGGGAGCGATTGGAGGCGTTGTCGTCGGGGTTGCCGCCTGGGGTGACGATCGAGAGCTACTACGACCGATCGGAGTTGGTGGACCGGACGATTCGGACGGTGGCGACGAACCTGATCGAGGGCGGCGTGCTGGTGATCGTGGTGCTGTTGTTGCTGCTCGGCAACCTTCGAGGTGGGCTGCTGATCGCGAGCATCATCCCGTTGGCGCTGCTGGGCACGTTCATCGTGATGGGGTGGTTCGGGGTGTCGGGGAACCTGATGAGCCTGGGGGCGCTGGACTTCGGGCTGATCATCGACGGCGCGATCGTGGTGATCGAGAACGTGGTGCGGGTGGTGTCGGAGACGGGTGCGCGGGTGCGCTCGGTGAAGGGAGCGGTGCGGGAGGCCACGGCGCAGGTGATGAGGCCGGTGTTGTTCGGCACGGCGATCATCATGATCGTGTACGTCCCGATCCTGACGCTGAGGGGGATCGAGGGGAAGATGTTCGGTCCGATGGCGATCGCGGTGCTGGCGGCGCTGGGCGCGGCGCTGTGCTTGACGGTGACGCTGGTTCCGGCGGTGTCGACGTGGATCTACCGGGGCGGTCTCAAGGAGACGGAGCCATGGTTGGCCCGGTGGGCGCGGGCGGCGTACGAGCCGGTGCTGCGGGGGGTGCTCCGGGTGCGCGCGGTGGTCGTGGCGGTGGCGGTGGCGGTGGTCGTGGCGGGGGCGGTGCTGGCGTCGACGATGGGCGCGGAGTTCGTGCCGACGCTGGACGAGGGGGCGTTGGCGATGCAGACGGTCCGTCCGCCGTCGGTGTCGCTGGAGGAGTCGATCGAGGCGAACGATCGGACCGAGGAGGTGCTGCTGGCGGCGTTTCCGGACGAGATCGACACCATCATCTCCCGCACGGGCCGGGCGGAGATCGCGACGGACCCGATGGGGGTCGAGATCTCGGATGTCTACGTGATGCTGCACCCCAGGGAGCGGTGGACCCGCGCAGGCTCGAAGGCGGAGCTGGTGGAGGCACTGGAGGCGACGTTGCGGCGGGAGGTGCCGGGGCAGAACTACGCGTTCTCGCAGCCCATCGAGCTGCGGACGAACGAGCTGATCAGCGGTGTGCGCTCGGATGTGGCGGTGAACCTGTACGGCGCCGACCTTCAGGAGCTGGACAGGGCTGGCGAGCGGATCATGGCGGTGCTTCGGTCCATCGAAGGGGCGGCGGACGTGAACGCGGACCCGGTGGCGGGCCTGCCGTCGCTGCGGGTCATCGTGGATCGGCAGCGGGCGGCTCGGTACGGGATCAACGCCTCGGAGGTGCTGGACGCGGTCGCGGCGATGGGTGGGCGGCCGGTGGGGGATGTGCTGGAGGGGCAGCTGCGGTTCGTGATGCAGGTGCGGCTGCGGGAGGGGTCGCGGGCGAACCCGGAGGTGATCGCGCAGCTGTTGATCTCTGCCCCGGACGGGCAGCGGGTGCCGCTGGGGCAGGTCGCCGAGGTGATCCTGGACGAGGGGCCGGCGGTCATCAGCCGTGAGGCTGCGCAGCGTCGTCGGACGATTCAGGTGAACGTGCGAGGGCGCGATCTTGCGGGGTTCGTGGCTGAGGCGCAGCGTCGGGTGCACGCGGAGGCGGACCTGGCGCCGGGGACGTTCGTGAGCTGGGGTGGGCAGTTCGAGAACCTGGAGGCGGCCAGCTCGCGGCTGGCCATCGCGGTGCCGATGGCGCTGCTCTTGATCTTCGTGCTGCTGTTCACGACGTTCGGCTCGGGGCGGCCGGCGCTGATCATCTACCTCAACATCCCGATGGCGGCGGTTGGCGGGGTGTTGGCGTTGTGGCTGAGGGGGATGCCGTTCTCGATCTCGGCGGCGATCGGGTTCATCGCGCTGTCGGGGATCGCGGTGCTGAACGGGGTGGTGATGGTGTCCACGATTCGTGAGCTGCAGCGGCAGGGGCTCTCTCTGATGGAGGCGACCGAGCGTGGCGCGCGGCTCCGGCTGCGGGCGGTGCTGATGACCGCGATGAGCGCAGGGATCGGATTTGTGCCGATGGCGCTGTCGACGACCGCGGGCGCGGAGGTTCAGCAGCCGTTGGCGACGGTGGTCATCGGCGGGCTCGTGACGGCCACGGCGCTGACGCTCTTCGTGCTGCCGGCGGTGTACAGCCGGCTGGGCGGGTCGGTCGACGCTGAGGAGGCGGTGGAGGGGTGAGGGCTACGGGGCGACGGTGAGGACCCGGGTCATCGGGGCGCTGTCGACGGTGCCGTCGTTGACGACGAGCTGCACGGTGTATTCTCCCTCGAGGTCGGGCGTGAAGTTCGCGGTGGCCAGGTCGGTCGCGTCGAGGGCGGCGGCGCTGGTGGCGGGGGCGGCGGTGATGGACCAGGTGTAGCCCAGGGTGTCCCCGTCCGTGTCGGCGCTGCAGGTGCCGTCGAGGGCGATGGCGACGCCCACGGTGCCCGTCGTCGCGCCTGTGATGCAGGCGGTCGGGGCGGTGTTCTGGACGACGGCGTGCGCGGTGATCGTGACGGAGGCGGGGTCGCTGTTGTCGGCGCCGTCGTTGACGATCAGCTCCACGATGTATTCTCCAGCGAGGTCCGGTGTGAAGCTCGGCGTGGCGGTGTCGCCGCCGGCCAGGGTCGCGGCGCTGGTGGCGGGGCGGGCGGTCAGGGTCCAGGACCAGGTGAGGGGATCGCCGTCGGGGTCGGAGCTGGCGGAGCCGTCGAGGGTGACGAGGGTGCCGACGTCGACGGTGCGGGCGTTGCCGGGATGGGCGGTCGGGACGCCGTTCATGGCGTTGTTGGTGGCGTTGTTGGTCCCCGTGGTCGTGCCGTTGTTGGTGTTGTTGGTGGCGTTGTTGGTGGCGTTGTTGGTTCCGTTGTTCACGCCGGGGAGGCTGAACTGCAGGCCGTCGATGTCGAAGCCGGCGGTGTCCATGACGAGGCGGAGCTCGTGGGGGCCGGTGGTGATGGGGAAGGAGGTGGTGACGGGGCGGTAGTCCCGGTAGCCGTGGTTGAAGTCGAAGTTCATGGGGCCGGAGACGTCGGCGCCATCGAGCTCGAGGTGGACGGTCTTGGTGCCGTCGACGCCAGCGCCGATGAGGACGGTGACGTCGTAGGTGCCGGCGAAGTCAGCGACGATGTCGTAGGCGAGCCACTCGCCGGCGGCGATCCAGCCGACGAAGTGTCGGTTGGAGGCGTTGTCGTCGCGGCCGATGTCGACGGCGTCGTCGCGGTAGGCGCCGCCGTTGTTGCCGGGGTCTGCGTCGGAGTAGCCGACGTCGGGGCCGCCGGGCTTGTACCACTCGACCTCGACGGTGCCAGGCACCGCGAAGGGGCCGCCCTCGTAGACGTTGATCCCTACGGTGACGGCGTCGGTGAGGTTCTGGTCGTCTGTGACGGTGAGGGTGGCGGTGTACTCGCCGGGGTCGCCGTAGCCGTGGGCGACCATGGGGCCACCGTTGTCGGTGGTCTGCCCGTCGCCGAAGTCCCAGTCGTAGCGGACGATGTTGCTCTCGAAGCCGAAGGAGGTGGTGGCGTCGAAGGCGACGTCGAGGGTGGGGAAGCCGCGGGTGGGGGAGGCCGCGACGACGGCGTTCGGGGGGACGAGGCCGGCGCGGCTGACCCGGATCTGGAGCGTGGTCTCGTCGCTCACGCCGGCTGAGTCGAAGACGGTGAGGCTGACGTCGAACAGGCCGGTGTCGCTGAAGGTGTGGGTGGGCGTGGGGCCCTGGCCGGTGGAGCCATCGCCGAAGTCCCACCGATGGATGGCGATGGCGCCGTCGGGGTCGGTGGAGGCGGTGCCGTCGAAGTTGACGATGAGGGGGGCGTCGCCGTCGGTGGTGCTGGCGGTGAAGGCGGCTGTGGGCGGGCTGTTGCCGCCGTCGGTGGTGGCGACGACCATGCGGCTGGCGACGTCGGTGGCGCCGCCGTCGTCGGCGACGGTGAGGCGCACGTTGTAGCTGCCGGCGGTCATGAAGGTGTGGCGCGGGTTCTCGCCGGTCTTCATGGTGCCGTCGCCCATGTCCCAGGCGTAGCTGACGATGGTGCCGTCAGGATCGCGGGAGGCCATGGCGTCGAAGCGGACATCCAGCGGTGCGTCCCCTGTGGCGGGGGTGGCGGTGAAGCTGGCCTCGGGGCTCAGGTTGCCGCCGTTGGTGCTCGTCGAGGCGGGGGGCTTGTTGTCATCGTCGCCGCAGGCGGTCGGTCCGAGGGCGGTGGCGAGCAGGGCGAGGCCTGTGACGAGGAGGTGCGAGCGGGTGAGGCGGCGAGCGCGCATGGAAGCTCCCTGCTGGGGGTCGGTCGGAGGGCCTTGAAGGGCCGTTGTGAGACGAGCCATGGGTCACTGTAGAGGGGTGAGGGGGTTGGCGCAACCGATCGCGCGGTGGGGTGGCCGCGGAGGTGCGGTTGATGTAGGTGCGGGTGGGTCTCCATTCGGTTTTTCTTGACAACCCGGCCGATGATTACGTATGACTGCCCCCGCGTGAGGGGTGGAGATGTACAGCCCTGTTGCACGCGACGCTATTATGCCGCCGTGAGTCACAGTCGGACCCGCGATACAGGGGCCCCTGCGAGCTCTTACAGTTCGCTCGCACGGCTCCCTGCCCTGCGGGGCCGACTGCGACTCAGGCTGGTCTAGCCCATTCAGGTCAGAAGGCCATGAACGAACCTACCTACCCTGCGTACGACAACACCCCGGTCAAGCTTCGCAGCCCCTTCCAGCGGATGCTCGATGGACTCCAGACGTCCCTCGAGTGCAAGGACGGCAACGTCCGCATCGTCCTGCTGGCGGTGATGGCTGGCGTGCTGAGCATCGCTCTGCTGATGCCGATTGTGCTGAGCTGAGATCAGGCAAGTGTCCATAAACGGCGAAGGCCGGGCGAAGTCGCCCGGCCTTTTGTCGTTCTTGGCGTCGGCGCAGGGGCGCCGACGCGGCAGGGATCAGGCGAACTGGACCAGGAGGTAGTCCTTCTTGCCCTTGCGCAGGACGAGGGTGGTCTCGGTGGCGAGGTGGGCCTCGGTGACGGTGAGGGTGTCGGTCTGGCGGGCGTTGTTGAGGTAGACTCCGCCGGCCTTGAGGAGCCGGCGGGCGGCGCCTCGGGAGGTCTCGGCGCCAGCGTCGATCATGAGATCGATCAGGTCGAGGCCCTGGGTGAGGCGCTCACGGGGCAGGGTGGCGGAGGGGACATCGGCGAAGATCTCCCGCAGCTCCCGGTCGCTGAGCCCCTCGATCGACTCACCGAACAGCATCTTGCTGGTGCGGACGGCCTTGTCGGCCTCCTCGGGGCCGTGGATGAGGGCGGTGACCTCCCAGGCGAGGGTGCGCTGGAGCTGCCCGCGGTTCTGGCCGGCCTCGAGCTCGGCGGCGCAGGCGGCGACCTCCTGCTCGGTGAGGAAGGTGAAGGTCTTGAGCATGCGGATGACGTCCGCGTCGCCGACGTTGATCCAGTACTGGAAGAACAGGAAGGGGCTGGTGCGCTCGGGGTCGAGCCAGACGGCGCCCTTCTCGGTCTTTCCGATCTTGGAGCCGTCGGCGTTGGTGAGCAGGGGGAAGGTGACGCCGTAGGCGGGCTGTCCGAGCTTCTTGCGGATGAGGTCGATGCCGGCGGTGATGTTGCCCCACTGGTCGGAGCCGCCGACCTGGAGGTTGCAGCCGTGGTGCTCGAACAGGTGGAGGAAGTCGAAGGCCTGGATGAGCATGTAGCTGAACTCGGTGTACGAGATGCCCTGCTCGCGGTTCTCCAGCCGGGTCCGCACGGAGTCCTTCGCCATCATCGTATTGACACGAAAGAGCTTTCCGACATCCCGCAGGAAGTCGAGGTAGGTCCACCCGCTCATCCAGTCGGCGTTGTTGACCAGCGTGATGGCGTGCTGCCCGCGGCCCTCGGGCAGGGTCTCGGGGTGCATCTGGACGGCGCGGGCGAGGATCTGCTCCATCTGGGCGCGGATGCAGGCGAGGTTGTGGGCGAGCTGATCGTCCGACAGGAGGTTTCGCTCCTCGCTCTTTCCGCCCGGATCGCCGATGCGGCCGGTGGCCCCGCCGACCACGGCGATGGGCTTGTGCCCGTGCCGATGGAAGAAGACGAGGTTCATCATCGGGACGAGGTTGCCGATGGTGAGGGAGTTGTTGGACGGGTCGAAGCCGCAGTACAGCGTGACCGACTCGCCGGCCAGGAGGGCGTCGAGCTCCTCGATGTGGGTCTGCTGGTCGATGAGACCGCGCCAGCTGAGCTCGGTCAGGATGCTGCTCTTGGGGTTGTCCATGGGTCGGCTCCGTTCGGGTATGGGCTGCCGCGTGAGGGTGGTTCCCCGGGCTCAGGCGCGACAGGGGAGGCAATATAGGAAGGGGCGGGGCGGAGGGCAAGTGGGGCGCCCTCACCCCCCAGCCCCCTCGACTATTACAAAGCTCCGGCCTACGGCCGTTCTCGCTGCGCTCGCCCGTCCTTCGCAACTCGCTCCGCTCGTTCCGCCGTCCTCCGCGGGCTCGGCCCTCACCCCCCAGCCCCCTCTCCCGTATGACGGGAGAGGGGGAGCCGGACAGTAAGTTGTCGCTGTATAAGTAAAAGCCTGTTCTACCCCCCCTCTCCCCTCATAGGGGAGAGGGGGTTGGGGGGTGAGGGCCTCCCCCTCTCCCCTCATAGGGGAGAGGGGGTTGGGGGGTGAGGGCGCGCCGAGCTACTTCGTCGAGTCGACGTCGATGCGGAGGCGGAGGCGCTGGGCGATGTCATCGCCGGGGACGGGGTCGAGGGCGACGACGCCGAGGCGGGTGAGGGCGCCCTGGGCGGCCTTGAAGGTGCGGCTGGAGGAGACGGTGATGGTGAGGGCCTCGATGGAGCCGTTGAGGGAGGCGCGTCGGGGGCGGGCGGTGACGACGACGTTCAGGACGTGGTCGCCTGCGGCGAGTCGGTGTTGGGCGTCCTTCTGCTCGGCGGCGGCGGTGCGGCCGGCGGAGGAGTCGAGCTCGTCGACGCGGATGATGCGGCCGTCGATGTGGTACTCGACGCGGACGATCTCGAGGTCGGGTGGGACGCGGTCGAGGCCGAAGGCGAGGGAGGCCGGAGGGGCGTCGGCGAGGGCGAGGAGGTCGAGGCGGCGGGCGTGGGCGACGCGGGCCTTGAGGCTGGCGACCTGTTGGCGGAGGTCGGCGAGCTGCGCGTCGTAGCCGCCGAGCGCGGGCTCGGCGTGGGCGACAGTGGGGAGGGTGAGGGCGGTGAGGAGCAGAGCGGCGAACAGGGTGCGGCGGTGGGTGGTCATGGGTGCGTCTTCCGGAGGGTGGTGCAGGCCCCTTCGTGGAGACGAGAAGGCACAGTGGGGGTGAAATGTTCCCGGTGTGCTGTCAGAACGCGTCATGACGCCGAACTTTTACGGTCGGAAGTCGCAGCTGGAGGGCGGGTCGTTGTCGACGCAGGGGGTGGGGACGATGACGCGGGGGGTGCCGTCGGCCCAGTAGGAGCGGATGAAGACGCGGATCTGCTCCTGGGCGGCGTTGCCGGGGGGCGTCTGGCGCTCGGCGAAGCCGTGGATGGCGAGGGACTCGGTGGCGTCGACGCGGTACTGGGTGATGGCGGTCTGGCCGACGATCTCGCCCTCGGCGGGGGTGAGGCCCCAGA
>Ga0210033_1002061_pt1 | contig 17600 bp, 7 predicted proteins | sample CryGeymeta201501_FD_185465 | JGI IMG/M metagenome (GOLD analysis project Ga0210033, IMG submission 185465) | Groundwater microbial communities from Crystal Geyser aquifers in Utah, USA - Crystal Geyser metaG 2015-01 (SPAdes) (version 2) | ecosystem: Environmental > Aquatic > Deep subsurface >... | reverse complement strand
AAGTAGCTTCTCCCCGTCGTAGTCCGTGTGCGGCAGTGCCCCCGCTCTGCGCAGCGCCTCCAGCGCCTCGGCCACGACGGCGATCTCCTGCTCCACCGGCTCGATCTCGGCGAAGGGGTTCTTGTAGTCCATTCGGTACGTGTCCCAGTCGGGGGCGCGGTATGTGTCTACCATGCAAGGCTCCTCCAAAGGCGAGTGTCAGGTGCCACGTGTCAAGTCAAGGGCGGCGCACGCAGGTCCGCGGCCTTGGCGGCCGCGGCTACGGACTCGGAACTCCCGTTGGGGCAGGGGCGCAACCGGCCGGACGGTAGTCTACACCATTCAGCGAGGTCTGCGCAGGGGGGCATTGTGCGGCGGGCGCAATGAACTCGGCCCCGGTTTGGGGTATCATCGTGCCCCTTGTGGCTGCGGCGATGCCAGACCTGACCGGAAGCGGCAGCACACCCACTGCGCCAACGACGCGCACCGAAACAAGGAGCACTCTATGCCGAAGATCACAATGCTGGGAGCCGGAAGCGGATTCACTGCCGGCCTGATGCGAGACCTGATGCTTATCCCCGGGCTGGACGGCGGCGAGATCGCCTTGGTCGATATCGACCCCAAACGCCTGGACATCACCGCCGGGCTGATCGCCGCGCTGGCCGAGCGGGTGAATCAGGAGCACGGCGGCAAGTGGAGCATCGTCGGCACCGTCGACCGCAAGGACGTGCTGAAGGGGACGGACTACGTCATCAACTGCATCGAGGTGTCCGGTCTGCAGACCGTGCGGCATGATAACGACATCCCCGCCAAGTACGGCGTCGATCAGTGCATCGGCGACACCATCGGGCCCGGCGGCATCTTCAAGGCGTTGCGCACCGTGCCGGCGTGGTTGGGCATTCTGGCTGACATCGAAGCTCTGTGCCCGAACGCACTGGTGATGAACTACACCAACCCGATGAGCATCATGACTCTGGCCGCAGCGCGGTCTACCAGCGCGCAGGTTGTGGGGCTTTGCCACTCGGTGCAGGGCACCAGCCGGCAGATGGCCGGCATTGCCGGCATCCCCTACGAGGAACTCGAATACCGCTGCGGCGGCATTAACCACCTGGCCTGGCTCACTGAGCTGAAGCACAAAGGCAAGGACCTGTACCCGAAGATCTTCAAGCGCGCCCGGACTGAGCCGGACGTGTACGAGTCCGAGCCGGTGCGGTTCGAGATGATGTTCGCCTTCGGCGCCTTCATCACCGAGTCCAGCGGCCACCTGTCGGAGTACCTGCCGTACTTCCGCAAGCGCAAGGACCTGCTGGAGAAGTACTGCCGCGATGGCTACCGCGGCGGCTCGGGCTTCTACTCCAACTGCTGGCCCGGTTGGCGTGCAGACAGCGACAAGCGGCGGCGGGAGTTGGCGAAGGACCCCTCGAAGTTCGAGTTGGTGCGCGGACACGAGTACGCCAGCGACATCATGGAGGCCCACTGCCTCAATCGCCCGAAAGTCATCTACGGCAGCGTGCCCAACGAAGGGCTTATCCCCAACCTGCCTGCCGACGGTGTTGTGGAAGTGGCGACGTTGGTGAACAACTCCGGCTACAACCCCTGCAAGTTCGGCCCGCTGCCGCCACAGATGGCGGCCATCTGCGCGAGCCACATGCCGGTGTATGACCTAATGGTCCGAGGCATCATGGACGAAGACCGCGAAGCCGTCTACCACGCCATGCTGCTCGATCCGCTGAACGCCGCCGTCTGCTCGCCGGCCGAGATCAAGCAGATGACCGACGAGATGGCGCTGGCCGAGAAGAAGTTCATCCCGGCGTTCATGATTAAGGGACTCAAGCGACCGGCGCAGGCAAAGAAGCAGACCGGTGCGAAGGGCGCCGCGAAGACGAAGGACACGAGTCCGTTCAAGGTGTAGCAGGACCTCGTCGCGAGCGAGGACGAAGAGGGGGCGGCCCAGCCTCGGCAACACGTGGTCTCGGCCGCCCTCTGGACCTGCTCGAAAGTACGCAGGGCGCCCGCTGCCCAACCCGCGGGAGGGCGCCCTGCCGAGGACGTGCTGCCCTCGGCAGCGGAGAGACTCGACTCCACTGGCGCTGCCTCGAAAGCGGTCTCTACGGCACTGCTTGGTCTCTGGCTCCTTGCGATAGTGGCCCCCGCATGGCTCCCCGCCTGCGGAGCTGAAGCCATGGCTGCTCCAGCGGTTGATGCCGACCTGGAGTGCCACGTCGAGAGAGTCGGCAAGCTTCCCACGTTTGTGATTGACGGGCGACCGCACTCGGGCGTGTGCTACTCCAGCTACGACTGTAGTCGCCCCAACCTCCCGAGACGGGCAGCGCAGTTCGCGGCGGCCGGATGCCGGATCTTCAACTTCGTCGTGGAGGTCAGCGGCTACGGGTACTCGCCGCCGATGTGGGTTGGGCGTGACCGGTGGGACTTCGCAGAGCTGGACGCGCGCGCTCACGCCGTGCTCGAGGTGGTTCCGGACGCGATGTTCCTGCCGCGGATCTACCTCGATGCCCCGCAGTGGTGGCGCGACGAGAACCCCACCGAGAGGGTGCTGCTCGCCGGTGGCTCGCCGAGTTTCGGCGAGAAGCTGTTTGCGCTGCCGCGCGCCGGCGACTACCCGTCGCTGGCCTCGGCAAAGTGGCGACAGGACATGAAGCATGCCTTGGAGACGGTCCTCGACCACCTCCAGGCGTCGGACTACGGCCACCGTGTGATTGGCTATCAGCTCTCCGGACAGAAGACCGAAGAGTGGTACCACTGGAGCATGAACGCGCCGGCGCTGGGTGACTACAGCACGCACATGGTGACCGCGTTCCGGCAGTGGCTCCGCGAGCGCTATGGGACGGACGCCGAACTCCGGCGGGCGTGGCGCCACGACGTTGCGCTCGACTCGGCAGCCATTCCTACACAAGCCGAACGGTTCGGCGACCAGAGCAAGACATTCCGCGATCCCGCCACAGAGCAGCCGGCGATCGACTTCCACCGCCTCTGGTCTGACGTGCTGGCCGACACCCTCGCCTTCTTCGCGAAGGTGGTGAAGGACAGGACCCAACGTCGCAAGGTCGTCGGCGCCTTCTACGCCTACACCTTCGAGTTCACCGATCTCGGCGAAGACGCTGGTCACTTGGCGGTCGCCAAGCTCCTCCGCTGCCCCGACGTCGACTTCGTCATGGCGCCCTCCAGCTATACCCGCGAAGGTTGGGAACACACCGAAGTGGAAGTTCGCGGAACTTCCCCGGCAGGCGTGCAGCAGACGTAGGACAGAGGGTATTCTCCCAGACGGAGCCGAAGTCGCACCGGGACTTCGGTGTGTTCTTAACCTTCGCGGGTATACTACAACCGGAACTTGCCCGGGACGCCCTACTTTCGCGCTTCGGTTGCCTCGCTCAACCTGCCCGGCAAGGTGTTCTGGAACGACTTCGATCAAGTGAGCTACAAGTACCACGAGAAGGTGAAGGCAGACCCCGCCCTCAAGCAGTGGGAATACCAGATGGGGCTGACCGACACGCCGGAGGAGTTCGTCTGGATGTGTCGCCGAGAGGTCGGCATGGAGCTGGCGCAGGGCGCACAGCTTGCTCACTTCGACATCCACGGCGGGTACTACGAAGACCCGCAGATCATGCAGGGAGTGGCGGACCTGGTCCGTATCCGCGAGGAGGCGCTCCGCATCCCCGAGCGGACCTCGAATGCTGAGGTCCTCCTGCTGGTGGACGAGGACTCTGAGCACTACCTCCGCTTTCGCAGCCCGGTCACGACGCAACTCCTCAGCGCGCAGATCGCGGTGATGCCGTTCGTCGCGCCCTGCGACGCGGCGCTCCTGTCCGATCTGCCCGAACTGGACACCAGCCGCTACAAGCTGGTACTGGTCCTCAACGCCTGCAAGCTCGACCGCGCCCAGCGCGAGGCACTCGCGCAGAAGGTGACCTGCAACGGCAGAACGGTGGTCTGGCTGCATGCACCGGGGCTCTTCAGCGAGTCCGGGCGCGACGAAGGCAATCTGCGCGAGGTGACAGGTCTCAACGTCGTCCGGAGCCCGTCGCCTTCATCCGCCACAACAGCCACTCTGGTGGGCGAAGGCGCGGGCCACGCCGAGGAACTGAAGCTCGTGCCCGGCGAACCGTTCCGCATCGAGGATCCCGCGGCCGACCCGCTGGCGGTCGCAGCCGATCAGACGCGGCAGGTGGTTACTTCCCGCAAGCAGCTCCCCGGCTGGACGTCGGTCTACTCCGCCGCGGCGCCACTCACCGCGCGCCTCCTGCGCCGACTGGCGGCTGCGGCCAAGGTGCACCTGTATGTGGATGACCCGGAAGTGCTGGTCTTCACCAACCGGCACTATACTCGCGAAGGTTAGGAATACACCGAAGTGGAAGTTCGCAGAACTTCACCCGTGGGCGTGTGGTGAGCACCCAACACACTGCTGTGCACGCAGAGGCGTCGAACTTGTGCAATAGCTTCGGTGTATTCCTAACCTTCGCGAGTATACCTGACTCTGGGCGCCAGCAAGGCGGGTGGCCCTTGCGCGGTGACGCTTCCAGCGCCGCGAACCGTCACCGACCTGGCCAGCCGCAGCGTCGTGTGCAGGAACGCGCGTCAGTTCACGGTCGCCCTGCGGCCCAAGGAAGTGCGGCTCTTCTTCCTCGACGACTGAACAAGCGTACGGCATCGCTCACTGCACCCTCGCCCCAGCCCACGTTGCGTGGTCGGAGTTGATGTTGTCTCCGGCGTCGGTGCACACGAGGCGAAGTTGGCTCGCCCCGGAGAGGTCCACGTCGACGTCCTGCGGCGGCTCGCCGCCTCTCAACACGCCGCTCTCGAACACGCGCTCCCACTTGCCGTCGCGCAGCACCTCCACGGCGAAGGTGCACGTGCCGGCCTTGCCGGCTTCGTCGTCGAGGCCGATGGTCGCCTTGAAGCGCGTTGCCCTCGCAAGCCCACCGGCCAGCGCATACGTCGCGTGGCTGCGCCCGCCGCCCTCCGCCGCCTCCACATGGATCAAGATCGACTTGGGGAAGGACTTGCCGCCGAACGATACCGGTCCCTTCCCCGAGTAGTTGGCATCCTTCTTCAGCCCGCCATGGGCGAAGGCGTCCACCTCGGGCAGGTCGCTCAGGTACACGCCTCCAGCAGGGCCGAGCTTGTGCGCCGTGTAGACTGCCTCTACCGTCTCAGAGCGTTCCGCCTCCCCGCCTGCTGAGGCGAAGGCTGCCGCCTTGAGGGTCGTGGTCTGTGTCAGTTTGAGCGGCTCTCCGTACCGGGGCGACGCCTCCGTCGGTTCACTGCCGTCCGCGGTTGCGTTTGGGCAGGCCGGGCTCGTCGTCCAGAATGGTCACCAACTGGGGGAAGCGGCTCCGCCATGGCTCCTGCTGGTAGGGCACGGCCGCAAGCCGCGTGGTGAGCGTGGTCCAGTTCTCGGTTTCCTTGCCGCTCCAGCTCATCCCGCGGTTGTCGATGTGCATGGGGATAGGGCACTCGACGATGACGTTGTTGTCCATCGCGTTCTCGCGCCCGCCGCCAATGAGGAAGGCGCGGTAGACGCGATAGATCACGTTGCCCACCGAGGTCACGCCGCAGGCGTTGTCATCGACGTAGATCGCCTGGTTTCCGACATGCGCGCTGCCGCCGATGTCGTGGAAGAAGTTGTGCTTGATCACGGTGCCGCGGACCGTCCAATCGCGCCCCGTGTAGATCGCGCCGGCGTCGTCGGTCTCGGTGCACACGTCGTGGATCTCGTTCAGGTCGACAAGGTGATCGTTGCCGCCGAAGTCCATGGCGTCATGCGGCGCGTCGTGGATCAGGTTGTGCGAGGCACGGCAGCCGACTCCGTTGAGGAACAGCGCATCCTTGTGCGTGCGGAAGATCCGGCCGAAGTGGTGGATATGGCAGTTCTCGGCGAAGTTGTCGCAGGGGGTCAGCGTAGCGCGGTCGCCGCCGCTCAGCGAGACGCCCGCGCCGCCCATGTTGTAGAGATCGCACGACAGCACGCCGTTGTCCGTGCCGCCGTCGATCTTCACAGCATCCGTCGCGATGTTGCGAATGGTGCAGCCCGCCAACCGGTTGTGGCTCCCGCCCGCCATCGTCACCGCCATGCCGCGGGCAAACTCGAAGGTGAGCCCCCGGAACGTGACGTTGGAGACACCGGTGAGCGAGACCATCGGCGCCTCCAGTAGCGACAGCCCAATCTCCTTTCCTGCTACCGGCGACGGCGGCCAGAAGTAGAGCACGCCGGTCTTTCGGTCCACGAAATACTCGCCGGGTGAGTCCAGCTCTTCCAGCCGCTTCAGCACTCCCGCGTCCGTCACCGGCAGGAACGCCTCCGGCGGAATCGCCGGCCCGCCGACAATCCGAGGCTGTTGACCCTCAACGGCCCGGTAGACCACCGGCGCCCCCTCCGCGCCCGAATCCTGCTCCGTCAACTCGAACGCCTTGTCGCGTCGGTACACGCCACCCCGCAGCCACACAGTGACTCCGCCGCCTTGTCCCTTCAATCCGCGGGCAGCGTCGCGAGCCCGTTCGAGCGCAGCGAACGGCGCGTCGCGAGCGCCGGGGTTGGCGTCGTTCCCAGTGGGGGCGAGGTAGAGGTCGGCGGCGTCTGCTTCGTGCATGAGGCAACCGAAAGAGAGTACCGCGCAGAGCGCAAGGATCGTCACAGTCAAGTTGTTCACAGGAACCTCCGTTCGGTTGCGGTGCGCCCGCCAACGCTGAGCCGCCCTGAGTCTTCCACCAAGCACGTCGGCTCACGCGCCGCGCAACAACCGAACGAAACCAGCCTGCTCGAAGTGAGGGTCGGTAATGAGCACATCCCGCAACCCGGTTATTGAAGCAGCGACCCAGGCGCCGCGACCAACATTTGTCTCTCCGGCGCGCCGCTGCTTCCGTACCCAAGCGCCAAATCAGCGTCGATTCGGTCGTTGTCCCCGGGGCCCGGATCTCCGCTTCGCCAAGCGCCGAAGTGACGTCGCAGGCGCTCGTCTCGTTCGCAGCGTAGCTGCACCGCGAAAGTGGGTGTCCGCACTACCACCGTCACGGTCTGCCCTTCCACCAAGGCGACCGGCACTTTGGGACGCAGAAGCCCAGACTCGTAGACAGCCTCGATTGCTCTTCCCATGTTCCCTTGCTCCTTGTGGTTCCGGTAGTCCATATCGGGCAGAACTGACTGTCAAGCGTGGACACCGCCGGGACAATGCTAGTTGCGCGCGCGTCCAGAGTGCCTTGGCTCCTCCCTCAATCCACCGGCCCGGGCCGCACGATCCGGGGCGCGTTCTGGATCTTCGGGCGCACTGCCAGCCAGTCCACGCCTTGGAACTCGGGGTCGGGGATCTCTCGGACTTCTTCTTCGCCTCGGTAGGGGCACATGGTGTCCACCCAGGCGATGAGTTTGAGGAGGCTGAGGGGGTCGATTTTGACGTTGTGGTGTTTGCCGCTGGAGGCGAGGTCGATGAGGCGGCTCTTGTAGGAGAGGGCGGTCATGGGTTGGGGGGTTGTGTAGGCGGCGGGGTCGGTAGTGCTGTAGGCTTCAACGAGGAGGGTGTCGGCGATGCCGAAGCCGGGTGGAGGGGTGTCAGGCTTCTGGTAGGGGCTGCCCCAGGAGGGTCTGCCGATGAGGGTGAGGTAGGGTTCGGTGAAGATGGGGGAGCTGGGGCGTTCGGTGAGGTCGAGCACCTTCCGGGCTTCGCCGTTGCCCTGGTGGCACTTGCCGCAGTACTTGTCCAACGTCGGCTGCACGAAGCGTGGGTAGCTGATGGTCTCGTCGCCCCACGGTGGCGGGGTGATCTGCTGGGGCGCCTTGCTCAGGGCGAGGCCGGGTTGCGGGTTCTCGGGGGCTCTGCTGTGCGACTCGTGGCAGCCGAGGCACCCACGGGTCTCCCCGGGCATGACGCTGACGAAGCTGCGCATGGTCTGCAGTGCCCGCTGATTCTCGTCGAGGAGCTGGAAGTGGAGCGATAACCCAGGAGGCGCGTGGAAGGCGACGGAGCCGTCCTTCTCAATGGGGACCGTCCCCAGAATGCGCTTCACCCCTTCGGACTGCAACGCCGACACCACCGGACCGGTGGAGAGGTATGGGCGCTTGTACCAGTAGGTGTACGTCTTGGGGTCGATGTTGAGGACGCGCAGGTACTTCGCTTTCCCCTTCAGCTCCGGCGGCGCGCCCTGGTACACGTCGCCGCTGAAGATCACTCCGTCTTTCGGGTGCAGGCGCTCGGCGCGCGTGGGCCACGCGACATGGTCGGAGAGGAGGGGCGGCTTCGGGCGCGGCTTGAGGGGGATCGCGTGGAAGAGGTTGTTGACGCCCTCGTAGATCAACTCGCGGTTGCCCTCGGTGTCCATCAGGTAAAGGACGAACTTGCCGCCGCGGTTGGCGGACACCAGGAAGTCGTGCTCGCTCAACGGGTAGGGTGAGTAGTACGCCTGGTACGCGCCGCTGGCGTGATACTTGGGTGACTCGATGGGATCGACGGGACCGTTCCCGGACTCGGGCCAGCCGACGTCGGCTGTTACCTTGGTCAGCCCCTCGGGGAAGTTGAAGCCGCCTTGCGGGTCGATGATCCCGACGGAGCCGCTGAACCAGTTGTGGTGGGCGCTGCCGGCAAACATGACGCGGCGGCTGCCGGGGATGCTGCGGGCGTCCTTGAGCAAGTCGGGCCACACGCTCTGGTTGCCCCAGAAGGTGCTGACGTAGGTGCCGTCCGGGTTGATGGTCCACAGCGATTGGTCGCGCCAGAGCGGCTTGTCGGTGTACTCCCAACGGGTGTAGATCACCCGGCCGTCGTTCATGACGGAGGGGAGGTAGTCGGGCTCATTGTTGGCGGAGATGAGGTAGACGTGCTTCCCGTCGCGGTCGCAGCGCGCGAGAACGAAGGCGTTGGTCGGCGGCATGCAGCGCACGTAGGTGTGCGCGCGGGTCGTGCTGAACAGGAGGTGTTTGTCGTCGGGCAGGTAGATGGGGTCGAAGTCGTCGTACGGTCCGTCGGTAAGCTGCGTCAGGCCGGAGCCGTCCACGTTGATCTCGTAGAGGTGAAACGACTTCTCGTTGTGCGGCTTGAAGCAGAAAAGCACTCGCTGCCCGTCGTAGGAAACGTCGGGTCGCCAGAAGGAGCCGTGTAGTGGCGCTTCTGGCATGAGCTGCGTGAGCTTGCCTCCGGGGCCGAGTCCGTCCAGCGCCAACAGTCGCGCGCCCGGCACCGCCATGTAGCCCAGTCGGTGCCGCGTTTCGTGCGGCCATTCGGAGCCCGCCGGGAAGGGCATATCGACGAAGAGCACCTTGGTGAAGTCGACGGCGGGATTGCGGAACATGATTCGGCGCTTCACTTCCCGGACGCGGAAGTAAAGCGCCGGGTCAGCAGTAGTTGTCGTCGCGGCCTGCTCCTCCAGCGTCTTGAGTTCTGCCAACTCCGGCGCGAAGTCCACTGCGGCCGGCGACTGGGAGCTGATCCGGTCGGCAAGCTCGCGCGCCCACCCAAGCTCGCTGCGGATCCGTGCTGGGATGGGATTGCCGCCCGCTTGGTGCAGCCAGTCGCGCTGGAGGACCTCCTCGGCCTCGGCCGCAGTAAGGCTGCGAGTCATCGGCGTCTCGGGCTTGAGGTAGGGCGCGACCGCTTCGGACACATACGGCCGGAACTGGATCTGCGGCCCGGCTGCGAGAACCAACTGGATCCACTCGGGCGAGAACCGCGCCGTTTCGCCACTGGCCTTCAGCCGGTCCAACTGCTGCTGGAGTTTGTCCGCCGCTTCCCACTTCCGCAGCTCCTCCGGCGTCTGCTTCTGCCGCTGGTGCTCGGTGAGCGGCTTGTACTCCAGCAGTAGCCCAACCATCCGCTCCGCCGCCGCGACCTCGATCGCGTCGTCGCGGGCGGTCAGGTACTCAAGCGGGTTGGCGCCGGTCCAGTTGGTGAAGTTGGCGTAGTCTTCGGGAAAGGCGGCTTTGAGCTTGGTCAGCAGCAACCCGGCCAAGTCGCGGTCCAACGGGACACGCTTCTCGATCCGGTTCTTCCGGCAGCTTGCCAGCGTCTCCGCGAACGACTGTTGCGGCGCATAGAACGCGCTGAGCGTCCCCTCCAGCCCCTTGGCGAGCCGCTCCTGCGACTCGACGCCGCTGCGATAGAGCAGCGTGACTTCGTCAGGCGTCAGCGCATCCGCGTAGACCCGCAGGTCATCCAGCGATCCCTGGTAGAACTCGCCCGTCCCTGAACTGGAACCAATGAAGGCTGGCGCGTCGGTCTGAACGGTCAGCTTGCCGGTGCGTTCGAGCGACCCGATCTGCTGACCGTCCAGGTAAACGCGCATGACCTCGCCGTCGAACGTCGCCGCGCAATGGTGCCACGCGCCGTCCGACACGGCGGGGGTGATCTCTGCGTCGCACTCCTCGTAGCCGCCCGCGTTGAGTCCGAACGAGAGAATCCGGCCGCCTTCTTGGAAGGAAAACAGCAACCGGTTCGGGCACTCCTGGCGGAAGAGTTCCCGGAAGCCGCTCAGGTCTGCCGGGCGCGCCCACACTGCGAGGCTGACCTTCGACAGCTCCGTCGGCACCACGCCAGCCGCCTGTAGCACGTTCTCGCCGTGCAGGTCCAGTGCGTTGCCGTGGACGCCGCGCGTCCGCGGAATCAGCCGCTCCGATTCGACCGACAGCGCCTGTTTGCCAGTCGCCTCGTGGAGGGTGGCGCCGCCCTTCTCGTTGAACTCCCAGTGCGCCAGGAGCGGCTTGCCCAGGCTTGGCTCGCCACCAGCGACGTCCTCGGACAGCGCCGCGAGCGCCGCCACCCCGGCCTGGTACAGGCGCCCGACTTCGTCGGCCGTCAATGCCTTGGCGTAGATCCGCAGCTCGTCCAGCGCGCCCTGGAAGCACTCGCCGCCGTTGGACGACCCGATACACGCGAGCGCGGCGCCGCCGGCGACAATGGCGCCCGGCCGTTCGAGCGAGCCGACCTCCTTACCATCGAGGTAGACGCGCATGAACTTGCCGTCGAAGGTCGCTGCACAGTGGTGCCAGTTGCCGTCGAGAACCAGCGCCGGCTCAATCGGCGCGTCGCACTCGACATAGCCATTGACATTCAGCCCCAACGACAGAAGCGTGCCGTTCTCCTGAAACGCGAAGAGCACGCGGCTGTCGCCATCTTCCTTGCGGAAGATCTCGGTATACCGCTCGAAGCCGGTCGGCAGCACCCAGGCACTAAGCGCAATCTCCGGCATCGCACCGAACAGCGGCTTGCCGGAGACCCGCAGCACGTGGTTGCCGGACAGCGTGAGGGCAGTCCCGAACAGTCCCTGGGTTCGCTCCGCCAACTGCCCCCGCTCCGGCGAGGCGTCATGCCCGTTGTCGCTGGAGTCGACGCAGGTGCTCCCGAACAGCTCTCCAAATGCCCAGTGCGCGATCAGGGGCTTGTCCACACCGGCGGGCTCGCCGGCTTCGCCCCGACCAATGCCGGTCACTCCGACGAAGACGGCAACGGCGGCCGTACACGTCAGCGCGACCCCGAAGCCCCGCAACAGACTGGCACGCACAAACTGCATGAGACGATTCCCCCTGTGCACCGCTGCTGTTCCTGGTCTGGCTCGCGCAGTGCGCACTTGCCCCATGGTAGCACGAGAGACCGGTCCGCGGAACGGGGGCGGCCCAGGCCTACTTCAGCTCTGCCGTTCCCCAAGCACTTGGCATGTTAAGCACGGTCCAGTCTTTCGGGCGCGGCCAGTAGACTTCGCGTTTCGTGTCGCGCCCCTGAACGGTGAGATTGAGACACAACCCGAGGGACTTGCCGGGCGCGGGCGAAAAGCCGTTGAGCGCCGCGGCGGGGAGGACGGCTTCCACGACGTAGCCGGTGCCTTGCTTGGCGGCGAAGCTCTTGACGCCCGGCAGGTCGTAGATTGTGGCTGGGATCTCGTCGAACCGTTTCCAGCGACCCACGTATACGCGCTTGTCGTCGATCAGCGGACACAGCCAGAACTGGTGGTCGGTGACTTCGAACATCTTGCGTTCCTGCTTGTCGTTCGCGGTGTCAACGAAGACTTCGAGGCAGTCCTGTAGCCAGAATGCCTTGGGGTCGGTGACCAGGAGGCGGGAGTCGTCAACCTTGACGGCAAGGTGCAGCCCCTCCGCCGAATAGCCGGCATACACCGCGACGCCCGGCTTGCCGGCGTCGCAGCCCAGCGCCCAGTCGGGGAGCTTCGCCGCAGCGGGCCAGTCGTCCAGCTTGCCGTCGCAGAGGAGGTTGGCCACGCGCGGCAGCGGAACCACGGGCGGGATGAGGCCCGCCTGGGCGAGCGGTTGCCCGCCCTCGTTGAGCACCTCCAGCTCCGCGCGCTCTTCCGGCTGCCACGAGGGGCGCCACGTGACCGGCAACTCAACCTTCGTCGCTTGCGCTGCCGGCAGCGTCAACTCCTGGTCGGCCGGCGTCACTTCCCATCCCGCCGGGACGCGGGCTTTGAGCCGGACGGTCTTCACCGACTTCGAGCGGTTCCGCAGGCGGACCTGCGCCGTGGTCCGGCCCGAAGCGCCGGACAAGGTCACCGGCGACAACGCGAGCGGCCTGTCGATCCGGATGGTCGTAGCCAGTCGCTTCTCGACCTGCCCTTCGCGGACGGTCACTGCGATCCGGTTCTGCCCGTCTGTCTCCGCGTCGGGAATCGCCAAGGCGAACGGGACCTGAACCGTCTGCCCGGGCGGAACGTCCAGGGCGAGGGTCGTGCGGTCGGCGGTCCAGCCCTTCGGCGGCGTGACGCTGCAGGTGGCCCGGAGCGGCGTCGCGCCGCGGTTGGTCGCGCGGACCTCGAGGGTAAAGGCGTCGCCCGCGGTCAGGCGCATGAACCAGGGCGACTTGAGGTCGAACGCAGCTTGCTTCACGAGCGGGTCGTCTTCCGACACGCCGTCGATCCAGATCGGTGCGAGCGTCAGCGCGTGACGCCTGCCCTTCAGTGGGTTGCCATACATGTCGAAGCACTCGCCGCTGCCGAACTCCACCACCGTGTCCTTCCCGTCCTCTTGCAGCTTGAACGCGCAAGCGACCAGCCGCCCGCGGTCGCGCAGCACCTGGCCGAAGGTGTTGTCACCCAACTCGAAGGTGCCGACGGGTTGGGGCAGCTTGAGGAAGTGGACCATGGCCGCCATGGCAGCGGAAGCGGGCTTCGGCTCGTCCGCCGGGTTCCAGATGCCGCAGCCGTCGAAGAACTGCTTGGGCGGCTCTTTGGTGTCGCGGTTCCAGTACCAGAACAGCTTGTCGATACCCGCCGACAGCCCCAGCAAGTAGCCGCGCTGCAGGTAGGCGGCCTGCACCGGCTCCGAGACGATGTGCCCGGCCAGCGTGTCCCAGCCGAACTCGGTCAGCCACGCTTGCCGCTGCTTGCCGTCGGCCCGGCCCGCGGCAACGAAGTCTCGTAGTGCGTCGAAGAACGACCGCGGCGACTCCTCTTCGCCGCCGACGTTGCGGTTGATCGTGTTCAGCTCGGGGGCGTCGGTGCCGCAGTAGTGGTGGCAGTTGACCACGTCGATCTGGTCGAAGGCGCCGCTCTTCACCAGCCCTCCAACCTGTTCGGGGAAGATGCCCGCAGTGCCCTGCTCGACGGCGAGCAGCTTGTCGTCGAGGAAGTTGACCGCTCGGCCGAAGGTCTCGTGATACGCTTTGTAGGCGGCCCAGTCGCGCGCGGCTTCGGCCGTTCCGTAGGTGTAGTCGTACTCGTTGTCCAGTTCCCACGCGGTGTAGTCGGGAAACGACACCAGGACGTGCATCAGGTCGCTCTTCCACTTGCGGTCCGGAGCGAACCTGCCGGCCTTGATCGCTTCGCGATCGAGGGCGCCCGACAGGCACGGGAGCCCCCTCAGCCCGGCAGCTTTGAGCTTGGCGTCCATCTTCGGGTACCACGGCCAGCCGGCGTACCTGCCGTCGTCGCCGCGCGCGCGCAGCAGCCACTCGAACGTGTAGGCGTAGTCGCGGACCCAGTTGAACCCCGTCCGGGCCAGCGCGTCGTACGCCACGCCGGGGTTGCCGCCATGGATGTTGATGCCCCACGGCGAGGCCTGCTTCTCCTCGGCCGTGTACGTGTGCGGCGCGGGGATGAAGGAGAACCGAAGCGCCTTCCGCAGCTTGTCCCCGGTGGACACCTCGCAGGTGACTGTCAGCTCGTGCACGCCGAAGCGGGTCGGTTCGAGGGCGATGGTCTCGCTGTGCAGGTCGGTGAACTCGAAGTCCTTCCTCTTCTCCGCCCACGGCTGCCCGCCCAACTGACAGGCGCTCCACGAGACGTTGCCCGTCAACGCCTTGCCAAGCCACGAGTCGAACAACAGCGAGAAGCGAACCGGTTCGCTCTTGAGGAACACGTTTCGCTCGTGGGGCGCCTGCAACTGAATATCGAGCAGCTTGGTCTTCGCGGGGTCGATCCCCGAGAGGTCGGTGGCAACGCGGAGGTCGTCCACGCGGAGGTGGGCGTCGGCTTTGTCCGCTTGCTTCCCCCAGTTGTGCCCGACGATGCTGGCGAGGGCCAGGGGCTGCGGCCAGTCCAGCGGAATGGTGAACTCCACCTTGTGCCATTCGCCGGCCTTGCCGCCCAGGTCTGCCTCCATGTTGCGCCCGTTGAACTGGTCCTTGCCGTCAGGCCCTTTGAACTTGAGCAGCCAGAAGAACCCCTCTTCCAGCGGCTTCGTCCAGAGGTTGACTGTGCGGCAGGCTCCGGGGATGGCGCCGCCCGGCGGCAGCACGCCGAAGGCGGCGAAACCCTTGCCCGAGTAGCGGGCCTCCACCTCCATCGACTTCGTGGAGCGGCCGTTCAGGTCCGCCGGGACGTCGTCGACAAGGCGCGAGTCGCCCGGCGCCATGCTGCCCCCGTCGGGCGTCCAAGCGCCCGTCTCGAAGTCGGCCACGAGGCGTTCGAGGAGTTGCCCCTTGGCCGGCGGCTGTGCCGAGCCCGGGGCGCAGGACAAGAGCAGGGACGCAATGCAGGTGAGACTGAGGGACATTGGGCGGTTCCTTCCTCGTTGGCGGCGTGCGGAGAGCCCTTGCGGACCGCTGAGAGGTCTTCCACGTCGTCGCCCGGCCTCCTTCCGCGGCCGGCCCGCGAGGGTGCCAGCTCGCGCTTTCGCGCTGTGCCCGCGTTCAGGACGCCCCAACTCGTTGGGAGCTTCCGCGCCCCAGTTCCCGAACAAGTTCGGGCGTCCTCCGGGAGCGCGAACACTCCCTTCGTCCGCGCTCCCCACAAGGAAATCGGCCGCCGCCGGGGAACCACTTGCCTTCACCCCGGAATGCGAGGACACCGGATGCGCCCTACAAGACTTATCGCCGCAATCGCGATCATGGTGTCGGGTGCCGTCCCGGCGCCAGCCCAAGAGCAGACAAAGACGCTGTTCACCGAAGGCTTTGAGAAGCCCGACGGAACTGGAACCCTCCCCCTCGGCTGGACGCACTTCACCGCGCTGCGCACGGTCAGCCTTTCCACGGAACAGGTCTACGAAGGCAAGCACAGCCTCCAGCTCGTCGATGAGGATGCAAAGCTGGCGGTCGGGCTTCGCAGCCCGCACTTTGCGGTCACGCCGGGCCAGCACTGCTGGGTGAGCTGGTGGTACTACGGTTCGAAGGGCAACAACCAGTCGCTCTACCTCGAGTTCTGGACTGCTGACGGCAAGCGCCCTGCCGAGACCCTCCGCTCGTGGCCGTGCCGCGGCGCGGAACAGTGGACGCGAGGCGTGGCACGGGCGAAGGTTCCGCCCGCCGCGGCGACGGTGACCGTCCATCTCAACAGCTACTCGACGAATGTCGCCGCGGGTTACTTCGACGACTTGGAGTTGGGGACGGGAGCGAAGTCCATGTATGACCGCACCCCCAAACCGCCGGCGGAGGTGAGCCACCCGTGCGGGCTGTACAAGCCGGCCGATGTCGACCGGGCCAAGCGCAATGCCGAGAAGCACGAGTGGGCGAAGCAGGTGGTGGCGGGGTTCGAGTCGGCCGCCCGGTTTTGGGTGGAGTGTCCTGAAGACAAGCTCTCCTACTGGATCCCGGCCCTCACGCCGTTCCGTGTCGTCGACTGCCCGAAGTGCGGCGCCGGCTGGCGATTCGCCTGGGAGGGCGGCGGCTACGACCAGCTCAAGTGCCGGGGTTGCGGGTTCACGTGGCCCGACCCGGCGTGCACCGAAGAGAAGACGCAGACGTTCCTCGACCCGGTCGGCGAGGAGCAGGCCGTCCCCCACTACGAGGGCAAGCCGTCGACGGTTTACGGTGCCGCGCAGACCTCGGTCTATCGACTCAGCGGCCGGCTGCGGTACCACCGAATCAACACGCTGGGCAGCCTCGGCGCTGTCGGCAAAGCATACGCCTTCAGCGGCGACAGGCAGTACGCCGACACCGTCCGGCGAGTGCTGCTGCGGCTGGCAGAGGTGTACCCGCACTACCTCGCGCACGACTGGAACCGGATCTACGACGACTACAGCAACCTGCAGTCGGGCAAGTTCTCGGGCTGGAAGCTGCACGATGCCGGCGTCTTCATTCAGTTGGCGACAGCATACGACCTGACCTACAACAGCGGCGTCTACAGCGACGCCGACAAGGTGAGAATCGAGGAAGGCTGCTTCCGCGAGTTTGCCCGACTGATGACTGCCACCAGCCCCCGCGGCTGCTGCGTCAACGACGGGCCGACGGCCATGGCCGCCGGTGCCCTGACCGGCCTGATGCTCGGCGACCACAACGCCCTCGCCTGGGCCGTGGAGCCGCCCGACGGTTTCCTCGGGTTCCTCGAAGACTACTTCCTGCGCAACGGGCACTGGTACGAAGCGTCGCCGTCCTACGAAGGCATGACCCTCGGCTCGCTCTACGTCACGCCCGAGGCGCTGCGCGGGTACAGCGACCCGCCTGCCTACCAGAAGCCGGATCGGTACGACAACCTGGATCTGTTCACACACCCGCTCCTGAAGAAGATCCTGGTCGCCAGCGCCTACGAACGCATGCCCGACGGCTGCCTCCCAGCGACGAACGACTCCACCTTCGGCGCGACGTACCCGCGCACTCGGGCGGAGCAGAACTACTTCTGGTACCCAACAGAACGCAACCTGCAGCTCATGGCGTGGGCGTTCGGTGGCGAAGTCGGCGACGAGGGCGGCGAGTATACGCTGTTCCGGCGCGACCCGGAGCTGGACTTCAGCAACGTCCGGCCCCTGAACCCGTCCGGCGCGAGCGTCGTCCGGCCCGACGTGGGCTGGGCAATCTTGCGCTCCGGCGACTCCGCCAACGACGCGGACGGGCGGCGTCCGAGCGCTGCACTGATGCTCGACTACGGTCCCTTCGGCAGCGGTCACGGCCACCCCGACCGGCTGAACCTGAGCTACTACGACTTCGGCAAGGAACTCGTCACCGACCTGGGCTACCTCTCGTGGGGACACCCCTTCCATCCCTGGCTGCGCAGCACCGCTTCGCACAACCAGGTGATCGTCGACGGCAAGCCGCAGGCGCATGCGGCGGGCGAACTGGAGGCGTTCTGGGGGCAGGGGAACGTGCAGGCGGTTATCGCGTCCGCGCCGGCTGTGTATGCGGGAACCGTCGAGACGTACCGCCGCAGCCTGGCGTTCGTCGACCACGGTCCCGGCAAGCGCTACGTGGTGGACCTGTTCGAGGTCAGTGGCGGCAAAGACCACCAGTATGCCTTCCACGCCG
>Ga0210033_1002059_pt1 | contig 17605 bp, 13 predicted proteins | sample CryGeymeta201501_FD_185465 | JGI IMG/M metagenome (GOLD analysis project Ga0210033, IMG submission 185465) | Groundwater microbial communities from Crystal Geyser aquifers in Utah, USA - Crystal Geyser metaG 2015-01 (SPAdes) (version 2) | ecosystem: Environmental > Aquatic > Deep subsurface >... | reverse complement strand
TGTCCATAGGCTTGTCCTGTGGGTAGGTGCCTTGTCCACGGCGGACGCGCCATCAAATATCTAGTCGTGAATTCTGTCGCCGACTATAGAACCATCAAAATCTACCCACAGATTCCCCAGACGAGCCACCTTTTTTAACCCGTTACCCGCTTTGGTGTGCATCACGCGCATCTGGCGGGTTTCGCATTTTTGGAGCATGAAAAATGGAAGACCTACCAATTGAGAGACGCAGAACGGTGACCATGCCGCAAAACGACTTTGAGCAAATGCTCGAGCGTGCGGCTGAGAGAGGTGCCCGTAACGCACTGCAGGGAGTGGGGCTCGATGGCGAAGACGCAGCTCACGACATCCGTGAACTGCGCAATCTGCTCGACGCCTTCAATGAGGCAAAAAGGACTGCCAGTATGACCATCATCAAGATGGTGGTCACCGGGCTGGTGATGGCGATCTTGACCGGCACCCTGATCAAACTCAAACTGTTCGGAGGTGCGCAATGATCGAAACACTGCTGGGTGGATTGTTGGGTGGAGCGTTTCGACTGGCTCCAGAATTTCTCAAATGGCTGGATCGCAAGGGCGAACGTGGCCACGAACTGGCGATGCAGGACAAAGCGCTGGAGTTCGAGAAGGTTCGTGGCGCCAGTCGGATGGGGGAGATCGGTGCAAGTGCCGACGCCGCCTGGAATACTGAAGCCATTGAAGCCTTCAAAGAGGCAGTTGCTGGTCAAGGCAGACCGTCTGGTGTGAAGTGGGCCGACGCGCTTTCCATCAGTGTGCGGCCTGTTATCACCTATCTGTTCATGGCGCTGTACTGCACAGCCAAGGCGACGGCCTTCTTTGCTGCATTGAATGCCGGGGCTGGCTGGGGCGCGGCAACGCTGGCCGCTTGGACTGATGCCGATCAGGCTTTGTGGGCTGGGGTACTGAATTTTTGGTACGTCGGCAGAGTATGGGAGCGTCGTGATGCACGCAACTGAACCTCATCATGCTCATTCGCTGGCTGATCGCTTTTGGAAAAAGGTTGAGGTCGGGGGTCAAGATGAATGTTGGACGTGGCTGGCATCGACCAAACAAGGTGGATACGGGAAAATCATGGGTGACGACGGTCGTTTTTACCTCGCCCATCGAGTGGCTTATGAAATGCTGATCGGTGACATTCCGGCTGGACTGCTTCTCTGCCATCACTGTGATAACCCTGCCTGCGTCAACCATGCGCACATGTTCACTGGCACTCAAGCCGATAATTTGAAAGACATGCGTGCCAAGGGGAGGGGCAATCCCCCTCGTGGCGCTCGACATCCCAGAGCACGCCTGACGGACCAACTTGTCTCCCAAATTCGTTCCGATCATCGAAGTCATCGACAGCTGGCAAAAGTGCTCGGCATATCGAAGTCAGCAATCGGGATGGCAAAGGCAGGGGTGACATGGAAGCACGTCTGATTCAAGTGCCATCACAGGCAATCGCGCTGGCCAAGCGGTTTGAAGGCTTCTGTCGCGTGCCCAAGAACGACCCCGGGCGGGCTTACCCGTACGTCTGCCCGGCTGGATATCACACCATCGGGTTTGGGCATCTGTGCAAGCCAGACCACCCGCCGATCACCGAGACTGAAGCCGAGGGGTACCTGGCTCAAGATTTGGTGACGGCTCTCACCGCCACGCTACGATACTGCCCTGTGCTGGTCACGGAGCCTGAGTCTCGACTGGCGGCGATCGTCGATTTCACGTTCAACCTTGGCGCGGGTCGGCTTCAGAATTCGACGTTGCGGCGACGGATCAATCATCGCAATTGGGTTGCAGCCGAGCAGGAGTTGCGCCGATGGGTCTATGGCGGAGGACTAATATTGCCAGGATTGGTCGCTCGACGTGAGAGCGAAGTCAGTTTGCTTTCATGAAAGCCATGTCGAGGAGAACGATCAGAGGAGTCCATCACTGAACTCGTGAACCTGGTGCTGATGCTCAGAGTGAGCAATGTTGACTCCTGAGGTTTCGTTCATCGATTGGTTTGAGGGTCGGCTGTTCTCTCAGACCAAGAGTTGATTGAATGCCTTGAACACTTGCTCGAATCGGTCGAGGGTCACATTTACCGCTGGAGTGTCAGGATCCAAAGCGGACGGATTCTCCAAGAGCCAGCGCGACGCTCCGAAATGATTGAACTCAGCAACAGTATCGGGCATAAGCATGAACAGGGCTTCCGCCTTCTTGACGATGCGTGGGGTTTTTGCTGCCGCTAGCAAAGCTTCTCTGGAAACCACATGGGCTGCTGGCGGCTTGTAGGCTCCATTGAGCATTTCTACGAACAGGTCGATTTCGAACATGTCTTCGACATCCGCTTCCCCTTGGTTTGTGAAGTCAGCGCAGGTATAGAAATGCCCGGCCTTCAAGATGTCAGCCTTTTTTAAGTTTTCGATCTTGGTCTTGTCACCATTTGCGATGTCGGAGAGAACCGCGACATTGATGCGATTTCCTCCGAAGAGCCTCACGAACGGCGCTAACTTGTCGATACCACCGGACGGGCACAGCGTCCATTTCGAATCAAGGCCGACGCGTCGGCGTTTGGCTAATGCCTGCGACACGACGTTCAAATAGAGAATGTCGGACGGGCCTTCGACCAACCATGTATTCGCTCCGATGAAGAGCGACTGGGTAACTTCGTAGCCCAACGCTCCCTGGAGCGGGAAGAGCGTGTCGTCGCTGACTTCAAGCACGTCGGAGCGAACCTTTGTACCTTTGACTTCTGGACGCTTGCCCGGCTTCTCTATGACCACGTCCTCCACGATTCGAACATCGGCGAGGCGATCCATCGGGACCATGAACGGCGAATGCGTAGTGAAAATGACCTGGTGGTCCGGCAGCAGCCGCTCGACGATGTAACGTAGCAAATCGCCTTGTGCCTTGCCATGCAGGGTCAGGCCAGGCTCGTCCAACAAAATGATGGCGTTGCCATTGCCCGTCGACTTCTTGAGCTGCTTGAACTGAGCTAGAAACGAGAAGAACCACACGAAGCCCGCGCTGCGCTCGGACAACGGCAACGTCGCCTTGTGGTTGGTATTCTTGATCCGAATGTCGGCCACCATGCCAGTGTTGAAAGGGATAGGGTCTTTGGGCTTGGCGTTGTCGATCTCGATTACCACCTCCAAAGCGTTGTTCTGGCTCCAGAACTGAAAAATTTCCTCGGTGATCTCATTGCTGGCGGCTTCGCACTTGGCCTTCAACTCCTCGCGACGATCCACATTCTTCAAATCGTCCAAAGTGGTGCCCGCGTATTCGAGAAAGTCGAGAAATATTCTGTCTCCGACTGAAACTGTGTTGTTCTGCTTGTCCAATTGAAGCTTCTCAATCGAGACCATGCCGGACATCCGCTCGAAGTGCGAGGTGAAGAAGAACTTTGGTTGCCTTACCGAAAGGACATCAACTACTCCTTTATTGAAGCATGACTCCCTGCTTTTCTTGATGTCCTGCAACAGCGCCTCTTGCTTGGGCGTTCTCTCAGGCAACTCGGAAAGCGCCTTGTCTGCGGCGGGGCCGTCGGTCACCCCATGAAGAATATTTCGCTCTGTTACGTCAAGGGCATGCTTACTCAGCAAATTTTCCAAAACTTTAGCGCTATCGATATCGATATCCCAAATGCAGCTGCCGTCTTCATACCGAAAACCAAAGTGGGCTTGGAAGTTGTCGCCTTTCAAAACCCCGGCGCCAAAGCGCCGTTCGACAATGGCCTTGTCCGCGTCTCCGAGTCGCCACCATGTCCGAATCACCTCGGCTGTCCCGTCAGCATGCCTGTCGTCAAATCGGGTCGAAAATCGCCTTGGATAGTCGATAACTTCGTCAAATTCGAACGGCTGAGATGGCTTGAAGCCGCGCATGGCGCTCAGCAAAGCGGTCTTACCCGCCTCGTTTTTGCCGACAAGACAAGTGAGATCGCCAATTTCGAATTCTTCGCTGTCCTCCACGGATCGATAGTTTTGGACGCGAACTTTTGTTAGCTTCATGGCGATCCCCTCACTGGCTTGATGTTGATTGAAAAATGAAAATCGCGGCGAGCTTTCTCAGAACTCGTCCACAGTGGTGCGCCTGGGCGGCAGTATGAGCTCCTCAAACACCCAGCCCTCGGTCGAGCGCACGCCAGTCGCGCACCCCTCATATGTATCGTCGATGTCCATATCCTTGCACCCGTTGTAGACGTTGTAGTCCATCTCGTAGTGCGCATGGATGCGGTCATGGGCGATCTCTACATCCACGAACCGCACATCGAAGGACTGAGCGCGCGGATCGATATGGGAAATATCCAGATCAAGTGCCCGCCGAAAGTCACTCTCGTCGTCGTTGGCAAGGGATTCTAAGAGCTGGCGCATCTCTTCGGCTGTATCGAGAGCCGCAATGGTGATCAATCTTGACATGCCCATCATGTGAGCCTCTTTCTGATTTCTTCGATGGCTTGGCCAATAGCGCGCATAGACGGGTGATCGCCTGAAATTTGAGTGGAATCCGAATCGTTTTTGAGCTTTCGTTGGTGGATGAATGCAAGGGTTCTGATCGCATCCATTCTGCAGAAGGCAAGCCCGTCTCTCATAGCCTTCTCAGCGATGGCCCAGCAGTCATCGATTTCGAGCAAGCCGCCTTTGTATCCATCGAAGCTCAGGCAAAAGGGAACCACATCGAAGTAGTCCGCTCCCAGCATCGGCAAATCCGACAAAGCCAATTCGTCATTGGCGAGCAATGGAAAGCCGGTGGTCGAGACAAAGTCGGGATCATTGGCCGATGCGTTGTCCAAAGGCGGAGGCGGCATTTCGGACGAATCGTTGGAAGTCCCGCCGAAAAAGGCAGGCAAGTCGCCATGCTCGGCAACCCCAAGAACCATCGAAAACCAGCCAGCATAGCCCCAGTCATGGTCGGAAGCTTCGCTAGCCAAGTCGGGAAATCGGCTTATGAACTTGTTGGCCAACTCCCTCGCATCGTCGCCCGCCGCATCCGTCCACCCAAAGTAAGCCTTGCCATCGGTGGTTGCATAGTCCGCACGCGTCGTCTCTGAGATCGGGCTCCAGCCGTCGTCGGAGACTTGCGAGCTGGGCATCAGTCGCGCGCGCCAAACCTTGCCCTCGACATCCCAACCGCAAGCAACGCGCAAGCGCTGATACCCCGCCTTGTGCAATTCGTGAACCATGGACAAGAGCCGCGTGGCCCGCTTGGCCTCTGGATCGTTCGACGGCTGGGTCGAAACTTCCGTCTCGCAATGTTCGGACACGGACTTGGCGCGTTCGGCACTCGCGGATTGAAGCGCCGCGACTGCCGCTTTCAACAGGTGCGCGGCCACGAATGGATCGGCGTCCGCCATATCCTGCTTTAATCGGCTAGCGATTTCAAAAATGTGATCGCCATCCCCGAGCGCGTCGCCCAGAAGAGAGAACTCTGGCCGGTTGGCCAAGCGCTTGGCGCGCCGCACAGCTTTTCGCCAAAACGGATCATCTAGCACCGACGTCTCGCCACCTGGCTCCACATAACCAGGCATTGCAGGCATCTTCAAGCCGTCGGAATGGCTCGCAAAGTCCAAGAGCTGCCAAGCGACGCGCTCGCCAAAATATTCGCCAAACGCTTCGGGAATGCGCCCCAAGACGATTTGCCGCCGCAATTCGGCAATCCATTCGAGCGTCTCGCGGGAAGCTTCACCCGAACAAGCCTCCTTCAAATCATCCGGAACGCTCACCCAAATGGCTTGGGCCAGTTTCTCCGGGCTGGCATCTTTGCGGATCGAGCCGCCACAGTGGGAAGCGAGGTAGGCCGCACCATTGGCGATACTGTATCGGAAGGCAGTCTTTTTGGGCCTGCCAAGAAGATGGAATTCGCAGCGCCAGTGGCCCGTGGCGTAAACGTAAGGCAGCAGGGCCATGCGCCCATTTCCGTTCTCGATGAGCCAAGTTCCAGCAAGAAGAATCTTCCGGGCGCAGTCGAAAATCGTCTTCTGCTCCTCACCTCCGCATTCCTCATCGAAAGTGTCGTCGGAATAGGTCACGCAAAGCCTTCCAATCGATTCACAGCTCCCGCTTGCGGCCCAATGGATCTGGGTTCGCGAATGTTCGCGGCCGTCATTCTTCAAAGGCCCGATTCTTGAACTTCAATTGATCGCAGTTCTCGCGCACCGCACGCTGGATGCCATCGTCAAAACCACCGGGCAGCTCTGCCTCTATTTCAATGGCGATGCGCAGCTTCACGCCGGGCTTGTTGAGAAGCATCAGAACTTCCTCGGCCACATCGGAAAACTGCACTTTGGCCTGATTCGGATTCAGCTCCACGGAGCCAAAGAACATCGTCTTCTTGGTGGCAACGCCGCCGCCCGCACTGGAACCCGAACCCGCTCCGGCGCCGGTTGTTCCGCCACCCGATCCTTCCGTGGAGCTGCCGCCCATTCCGGTCGTGGTTGTCGAAGTCCCGCCCGTGGTTTCGCCCTTGGAGTCTCCTCCAGACTCAGTTCCGCCCGCTGCATTTTCCTTGGCCTGAGCCGCGCGCTCGGCTGACTCCTCGGCCAGCTTGGCGGCGAACGCCACAGCGGCCTTGGGTTCGATCAGCAGCAATGCGCCGTCAAGGATGGGCGTGGTGCTCTTGAAGCCTTGGAATCGACCCTCTTCGCGGCCATAGGCGATGCCGAAGAAGTCGCGCGAGGCTACGCCTGCGGCAATCGTAGCCCGAAGCGTGTCGGCTTCGCGAAGCCTTGGCAGGTAAAGGTAGCAGCACGTCTTTTGCCACGTCTCCAACGCGCTGACTGCGGTTGCGTCGTCTTTCCAGAACCAAGTCGCAAGCATCTTGGACAAATGGATCGGAGCCCATTCAGTGATAAGTAGCTCGTGCTCTTTGAGAATTTTTTCGATCTCCTCAGAACGATTGACCACCGCCGGGTTGACTTGGAAGTGATCCCACTGAATTTCCCCGATCCCTTTGCCGGGTTTGGCCTCCTGCAATGGTGCTAACAACCATTTGTAGGTTTCACGAACCATGCGCCCCATCGCGTCATTGGCCACATCAAGACTGACTGAGGCTTGCTTGGTCTGGTGCCCATCGAGGTTGAGGCGGCTCTCCCTGACATCGTCAACAATTGACTTCCACGCAAGCACCGAGGTCACCTGGTCCTTGAGGCGCGAAATGCTGTCAGTGTCCGGCGCCATAAAGATTAGGCGGTTTTGCTTCTGCCTTGGCTGGTCCCCACGGTTCTTCAAGATGGCCATCGCTGCGTCGAGAGCTGGCGACTGAGCGCCCTTGCTAAATGTTGCCTCGGGCGGCAGCAGGACGAGCCTAAGCTGCCAATCATCTGGCACGTCCGAGGACGGCGTAAACACATGAATTCCACCAAAAACGCCACCTGCAAAGCGCAGCTTGTCCTTAATGAAGGGATAAACGTCTTCGCGCATGTCGAACCGACGCTTGCGGTCTTCCATCTCGCGTCGCAGATTGGGACGGGTGTCGAACCAAAAGCGATTGTTGGCGCTGTTGAGGTATTGCAGCCGGTCCACCAAGGCCCGAACGCCGTCCTTGTAGTGCCCCAACACCTGGCCGGGCTGGGCGCAGCCCAAGAGCATCCGCTCCAGCTCGATGCCCCGGTGGTGCTTGGCCCCGCCAACTGCTCCAGCATCAGGGGCCGAACCCAGAAACACAGCCCGCGCGATGCGGCGGCATGCATGGATCGAACCGAACAAGGGCCGGGCGTTGTCAAGCTCGGTGGTGGCCGCGCGCTCGCCGTCGATGTCGCGCTCCAGAACAGGATCCCAGCCCTGCGGCAGGTAGTAGATCGCCTCGTTTCGTGTGTCCGAATCGAACAGCGGCAGGCTGCCCGGCTGGATCATCAAATCGTTGTTGCCGGTGGTCCAAAGCCTGTGGATCACCTTCGCCATCAGCTTCAAGACACCGCGCGTGCGCTGGAAGTTGTCGAGCGATGACCAATCCTCATAGAGCCGGTCGAAGACTTCGGGGTGGATCGGGTAAGCGTGTTTCAACCGCTCCAAATAGCCGCTCTCTTGGGTCTCGGGCGGGAAGTCGCCCGCGTTGGCCGTGTAGTAGTCCGCATAGGCCCGGCACACCTCGTCGGCGGCGAGCCTGTCCGTGACATCCGCAAACAAGCGCCTGCGGACGATCTCAAAGGCCTCTTCGGTCGCCACTGGCTTCCACAAGGCCTGCACACGTCCAAAGTAGTGCTCCAAGGCTCTCAGAGCCTTCACGCCCTGCTGGCTGCCCGCTTCCCTGTCCGAGAAAGGCAGCGATGCCAACAGTATCGCGTTGGGCACGGCCTTCAAGGCTTCTGTGAGCGACTGGATGAACGAAAGCTGAGTGTCGTAGGTGCCGCCCGACAGCGTCTTGCCCTCCTCGAACTGTGAAACGTAGCGAACCAGCTCGTCCATCAAAATGATGCACGGCGCGCTGCCGCCAATGATGTCGGCCAGCACGCTCTTGCCCGGAGCCGTGCCATCGCGGTCGGCCTCCATGAGCTTGGCGAAAGCGGCCTCTCCCCCCAATTGCCAAGCCATCTCGCCCCAGATCGTTTTGATGGTGGTCTTCCCATGCACGCGCGGCTTGCTCGCAAGGTCAAGCAAGTCCACGCCATCGAGCACCGCCACTCTTGCCTTGGGCAGCTCGGTGATGCCTGCCGCGTCCAAGATGGGCGGAATGCCTTGCATCTTGCTTGCGGGTGTTGCCCCCTTGGCGAGGTGGTAGACGGCCAACAGCGTGTGGGTCTTGCCGCCACCAAAGGCAGTCTGCAACTGGACAACAGGGTCGCCTCCTTTACCCGCCAGCCGCTTGACGACGGAGTCAAGCAAGAGGCGCATGCCTTCGGTGATGAAGGTCCGCTGGAAGAACAAGGCCGCGTCCTGATACTCAGGCGTCGCGATGCCCTGATGAACCTTGGAGATGTCGGCGGCGAACTCGGCTTGCTGGAAGGTGCCCTTCAAGACATCTTCGTGGGGGACGGCGATTTCGCGCCAAGGTTTCAGACTCATTGTTTCTCTCCCTTAGATTTCGAGTTGCTGTTGAGAACCCAAAAGGCCAATTTCATCGGCTGCCTGCTCGATACTCGGCCAAGCTGCCACAAACTCGTTGTATGCGCGTGCCTCATCTGTCCAACTCTTTCTCTCGCACACAGTAAACAGCCTGTAAGCAAGTGACCGCATTGATTCCGCACGGTTTGGCATTCGTGCCAGCAATGCGCCAGCAGCAGTAGCACTCTCGATTTTCAATGCTCGAATAACTTGGTGAAGCGCCTCCCAAACTGGTGTTCTTGTATCTTTCTCAGGAGACCAATCTCCGGGCATTTCTTCCCATTTCAGAAGTCGAAGAATTCCCTTACCGCTTTCAATCACACCAGCCTCGGACAATGCTGACACACTGGTTCCTTTGGCGCGAGCCAATACATCAGCTTCGCCATACTGACCAACAGCCCAACATTGCGATTCAAACCAACGCAAACAAAACTGAGTATCGTTATCGAAGTCGTCTTCAGTGAGGAACTTATTTATCAATTGCAACGCAACCCGAACTGGCATTGGCTTTCCATCAGCCTCCACTACCGATGCATACTGAGTAAAAACGCCCATTCCCGGCCCGATGATTGCCTGCGAGAGATCGACTGGATCAACTGGTGAATTGACCCCACCAAGGGTCATCTCATCGAGAGCATCGGGAAGAACCGCATTGAGTTCGCGCAGAAACTCTCTTCGACTAACGGTTAGTGCCTCCGAATTTCTCTTCCTGCAAACCAAAACAATGCTCGACGCAAGCGCATTTGCCCCCAACCCGACAGATCGAGCCGCACGTTCGGTTCTGAGTGGCCATGTTCCTGAAATTGCAAACCCCGCATCAGTAACCGCTTGAAGGAACGTCTCCCAACCAGTATTGGATGTTCCAACGCCATCCTCAGTCTCAGATTGCTTGAAGGCGTAGTAGATCGTGACTGGAAAGGCGGGGTGAGCGATGTCTGCCAAATTCTTCAGCGCAAGCTTCATTCCATTCAGAAAAAACTCTTCCGCTGATTCCTTACTTCCGTGCCTTGTTGGTGATGCAACCAACTCCTCCATTTTCGGAACAGCCAAAGTCGCAAATAAATTGGGGTAAATCGGTTTCAGCGACCTTCTCAGCCATACGTAGAAAAAATCCGAAAGGTCGGCGTAATTAATATTGTCGTAATAGGGTGGGTCAGTCGAGACAACCTTTAAATCAGAAATTTTCTGCGTTTGGGCATCTGCTTGCACGGCGCGACCGAACCCTTTGTTTGCCAGGTTTTCAGCTGCATTAACGATACTTTCAACAGACGAAAACCACGACCCCATGGAAGCAAAGGGAGTCAGCTCTACAAAATCCCAAACCATCGGGATTGCTTGCCTCGAAAACAAAGCTCTTACGTTTTGATTTGTATTGTTCCAATTGCATAGCGCATTGCACAGATCGGTCCAGCGAGAAGTGGCCATTGCCAAATACACCCCGATAGCCTGTGCATATGCGAGGGCACCTTGCCCACCTTCATCGAGCGAAATTCCATCATCAGCAATTCCGCTTTTGATTGCATCAAGGCGGCAAAGTTCAATTGCCTCATTGACCAAATCAGAAAATGTTGTCAATGCAACTAGTTGACGATCAGTAAACAAGTCGCCCAAATTATTCATGCCATAAACGGGCGGCTGAAAATTTCGGTGCTTCTTGGGCATCTCACAATTCGGTCGCCATTCTGGCTTAGCTGAAAGGGCGGCATTCTCCATTTCCACAGTAGGCGGCAAATAAATCTTGGTTCGCTTTCCTTCTGCGACAGTGGCCATTAACCTCTGTCCCATTCGGCCGGCCTTAGCCTCCGAACGGATGTATTCATAGCTAATTGGCGAGCCTGAAATAAGGCAACTAAAAGCTTTTCTTTTACCGGCTGATGTCCCAGACCCAGCCTCATCCGGCGGCGATCCAGCCTTGACGGTGAACTGATAACTCGCACCATCAACGATAGGTTGGACGTAAGCCTCTTTGCCTGACTTGTTGGCCAGAACGAAAGTTGAAACCAGCGGCACATCAACATTTGAATAAGCTGGATTTGGACTTTTCACAGTCCGCGCCCAGCAACAAGCCACAACTTTAATTTCCTGTCCAACGTAAGGCTGCAGGTCAGCTCGTCCTACCGCCATTTCCTTGGTGATTTTAATTTTGGGATAAAGATGACCAATTCGCTTCTCCGCTTCATTCGACATCCACAGTCCGTAACGCCTAACATCCTCGGCAAGACCGTTGCTGCTTCCCCAACTCTCGTCCAACTTCTCCTGCTGCTCCTTTCCGTCTTTTAGTCCAACTGCGGCATGATTCGGGAATCTTGTGGGGATCTCGATCATGGACTTATTGATCGTGACCGCTACTGGATTCAAATCTGACGCATAACTAGCAAGACCTAATCTCTGAGCTTCAAGAGGCAGAGCTCCACCTCCAGCGAATGGGTCATGAAACCCCGGCAGTTTCTCGGGATCAAAGAGTTCGGCTGCTTGGGGATGGTTTCTATTTAATTGACACGTTTCCTGCCAACTCTTCATAATTTCTTGACGAGCACGGTTCAATACATCTTCGTTACCTGTGTTCTCCCATTGAGAGAGCTCTTCAATGATCTTGAATAGTCGCGCTCTCTCTTCGCTCGCCTTCTGCTTGTTTACGCCGCGACCTAATTGCCGCTCATAGCCCGGATCATTGACCATCTGCGCAAAAATAATCGCTCTCGCTGCTACAAAAGGTCGCCGCGCCCACCAAATGTGCATTGAACGAGGATGCTTACGCGTGAAAGGTTGCTTTTCGTTTGCACTGGCTAAATTGATTGCATCAAGAGGCAACGCCACTTCAATCAGTTTCTTTGGAGCTTTGATGGTCATGCGACGCCTTTTAATTCTTCAATAATTTGCAAACACAGATTCACCGATGAGAGAGCTGCTTCCAGCTCGGCGATAGTTGCCTCATGGTCTCCGTGGGAAAACTTGTTTCTGATCACGCCGTAAATTCCGGACATGAAATTTCGATGTGCCAGCTTCTTGCTGGGCTCCATCGAAGAGTGATGCGGTGAGTTCTGACCAAACACGATGTTGACTAAGCCTTCACCATCCGTGCCTTGCGGAAGCGAATAGGTCGAGCGCAATCTCTCGGTCAGCATGAGAAACGCTTTGCGAATAGCTGAATCAAATTGCCTAGTGCGAATCAATGGCACCACAGCAGCTCGCAGTTCCTCGTCCATGTAGGCCATATCTTTGGCCCATTTTTCAATTTTTTCGATGATGCTGGGAATGTCGCTGTTGACGAGATCGTCGATGTCCGACCGACAGGACCGGGCATCGCCTTTACCAAGCTCCCGAACCATCCACCCAAGGTGGCGCCGACTGTTGCCGGACATCTTCGAGTCTGGCAGCCGGTCGATTACGTCATTCAGTCGCTGAGCTAAGGACTCAGCATCCAATAACAATTCACTTGGTTCTCGTCCAAGCTCGAATCGCTGTTGCAGCTTCTCGGCGTATGCGAGGAGCTTTCGCAGTTCCTCCACGGTCTCTTGAACATAGATCAGCATGCTTGCGCCCTTTCGAGCAGGGACGCGAGGTCCAAGTTGATGCTGGTCACCGCCCAATCAGGCTCTTGCGTGAATGGGTTGCGGACGTAATGAGGGCCTTCATGGTCGTCTCCATCGACGATCACGATGGCTAAGATGAATTTCTCGGCCTGGTTGAGGCCGTAGAGGATTTCGTTGCGGGTGACGGTGATGGTGGACTGGCCTTTGGATCGTCCCTTGACCTCGATGTGCCGGGCCTGCGGGAGCTTCCCCTCAGCCACTGGAACAATCGCCGTCAAATCCCACCCGCACTTCTCAGCGGACACGTCGATCACCTGATGGCCCTTGGCCTCCTCGGCCTTGCGCACGACCTCCATGGCGACCTTCTCGATGCGGGCTCGGGCCTGCGCATCGGCGGACCATGTCGGGCCTTCGACCTCGCCGCTTCGCATGGCGATGAGCCCTGCCGGAATCACGAGGGCGCCGCCGACCACCACGGGCATGCCCGATACCACATGCCGCATGGCTTGCAGTCCCTTGGTGCGGGTTTCAAGGCGGACAGTCAGTTCGTCAATTGTGCGCCGGACGTTTTCCAAGGGAAGGCGGACATCTTTGCCTGCGGACATGTCGGTTTTAAGCTTCTCGTGGCGGTCTGACCAATAGTCGATCTCCTTGACCAGTCGCTCATGGATCGCCACGAGGTTCTTGTCAATCTGGCGCTCGCGGCGCTCCCTGACCTCCTCAAAGTGCTCGGGCACCAGCTTGTCGGACGCGTGACTCAGGGCTGCCTCGTCAAGGTCTTTCTTGATCCAGTCAGCATCGATCTCCGTGGCGACCATCGCTCGTTGACCTGGCTCAATGGGGTTGAGGTCCAAGTGGGGAGCCCAACCCGCATTGCAGATTTGGCCGTGGCGGTCGATGGTCACAAACTGCAATCTGCGCGATACAACCAAGCCCGACTCGCCGCCTTCTTTGACGGAGTGGTCAATCAGAAACAGGAGCTTCGGATCGATGCCCTCGTCGTTGGGGTCCACCAGCACGGAGCCTTGTTTGAGCTTGCCGCGGTGCTGCTCGATCATAAGGTCCACAACCGACTGCATGAGCGGATGGGCTGGATGCAGCAGGCTCGCCACCGCTTCATTGGGCTTGTCCTCGACTCGAACCTTGTTCTTCTCAAAACAGACCCGCTCGTATTTGGTAACCACCGGATTCATGTTGCGGCGGTCGCGCCCGGAAATTTGGCGGTCGCGCTCGCGGATCGTCGCTGGCACGAAAGTGATCTCGTACCTGCCCGAGCCGCGCGGGCGCAGGTCGCCGCCCAGTCGCTCAAATGCCTGTGCAAAGAAAGATCGGATGAAATAGGGTTGGAGCTTGCGGGCCTCGGCCTTTTCCATCTCTTCCTTGAGCGCGAAGAGCCTGTGCTCGTCCATGACCTCCTCGGCCAAGGCACTTCGGCTGATGATCTCGCGCAGCCTCTCGGTTTCCATGGCAGTTCCGACGACTTCGCGTAAGTGCTCCTTGCGGGCCGGGTCCTCCCCGTAGCGGATCGCCTCGATCAGAAGATCGCGCAGGCATATGCCGTCGAAAACCTCACCCAAAATGTCGAACACCCGGCCACCCAAAGCCTTGCGCTCAATCTCGATCTTGTCGAACAGTTTTTGGAAGACGTCTCCCTCGCGGGTTTCATTGGCGACCATGTTCCAAAGGTGGCAGACCTGCGTTTGGCCAATGCGGTGGATGCGGCCAAAACGTTGCTCCAGCCGGTTGGGGTTCCAAGGCAGGTCGTAATTGACCATGAGATGGGCGTTCTGCAAGTTGACACCCTCGCCAGCAGCGTCTGTCGCAACTAGCACGCGAGTGTCCTTGTCGTTGCGAAACAGCTCTTGGACTTTCCGGCGGTCCTCGCGATGGACACCGCCATGGATCGTTACCACCGCCTCATGCACGCCGAGCATTCCACGAATGCGTTCGCATAAGTAATTGAGCGTGTCACGGTGCTCGGTAAAGATGATGAGCTTGCGCTGCAACCCGTCCGTTCCACGCATCTCTGGCGTGTTTTGCAAAAGCTCTCGCAGCTCTTCCCACTTGCGGTCTTGCCCGGAGTGGACCAAAGTCTTGGCTTGCTCTTCAAGATGCCCCAATGTGTAAACCTCTGATTCGAGCTCGACGATGGTTTGGGCGGCGGTCGCCTGATCGACAACGGCCTCCTCAAACTCTTCAAACTCCTCAGGTGGCATGTCCTCAGCCGAATCCCAAATGTCCTCAGAACCTCGGTTGACCAGGGTCTCGGCCAAAGGTTGTTCACCGCGCTGCCGCAGTTTTTCTTCCTCAATGCGACGTTTTAACTTTTCGCGCCGACGCTTCAATGATTGGTAGATGGCCTCAGGGCTGGACGCCAAGCGCCGCTGCAATGATGTCAAAGCGAAGCCGACTGTGCCCTTGCGCTTGCCATCGAGCTTGTCAGCCCGGTTCATTTCTTCTTTGACGTAAGTCGTCACGTCGTCATATAACTGCCTTTCGGCTTCCGATAGCTTGTAGTTAGCGGTGTATGCGCGGCGCTCGGGAAACAAGCGTGTGCCATCGAACTTGAGTAAGTCCTCCTTAACCATTCTGCGCATGAGATCGGTTACGTCGACCTTGTGAGCACCGTCGCGGAATTTGCCATAAAAGCGGTCGAAGTCCAGCAGCGACATGAAAAGCTGGAAGTCTTCCTCTTTGCCATTGTGCGGAGTGGCTGTCATCAGCAGAAAGTGGCGGGTGACCGAGCCCAAGAGTTGGCCAAGCTTGAAGCGCTTGGTCTCGTTAACCTTAGTTCCATACCAAGTGGCTGAAAGCTTGTGGGCTTCGTCCACCACAATCAGGTCCCAGCGGGAGTTGCGAATCTTCTCTTGGAGCTCTTCGCTGCGCGAGAGCTGGTCGAGACGGGCCACGAGCAAGTCATGGTCGTCGAAGGCGTTGCCGTTGCGGCTTTGATCCATCAGGTCGCGGCTGAACAGCGAGAACGACAGACCGAACTTATCGAACATTTCATCCTGCCACTGCTCCACCAAACTCCCTGGCGAGACGATCAGGATGCGAGTGGCATCCGCCCGCATCAAGAGCTCGCGAATCAGCAGGCCCGCCATGATCGTTTTGCCCGCGCCCGGATCGTCGGCTAGCACGTAGCGCAGCGGCTGCCTTGGGAGCATGGACTCGTAGACGGCTGTGATCTGGTGCGGGAGCGGCTCCACGTTTGACGTGTGGACCGCCATCATGGGATCGAACAAGTGGGCCAAGTTGATCCGATAAGCCTCAGCCGCGAGCTTGAAATCAGCCCCGTCAGCGTCGAAGCTCCAAGGACGCCCGACCGATGCGATTTGCAATTCGGACTCGTTGGAGCGAAACAGCACCCGCTCGCCCAAGCGTCCATCGTCGGCCTTGTAGACGACAGTAACGGCGTTGTCGCCCAAGGGGTCGGCGCTGACCACACGCACAACCTTGCCGGGCTCGATGCCAGATATCTGAGCGCCCTTGGCGATCTGTTCGAGTTTCATTCGTTTTTCCCTGTTCTTCTTAGACAATTCCCGCAGCCGAGTCGGCATCGCGGTATCCGGGAGCCAAAGCCGCGCTCTCGACCCCATAAAGCGTCTGCGTGTTTCTCAGCCAAAGGTGATGTGATATGTGGTCAAGCCGGTAATCCGGCGAGCTGTCGATGTTCCATCGCCGCAGGAGATAGCCCGCGAGGGCTGCCCTCGACTTGATCCGCAGCACCCCATCGATCATCCCGTAGTCAGCCTCGACCGCCTTGGGCCAAGTGACACCAGGATGTGGGACCAACTCCAAGTCCACGATCCTGGCCCACTGCTCGTCAGCCCCCAAGAGCTCGTGCTCCTGAAGCTCCCCATCGATCTCTTGAACTTTGGCGATTCGTGTGAGGACGAAGTCCCCAAAGCGATTCCGCGCACGGTCAAACGCCCGGATGTGCCAACGCAAGCCATTGTCGGCCAATGCAACTGGCACCAGCTCGCGGCGCCGCGAACCGGACGATAGCGAGAGGTAGTTCAGCCTCACGGACTTCTTGGCGACGAGTGCTCGAGTGATAACCCCAAGGACTTCCAAGTCGGGCTTAACCAGTTGCCCCGGCCCTTCGCAGGGGGCTACCTGGCGCAGCTTAAGATCTAGCCCATCGCCAAAGCCTTGCAGCAGCCACGCAAGGACGCGTTCAGTTGAGAACTCGAAGACTGGCTTGAAGATTGCCGACGGTCGATAGCAGCGAGCTGGGGCGTCGTAGTCAAGATTATCTGGAGCAATGTCTCTGTAAGAGCTCAGGTCGCGCGAGGCTGCGGCGGGCTTGACCCCGAATCGGGACTCGATGTCGCCGCGCCGAAGCTCACCCGTGAAGAACGCGCGCAACTCCAAGAACGCGAGGCGTTCGCGCTGCGTCTGTGAGACATCCAGTGGTTTAACCAAGCTCCCCATTCTGGGCAAAGCGGCCCTTGTGCGACGCAAAGTTCGCGCCTATCGGGAAGATGCTACCACACTCATCATTTTGATAAGGATGGAGGGCAAGTCATGCTATTCATTGATGCCGATTGCCATCTGTACGAAGCCAAGTAAAGCAACGCCATGAGCCAAGGTCTGATACAACCACTCTGCGCCTAAAAAAAAGCCTCACCGGTCGTTCAGCTCGAACATGGCGTTACTACGCAAACAGCAGCAAGGGTTGGAGAGTGGGTTCGCCAATACCAAATCAAGACGTTGAATTTTGCTGGCCCACGCGAAAGCAAACGACCTGGCATTTACCGTCTGACACGTGAATTGCTAGACGAAGTCGATGCCGCACAAACTTGAGTTGACCCCAGTCTGATGGTTGTCACAATGTGAAAAGGACTATCTCCAAAAGCGGGGACAAGAAACGTAAACTTGCCCAACGGTCTTGGAGATCGGATTTGAACCGGCGTCCGCACTCCACCACCATACACAAAAAGCCCAACTCTTTTCAGTTGGGCTTTTTTTCGTCTAAAAACTCAATGGTGGCGCGCACTTACGCGATTTGCCTCTTGACTATTTCGCTATCAAATTTGGGTATTTTTGCCCG
>Ga0210033_1002058_pt1 | contig 17607 bp, 15 predicted proteins | sample CryGeymeta201501_FD_185465 | JGI IMG/M metagenome (GOLD analysis project Ga0210033, IMG submission 185465) | Groundwater microbial communities from Crystal Geyser aquifers in Utah, USA - Crystal Geyser metaG 2015-01 (SPAdes) (version 2) | ecosystem: Environmental > Aquatic > Deep subsurface >... | reverse complement strand
GATGAATCCCGCGCGACCAAGATGTATCTGCTCCACGCGCTGAACAAGGCGGTCGTCGAAGTTGAAGAAAACCTGCACGGCGGAGTCGGACTCGTTCACATCACCAAGGGAAATCTGGAGAGAATCCAAATCCCCCTGCCGCCGCTGGACGTTCAGAAGGAGATCGTGGCGGAGATCGAGGGCTACCAGAAAGTCATCAACGGCGCCCGTGCCGTCCTCGACCACTACCGCCCCCATATCCCCATCCACCCCGACTGGCCGATGGTGGAATTGGGAGACAAGCTACTGTTCGTTTCGAGTGGAGCAACACCGAAAGGGGGCAGAGAAACCTACTTGGACAAAGGCGTGCTGTTCATCCGTAGCCAAAACATTCTTTTCGGCTCACACGACTTTAGCGACGCAGCGTTCATATCGGAAGCGACACACGAGGAGATGTCGCGAAGCCAGGTGAAATATGGCGACGTGTTCCTAAACATCACTGGTGCTTCAATCGGACGCAGCGCCTGGATGGACTTGGACATTCCTGCCAACGTGAATCAGCACGTTGCAATTCTCCGAGTTGGACCGGAACTCGACCGCGTCTTCCTCTCGCTTTTTCTGAATTCTGATACTGGGCAGAATCAAATCTTTGCGTTGCAGGCAGGGGGAACCCGTGAGGCGCTCAACTACTCCCAAATCCGGCAGTTGCGAATACCCCTCCCGCCCCTCGCCACGCAGCAAGCCATCGTCGCCGAGATCGAAGCAGAGCAATCGCTGGTCGCCGCCAACCGCGAACTGAGCACCCGCTTCGAGCAAAAGATCCAAGCCACCCTCGCCCGCATCTGGGGAGAAGAAACAGGAGACACACCGAAATGACCGCGCCCGAAAAAAGGAAAGTAACTTCCGCTTTTCGGGCACCAGGCGCGGACGACTGGCGTGAACTGGTGGCTGAGAACGCAAACGACAAGGAGCACGAGAAGGCCCTGAAGGCCAAGGACGAACTGAAGAACATGTTGCTCGCGTCCTTGCAGATGCAGCACCTTGTAGTCCTCGCCGGTTCCGGATGTTCGCTATCCGCTGGCGGACCCTCAATGCAGGACCTGTGGAATGGCGCAGTTGGTGGAGAACCAACGGTTGACGCGATAGCGACGGCGAGAAAGGTGAACCATGACCTCAAGGACCGGAACGTCGAAGCGTTCCTTTCCAGGGTCGAAGCCTTCTTGCAGGTAGGTAGCGACAAGACTGTCAGCAAGTTTCTGAACTCAAGCAAGCGAGTGATTCTCGACAAGTGCACGACGTTTCTAGACCCCGGCAATCTGGGGGACCACAAGACATTTCTGCATCGACTCTCGCGCCGCCGTGTTCGCGATCAACGCCTGCAGGTGTTCACCACGAATTATGACCTTTGTTTTGAACGGGCCGCCGCCGATTTGGGCGGAGTGGCACTGGACGGATTCTCCTTCACGGCTCCTCGCCGTTACGACCCACGCTTCTTCGGCTACGACATCATCCGACGACCGCGCAGCGGCGACGACCTTGGGCATTACCTCGAGGGCGTGTTCCTACTCTACAAGCTACATGGATCAGTGAACTGGGCGAGGGGTGAGGAAGGAACGATCTATGAGAATGACGAGCCGACGCCTGCCGACGCCTGCTTGATCTACCCCGCGCGGGGGAAGTATCAGCAGAGCTTCGTCCAACCTCACCTCGAATCGATGGCGCAGTATCTCGCCGCCGTGCGCGAACCGAATACTTGCCTGCTCGTCGTCGGCTTTGGCTTCAATGACGATCATCTAGCCGAGCCGCTGCTGGCTGCGGTCCAGTCCAACCCGCATCTGCGTCTGATCATCGTTGACCCAGGAGCGGACGAGAAAGTCATAGACGCGAATGGTAACCGGTTCTGGAAGCAGTTCTTCGAGCTTGGTGGACGCGGAGAAGACGTGTGGTTCATCAAAGCGTCGTTCGGTGACTTTGCTCAGATGGTCCCTGACCTGAAATCGCTGACGCCAGCAGACTCCCTCATGCAGGCCATAAAGGGAGTGACGAGGGAGCCATGAGCAAGCGGAACATCGATGAAACCTTTCCGAAAGGACTGCTGCGACCGGAACTCTTCCTGGGTGTGGCGTCTTCGGTCACCGCTCGAACAGTCGGCGTCAATCTCAGCGAGGCCGGTCAGCCGAGTGGTTCCCATTTCGCGGGTGGCCGCTATGGCCGCGGAGAGGTCGGCGAATTCGTCTTGATCGAAGGCCAGCAAAGCCTACTGTTAGGTCGTATTGCCGAGATCCACCTCCGCGAACCGGAGCGCCGCTCGATCAGGCGCGACTTCATCGGCAACAGCGACCTGGACGCGCTCGGACAGATCCAGCTCCTGGGCTGCGTTTCCATGGACGACCTGTTCGTAACCGCAGGCGTCGACGCCTACCCACGCCTAGGGGATCGCATCTACGCCGCGCCGCATCGGTTCATCGCGCTGCTACCGCGCCTGATGGAGCGCATGGAGGATGACGGCGAACCCGTCGTCTTGAATCTCGGCGCTATCGATGTGGCGCAGGACAGCCTTGTTGCCGTGAAGCCGGAGCGTCTATTCGGACGTCATTGCGCGATCCTCGGGGCAACAGGAGGCGGCAAGAGTTGGACGACAGCGCGGATCATCGAGGAATGCATGCGGTACAAGGCGAAGCTGATCCTGATCGATGCCACCGGTGAATATCGGGGCTTCACCGGCGATGGAGTGTTGCATTGCCATCTGGGCGAGCCAGTAGAGAAGGCGAGCGGCTCGGTCGCATGTTCTCTGCCTCCGACGAGCTTTCTGGAGTCAGACTTCGTGGCGCTCTTCGAGCCCGCGGGCAAGGTGCAAGGGCCGAAACTGCATGCGGCGATGAGAAGTCTGCGGTTAGCAGCGTTGCGTCCTGCACTTGCTACTGACAGATACATCAGGAAACACGAGCAGCTCAAACAGCCAGCAACTGATGCTGAGCTGGACGATGGCATCTCCTCCCTGCTGGACAATCCGCGCCAGCCGTTTGATGTTCAGATGCTGGTGAAGCAGATGGAACAGGAGTGCGTATGGCCTAACGGTGGCACACAGAAATTGCCCGATTTGACGAGATGGGGTGGGGCTGATGAAGGAAGTTATGCGCACTGTCTCTCACTCTTCGCGCGCATCAACGGCGTCCTGACTTCCCCCGCCTTTAAATGCGTATTCCAAGCTGCCACCGAGCCCGCGTTGACGAGAAAGATAGGCGACTTCATAATCGGTAGCGACAAGCTGCTGCGAATCTGCCTGAGCGGTATCGCCTACGAGTTTCACGCGCGCGAAATCATCGCTAATGTGATTGGCCGTCATCTTCTGACCCAAGCCCGTGTTGGCGCGTTTCGGCAACAGCCGACGGTGGTCTTGGTGGACGAGGCACACAACTTTCTCGGTCGCCACATCGGCACCGAAGACTACGCGGCCAAGCTTGATGCCTTCGAGCTGATCGCCAAGGAGGGCCGGAAGTACGGGCTTAATATCTGCTTGGCCAGCCAACGCCCCCGCGACATCACAGAGGGCGTTTTGAGCCAGATGGGCACATTAATCGTACACCGGCTGACGAACGACCGTGATCGCGAAGTGGTGAAGCGTGCCTGCGGGGAGATTGATCGTGCGGCATCCGCTTTTCTACCCAACCTGCGCCCCGGTGAAGCCGCGATCATTGGGACGGACTTCCCGATTCCGCTGACGATTCAGATCCACGAGCCCGCCACCAAGCCGAAATCGGACGGCCCGAATTTTCAAGAGCACTGGGCCGCCAAGCCCGACCCATCGGATGCCTGAGCCGTGCAAGAAGCCGCCGAACGCGCCAGCTACCTGCCCTGTCCTTTATGTCCCGCAGGGGACCAGGAGACCACCGTCTCCGTGGATGATGACCGGGCACACTGGGGGCTTGTTCGGGTGCGCGTTCGGCTGCGGGGCGTCGCCGCAAATGAGATTCACGTCTCGTGCTCGCACCTGCTGGTACTGGTATCCCGTCATCTGGTCCTGCATCGTTTCTACGAATGCTCGGTCCGCATGCTGCGTATCAACGCAGTCCGGCCTTTTGCCGCGCGGCAGTGATGGCTTGGGCGCGCGTCGCTGCGACTCCGGTCCCTGATGCAATCAGCGTCTTTGCTGCGTCGTTCTGGTGGCGGGAGACAGCCGCCTCCCAGTCACCACTGGCAAGTTCCTTCGTGACGACGTTCACCCACTCTCCACCCTCCAACTTCATGCTCGCCTCCGTACGCTGCTACTGAACGATGACCTTCTTGCCGGCGCAGATGAAACGCTAGCGCTCCTCGCGCACCCGGTCGAGCGCGGGCTTCAGCTGCTCCTCGGTCTCGATGGCGCCTGGGAAGTAGCTGGCGACGCTGACGGCGACGACACGCTCACCGTCGATGATGCGCCGTAGCTCACCCACAGCCGCGCGCAGGCGCCCCTCGCAGGCGTCGCGATCAGCACGAAGCTGCGAGATTGGCACACGCTCGGCGCCACGCTTCTTCCCCCGCTCGAAGGGGTCGGCGAGGCGGCGCTGCTGGTCCTCGTCGATCTCCGACCAGCCCGGCGTCTTGATGAGCTTGTCGAACGCCTTCGTGTACGCGGCGACGCGGGCATCGAGCGCATCATCTTCGCGGCGCGCGTACTCGGTCTCGATGGCCTTCGTGTGCTGCTCGATGGACGCCAGCTCCTTGAAGAACGTCTCGCGCGCGAGGAGATCTTCGAGAGACGAGGCGCGCGTGCGCAGCTCGTCGGTGACGTCCGACTCCTGGCTCAGGAAGCTTGAGAGCACGCCCTGCGCCTTGCGCGCGCGGTCGAGGTCGTGGAGGCGTGGCTCGCTGAGCACCTGCTCGAGCTCGACGGCGCGCTTGATGGCGTTCTTGATGCCCCGCGCAAAAACGTGCTGGAAGGTTTGGGAGAGATGCAGGGTGAAAGAGCTGTGATTACACGCGAAGCTCGGGCATTCATATCATCGTGATACGTGTTGGGATGGTTGACGCCAATGGTGCCGACGCCCAGGCTCGAGGTCGCCGATTGGGGGCACGAATGCTGGAAGAGTGGATCAAGAAGCTGGCGCGGCGCGGTGTGCGCGTGCCCGGGGATGTGCTCTTTGCGAGCACCCGTCGGCGTGTGCTCGATGAGGTGGTGGCGCTGCATCGACCGCAGGCCGTGCGCCTCGGGCAGCGTCTCTCCCAGGGAGACTCGGCGGCCCAGGACGAGCTCAGCGAGCTGGCGACTCGCGCCCTCCGTTCCTTGCGTGAAGGCGTCGCCGCCGACAGCCTGCTCGCGCGCGCGGGTTCCGCGCTCGACCGCGCGTGGCACAAGCCCAACGCCGTGGAGCTGATGGACAGGCCCGACCTCGACGAGGGGCGGCGCACACGGATCATCGAGAGTCTCGACCGCTGGAATCTGCTGAGCGGCAGCTACGATCTCTTCCTCGACGAGCTGCGTCCGCTGCTGCGCCCCGACGGCCCCACGCGCATCCTGGATCTGGCCTCGGGCCACGCGGGCTTCGCGCTCCACCTGCTGCGCGTCGCGCGTGATCAGGGGCTCGAGCTCGAGGTCACGGCCACGGATCTCTCGCCCGAGTATCTCGAGGTCGGACGCGCGCGGGCTCTGTCCGAAGGCCTCGACCTGGACATACGCGTGCAGGACGCGCTCGATCTTCGCAACCTCGAGCCGGGCGAGTTCGACATCGTCGTCTGCACGCAGGCGCAGCACCACTTCCCCGCGGGGCTGGTGGCGGTGATGTTCGAGAGCGCCGCGCGCGCGGCCGGGCGCGGGGTCGTCTTCATCGACGGCTCACGCAGCGCTCTGCACGCCGCCACCATGGCGACCATGGGTCAGCTCTGGTTCCGCCACCGCGACTTCACCTACGACAGCGTCACCTCGCTGCGACGCTTCTTCTTCCCGGAGGAGCTCGAGCTCTTGGCGCGCATCGGGGACTGGGGCGACGACGTCACGGCTCGTTGGATGCCGCCGAATCACTGCCTCGTGCGCCTCGACCTCACGCGCGCACCGAAGGCTGAGCTCTCGTGAGCAAGGTGAAGACGGCGCTGCTCTGGTTGATGGGCGTCGCCTACCTCTTCGCGGGCGCAAACCACTTCCTGAAGCCCGAGTTCTACCTTCAGATGATGCCGGCCTATCTGCCCTGGCACGCGCTCCTGGTGCAGGTGAGCGGCGTCGCGGAGATGCTACTCGGCGTCGCTGTCCTGATCCCGCGCACGCGACGGCTGGCGGCGTGGGGCGTGATCGCGCTCTTGATCGCCGTCTTCCCCGCGAACCTAAACATGGCGCTGCACCCTGACGCCTTCCCCGACGCGCCCGCCATCGCCCTCTATCTGCGCTTGCCCGTGCAGCTATTGCTGATCGCCTGGGCTTACTGGTTCACGCGCCCGGATCAGTCCTCGAGCAAGGCGTCGAGCGCCGCGTCGTAGCGGATGGCGTCCCGGCGGCCGGCTTCGACGGTGGCCTCGATGGGCGCGTGCTCGCGGTAGTCCCAGCGCGCGACGGGCAGAGCCTGTGACGGAGCGACGTACAGGCGATGCTCGCGTCGCCCGACGTGGTGGTCGGCGTAGGGACGCGTGAGCATGACCAGGCTGCGGCGCACGCCGGGCACCTCGTCCAGCAGGTAGGCGGGCGCGTTGTCGATCATGGAGCCGTCGATCAGCGTCTCGCCGCGGTAGCGACCCAGGCTGGTGAAGGGCGGCGTCGAGGAGGAGGCGAGCACCAGCTCGATAAGTTCGTCGATGGACTCGCACTCGCGGGCGTCCCAGGCGCGCGGCGTGAAGCCGACCTTGCGCGGATGGCGCGGATGCAGGAGCCCCCGGTCGTGCACCTGCTCGGCCTCGTACACGGCCAGGCCCGCGGCGATGGCGGCCAACTTGGGCAGACGGCGCGGGAAGGCGGTGCACAGGATCGAGATCGGGAAGGGACGCTCGCGCAGCCTCTGGAAGCCCTCCTCGTCGATCGCCTCGCGCAGGGTCGCGCGGTACACCTCGTTGTGGGGAAAGGGCCGGCGTCCGCTGCGCAGGCGGGAGGCGTCGAACACACCGCGAATCCCGATCCGACGACGGGCGAAGGCGGCGCGGGATTGGTCGATGCGCTCGCTGAAGAGCAGGACGGCCACGGCGGCGCCAGCGCTGCAGGCCGAGACGGCCCCGAGGCGCGGCAGGAGCCGGGCGCCCCAGCGCTCCCAGAGGCCGACTTGATAGAAGGAGCGGTTGCCGCCGCCCGCGAATGTGAGCCCAATCATCGGCGCGGAGTGTAGGCAGCCCAGGCCCGTTGCCAAGCCGTCAGGATTGAGCAGACGGCCCCGGCGCACGTGCTATGGTGCGCGCGTGAAGAAGGCTCCTGGGAAGCGAGAGCAGAATCGCCTCGAGCGAGTTCGCGCGCTGCGAGAGGCAGGTCTGCGTCTGTTTCTGGAGCGCGGTCTGTCCCAGGTGACGATCGACGAGATCGCGCGGGCGGCGGGCACGGCCAAGGGCAACTTCTACCGATACTTCTCGGACAAGGAGGCGCTGGTCGCCGGCATCCTCGAGCCCATGGCCACGGCCATGCGCGAGCACATCGACACCTGCCGCGAGAGCCTGGAAGAGGCTCGGGGACGAGACGATCTCAACGGCGCCTACGGGGCGCTGGCGTTGAAGGTCGCGTTGACGGCGATGCAGAACCTGGACGCCTGTCGCTTCTACCTGCAGGAGAGCCGAGGCCCGGCGACCGGTGCACGCGCCCCGCTGGTGGCGCTGTCGGACGAAGTCCAGAACGCCGCCACGGAGCTGACCCAGGTGGCGGTGGAGCGCGGCCTGCTCGAGGTCAGCGATCCGCGCATCAGCGCACTGGCGGTCGTGGGAGCCACCGAGGTCCTGATGCTGGGCATCCTCGACGGCCGACTCGAGGGCCTGCACCCGACCGAGGTCGCGCAAACCATGATCGGCATGGTGCTCGACGGCATTCGTGCCCGCTGACGGCTCCGACATCGGCGGGGTCGTGATGGCCGTGCTGATCGTGGCGGGCGCCTACCTGGTCGCGCGGCTCTTCGTGGATCGCCTGCACCGGCGCTTCTTGATCGTCTCGGGCTTGGAGTACGTCGTGCTCGGGCTCTTGCTCGGACCGCTCTCGCCGCGGCTTCACCTGGCCGAGAACATGACCTTCGCCATGCCCTTCATCGCCCTGACGGCGGGCTGGGTCGGGCTGCTCCGCGGCACCACGATGACGGCGCGGGAGCTGTCGAGTCTGCCCCTTGGGACGGGCCGCATCGTGATCTGGCACCACCTGGTGCCCGGGCTCCTGGTCGGGCTCGTGGCAGCGTACTTCCTGACGCACATCACCCACTGGTCCTGGCACTTCGGCAGCATTCCCGAGTCGGGCGGCTGGCGTCAGGTGGCGATCAGCGCGGCCGTCCTCGGATGCTGCGCCGCGGCCGACTCCACCGAGCCCTTCGACCTGATCGTGAAGCGCTACCGTGTGGTGGGCCCCACCGCCCCGAACCTGCGCCGGGCGGCGCACCTCGGCGACGTGCTGGTCATCTTGGTCTTCGGCGTGCTCTTCTGCGTCTATCACCACGCCGAGCCGGGTGCGGCGCTCACGCTCACGCCCACGGAGTGGGCGGTCGTCAGCGTCGTCCTCGGAGGCGTGCTGGGCGCGCTCTTCACGCCCTTCGTCGGCGGAGAGGGCTCGAGCAACTCCCGCTTCCTCGCGCTCGTGGGCATCATCTCCTTCGCCTCGGGGGCCGCCTACTTCCTCGACATCTCGCCCTTGCTGGTGAACCTGGCTCTGGGCGTAGTGCTGGTGCGCACGTCGCACAAGAACCGACGGCTGCGCGAGACGCTGGCCGACACCGAACCGCCCATGCGCATCGTGCTGCTGGTGATCGCGGGCGTGCTGCTCGAGCCCGTGCCCTGGCTACCGACGCTGGTGCTCTTCCTGGGCTTCGTGGCGCTGCGCCTGGTGGGCAAGTTCGTGGCGAGCCGCGTCATCTCGCTCGGGACACCGCTTCGGCCCGACCTCTACCGCGGGCTCTTGGCCCATGGCGAGGTCACGATCGCCATGGCCGTCTCCTTCCGCGTCGTGTGGCACGGACCGATCGCGGACATGGCCTACGCGGTCGTGCTCGCCTCCGTCGTCGTGCACGACCTGATCGCACCCCGCGTGTTGCGCCAGCTCCTGCGGGATCTGGGCGAGCTGACGGAAGACAGGGACGCCGAGGTCGTGGAGGCACCCGACCCCGATGCCCCCGAGCCCGCGGATGCGCCGTTCGAGGAGCCGACATGAGCCGATCGGGCGGCGTCGACGATGTGGACTGGAGCTCGCGCGGGCCCGGCGCCGTGCTGCGTCAGCTCGGCATCATCGGGCTCTTGGTCGGCGCCCTCTTGCTCCTCCATCGCTTCGCCGTACCGCCCGAAGGGGCGGGCTTCGACCCGACCGGGCTGCTCGCCTTCGGCTTCGTCGTGCTCGCGAGCTACACCATCGGCGAGCTCACGATGGTCGTGCGCCTGCCGCACATCACGGGCTACCTGCTGGCCGGCGTCGCCCTCGGTCCGTCGGTGGCGGCGCTCTTCCCCTACGCGCCCGCGCCCTTCGATCGAGGCGTGCTCAACCCGCAGGTCATCAACCAACTCGGCCTGATGGACACTCTGGCCGTGGGCCTGATCGCTCTGAGCGCCGGTGGCGAGCTTCGCCTCGAGACTCTGCGCAGTGGCCTGCGGGCGATCCTCGGCGTGCTGGTCGGGCATTTCGCCACCGTGATGCTCGCCATGACTCTGTTCATCCTGTTGATCTCGGGCGTCGTGCCGGCGATCGAGCTGCCAGGATTCGGCGGCATCGATCCCCTCGGCGCCATCGCCCTCGGCGCCGTGGTCGGCGCCATCTCCTTCGCCACCTCTCCCGCCGCGACCTTGGCCATCCTGAGCGAGTCGAACGCGAAAGGTCCCATGAGCCGCACGGTGATCAGCACCGTCGTGCTCAAGGACGTGGTCGTCGTCGTGACCTTCACCATCGCCAGCGTCGTGGCTTCCCTGGCCATCGGTGAGGGCAGCGCCGACGGCAACGTGCTGCTCGTGCTCGCCTGGCATGTGCTGGGATCCCTCGGCGTGGGCGTCGGAATCGGCGGACTGATGGTGCTCTACCTGCGCTTTGTGGAGAAGGAGGTGCTGCTCTTCCTGGTGGGCGTGGTCTACGTCGCGACCTACCTGTCGAACGCGTTTCACCTCGATCCCGTGCTGCTCTTCCTGGCCGCGGGCTTCACCGTCGCGAACTTCTCCGCGCACGGCGAGGCGATGATCGACTCCGTGCAGCAGCTCTCGATGCCGGTCTTCGTCGTCTTCTTCACGCTGGCCGGCGCGCGCTTGCACCTGGAGGAGTTGGCGCATCTCTGGCCCTTCGCCCTCGCCCTCGTGTCGGTGCGCGCCGTCGCCGTCTTCCTGGGCGTTGGCCTCGGCGCCCGCATGGGCAAGGCTGATCCCGGCACGCGTCGCTACGGCTGGATGGGCTTCCTCTCCCAGGCCGGCGTCGCCATCACGCTCTCCGCCAAGCTCGGCGAGGACCTCGGTGCGCCCGGTCGCACGCTCTCGACGCTGCTGATCGCTGGCGTCGCCATCAACGAGATGATCGGCCCCGTGTTGCTCGAACGCGGCCTCGTCTTGTCGGGCGAGGTGGGCCCGCGCGATCAGGCGTCAAGCGACACGCCGCCGAGCACGGAGACACCAAGGACGGACACGCCGGGCTGAACGGGCGGCGGCGCGAGAATCCCGCGCGATCCCCCTGTCTCGCTCTTGATCCCACCTTCCGTGGGCGCGCAGGCCCTCGCTCGCGAAGATCAGGCGTCCACGTGGAGGGGATTGCGAGATTTGGGGTGAAGACGAATGATCGGGGCATGGGGGTGCTCAAGAAACGCTGGCCAGGTCTCGCCTCGCTGCCTCAGCTGGATCTCTGCGCGGCTCCGACGCGGGTCGAACGCCTGGCGTCACTCTCGCGCGAGACCGGGGTGGAGCTGTGGGCGAAGCGCGACGACGAGAGCGCGGAGCTCTACGGGGGCAACAAGGTTCGCAAGCTCGAGTGGCTGCTCGGGGAGGCGCAGGCGCGCGGCTGCCGCACGCTGGTGACCGCGGGCGCGCTGGGCTCGCACCATGTGTTGGCGACGGCGACCTGGGGACGCGAGCTCGGCATGCAGACGCGGGCGATCTTGGTCCCGCAGCCCTGGACACCCCACGTGGAGCAGAATCTGCGCGCGCTCCTGGCCACGGGTGCGCACGTCACGCCCATCAAGGACCTCGGCTTCCTGCCGGCGGCGATGGCGCGTGAGGTCGTGCTGCGTCGTCTGAAGGGCGACCGCCCGCAGCGCATCGAGCTCGGAGGGTCGTGTCCCACGGGCGCGCTCGGCTACGTGGAGGCGGGGCTGGAGCTCGCGGAGCAGATCGACCAGGGCGAATGCCCGGAGCCGGACGCGGTCTATGTCGCGCTGGGCACGGGCGGCACGGCGGCGGGTCTCGCCATCGGTTTCGCGGCAGCCGGGCTCACGACGCGCGTGGTCGGCGTCCGCGTCACGGACTCACGCGTGATCAACAGGCTCAGCCTGCGCCTGTTGGTGCGCGGCACGGCGCGTCGCTTGCGCGCCCTGGATCCGCATTTTCCCACCATCGCGACCGCCGCCTTCGAGCTGCTCGAGATCGACGAGCGCTTCTTCGGCAACGGCTACGGCACACCCCACACCGAGGCCGCCCACGCCATGCTCTGCGCGTCGCGTGAGGGGATAACGCTCGAACAGACCTACACCGGCCGCGCCTTCGCCGCGATGCTCTCCGATGGACGCGAGCGAGGCGGCACGAGGCTCTTCGTCGTCACCCTGAGCGGCGCCGACCTCGCGCCACGCGTCGCCCACGCGCCCGAAGCCCCGCCCTGGGCCCGCGCCATGGGCGCACTCTAGCCTCAGGCGTCGAGCCAGCGGCGGAGGCTGGGGCCGATGATCCTCGGGGCGCGACGCAGGTCTTCGAGGTTACGCGAGCCGGTCAGGAGCATCACCACGCGCAGCTCGCGCTCGACGGCGAGCAGGAAGGCCTCGGCCTTCGCCTCACCACCCTCCACGAAGGCCTTGAATACGTTGCGCGCGTAGCCCGCCGCCGTGGCGCCGAGGGCGATGGCCCGCGCCGCGTCGAGGCCTGTGCGCATGCCTCCGGTGGCGATGGCGACGTGGCCGGCGTTGGCCGCGAAGTGCACGGCGGCGGCCGTGGGCACGCCCCAATCCCAGAGCAGCTCACCGAGGGCGCGTTGTGCCCCTTCGGCGCGCAACGTCTCGACGCCGACCCACGACGTGCCGCCGGCGCCCGACACGTCCACGTGGCGCACGCCTGCGTCGAAGAGCCGCTCCGCCGTCTGCTGGCTGATGCCGTTGCCCGTCTCCTTGGCGACGACCGGCACCTTCAGCTCCGTGACCAAGCGGGTCAGAGCGTCGACTCCGCCGCGGAAGTCGCGATCTCCTTCGGGCTGGATCAGCTCCTGCGCCGGGTTGAGGTGCACGCATAGGGCGTCCGCGCCGACCGCGTCCACCAGCTCCTGGATCTGAGCCGTCGTCTGCTGGGCCGCCTGCACGACACCGACGTTTCCGAGCAACAGCACGTTCGGTGCGACGTCGCGCACCTGATAGGTCGACGTGGTCTCGGGGCGCTTCTGCATCGCGCGCTGACTGCCGAGTCCGAAAGCGTAACCGCGCCGCTCGGCGATCGCCGCCAGACCACGGTTCACCTCCGCCGCCCGCTCGTGCCCCCCCGTCATGCCCACGATCACGATGGGCGCGGAGAGGCGCTTGCCCAAGAGCTCCACGCTGAGGTCCACCTCGTCGAGGCTGAGCTCGGGCAGGCTCTGGTGAACGAGGTCCACCTCTTCGAGCAGGTTGGTCCGTCGTCGATAGGCGACGTCATCGGTGGCGCAGAGATCGAGGTGATCGGCTTTGCGCGATTCGATATCGGGTTCGGTCATGGAGCTAGGGCAGTGTCATATCCCGCCCCGACAGGCCACTGGAACACGTTCCCTCGAGTGGCGCCTTGGGTGGCGAGGCGGCCTCGGGCGAGCGCCCTCCGGCCAGGCGAGCGGTCCTCGCCATGCGCTCGCATGGCCGAGGCCGCCGCCCTCCGGAGAGTGACGCTTTCAGGGGTCTACTGTCCGCCCGTGGGCACGGGCGAGCGCCTCTGGCCGAGCTTCTCGCGCAACGCCTGAGGCACGTCCACGCCGGTCGCGGCCTTCACCTGTTCGCTGGCGTTCATCAGCTGCTGGGCCAGGGACGCGCCGCTGGAGCCGTCGCCGTCGCCGATCACCGTGAGGCGGTTGACGCGCAGCTGACCGATGGCGCGGGTCACTTGCTCCATGATGGGCAAGAGCTTCTGGCTCAAGAGCACGTCACGGCTAGCGCTGCCGCTGGCGCGGTAGGTCGCCGCGAGCTGCGCCAAGACGGTCGCCGTGGCCTTGCCCTGCTCGATCACCTTCGAGGCGTTGGCGCGAGCGACGTTGATGGCGCGCTCCTTCTCGGCCAAGGCGGGCTCCATCACGTCGGCCTGCAGCTGCAGCTTCACCTGCTCGATGCGCGCCTTCTGCATCTCGATCTCGCCTCGCGCCTGCGCGACCGAGGCCTGCACCGCGGCCTTCTGCTCGGCGATCATCGCCTCGCGCTTGGTCCTGGCGTCCGTGATGCGTCGCTCGTTGTTCTTGCGCGCGATGGCGATGGCCGACTCGATCTTGGCGAGTTCGCCCTGCCGATGCTGATCCCACTTCACCTCGGCGGTCGCGGCCTGCGCGTCCGCCTCGGCGATCAACGCGTTGCGCCGGATGTGCGCGCTGCGCATGCGACCGATGGCGTCGAGGTAGCCGACGTCGTCCGACACGTTCTGGATCTTCAGGGTGTCGAGCACGAGCCCGATGCGGTTCAGGTCGTGCTCGGCCTCCTCCGTCAGCTTCTGCGCGAAGGCTTCCTTGTCCTCGTTGACCTGCTCCGGCGTCAACGTCGCGAGGACGCCGCGCAGGTTGCCTTCGAGGGTCTCGCGCGCGATGCGCATGATCTCTTCGCGAGAGCGCCCGAGGAAGCGCTCGAGCGTGTTGCGGATCATGGGCTCCTCGCCGGGCACCTTGATGTTGGCGACGCCCTGCACCGTCAGCGGGATTCCGCCTCGGGAGTAGGCGTTTCGCACCGTGATCTCGATGATCATGTTGGTCAGGTCGATGCGATCGACCGCCTCGATGATCGGCATGCGGATCGAGCGTCCGCCCTTGATGATGCGGTAGCCGAGCCAGCTTCCGTCCGCCATCTGGCGTGCCCGGCCCGAGAACACCAGCACCTCCGAAGGAGTGCAGACGTAGAGCAGGTTCTTGACGATCAGCGAGCCGACGAAGGCGGCGATCAGAATGACCAGCGCGACCACTGCGACAATCATGATGAAGTTCATCGGCCCACTCCTCCGGGCAGCGCCCGCGTCGTTGCTTCGCCCGCGAGCAGAGTCGGGACGTCGATACCCGTGAAGTCGGCGAGCGACTTGAGCACCGCCGCGACCATGCCCGGATACGCCGCGGCGTAGCCCGCGAGCGCCTGGCCGTCTCCGCGATCGAGCACGTTGACCTCGTCGATCTGCAGGCTGGCGAGGTTCGTGACCACAGTGCCGACGATCTCCTCCAGGTGCTGAATGACGTAGATCTCCTTGGCCTGGTTGCCCATGGAGAGCCACGCCTCGCTCATCATGCGCAGCACCTCGACCACCGCCTTGCCGTTCTCCGCGGAAGGCGCCGCCTCACCGACGGCGAGCACGGCCACGGCCTGGCGCTGGATGTCCGCGGGGATCACGACCTCGGCCTGCAAGCGCTGCTGCTCGAGCTGACGGCGCAGCTCCTGCAGGCCCTGCTCGGCCGTGGCGCGCGCGGTCTTGGTCGCCGCGACCGCCTCGCGTTCGACCGCGTCCGCGTCACCGTCGAGGGAAGCCTGAACGCGCCTCAGCTCGTTCGTCTGCGCCAGGATCGCGGTCTCGGCCGTGGCCTTGGCGACCTCGGCCCGCTGACCCGCGGTCGCCTGGGCGCGCGTGGTCTCCTGCTTCGCCTGGTTCTCGGCGTTCTCGGCGTCGCGCAAAGCGTTGGCGATGGCGGGGCGACCGAGGGAGTCGAGGTAGCCCGTGTCGTCGGCGACGTTCTGGATCTTCAGCGTATCGAGCTGAAGCCCGAGCACGTGCAGATCGTCCTCCGCGGCCTCGATCAGGCGCTCGGCGAACTTCAAGCGATCCTCGTTCACCTCCTCGGGTGTCAGCGTCGCGATGACCTCACGCACGGCGCCTTCGAGCGTCTGCTGCGCGACCGTCTGCACCTCGATCAGGGAGCGGCCGAGGAAACGCTCGATGGCGTTTCGAATCACGACCCTGTTCGAGTGCAGCTTCACGTTGGCGATAGCGTGGATCTGCAGCGGGATGTTGCCCTTCGAGTAGGCGTTCTTCACCACGATGTCGATGGGCAGGATGCGCATGTCGAGGCGATCCACCTGCTCCAGGATCGGGATCCGGAGGGCGCGCATGCCGGAGCTGACGACGCGGTAGCCGAGCTTCTGGCCGTCCTCGGCGACGTAGCTCTTGCCGCTGAAGACGAGCGCCTCGTTCGGTCGCGCGATGTAGACGAACTTCTTCATGATGCCGATCAGGATCAGCACCGCGAAGACCACGCCGAAGGCGATCAAGAGGGTCCACAGCCAAGGGCTGCTCATCAGCTGATCGAGGGGGTTACCCTCATAGGTTCCTGGCGGAGTCCCGCCATAGGTTTGGTTCATCTCTGCGCTCCCTGTGCCCGGCCACTCGAGGCGGTGTGCATCTGCTTCATTGTCTAGCTACGTCCACGGGGCTCATCCACACGTGCGATGCGCGCGCGAGTCCCATCCATCTCGATGATCATGGCCTCGTCTTTGGAGGCGAAGTTCTCGTCGTCGTCCGCGAAGGCGAGCACGTCCACGAGCTGGCCCTTCAGCTCGAGCCGCACCTTGCCCGTGTGGCCCGCCTTCACGGGCACGACCACGCGCACGGACTTGCCCACGTAGTCGGCGGACGTCGCGGCGGTGCCGCTGGTGTCACGCGAGAGCCAGCGGATCACACCGGCGGCACCGTAGCCCGTGATCAGGCCCGTCATGATCGCGAGCCCGAGCGTCACGGTGGAGTTGTCGATCAGTCCCAGACCCTCGAGGGACAGGCCGGTGAGACCGAAGAAGGCGAGGAAGAAGGTCCAGAAGCGGATCGACGTCAGGGACCAGAGCAGGAAGTCGGCGCCCACGCCGATGTCGTGTTCGAGGCCCCCGTGGTTGTCGGTCGACAGGCTGTGGTCGAGGTCGTGCCCGAAGCCACTCGCTTCACCGTCGAGATCACCGTCGAGATCACCGTCGAGATCACCGTCGAGATCACCGTCGAGATCACCGTCGAGGTCGGCGCTCGCGTCGGCGCCGCCGGCATCGCCGTCAGCCGAATGTTCACCAACGCCGTCGTGTCCCCCGAGCAGAACCGAGGCCCCGAGCAGGACCCCCCCGACGACGAGTGCGAATAGGTATGCGTAAATTAGCATCCGAAGACTTCCGAACTCGGAGCGTACTCGAATCGTGGCCCGCGGTCTTCCCCAACCGCATGCGGCCGTTTCGGCTCCACGACGGCGTGCCAAACGCTACCTTGCCAGCAGCTCCGCCAGGCCGCGAATCGAGTAGACGAGGCCGATCATCATCACCACCAGGCGGCGACTGTATCGACGGAAGCGCTGCACATGCTAGCAAACCATGCCGCGGCACGCCGCCTGAGCACAGCGCGCACTCGGTCTCCGTGTCCGCTTCGACCAGCCATACGCGGCTGGCTGCGCGGCATCACGGAATCGGAGCCCAGTGGGCGTCGACGCACTCGGTCGAGTCGGGGAAGCGTCTGTGGTAGTCGCGGCAGACCGAGTCCAATACCACGTAGCCTTGCAACCAGCGCGACTCGTCGACTTGCGGGTGGGTCACGAGGCAGCTGCAATCCTGGCCGTAGCCTGTCGCACACCAACCAAGAAGAATGCTATTGTCCTCGTCGTTTCCGCGTGAGCAGCGACTGCTCCCCCACGCGCAGACGCCGAAGCTCCGCGTCTCCGAGAAGCCGACGCATGCTTGAGGAGGCCCGGGTCGAATATCCGGGCCTAGCAAGATCTCAGGGTAGCGTGGACAGCGCAGGTCGTCTCCGCACGCGCCGCCGCAGAAGGGCTCCCGCGGATCCCCCAGCGGACAGCCCGCCGAGGTGGAGGGACCGTCGAGGACGTCGCTGCCGTCGGAGTAGACGCACCGCAAGGTCTCGACGGGAGGCTCGGCCCGGGCCGCGGCCTGACAGAACGACACCGGGTAGCAGTGGCCAGTCATATGTGAGAACACACTGCCGTCGTCCTCGGGGCTGGCACCGCAGACCTTGCCCGTGTGGCAGTAATGACTGTCCGGATTGAGTCGCGACCCAGAGCGTTCGTTCCCGTCGGTGATGACGAGGCCGCAGGTGTCACTCCAGGTCGAGTCGTCGTAGTCCGTGGGCGTCGGAAGGTCGCGCCGGCGACAGACGCCCGCGTTTTCGTCGCAGGCGGAGCCCGTCGGGCAACGATCGGTGCAGGTG
>Ga0210033_1002048_pt1 | contig 17653 bp, 15 predicted proteins | sample CryGeymeta201501_FD_185465 | JGI IMG/M metagenome (GOLD analysis project Ga0210033, IMG submission 185465) | Groundwater microbial communities from Crystal Geyser aquifers in Utah, USA - Crystal Geyser metaG 2015-01 (SPAdes) (version 2) | ecosystem: Environmental > Aquatic > Deep subsurface >... | reverse complement strand
GTCATCCTGCCGGTGTTTCTGGTGATCGGCTTTGGCTACATTGCCGCGCGATCGGGACTGTTTGGCGAAAGCGCGGTCGATGGCATCATGCGGTTTGCCCAGAACTTTGCCGTGCCCTGCCTGCTGTTTCGCTCGATCGCCAAACTCGATCTGGCCGGAACCTACGACCTTGGCCTGTTCGTCAGCTTCTATGCCGGCGCGTTCGCGGGCTTCGGGCTGGGGTTCCTTGGCGCGCGCCTGCTGTTTCAGCGCAGCGCGGTCGATGCGGTGGCGATCGGCTTTGCTGCGATGTTCTCGAACTCGCTGCTGCTGGGCCTGCCGATCACCGAGCGCGCGTATGGCTCGGGCGCGCTGGCCGCCAACTATGCCATCATCTCGATCCACTCGCCGCTGCTTTACGGCTTTGGCATCACCGCGATGGAGCTGGCCCGCAGCCATGGCCACGGCACCGCCCCCGGTGCCCTGGCGCGGCAGGTGGTGCGGGCGATCTTTTCGCAGCCGCTGGTGCTGGGGATCGTGGCCGGGCTCATCGTCAACCTGACCGGGCTGCCACTGCCCGGCTCGGTTTGGGCGGCGGTCGATCTGATGGTGCGCGCGGCGATTCCGGCGGCGCTGTTCGGGCTGGGCGGGGTGCTGCACCGCTACCGCCCCGAGGGCGACATGAAGGCAATCATGATGGTCTGCACCCTTGGGCTGGTGGTGCATCCGGCGATCACCTACGGGCTGGGGCGCTATGGCTTCGGGCTGGATACCGCGCAGATGCGCTCGGCGGTGGTGACGGCCGCCATGGCGCCCGGGGTCAACGCCTACCTTTTTGCCCATATGTATGGTGCGGCACGGCGGGTCGCGGCCTCGGCGGTGCTGATCGGCACCACCGCCTCGATCGCCAGCGTCTGGCTATGGCTGCACCTGCTGCCCTGACCGCGCCGCTTATCGCTTCCTTGCGGTCGCTCTGCGCTGCTGCCCGCCCGCGAAGACGGACCGGCAGGGACGGATGAGCGGGCGCTACTGCGGGGTCAGCCCGCGCAGCCGTTCCGAGCGCCGCCGCAGCAGCTCGACCGAGGCCAGCAGCGCAATCGAGATGATCACCAGAATCGTCGCCACCGCCAGGATCGACGGGCTGATCTGCTCGCGGATGCCGTTCCACATCTGGCGCGGGATGGTCTGCTGGTCGTTGCTGCCGATGAACAGCACCACCACCACCTCGTCGAACGAAGTCACGAAGGCAAACAGCGCGCCCGACACCACCCCCGGCGTGATCAGCGGCAACTGCACCTTGAAGAAGGTGGTCACCGGCCCCGCCCCGAGGCTGGCCGCGGCGCGCAGCAAGCCGCGGTCGAACCCCATCAGGGTGGCGGTCACGGTGATGATCACGAACGGAATTCCCAGCGTGGCGTGGGCCAGGATCACCCCGATGTAGGTGCTGGTCAGTCGCCCGCACTCAAGGCTGAGGCCCACCACCGACAACACGTCGCAGGGGCTGGAATAGAAGAAGAACAGCCCGGTCGCGGTGATGATCAGCGGCACGATCATCGGCGAGATCAGCACCGCCATGATCAGCTTGCGAAACGGCATTTCCGGGCGCGACAGGCCAAGCGCCGCCACGGTGCCAAGCACGGTGGCAAAAATGGTGGCAAAGAAGCCGATGATGACCGAATTCTTCGCCGCCTTGAGCCAGGTCGCATTGGCCCAGACATCGGTCCACCACTCGCGGCTGGTCACGGTATCGGGCACCAGCACCCCGAACCGCAGCAGGTTCTCGTACCAGCGCAGGCTGTAGCCCTCGGGGTCCAGCGTCAGCATCTTGGCTGTGAAGGTGAAATAAGCCTCGGCGTTGAACGACAGCGGGATCACGATCAGGATCGGCGCGATCAGGAACACGAAGATCGCGGCGCACAGCACCTTGTAGGTCCAGTGCCAGGCCCGCTCCAGGGTCGAGGCATAGATCGGAAGCGCCATGGCGTTACCCCAGCTTCATGTTGTCGATGCCGATCAGCCGGTCGTAAAGCCAGTAAAGCACCAGCACTGCGGCCAGCAGCATGGTGGCCAGCGCCGCCGCCAGCGACCAGTTCAGCGATTTTTCCATGTGGAACGCGATCTGGTTCGAGATCAGCGTGCCGGTCGCCCCGCCCACCAGGGCCGGAGTGATGTAATAGCCAACCGCCAGAATGAACACCAACAGCCCCCCCGCGCCAATTCCCGGCACGGTCTGCGGCAGGTAGATGCGGCGGAAGGTGGTCCAGCTTGTGGCGCCAAGGCTGCGGGCGGCGCGGGCATAAGAGGGCGGGATGGTCTTCATCACCGAATAAAGCGGCAGGATCATGAACGGCAGCAGGATATGGGTCATGGCGATGATGGTGCCGGTCTGGTTGTAGATCAGCGCCAGCCGCCCGTCTTCGCCGATGATCCCAAGCGCCACCAGCAGGTCGTTGATCACGCCCTGCCCCTGCAACAGCACCATCCAGGCGGTGGTGCGCACCAGCAGCGAGGTCCAGAACGGCAGCAACACCAGAATCATCAGCAGGTTCGCTTTCGCCATCGGCAGGGTGGCCAGCAGATGCGCCACCGGAAACCCCAGCACCAGGCACAGACCCATGATCACCGCCGCAATCGCGAAGGTGCGTGCGAACAGTGTGACGTAAATCCGGCTTTCTGGGTCGGCCCGCACGAACTGGCCGCTGGCGTCAAGTTTGCGGTCGGCTGCGGCCTGATAGAAACTGGCGGTGATCGGGCGTGACGCTGCCCGCATCGCAGCCCACAGATCGTCGCGCCCCCAGCCGGGGTTCTGGGCCAGCAACGCGGCCTGCCAGGGCGGCGCCAGCTTGGCCGCCATCCGCCCGGTCGCGGTGAACAGCGAACGCGTGCCCGCCACATCGTAATTGATCCGCGTTCCTGCCGCGCCAATGGTGCGGTTCTTGGCGGCGGCCACCAGATCGCTGGCCAGTGCGGCGTAGGCGGCCTCGTCGGGCGTGGCCTTGGGGTTGGCGGAGAACCAGGCCGAGAGTTCCGGCATGTTGCTTGAGAACTGGGGGTTGTTGACCGACCGGAACAGCATCTGGCCGATCGGCACCACGAAGGTGAACAGGATGAACGCCAAGAGCGGCACCACCAGCATAAACGCGCGTACCCGCGCCCGCCGCGAGGCCCGCGCCAGCGCCGCTTTCAGCGGTCGCCCGTCGTGGGTGCGCAGCACCGCCTCGGGCGCGGTAGATGTTTCGACCATGGTTGGCGCTTTCGGTTCGGATCAGTCGGCGCAAGGCCAAGGGGGCGACAATCCCGCCGCCCCCCACGGCAGGGATTACTTCAACAGCCAGGCGTTGAACTGCTCGTTGAGCTGGATGTCGTGGTCGGCCCAGAACACGACGTCATTGAACAGCGCGTTGGTCATGTTTTCCGGCGACGACGGCATGTGCGGCTTCATGTCGGTCTTGCCGTCCTTGAACAGGCCGACGAAGGCCGCCGAGGATTTGCGCGCCGGGCCGTAGCTGATCCACGTGGCCTGATCGGCCAGCCGCTGGGTGTCGGTGGCAAAAGCGATGAACTGCATCGCGGCGTCCTTGTTCGGCGCGCCTTTGGGCACCACAAACAGGTCATAATCCAGCACCTGCCCGTCCCACATGATCTGGAACGGCTTGTTTTCGTTGGCGATGGCGTTGAAGATCCGACCGTTGTAGGCGGTCGTCATCGTCACTTCGCCATCGGCCAGCAGTTGCGGCGGCTGCGCGCCGGCTTCCCACCACACCACATCGCCCTTGATGGTGTCGAGCTTGGCAAAGGCCTGCGCAACCCCCTCGGGGGTGGCAAGCGTGGCATAGACATCGGCGGCAGGCACGCCATCGGCCATCAGCGCCATTTCAAGGTTGATCTTGGCCCCCTTGCGCAGACCACGCTTGCCCGGGAAATTGGCAACATCGAAGAAGTTCGCAATCGAGGTCGGGGCATTGCCTTCGAACTTGGTGGTGTCGTAGGCGACGGCCGTGGTCCACAGGATCGAGGCCACCGCGCAATCGGTCAGGGCACCGGGCAGAAAGTCATCGACCGCCAAGGTGCCATCGGGGGCAGCGGGCAACAGCGCGGGGTCGATCGGCTCGAGCAGGCCCTCGTCACACATCCGGATCGCTTGCGAGGTTTCAATGTCGGCCACGTCCATGGTGACATTGCCAGCCTCGACCTGCGCCTTCAGCGGCGTGGCCGGATCGTCGGCATCAACCGATACCACGGTGATCCCGGTCAGTGCTGTGAAAGGCTTGTGGTAGGCCTCGACCTAGCTGGTCGCATAGGCCCCGCCCCACGACACCACCGTAATCTCTTCCGCCGCCGCGATGAACGCGACGCTCGATAGCGCGGTGGAAAGGATCAGCAGTTTTTTCATTTCCTTGTCTCCCTGATTTGGTGGCATCTTTCAGACTGGCCACGCCACGCGGCCAGACCGCCCACAGGCGGTGTCTTCACGGCAAAAGCGCGCGCGCGTAATGCGGAGCCCAGCCGATCTTGATCTTCTCGCCCGGCGCCAGCATCCGCTGCCCGGCGGTATTGCGCGCCTTGATCACGAAATCATCCGATCCCGCCACCCGCAGCCGGGTGCGAAACAGATCGCCCATGTAGATGAACTCCAGCACCTCGGCCTCAAGGGTATGCGCCCCCTCGGGCATCATCTCGGGCTTGTATTCCACCCGTTCGGGCCGGATCGAGACCAGCGTCTGCTGGCCTTTGGTGGTGACGTTGACCGGGGTCGCGTCGATCAGCTCGCCGGTGGTCAGCCGCACCAGCGCCTTGCCCCCGCCCAGCTCTTCGACGGTGCCCTTGAGCTTGTTGTTCTCGCCGATGAACTGCGCCACGAAACTGTTTTCCGGGCGCTCGTAAAGATCGGCGGGCGGGGCCAGTTGCTGGATGCGACCATCGTTGAACACCGCCACCCGATCGCTCATGGTCAGCGCCTCGCCCTGATCGTGGGTCACGTAAACCACGGTGATGCCAAGGCTTTCGTGCAGGTGCTTGATCTCGAACTGCATGTGCTCGCGCAACTGCTTGTCCAGCGCGCCAAGCGGTTCGTCCATCAGCACCAGGCCGGGGTCGAACACCAGCGCCCGCGCCAGGGCGATGCGCTGCTGCTGGCCACCGGAAAGCTGGGCCGGGCGGCGGCTGACAAAATCGCCCATCTCGACCATGTCGAGCGCGCGCTTGATCTTGGCCTCGCGCGCGGGCTTGGCCATGCCGCGCACCTCAAGCGGAAACGACAGGTTCTCGCCCACCGTCATATGCGGAAACAGCGCGTAATTCTGAAACACCATGCCGATGCCGCGCTGGTGCGGCGGCACCGAGTTGATCGGCTTGCCGTCCAGCCTGATCTCGCCATTGGTCGCGGTCTCGAACCCCGCCAGCATCATCAGACAGGTGGTCTTGCCCGAGCCCGACGGCCCCAGCATGGTCAGAAACTCGCCCTTGCCAATCGCCAGGTTGAGATCCTTCACGACCAGCGTTTCGCCGTCATAGCTTTTCTGGACATGATCGAAAGCGACAAAATCGCCGCCACGGGTTTCAGCAGCCACCCCAGTCTCCCCAGTCATCGGCAGGTGCCCTGCACTCTTGTTGATCTGACTAAAGCGGATTGGCCGCCGCAATGCAACGATGTTGTATGGCCAAGGTTTCCAGCGGCCAATTTCAGGAAATCCGACCGAAAACCGACGCTTTTGCAAGCCAAACGACGGCGCGCCATCGTGCGGCGGGAAGATCGGCGGCACCGATAGAATGGGGCGGCACCGCGACCGGGAACCCGGTCGATTCAGGCGCTGCCACGCGCGCGGCCAAGTCTGGTGCGGATGAAAGGACTCGAACCTTCACGGGAGTTACCCCACAGCGACCTCAACGCTGCGCGTCTACCAATTCCGCCACATCCGCATGTTTCGACCTGGTGCGGCGCTATCTAGCCGAGGTCATGCGATAAGGAAAGCGGATTTTTGGGTCAAAACGCCCGCTCTGAAATCCGCGCGAAAACACGGGCGGAGGGGGGGCCACCGCTCGGGGTGCCCCCCCCCGCTGCGCTCAGTGCAGCAGGCTGGATACGAACGACACCACCGTCGCACCACTGACGGGTGCCTCGACGGCACCGACCGCAGCGGGAGCTTCGGCGACCACCACCGGCGCGGGCGGGGCGGCCAGCACCGGCAAGGGGGCTGCCGGGGCCACCAGATCGGACCGCCCGTTGATGGTATAGGCCGCCTTGCGGATCAGGTCGGTGCGGTCAGGCAGACCGGGGGCGAAGATGCTGGCCCCGGCCTGGGTGGCCGCCAGCCCCATCTCATACCACCCCAGTGCCAGATCGGGCCGCACCGCCGCGCCAAAGCCCTGTGACAGGTGGTGCCCCAACAGTTCGCCGTAGCCCTTTTCACCCAGCGCCGTCAGCAGCAGCGCCGAGCCGATCGCGACATCCATCGCATCGGTGGTATAGCCCACCCCGAGGCAGATCTTGGCGGTGCCCGCCAGTTGGGCCGGGGCCATGCCGCTTGACAGCACAAAGCCCGACACCCCGGCCAGCACCTGCTCGCTGGGCTGCATCGACAGCGCGGCGACGTGATCTTTCAGCACCGGGCCAAAGCTCTGACACTGCTCGGTCACCTGCTGCGGGGTAAAGCCCGCCAGCTTGGCGGTAAGGTCTTCACTGGTCGCCATGGCGTAGGTGCGGGCAAGGCAGAACTGCTCGGCCAGCGCGAAATTGGCGTCCGTCATCAGCGCGGCGGTGGTGTAGCCGCCGTTGGTGTTGGTCATCAGGCTGATCTTGTTGCACTGCGACGCCAGCGAGACCTGCGCCACGCCGCTGCCCATGAACGACGGCAGCGCCGGGGCGGCAGGCTCGGCCGCCAGCACCGGCAACGACGCCGCAGGGGCGACCGGCTCGGCGGCGGGCACCGGAGCCGACGCCACCCCCGTCGGCACTGTTAGCCCCGCCATCTCGTCGCGCTGGGTCAGCAGCAGGCCGCGCAGCCCCATCGGGTGGGTGGCGATGACCTGCGCCACCTGCGGCCCGCCGGCCACCGCACGGTGATAGGCGGTGACCAGAATCGTGTTCTCGTATTCGGTGATCTCGCCGGTCGCGGGATAGCCCAGCAGCGCCTGGTATTGCGAGATCGCGGCGCGCGACTTCCGGCCGATCACCCCATCCGGAGTGCCCACCGGGTAGCCGAAGTAGTTGAGCGAGGTCTGCACCTCGCGGTTGGCCTCGCGCTGCGCCGTCGTCAGCGACGAACTGGTCGAACGGTAGGTCCGGCGGTTGCGGTTGGCGTCATTGGCAATCGCCGCCCCCAGCAAACCACCCACAATCAGCCCGCCGATCGCGTCGCCGCCGCGCGCCAGTGCCGGTGCCGCCGGGGTTACCGCCATGGCCGCCACCAGACAGCCACTTGCAATCCTGCCAAATTTCATCTTTGTCCTCCATCAAGGTCTTTGCGCCAAAATCGCGCCGATTTTAACACAATCGCGGTTACAAGGCCAGTTTTTCATTCCGGTGTTGTCGATCAAGGTCGGCAGGACAGAAAGTCGCAAGCGATCATGGTCGAATGGCACCACCTTCCTGGCCTTGCCCCTTACGTCGAAACCCTGGCCGCGATGGAGGCCCATGTCGCCGCCATGGCCGCAGGCCTGGCCCCCGAGCAGGTCTGGCTGCTGGAACACCCCCCGCTTTACACCGCCGGCACCAGTGCCCGCGCCGCCGATCTGACCGACCCCGACCGCTTTGCGGTGCATGTCGCCGGGCGCGGCGGGCAATATACCTATCACGGCCCCGGCCAGCGCGTGGCCTATGTCATGCTTGATCTCAACCGGCGCGGGCGCGACGTGCGCCAGTTCGTCGCCGCGCTGGAAGGCTGGGTAATCGCCACCCTGGCCGAGTTCAATGTGAAGGGCGAGCGTCGCGCCGGGCGGGTCGGGGTCTGGGTGGTGCGCCACGACCGCGCCCCGGGCCCCGACGGGACGTTGCGCGAAGACAAGATCGCGGCCATCGGGGTCAAGCTGCGGCGCTGGATCAGCTTTCATGGGATCGCCATCAATGTCGAGCCGGATCTGACCCATTTCACCGGCATCGTGCCCTGCGGCATCCGCGATCATGGCGTGACCTCGCTGGTCGATCTTGGCCTGCCGGTCACCCTGGCCGACCTTGACACCGCCCTGAAGGCAACATTTGCGCGTTTCTTTCCAACGCCATGAGCCCGGTCGAGGCCGCGCCGCCGCCGCTTGTCGCGGCACCGGGCGAAAGCGGTTTTTTGCCTTGCGCCGCTACCCGCGCAAATTTTTTCTTGACTCTTGTCACGTTGATTATAGGGCATTAACTAAAGAGGCACAGTCTTCGCCCGGCCCCAGTCTGCACCTGGGCGTGGATCGTGTTTCTCTGCAGGGAGGGAGGCTTGCCCTGCACGGCCCCAAATGAATCAAGGAAAACCAATGAAAATTTCTGTCTGTTCCGCCGCACTCGTTCTTGCCCTTGCCGTTCCCGCCTTCGCTGATGGCGAGGGCGACGTGAAGAAGGGCGAGAAGACCTTCAAGAAATGCGCGACCTGCCACTCGATCGTGGCCGAGGATGGCACCGTGATTGCCAAGGGCGGCAAGGTTGGCCCCAACCTTTATGGCGTGATCGGTCGCACCGCAGGCACCTACCCCGATTTTGCCTATGGCGATTCGATCGTGGCCGCCGGCGTGGCGGGCAAGGTCTGGAGCGCGGAAGAAATCGCCAAGTATGTCGTCAATCCGGCCGCCTGGCTGGCCGAGGCTACCGGCGATGCCGGGGCCAAGACCAAGATGGCCTTCAAGCTGGCCAAGGGCGGCGCAGACGTGGCCGCCTACATCGAGTCGGTCGGCCCCGCCACCGAGTGATCACCTGAGGCGCGCGTGGCCGGGCTTTTGCCGTCGCGGCAGGCCCGGCCACGCGTCTTTCAGGCGGCACATTCCGCCCTGTTTCGCTTGCCACCCCTCAGAGCCGTCGCTAACGCTGGGCGCGCGATCAGGTTCGGGTGCCAGCCATGACAACAATCTTCTTCATCGTCGATGGCCGCGGGCTGGAAGCGCAGGCCACCCTGCTGGCGGCCACCCTGTGGCAGCATAATGCCGATCGCTATCCGCTGCTGGCCTATCTGCCCGAACGCCATGTCGGCGCGGTCTCGACCCCCGCCCGCGCCCTGTTTGATCGTTGCGGCGTGACCCTGCGCCCGCTGCCGCCCGCGCCGCGCGACTGGCACCGGCCCTATCCGCACGGCAACAAGCTGCTGGCCGCCGCTGACCGCCGCGCGGGTGACTGGAGCCTGTTTCTCGATACCGACATGATCTGCCTCGCCCCGCTCGATCTGGCACCTTTGCAGCAGCCCGGCAGGATCGGGGTGTTGCCCGAAGGGGTGCCAAGCTGGGGCCGCGAGGGCGATCGCTGGGCCCGTGCCTATGCCCATTTCGGCCTGCCCCTGCCCGAGGACCGCGTCACCCTGACCCGGCGCAAGCGTCGCAGCCACCTGCCCTATTTCAACGCCGGTTTCGTGCTGATGCCCGAGGCCGATGTGACGGGCGGGCGCAGCTTCGGCCAGCTCTGGCTTGAAACCGCGCTCGATTTCGACTGGAACGCCCCGATCGGCGGCAAGCGGCCCTGGCTTGACCAGATCACCCTGCCGCTGACCCTCAAGCGCTTCGGGCTGGACTACAATCTGGTGCCGGTGGATTACAATTACTCGATCTCGGACCGCGCCCCCGACCCCGAGGCGCGCCCGCACATCATCCATTACCACCGCTGGTCACATCTCGCCGCCTGGCCGCAGCGCGCGCAAGCGCTTGCCACCCTCGCGCAGGTGGCCGGCCCCGCGCTGTTTGCCCGCCTCGACGCCGAGTTTGGCGATCTGTATCACGCCGAACCGACAGCTGCCGACTGACCCCCCAAGCGGGCGCAAATCAGCTCAGCATGTCCTTGATCCGCGGCCCGACGGCGGCAAAATCCATCTGGCCGGTATATTTGCCTTTCAGCACCGCCATGACCTTGCCCATGTCGCGGATGCTGGCCGCCGCCGCCTCGGCAATCGCCGCCGTGATCGCCGCCGTGACCTCGTCATCGCCAAGCTGGCGCGGCAGGAATTCGTTGATCACCACGATTTCCGCCAGTTCCTTGGCCGCCAGTTCCAGCCGCCCGCCCTCTTCGTAGGCGCGCGCGCTCTCGTTGCGCTGTTTGACCATGCGCCCCAGAATCGCCAGGATGTCGGGATCGCTGATGATGGCCCCCTCGCCCTCGCCCCTGAGCGCGATTTCGCGATCCTTGATGGCGGCATTGATCAGGCGCAAAGTCGAAAGACGGTCCACCTCTTTCGCTTTCATCGCCTCTTTCATCGCCGTTTGCAGCCGTTCGCGCAAAGTCATCGCACTTCATCCCCGTGTCATCCGAAGTTGCGACAATACCGCCAAGCGCGGTCCGGCACAACTGCCGCGCGTTTGGGCAACCTATTGATTCTACGTGACAAGCCCTTTTTATCTTTGGTCCCACCACGCCTTGACCCGCCCTGCCCCGACCCGTAGTGTCCGCGCCAGCCACTGCCCCGAGAGTCGCTCATGCCCGCACCCGCCCGCCAACCCCGCCCGACCGCCTGCCTTGCGCTGGCCGATGGCAGCGTGTTCTACGGCATGGGCTTCGGGGCAGTCGGGCAGACCGTGGCCGAGCTGGTGTTCAACACCGCGATGACCGGCTATCAGGAAATTCTGACCGATCCCTCTTATGCCAGCCAGATCATCACCTTTACCTTTCCGCATATCGGCAACGTCGGTGTCACCATTGAGGACGACGAGTCGGCCGATCCGGTCGCCGCCGGGCTGGTGGTGAAGTGGGATCCGACCCAAGGCTCGAACTGGCGCGCCACCGGCGATCTGCAAAGCTGGCTCTGCGCCAAGGGGCGGATCGGGATCGGCGGGATCGACACCCGCCGCCTGACCCGCGCGATTTGCCGTCAGGGTGCCCCGCACGCCGCCTTGGCGCATGATCCGGCGGGCAATTTCGACGTGGCGGCGCTGGTGGCCAAGGCGCGGGCATGGCGTGGGCTGGTCGGGCTTGATCTGGCGCGCGAAGTGACCTGCCGTCAGTCATATACCTGGGATCAGACCCGCTGGGCCTGGCCTGCGGGCTACGGTCACCGCAGCGGCCCCGGCCTGCGGGTGGTGGCGATCGACTATGGCGCCAAGCGCAACATCCTGCGCTGCCTGGCCTCGAACGGCTGCGAGGTTACCGTGCTGCCCGCCTCCGCCACCGCCGCCGAAGTGCTGGCGCTTGCCCCCGAGGGGGTGTTTCTGTCGAACGGACCGGGCGATCCGGCGGCGACCGGGGTTTACGGCGTGCCGATGATCCAGGGTGTGCTGGCGGCAGATGTGCCGTTGTTCGGCATCTGCCTTGGCCACCAGATGCTGGCGCTGGCACTGGGCGCGCAGACCATCAAGATGAACCACGGCCACCACGGGGCCAACCATCCGGTCAAGGATCTGGAAACCGGCAAGGTCGAGATCACCTCGATGAACCATGGCTTCACGGTCGATAGCCAGACCCTGCCTGCGGGCGTGGTCGAGACCCATGTCTCGCTGTTCGACGGCTCGAACTGTGGTCTGCGGGTGGTGGGCAAGCCGGTGTTCTCGGTGCAGTATCACCCCGAGGCCAGCCCCGGCCCGCAAGACAGCGCCTACCTGTTCGAACGCTTTGCCAGCGCCATGCGCGCCCGCCGCCCGGCCTGAAGCCGCCCGGCCAAAGCGATCAGGAATTTGCCTGCCTTCCAATGGCGCTGTTAACCATTCCTTAAGCCAACATTAACTTATTTGCCCCGACCCTTTGGTCAGCCAAAGGTCGATGCATGTCAGCCCCCCGTCTGCACCCCTGGCCTCGTGGTGCGGTCGCAGGTCTGGCGGCCCGTGTCACGCAGCCCCCCCTTGCGCCCGACCGCGATCTGCGGCCGGCATCGCCACAGCCCCACCCGACCGCGCAGACCCTGGCGGCAACGCTGCTGCGCGAGGGGCTGGTGGCCCCCCATGCCATGGTGCAGGCGCTGGCGTTGCAGCGCAGGCAGAACGGGCGGCTGGCCGATATCCTGATCGCGCGCCGGATGATCGCCGAGGCCGATCTGTTTGCCGCCTTGGCGCGGCACTGGCAGGCGGGGATGATCGACCCCGCGCGCCAGCCGCCCGATCCGCGCCTGATCGACCGGCTGGGGGCTGCGGCCTGCCTGCGCGACGGGCTGCTGCCGTGGCGCCAAGTGGGCGCGCTGACGGTGATCGCCACCGCCTTCCCCGAGGATTTCGCCCGTCGCCGTGCCCAACTCGAGGCGTGTTTTGGCCCGGTGCTGATGGCGCTGGTCCCAAACGGCGCGCTGGCGGCCGCGATCCTTGCCGCCCGCGGCGCGGCGCTGGATCACGCCGCCCGCTGCCGGGTGGCGGCAGCGGAAAGCTGTCGCGACTGGGGCCGCGGCCCGGCCCCGCTTTGGTTCGCGCTGGTGGCGCTGGCGGCTTTGGCCGGGCTGATCGCCGCCCCGCTGGTGCTGCTGTTTGCGATCACCATCGGGGCACTGCTGACCCTGTTCTTCGCAACCCTGCTCAAGATCGCCGCCGCCCTTGCCGCGCTGCGCCGCCCCGCGCCAGAGCTGCCGCCCCCGCTGATCGCAAGGCTACCCACGGTCTCCGTCGTGGTTGCGCTTTACCATGAAAGCAGCATCGCGGCCCGGCTGGTCCGCCGCCTTGACCGGCTCGACTACCCGCGCGAGCTGCTCGACATCGTGCTGGTGGTGGAAGAGGACGACCGCCTGACCCGCAGCGCCCTGAACGCCGCTGATCTGCCGCCGTGGATGCGGGTGGTGGTGGCCCCCTTTGGGCCCCTGAAAACCAAGCCGCGCGCGCTCAATTTCGCGCTCGACGCCTGCCGTGGCCAGATCATCGGGGTCTATGACGCCGAGGATGCCCCGGCCCCCGATCAGATCCGCCGGGTGGTGACGCGTTTCTACCAGCGCGGGGCCGAGGTCGCCTGCCTGCAAGGGGTGCTCGATTTCTACAACCCCAACACCAACTGGCTGTCGCGCTGTTTCACCCTGGAATATGCTGCCTGGTTTCGCATCGTCCTGCCGGGGCTGGCGCGGCTGGGCTTTGCCATTCCGCTGGGCGGCACCACCCTGTTCTTCCGGCGTGCGGCGCTGGAGGCTCTGGGCGGCTGGGATGCCCACAACGTGACCGAGGACGCCGATCTGGGGATGCGCCTGGCGCGCCACGGCTATCGCACCGAGCTGATCGACAGCGTAACCGAAGAAGAGGCCAATTGCCGGGTGCTGCCCTGGATCCGGCAACGCTCGCGCTGGCTGAAAGGCTACATGGTGACTTACGCCGTGCACATGCGCGACCCCGCCCTGCTGTGGCGGCAACTCGGGGCGTGGAAGTTCATGGGCTTTCAGGTGTTCTTCCTGACCACCCTGTCGCAGTTCCTGCTGGCCCCGGTGCTGTGGTCGTTCTCGCTGCTGGCGCTTGGCCTGCCGCATCCGGTGGCCGACGCCCTGCCCCCCCCCCTGCGGCTGGCGCTGATGGGGTTGTTTCTGGTGACCGAAGCAGTGCTGCTGGTGGTCACGCTGATCGCGCTGCGCCTGACCCCCGCCCGCATCAATCCGCTCTGGGCGCTGATGCTGCACCTGTACTTTCCGCTTGCTGCACTGGCCTCGTACAAGGCGGCGTGGGAGCTGATCAACCGCCCGTTCTACTGGGACAAGACCCGCCACGGCCTGTTCGACCCGCCTGAGTGAACGCGCGGTGAAATAGCGCCTACCGCAGCTTCATCTCGCCCGCATCGACCCGCAGCCGGGTCTCGAAGGCCTTCGAGATATGGGCTTTCAGCGCGCCGCAGGCGGCGTCGCCGTCGCGCGCCTCGATCGCTTGCACGATGCTGTCGTGCTCGGCCAGTGCCACCTCGTCGCGGCCCTCGGCGGCCAGCGACGTGGTGGCCATCAGCGCCATCGAGCGCCGCACCAGATCAAGCTGCTGCACCAGAAAGCGGTTGTGCGACGCGAGGTGCATCTGCTTGTGAAAGCGCTTGTTGGCCCGGCTCATGGCGCGCGGATCGCCGCCCAGCAGCCAGCGATCGTCATCGACCATGGCGCGCAGCACCGCGATTTCCTCGTCGCTGGCGTGGCGTGCCGCCAGCCGCGCCGCCAGCCCTTCCAGTTCGGCGCGCACCACGTAAAGCTCGGCCAACTGGTTGTGATCGAGCGACGCCACGATCAGGCTGCGGCCATCGCGGCTGACCATGCCCTGGGTTTCGAGCCGCTGCAACGCCTCGCGCACCGGGGTGCGCGACACCCCCAGCCGCTCGGCCAGCTCGGCCTCGACCAGCCGCGAGCCGGGCTTGTAGATCCCGGCCTCAATGGCCTCCAGGATCAAGGTATAGGCATCTTTCTGCACGGGGAGCCGGACCTTCTCAAGAATGTCGCGCCGGACGATAGCGCCGCGCGCGCCGCGCCTCAACCGCAAAGCATTGCCGCCCGCCGCGACACAAGCTACCGTCAGGCGATGATCGCGCAGCAGTTCAGCCATATCCGGTCTTGGGTTTTTGACCTGGACAACACCCTTTACCCGCCCTCGGCGCGGCTGTTCGACCAGATCGAAGTGCGCATGAGCGCCTGGGTTATGCAGGCGCTTGGGGTGGATCGCGCCGAGGCCGACCGGCTGCGGCGGCACTACTGGGCGCGCTACGGCACCACCCTGGCCGGTCTGATGCGCGAGCACGGGGTGGACCCCGGCCCCTACCTGACCGAAGTGCACGACATCTCGCTGGCCGCGTTGCAGCCCGACCCGGGTTTGGCGGCGTGCATCCGCGCCCTGCCGGGGCGGCGGATCGTCTTCACCAACGGCTCGGCCGCCTATGCCGAGCGGGTGCTGGCGGCGCGTGGCCTGTCGCAGTTGTTCGATGCGGTTTACGGGGTCGAGCAGGCGGGCTTTCACCCCAAGCCCGAAGCCGCCGCCTACACGGCGGTGTTTGCCGCCGACCGGCTGGCACCCGAGCGGGCGGCGATGTTCGATGACGACCCGCGCAACCTCAAGGTGCCGCATGATCTGGGCATGCGCACCGTGCAGGTCGCCGCCAGCCCAGAATCAGCCACCCATGTGCAGCACCACACCGATGATCTGTCGGCCTTTCTGGCCAAACTGGTCGCCTGACCCGCCATTTGCGACGTCTTCGTGACAAATTGTCACCCTCGGCTCAGAAATCAGGTTGATTTGATCTAGATCATTGTTAGTGTCCTTGAACCAACAGGGGGGATCCAATGACACAAGCCGAATCAGCCGCGTTTGGCGGCCATCAATCCGTTTCACACCACGATGATGCCGCGCCCAAAGGGCTGTTCCGCGGGGCGTCGCTGGCATTCCTGCTGGTGGCTTTGCTGGTCGTCGTCGAAGTGCTGGCGATCATCACCTGGGGTCTGCCCGCGCTGGCGCTGTTTGCCGTGTTCGAAGTGCCGATCATGATGGTCGTGATCCTGATCATCACGGCGCAGTAAACCCCGGGCGGCGAAAGCCGCTTGGAAACCGCCGCCGTTCCGGCCTATGGTTGGCCTGATCCGGAGGCGAGATGGTGCGTCAGACAACCGATATCCTGATTTCAGGCGGCGGCGTTGCGGGTTTGACCGCCGCCGCCGCTTTTGGCGCGGCCGGCTTTCACGTGATCTGCGTCGATCCCGCCGCGCCGGTGACAAATGCCGAGGCCGAGGGCGCCGATCTGCGCACCACCGCGCTACTGCAACCCTCGCTCCCGGTGCTGCAGGCGGCGGGGCTGTGGGCGCGGCTGGAACCCTTCGCGGCCCCCCTCCAGATCATGCGCATCATCGACGCGGGCGGGCCGGTGCCGGCGCCCCGCATCATCAAGGATTTCAACGCCGCCGACATTTCGGATCAGCCATTCGGCTGGAACCTGCCCAACTGGCTGCTGCGGCGCGAGATGGTGGCGCGACTGGCCGAACTGCCCAACGTCGATTTCCGCCCCGGCGTGGCAACCGCGCGGGTGCTGACCCGGCAGACCCAGGCGCTGGTCACGCTGTCGGACGGCACCGGGGTTGCGGCGCGGCTGCTGATCGCGGCCGATGGCCGTGGCTCGGTGGTGCGCCAGGCGCTTGGCATTCCGGTCACGACCCTGCGCTACGGCCAGAAGGCGCTGGCTTTTGCGGTGTCTCACCCCACCCCGCATGGCAATGTCTCGACCGAGATCCACCGCTCGGGCGGGCCGTTCACCCTGGTGCCGCTGCCCGACCGTGACGGAGGCCCGGCTTCGGCGGTGGTGTGGATGGAAACCGGCCCCGAGGTCGCACGCCTTGCTTCCCTGCCGGTGGCCGAATTCGAGGCCGCCATGACGGCGCGCTCCTGCGCCATCCTCGGGCCGCTGACCCTGCTCACCCGGCGCTCGGTCTGGCCGATCATCAGCCAGTTTGCCGCCCGAATGGCGGGCGAGCGCACCGCCCTGATGGCCGAGGCCGCCCATGTCATGCCGCCGATCGGGGCGCAGGGGCTGAACATGAGCCTCGCCGATCTGCGGCTGCTGCTGGAACTGGCCGCGGCCAGCCCCGCCACCCTGGGCGACGGCGCGATGCTCGACGCCTATCACCGCCGCCGTCACACCGAGGTCAAGGCGCGCATCCTCGGCATCGACGCCCTCAACCGCGCCGCGATGCTGGCCGCCCCGCCCCTGCGCAATCTGCGCGCCACCGCGCTCGATGCGCTCTATTCGCTGGCCCCGCTGCGCCGCAGCCTGATGCGCGCCGGGCTTGGCGCGCGCCCAACCACCCCCTGACCACAGCCCGGTTTCTTCTTTGCCGAAATACTCCGGGGGGCGGCCGCAGGCCGGGGGGCAGCGCCCCCCTTACAGCACCTGATCCACCACCGCCGTCAGCCGCGCCAGGGTGGCCTCGACATCGCGTAGCTTGTCGAGCCCGAACAGCCCCAGCCGGAAGGTGCGGAAAGGCGCCCCCTCGCCCACCTGCAACGGCACCCCGGCGGCGATCTGCATCCCGAGGGCGCGGAACCTCGCGCCGCTCTGCACCTCGGGGTCGGCGGTGTAGGACACCACCACCCCCGGCGCGCCGTAACCTTCGGCTGCCACCGAAACCACTCCGCGCGCCGCCAGCATCGCCCGCACCGCGCCGCCCAACTGCCATTGCGCCGCTTTCAGGCGCGCGAACCCGATGGCGCGGGCTTCGGCCATGGCATCGCGCAGCCCGACCAGCGGATCGGTCGGCAGGGTGGCATGGTAGGCATGCCCGCCGCCCTCGTAAGCGGCCATGATGGCGCGCCATTTCTTCAGGTCCAGCACAAAGGAATTTGCGCTAGTCTCGGCCAGCCTTGCCTCGGCGCGCGGCGACAGCATCACCAGCCCGGCGCAGGGCGAGGCCGACCAGCCCTTTTGCGGGGCCGAAATCAGCACGTCCACCCCGGTCGCTGCCATATCGACCCAGACGCAGCCCGAGGCGATGCAATCGAGCACCATCAGCGCGCCCACCTCATGCGCCGCCGCCGCCATGGCGCTGACATAGCTGTCAGGCAGGATGATCCCCGACGAGGTTTCGACATGCGGCGCGAACACCACATCGGGACGGGCTTCAACGATCTTCGCCACCACCTCGTCGAGCGGCGGCGGCGCGAA
>Ga0210033_1002043_pt1 | contig 17709 bp, 7 predicted proteins | sample CryGeymeta201501_FD_185465 | JGI IMG/M metagenome (GOLD analysis project Ga0210033, IMG submission 185465) | Groundwater microbial communities from Crystal Geyser aquifers in Utah, USA - Crystal Geyser metaG 2015-01 (SPAdes) (version 2) | ecosystem: Environmental > Aquatic > Deep subsurface >... | reverse complement strand
AGTTTGATTTTAGTCCGATTCCCGCTTGCGCGCGCAATCTCCTCTTTCTCTCGCAGGTTCTTCATCCGTTTTTGCCACATATTGATGCTTGTCCCAAGTACGCGCGCCTGATGTACATTGTGTTCACTAGCGATTTCTTTGACTGATTCGAGCTGCGAATAGAACCGGCTACGGTATTCCTCAACGTCCTTAGTCGAGATCACCTTGCGCACGAAAGGCGTGTGTTCAACATCTGGAAACTCACCGGAAACTATATCCGCAGCCGTTCCGTATGTGTTTGACAAGAATGTACCAGCCCCTCCGGTAAGGAATCCGCCCAGCATTTTAAGCGTTTCAGGAGAAACATCCGCCCATGCCATCACCGCGCTGTTCGCGGTCTTGTCGTAGAGCGTTCCGCGCGTTCCGCGATACATGGTTTCACGATCCGGCTTCCCGTCATCATCAGAGAAGTGCGGAACCACCTTGCCGCCGAACGAGTTGGTATTCGTCGCCGACATCACCAAAGGCGAAAGCATGGTCGGAGCCGCTGCGACCAGTACGTCCTTGGTGCTTACCTTTCCGTCGTGGATTGGCGAACCTATCGGTGTGAAGTGATCGAGCGCCTGACCTAGTATCTTTACCGAACCTTTGGCGATGGTTTCACGACCCTTAAACACATTGCCGACTGTGTAACCAGCGCCGAAAAAGAAGCCAATTCCATAAGCCAGCACCATTTTTACTGTTGCCACGCCGTAATGCAGGACAAGGTTATGCTCTTTGTCGTATTCATTGGTTAGCTCGTCATCGTCGTCACCCGTCATCATTGCAGCAAATACACCCAGCGCGAACAATCCGCCCATGATTGCGACAACTTGTTTCTTGTGTTCGGTTTGAGTAGCTGCGCGGAAGATGTTTTGAGTACCTTGCACGTTGGCATTCCAGAACAGATAAGCCGCATTCCATGCCCGCGACTGCTCACCACGGCGGTTGAAGTTCACGGTCACATTCTTGGAAAGGCGCGATGCTTCGGCGATCACTTCTGGCGTGGCCTTGCTCAATCCGCCATGCGCGTCAATATACGCACGGAATGCCGCCATGCGGTAGCTATTTTCGGCGGCGTGGTTAAGGTTCTCGATGAACATCATCACGCTGCTATCAAGAAAACGGTACAGGATGGTCTTTGCGGCTTGGCTGACCGCCTTGCCGTATTGGTCCATGATCGGGCCTTTGTGCGACAACCCCTGCTTCCACGCTTGCACCACATTGCCGCCGCCGTACTTACCAATCATCGCATCTAGTTTGAGCTGCTGTGTCTCAATGTCGTCCAGCATGGCAAAGGCAGTCAGTGCGCCGCTCTTTTGCGCCAGTCTGTAATAAGGGGCCCATTCGTTACCGGCATCCCCGTGCCGGTCGTGATTGAACATCGCACGCGCTGCACCAGGAACCAGCTTCATCGCTTTGGCCGCAAACCACAGCCCGCCCTCGCCTGTCAACACCAGTGCGGATGTCTGCATATCGCGGAAGAAGTTGGTTAGGACGAATTCAGGATTCTTCTGCGTGTACATCTGGCGCAGGAACATATTAAGGCCCGCTGCCGCATCCAGCATTCCATTCATTTGAGTGGCGTTCAGGTTGTTGTAAGCCGCGACCATGATTGGATCGTGCAACTGGATACGCAACTCTTCACCGTTGCGAATATAGCGCACTTCCTTGGTGTTGTCGTATCCCATGTCGCGGTTTTGAACTTGGCCGTTCGCGCCAATGATCGGCGTTTTCTCCGGCTTGGCTATCGTCCACAGTGTTGGGTCTGGATTGTTCGACACCAGGTTGTACATTGCTTTTCCGACATTGGCTTTTTCGGCAAGGAACAGCGCGGCATGATAGTCGCGGAAGATGTTCTCCACCACTTGACCTGCCTTCGACACCCGGCCCAATGCGCGCCGCGATGTACGCTTGCTGGTCGAATACCCTCCGCCGATGCCGTTGCCGACCTTATTCCCAGCGTCGTCGATGATTTCATAGCCCTTGTACGGGACATAGAATCCCATCGCCTGCTTCATGTTGTCGGCTTGCTCTTGGGTGATGACGTTTCCTTGTACCATCACCTTAAGTTTTCCCTCTGTGACTTCCTGGATGTCGCGCGCCAGCTTGTCGAACTCAGCAAACTTCGGCTGGTTGTTGCGGTAGTCGTCGATGATCTGCTGCGCTTCATCGTTGGATATGCCAGATCCGTTATCCGGCATATCGTCACGGATGGACTGGATATAGGCGTTACGATCTTTTGCCCCCAGCGCCATCAGGTAAGTACCAAGCTCTTCGGTCGTTGTGCCAAGTTCGGCCACGCGTTTCATTAGCGGCTCGACTTGGTTTTCGTTGAACGCCTTCTGCCGTTCGCCGACCCGTCCAGTCATGCGCTCCATTGCTTGATAGACATTGCTGGACACATCGATAATGCCGCCCTGTTCCGCAATCGCATCCTGAATAACTTTGATGCGGTTCAGGCTGTCTTGGTGCTTGCGCTGGATGCTTTGTGCTGAAGTTTCTGTCGGGATGTTGAATCGCGGGTTTCCCGACACATCGCTTTGTAGTGTGGGATTGGATTGAGCGCGGCTAAACATCACCGCAGACTTCCGGCTGGCATCCTTATTTCCGCCGTCAGTAGCAAAGCCGGTTGAGCCTGTCGCGCGGTCCCAATTGATACCAATAAAATCCGCTTCAGTTGCCAACCTCATCCTGGCATGCACCTCTGCCAGCAGTCTGCTAACCTGAGACATTGGCAGCGTACCGCCTTCGCCGGTGCCGACCAAGCGCGTCCATGGCGTGCCGTCCGGGAGTGTGGCAACCTTGCCATCTTGCCCTTTTGCGGTCGTGGCCCATCCTTTTGCTTCCAGGATGCGATAGGTTTCGGACCCGTACTTGGGGCCGTAGATGACCATTTCGCCGTTCGGATTCTCGCGCGAAAGGTTTGTTGATTCGGATGGGTTGACCGTAACGGTCAGGATCGGCGCGTCCAGCACGCCATTTGAACCATCCCATTCTGCCGGCCACATCTCCATTACGAAGTAGTCGCCGTAGTGCGGGATGTCTTTTATTGCTGCGTCGGTGACGTACCCTTCGATGAAGCCGATTCTTCCTCTTGTTTCAAGCGAAGAGAAAGCAGCCGCGCGTTTTCCACCGCCGTCTTGTGCGGAAGTTCCTTCACCAAGTAGTCGTCGTTGTACTGCCTCAGAACCCTCTTTGAGTTTTCTAATAACGTGCAGTTGCCCAAGATTTCCAAAGGAAGTACCGGCAAACCGGCGTAAGTATCTGTTCGCATCAACCGCGAGATTCGCATAGCCATCCTCCCCGCCATAAAGTTCCTCCAGTTTACCGATCAACGCCTTGGTTTGCGCTCGCTTTTTTGGAGTGTCGGCATCATCATACGCCTGATTATTAGGCGATTGCAAGCCACGCGCAAACAGCGGCATACCTTCGCTCATCACCTTGGAGCGCATCGCCGGGGTAATGGTGAACGACAGCTGCTTGCTGCCAGTTACGCCAGCCATAACAACCTTGTCGCCAGATGCCAGGTTGGCGATTTGCTCTGCAATGCGCTTGTCGGCCCATGAGGAATTGTGCGTCGTTCCATCTTCAAACCGCACAGTCCATTTTTGAGAGCCGGCGTTACTGCCGGTTGATACTTGCGAAAACTCAACCTTTCCCCCGCCGACCTTCTTTAATACGTCATTAGCAACCTGTGGCACGATCTGGTCATAAAAGGCTTTCATGCCTTTGCCGCCAACTTTGAGGTCAGCATCTTCAAGTCTGCCACTCTTCCCACCATTTATAATTTTTTCAGCGATTTCTTTACCTAGTGTTTCCTCCAACTTACTATGCGGAATTGTCTCGTTTATAACTGATTTCTCGTTGTCATCTAGCGCAAGAATATAGGCGCTATCTGCTTTGTTTTCGTAGTCGATGTGGTCGATCTTCTTGCTCAAGTCATAGTGATCCGCATTCTGCTCACCGTTCGCCCATGCGATTACTTCGTGGCCGTTCTCTACTGCGTGGGCAATAGCTTTCTTCAGGGCAAGGGACACCCATGCTTTTGTGTCGGTGACGAAGGGGGCGGACGGCACGCCGACACTTCCAACGTCTTGAATAATTCTTTCGGCTGGATTCCCGTTATCTTTGTCCCATGCCTTTACTTCCTGCTCCGAGCCGGACTTTAATACCCGCCCGCCGCCATCCAACGCTTTCCATGTATTGTCTTTTCCTGCAAATCCAGACTTCTTCCCGGACTGCCCCCAATCGCTCTGAATCTCATGAACAAACAACACCTTCTTCCCATCGGCATCAGTGCGAGTGTCGAAGCGTAGGTGGGCGAGGATGTTTGGTTGGTCGAAATGGGGTGAGCGGAATACCGGGCTTTCCTTGTCGTTCTCGTAAAACGAAGTCATGCCGCCAGCTTTTTCAGCCATGGCTTCGAGTGCGGCCTTTTGCACCGCAGACAATTTTGTGAACGATATGGTTGCCTTGACGGCAGAGCCGGGGGCGTTGCGGCCAGATACCATGTCGCGGTACTCAACAAATCCAGGCATCGACTCGAACATATTGCGCTTCTCGACATCCTTGAAGCTGATATTCATGTCGTATGCGACACCCCTGCCTGCCGGCAGCGTAATCAGCAGCTCCCTGTAGTCAGTGCCGCCGGGGACGACGTAGGTGCCGAACTTCGCATCGTTGAATTGACCTATATCATTGCCCTCTTCCTGTCTGCGCACTTCGTCACGCATATCATCGCCAATCTCGTCCATGATGAAATCCACGCGCTCTTGTCTGGTCATGACGCGATCAAGCAATTCTTCTCTCTCGTCTCGGTCAAGCTCGGAAAGATCAATACCTTCGCTTGCGGCTTGCTCGCGCAACGATTCATACCAATAATCTGATCGTACATCGTCGGCAAGCTCTTCGATGTCATTGTTCACGCGCTCTTCTACTCGTTGGTCTATCGTTTCTTTTCCGTTACCAAGTATCACATCTTGCACCTGCACCCCATTGGCATCCAGATAGGCCAGCACATCAGCCTTGGTCGCCTTGCCTTGCAGGACCAGCCAGTCGAGTATTCCAGACCAGTGCATCTCATCTTTCTTGATGCCGAGCTTTGGTGCGTTAGCTTGCAGCCACATGGAGGTTGCCTTACCTGTGCTGAATACGCGATCAGGGGCATCACGCATAGCTTTCCGCAATTGGCTGTAGAAGCGCGATTGAGTGTCTGCCTTGAACGTACCCCTATCCTTCGCGCCTTGAAGCGTCTCCGGTGCGCTACGGGTCGCCTTGCTGGCCATGTAAACGATGTCCTCGACAGTGAGTTTGTTCGCCCACTGCATAAAGCGCGCTTTGTTCATTCCTTTTAGGTTTTCGCCCAGCTTACGAACAGCCTGGCGGAACCATGCGAGGATGCGCTGCGAAATGGTCAGGTTTGGGTGATTTTCCACCAGATAACCGGCAGCCTCTTCGGTGACTAGGTGCGCAGGCGTATCGTTTGGCACACGACCGAACGCGGCTACCACCTTCGGATTCTTGGCCTTCTTCATTATTTCAAGCTGGCGCAGGATATGCTGGAATTCTTTGTCGGTCCGGCCAAGCTGAAGCGCATGCACGCCGATCTCGTGATGGAGCAAGCCCTTCACGTTGTCGTCTGTGCTGCTAATGTTGTCCGCGACTAGATAGGTTTGCCCGCGAACAACGAAGGCTAGGATGCGGCCGTCTTTGGAGTAGCGGATGTCATGGTTGATTGCTTCTGCGGCATTAGTTCCAAGGTAGTCGGATGGCGACACCCCCCGGCTGGCAACACTAAACTTCTCGCCGTCCCCTAAATACTCGTCAATCTCATTACTTGTAATCAACTTGAACTTGCCAGTCGCTTCAAGTAGTTTGGCGAAGCCGCTACCCATGGCATTATCTATCGCTGTGGCAAGCGTGGATAGGTTGAATGGGTTGTTCGCTTTGGTTTGGGATTGGCTGAACTTCGCGCCTGGTTCGGCCTTGTCGATAACCACCATGCGCGCCGAAACGCCGGTATTTACCGGCAGAGAAGGATCAAGGAATGTGCCGCTTTCCAGTTTTTCATCTGTTCCGCCGACAGATTCCAGCCATTCGCGGAACTCCTGCGCCTTCTTGTCGTTTCCGAAGAACACGCCCTCGCCCATAATGGCTACCATCCGGCCGCCTGGCTTCAGCAGTTCGTAGGCGTGCTGCACATGCAGCGCATCGCGGCGATCACCGAATGGAGGATTCATCAGGATGCGGTCGTAGCCACTGCTCGATCCGTTCTTGCGCACTTCGGTCAGGTCATCACGGTCGTAGAATCCGAGCGCTTCGCCGTCCTCTCCTACCAGCCGCACGCGCCCGCTGCCCAGCCCTCCCTGGCCGCGCATGATCCCCTCTTTGCCGTCCGGCGCACGGAAGGTGTCGCCGTAGGTAAAGCCGCGCGGGTCGATCTTCATAAAGTCGGTGCCGACTACGGCATAGCCCTTGGCCTCCAGCAACTCGCGGCGGTCGCCTGATAGTTCCACAACCTCTGGTTCAGCTCCAGCCTCGCGGATGCGGTCGGCGATATGCCCCATACCGGCGGAAGGCTCAAGCACGCTCATGCCTTCCTCGATTCCGGCAGCTTCGATCATTTCGCCAGCCACGCCGGACGGGGTCGGGAAGAAGTCCAGCCCATCGTTGGAGCGGCCCACCATAGCGCGCTCCAATTCCTTCACCTTGTCCGGTGCGGCTGGCGCTTGGCGCAGTCCAATGAACTCGCGCAGGGCGGCGCGCAGTTCGGCAGGGGTTTCGATACCCATGCCGGCCAGTCGCTTGCGCTTGTCGTAGGCATTCTCGAACTGCCACGGCACGGAGATTTCCGCGCCACGGCGTGCGGCCTTGCCGATACTTTCAACAAGCTCTACCCCAAAGTCTCCTGACAACGTGATACGCTTATCGTTGTCTCCTTCCCATACACCGCGCTTGATCGCCTCCGATGGCGACAGCACGATGACATTCTCGCCGCGCTTCACCGGCAGCACGATGGCCGTTCCCTTGTAACCCGAACGGGCTATGGCCGCTTCGGCATCCCCCTTCGAGGCAAAGGCAGCGATGCCTCCACCCTGCTTCGAGAATGCAGAAACCTTGTGCAGATTGTCCTTGGCGAACTTCAGATAGGCGTCGCTCACATCGTCGGCGACCTTCATCAGCCGCTGGCCCAGCTTCTTCGTGCCTTCGGTTTCCAGCAATGTCCGGCCAAGGCCGGCAAGGTCTGAGCGAAAAGCGGTGTAGTTCGGGAACGTCGCGTAATCGGCAACCTCGCGCGTCGGCTTCTCGCCGCGATGGCGCTCCTGCTCTGCATAGGTTGGGTACTTCTGCCGCTGCATATCGTTCTGTGCTGTGCTGACCATGCCTTGCAGCATTTCGACCTGCACCTTCTGGCGCACCTGATCCAGCATCTTCGCCGTGCCGTCCTTGATGCCTTGGGAGATGTTGCGCATAGTCTGCGCCATCGCCTTGTCTGAGTTCGCGGCATTCTCGGCAGACGCGGCAAAACCGGCACGGCGCGCGGTATTCACCTTGCGGTCGGCGTTCAGGATGTCGTCGGCCTTACCGTCCAGCGCGTCGGCCATTTCATTGAGGCGTTCGGTAGCTGACTGGCTGCGGTCGTCCTTGAAGGCATCGCGGCGCGTCTGCGCGACTTCCTTGGCTTGTGTGGCATCACCGGCGACCAGCGCCTTGAACGCCTTGGCCGCTTCTTCGGTGCGGAACTGCCAGCCCGGTATCGCCCCGTTTCCGCGATAGCTTGAATAATCACCGCCCAATCTCTTTGCCTGCCCCACCAGCGTCTTAAATTCTTCTCCGGATACACGCTGCACCAGATTGAACTGCCACAGGTCGTGACCATGCTTGGTATGCTTGGTCTTGATGATCTCGGTCGTTTCCACTGCCTCGCCTGGCGCGCGCATGGATTGCTCCTGCTGCACAGCCTTGCGGCTGGCGCGTTCTGCGCGCGACTTCTCCGCCGCCAGATCATCAAATGCCGCGCGCTGTTCCGGCGTCAGCATCATGCGTACCTGCGCGAACGTCGCGCCTTCGCCGATCTCTGCGGCCTTGGCGTTCATCAGGTGGTTGTAATCGTCCAGTGTCTGCGGATTCTCCATCCCGGCTGCGGCTTCCGCCTTGCGCGCGGCACGCTCTTCGCGGCTCTTCTTTACCGCTTCGGCGTGGTCTGCCAGCGTTTCATCGGTCGTTTTCTCTACCAGCGAGCGGATCGCGCTCGTCTGCGAATCGCGCCCCATGCCGTAGCTGTACGCCTCGCCCAGCGTAAAGTCGGAAATCATGTCGCGGTAGGCGGCTTCTATCACGTCCGCCTTCTTCTCGCTCTTGTAGCGGTATTCCAAGCCGGGGAACTTCTTGAATATAGCGGCCTTGGTCAGCACTTCCAGCTCGGCGACGATACCGGCCTTGTTCTTGGTTAGTGCATCAAATGCGGCCTTGAACTCGTCGGCGGTGATCTCTCCTGTGGTGGTGCGCTCCATCACGTCATCATGCACGGCCAGTGTGTGAATGCTGTCGGCATAGTCCATGTCGCCGCCGTGCTTGGCGTTCATCTTGTCTATCACGCTGGAAAGCGGAACGGTAGGCTGTTGATATTCTGCCGGCTTCTCTGCCTTGTAGGCGAAGCCGAACGGATACCACAGCCCGTTCACGCTGAACTCGCGCTTCGCCTGCGATATACCGTCGATCTCGCCGAATGTGTCGTGCCCAGACAATTGGAAGCGGACATATTCTCCGCGCTCGAACGTGAACGGCTCCATCTGGTTGGTATCGCGGTTCAGGCGCTCGACGGTGAAGTGGTCGCGGTCATCCTGTTGTGTATCACCCACCACCCCCTGCACATCCTCTGGCGCGATGTCGCCCTTGTTGATGTCGGCGATCACCTTCAGCTTGTCTGACTTGGAAAGCTCGGTGTCGGCTTTGACGGAGGCTATGGCGGACGCTTTATTATCTTCGGTTGTAGGTGAAGTAGGCGTGATAATGGCGGGTTGATTGGCGTTTTCGTCCCCAAAGCCAGATTCATTTCCCTCTTTATTACTTTTCAGAGACATTGCATAGTTATACGCTGTCTTTCCGAGGTCAAAGTCTCCGATATAGTAAACAGTTTTGTTGCCTGCCTCCTTCATGCGTTTTTCATGCGCAGCTTGCTCTTGGTTGTTGGCGCGATGGAATTGCATACGCGACATCGGTTTAATCTTCGGCGCCTCTTCAGTGTTTGGTTCTGCTCCGCGCGCGACCAGAATATCAACCACTTCGCGTAATGTGGAGACTTTGCCCTCAAATGACACTTTTTTTGCAAGTGTTGTATTTGCCTTGCGCTCTGTAATAGATAGGCCGCGATTTACTTCAATACGCTCCGCCTCTGCCGCCTTTTGTGCATCCTCTTCTGCCTGTATTCTTGCATTGCTAACGCGCTTTTGTTCTGTAAACTTTGCTTGGCGCTCGGCTTCTTTGATTGCTGCATCCTTTGTCGAATGGAGGGAATCGCCACCGATCTCACGCTCTCCGCGCTCTGCGCGCTGGCGGTTGTCTTCCGTCTGCACCGCCCAAAGTTGTTTTACTCCATCAGCAGTGCGTATATTTTGCAGGCGGATTGCATAGCCCGCATGAATATCATTAGGTTGCTTGCTTTGCTCGGCCGGCTGCGCAGAAAAAACTTCTGCCAATTTATCGAAGTACACGATTGGATATTTAGCGCCCATGTCAGAAGTGACATCGCCAGCGGCCTTGCCAATTCCAGCCTTAATGCCGTTGCGCTTCAATCCAAAATACTCAATCAGGAATGAGGAAATTTCAGGCTGTCGAAGATAGGTGTCACCTTCGCGCAATTGCGGGAAAGCGGATCGCCACTCTGCGAATGTCGGGGCTACCCCTGACTTGATCTTGTCTGCCGCTGCCTTCTGCGCGGCAACAATCTTTTCGCTCTGCGCAGAAAACCCGGCTTGCGCATCCATCATATCGCGCAAACTCTTCGCTGCTGCATCCTTACTGTCCAGCAGGTTCCCGGCAATGTCATCACTTTGCGCCATCCACTTGCCGCGCCCAAGCTGTCCTTTGCCTTCGCTGAAAACGGTATCAGCCGGAAGGTTGTATTGATTGATTATTGCTTGATCGCCTGCCGCGTCCTGCTTTACGTTTCCTGCCTGCGCGGTTGACGTTTCAGCGGCAACAGTCGCCCTGCCGTCAGCCGTAAACATATTACCTTGGCTGGTAGCGCCCTCTTCTTTTGGTTGGGTTTGTGCTTGCAGCCCTGCGTTACGGACTGCATCAGTATCGACTTGGCGCTTGAGTAGCGCCTGATTGTCGGCTTCGGCTTGCTGTTCTGCCGTCAGCTTTGCGCTGTCTTGCCCTTCGCTTGTGAGGCCGAAACCTTCTTCATCGCGTTGATTACCGTCTGCCGCGCGGCCAACTCCATCACGTTGCTGCGCTGCTCCGGCGTCATCTTGTCCAGCTTGGCTTGCAGTTCTTTGTTCATTTTGCGCCTTTCGTTTGGCAACGACGTACTTAACCATGCGACCGTAGATCACTGGGACGCTGTCTGTGCCTGCATTTGAAGCCTCAAGGAATCGAGCCGCAACATCAACGCCGAACTCTTCCTCGTTCGCCTGCACCAGTTCATTGTATGCCTGCATGGTCCAGTCATCAAGCAGGGCGGTTTTCTTCGCCTGCGCCTCTTCCGCTGCAACCACCATACGCTCCAACTCGGTCGCGTTCTTGAAGGCCGTCTTAAAGCCCAGCAGCTTCGCCCTGTTGCGGATCTGTTCATTGAGCGCCTTGCGCTCAGCCTCGGCGCGGGCTTCCTTTTGGGCAGCATAGGTCTTAACGTTCGATTTGCCGCGCAACAACTCAGTTAACTGATTCACGCCGCCGTTGTCGCTATCGTCGTTTAGGTCAATCGGGAAACCTTCTGCCGCCAGCATGGTCGCCAGCTCGTCCATCCCCTTACCGTCATTCCTGAACAGCCCAACATAACCAGTCTTGCCGATGTTTTTCTCGCCAGTAATATCTGATGCGTACCGCGAATTCACTCCACCTAAATCCTTAATGCGCTGAATAAGGGATGTGGCTTTTTGTTTGAATACCGGCTTCGACACCAGTTCGCCTTGTGGCGTGTCCATGGTGCGCGGATTGTCGATTGCAAAGGCTTGGGCGATGGCGGATAGGCGTTTCGATTCGGCTCCGCTGGCGGGGTCTTTTGTGGCGAACTGGACGGCTTTCTTGCCATCCACACTAACCAGTGTGATACCGACCAGCTGGTTGCCGCCGTCGCGCTTTTGCACCGACTTCCAGCCGGTAGGGGTGCCGTCCAGATTAAGGACGGGTTGCGAACGCTTATTAGCTGCGCGCGCACGATCGGCGAGGGAGGCATCGCGGATAACAGCGCCTTCTTGAGATGTACTTGCTATGCTAGTCGTTGTGGTACTTGGCGAAGTACCGGTTACTGCCGCGTCAACTCCATGCTGTGCAGAAACAGCTTGTTTAGTGCCTGCGTCAAGCTGTCCGGCCAGTCCACCTCCTGCTGTATCTCTTCCTCGATCATCTCCACGAAGGCTATCTGGCAGATTTCCGACGGGCTGAGTATTCCCAATTCCCTCGATTCCTGCAACCAGTCCGGGCTGCGAAGGTGCAGGTACTGTCCCATTGGTCTGCTCCAGTTGAATTGAATAGCCGCGATTGTCCGCGCTTGGAATGATCTTGTGGGGTGTGTCACCAAGGGAGGCAGATACGGCCAGCGCCTCTTCTTCGGTATAGATATTAGCCGCTTGTTTCGGCTGCCCTAGGATTGGATCGTCGAGAATCTCTGTTGCGTCAATCGCGTCTGATTGCACATTGACCACGCCGGGCGTCTCGCTGTTCAGGCGGGATAGGATTTCATTGGTGCTGCTTGAGCCGACCAACCCCATCTTTGATTGTGCGTCAATCTTCCTGGTGATGCTGCTCTTCTTTTGCATTGCGTTATATGCGATAGAGCCGCCTGCTTGTGGCACACCCATTGCCGCGCCGGATAGATAGCTCTCTACCGCCGCCCCACCGAAGTCATACTGTGCATCCTTACCCATAGCTCGCGCAGATTCGACGTTGGATATTTCCTCCATCGGCATCTGTGCCGCTTCTTCCATACCTTCTTTATTGATACCTAACAAACCTTGTTTCGCGCTGCCGATTTTGCCGCGTGCAGCTGCCGCAGTGAATTCCGCGCCTCCGGTTATCTTGCTACCAAACGCGGTTCCGACAGCTACCAGTGGCGCGAATGTCGTGGCCAGCTCACGGCCCAGCATAGCGCGCGCCTTGTCGGCGCCGAACTCCGACTCCAACTGTTTATATCGCTGGCTCTTGTTGAGCGTTTCCTGCGGCATCTTGCCAACTTGGTTCTCTATCTCCGCGCCAGTCTGTCCGCCGACAGACAACGCTTCCGATATAACCGCGCCGGATGTCGCCCATTTAGATGCGATCTGCTCTGACTTGTCCGCCATGGCGCGTTGCGCGATTTTCTTTGCGCCGATGCTGTATAGCTCTTTGGTGGATGCGTTCTTTACGGCCTCCATGCCTGTTTCGGCGATAACCTTACTCGACAATGCTGTGCCGACCTTACCGGTTATGCCTGCCGCGCCCATCGTCACGGCCGTTATCGGAGCCGACCGGATGAGGCTATCCGCAAATCCAGATGGATTCCGAATGATGGCTTGAAGCGTATCTTGCATACCATTCGCCTCTGCTATCGCCTCCTTCTGCGATAACGCCTTGGCAGACTTCCCCTTCTCCACATCGTCAATGTTCTTGTTGGAGTAGTTCTGCATGTGGCGCAAGAATCCATCGCTATCTGAAGGATTGCGCTCAACATCTAAGCTTGACCAGAATTCCTTAATCCTGCCTACCTTCTTTGCGTAATCGGTATTTGGGTCGGTGACATATTCCTGTCCGGTAATTGCAGTCACACCCTTCCCGAATCCGGTCGACAATAAGTCAACCGCGCCAACAGCCGCATTGAATGTAGCCTCAGGGATGCGAACCAGCGGGTCTTCTGCGGTCCACGCACTTCCGCGCGCAATGTCATAACCTCCCTGCTTTAATGATCCAACCGAATCTGTCGCAACCTCGCCCCATGTGCGCTCGACAGGCGCATCTGATGTGATTTCCTTGATGGAATTCCTAACAGCCATCGGCGCATAAAGCAAACCGCCAACCACAGAAGACGCGTGGTTATAAAGAAAGTTGCCGTCGGGCTGGTTGTTAAGCTCAGGGTACTTCCCAACAATCATCGACCGAATCTGGTCTTCCGGCATATCGTCCGGGAAGCGCACTTGTGTGCCATCCGGCATCTTTACAATTGGCATGTGATGCTCCGCTTATTTTTTGAAGAATGTAGTGTAGTCAACGACCCCAGATACTGTATTTTTTTGCACTTGGTTTTTACTTTTTAACGCATTCGCCAAAAATTCCCTTGCCGTTGCTTTCTCTTCGTCTCTTGCATCAATATCCGCCAGCACAGTTTTCGCCGCAGACACGCCAGAAGATAGTGGGTCGGTGGTGTTTTTTGCCCCTGACAATGTATTCAACTTCGCTTTCTTCGCGTCAACAATGTTCTGCATCGCGCCATTAAGGTTGATATTCTTGGCCTCCGCTTCGGCAAGTGATCTGCGCGCATCAACAATCTCTTTGGTTGAGTCGATTTCCATGCGGCTCTTTTCAGTTGACGCCATAGATGATTCGCGCGATGCCTTGCTGGTCGCCAGTTGATCGGCCAGCTTGGTCGTGTCATTGGCTGCGCGGCTCCAATCCAACAGCAACTTCTGCGCATCAGGATTTACGGCGAGCTGTATTGCCTTTTGCGTGTCGCCACCGGCTTGTTTCATGGCGGCCTGAGCTTCAGACGAGGCCTGCGCGCCGTACTTTTGTGTCAGTTCATGCTGGATTTCAACCGACCGGCGGGCAGCCTCAAGCCCTTGCTCGAACTTTACTTGGTCGCGCTTCGTTTCTGCGTCTTGTTTCATTCCAAACGCGCCAATCTCCGACATTCCTTTACCTAAACCAGAAAGCGCTCCAGTTAAAAGTAATCCCATGATTATGCTCCCTGCGCCACTGGCGCTGATTGTTGTGCCGAACCCGCTGTATTGTGTTTTTCAATGGCTGTTTGATATGCCTCAACAGCAACAGATTCAACTTCTTCCGGTGTAATTACATCCGCCAATGAAAGCACTGTCGCCATTACATGCGCGACGTTGAAACCAATAGAAGCCACAACTTCAGGACTTAGTTCATGCCCTGCATCCTGCGCCGCGGTATAAATTGACCGGAGAACGGGAAGTGCAAACTCAACCATTGCTTGAATAGGGTCGCCAGACTCCGCCATGTCGGCCAGCCTGTTTGCGTTCTCTTGCTCAAGAATAAACTTTGTGGCTTGCGACACTCCAAGATCGACTTGTTGTTGTTGCTGTGGATTTAGTTTCTGTTCCGGTTGCCCTGACGGCGGCGTCTGTTGGACAGGTTGCGTTTGTCCGCTGTTTTCGAGTAATCCCATAACACCCCCTTAAGTTGATTTGATCTGCATGCCGTTATTCAGCATACCGGATGTGTAGTTTACATACGGGTTAACCCCGGCACCGGCGCGTGCCAGCCTGGCAGACTCTTGTTTGCGTAATTCTTTCAACTTGTCTTTCTCTGCCATACCACCCGCAATCCCAGAAACAACATCGCCGGTCGCTTTTAGCCCAATCATTGCGGCAGCTGGGTGGGCGTCTGCGAAAGATATTGCTTTGTCCAGCAACCCTGCTCCAGTATTCACTTTATCCGCAACGGAAGTCGCTGCGGATAAAGCGGTATTCGCGCCCTGCCCTGCTATTTGTGCAGCGCCTTCCGTCCCGATCATTTGTGTTGTTGCTGCGTTTGCCGCCGCGTTCTCTGCGGCAATAGCTCCGTTAACCCCGCCAGAAGAGATCATACCTTGAGGTAGTCCGGTAGTGGCTACAGGGGCGCTTCCGCCAACCCCCATCGCTGCCGATTCTGCTTGGCTAACAGCCCCAGTTGAGGCCATACCTCCTGCCGGGAGCGAGGCCGGGGTGAACATAACGCTAGCCCCATATCCTGCCAACCCACCCATAAACGCGCCCTTCAATACATCTTGCCCTGTTGCGGAAGCAACCACCGCCCCGCTCACTGCTCCAACTGCGACCACTGTTAACGTTGTTAAACCCGCGTGCGCGGCGATTGCTGATGCTACAAAAGGTATTGCTGGTGGCATATTCCCTCCTACTTTCTAATAAACCATTTAAGGCCTAGTACAGGCTCTTTGTCCATTGGGATAAACCCAACATGTCTTAATGCGTTCTCGCGTTTTTTGTCTGCCGCCAAAGCAACAACCGGCACACCAGGCTTCCATCCACGGAATGCCTTGAGAATCTTTTTATTCAACCACCGCCCTTCATGCTCCGGCTCAACAACAACGTGCATCATCACACTTTGATCCGGCATACCGTGCAGCAAAACAGACCCGATCATTTCTCCTTCGCGTGAACCGATAGGCCATATTGTTGATGCTTTGAAGCATTCATACCACGGATCGAATTCATCGACGCAAACACCACTGGATATGGCGATACTCCACGTCTTATAAAATATCTCTTTTGTTTCAAGCATGATTATCAATCATATCTTGTTCGCGTTCTTCTTCGCGGTTTGGATCGTGACCGGTCGTAACTATGTATAACTGTAGTCGTTAGTGTCGGGGTAGGAACGAAAGCGGGAATCACAGCCCACTCACTCTTCCATCCAGGCATAGCCGCAGAAGCTGTATTCAGTAATTTAATAGATTGGTTTTTTTGCTCCGTTCTAGCAAAAATACGGGCTGTTTTTTCGTTAGCGTTGATGTCAAGATTATTGATGGCGTTCACGTCGTTGTTGTAGTTGGCGTCAATAGAGCGAATCCCTGCGTGATACTCGTTTGATGTGTTGTAGGCGTCAACGTTAGACCGTTCTATTGCGGCGGCTGCATCGATGGCTGAGCGTTCCATCTTTTGCCGCTCTAGCGCGGCCGCGTCCGACACATTCTGCTTCCTTATATCGGCCAGCGAAGTCGCTATTTGATTTTTCTCTGTGTACGCCTGCTGCTGCGCGGCGCGAGCGAATTGATTGTTTTCGGATTGGTTTGCCATACCTGTTTTGGTATAGGTGGCAGCGTCCGGGCTGGCTATTTCAATCGCTTTTGCGATGACCGCCTCTTGCCCGGCTTGGTTGGCCGAACGGGAACTCAAAAGACCACGCGCATTGTATTGTTGCGCTGTGCGATTCTGTGCTTGTTGCAGCACTGGACTATTGCTTGCCAGCAAACCCGGCAGTCGGCCTTCAATCGTCTCCGTTTTTGCGTCAACTTGTCTATCAACTGCCGCGGTGTAGGTCGGGGCAACAGCCCTTGTTCCGCTCCTAATAACCCCCATGTCGTCGATATGCCCGAATGCGTCGCCGCCGGAATAAACGGTCCCGTCAGCGCCAACAGCACGTACTCCCCCATTGTTTCCGCCGTAGGTGATAGCACCAGCATCATTAACAAGGAAGCCTTTGTCATTGATTTTTGCCGTACTGCCGCCGCGATCCGTGATCGTGCTACCAGCTCCCCAATTATTTGCCATTTGCGTCTCCTTGATGCACAGCCAAAGGCCGGCACACCATTACATTCTTCTACTTGATTCCAAAAAAAAAATCCACTAAAAAATGGATTCTCGCGCTTGATAATGAGTTGAATATATATTTTATTACCCAATCGACCCTTTGTTGATTGAGCTGTCGAAGGCGTACCCACTCTGAACCGCCAGATAAGCCACAGCGATGGACGGTACATGCAGTTCGCCATGGCGCACCAACTCCCACACCAGCTGCGGGTTTATGAAGTCCGCCGTCCCAGAGGTTGCCGTGAGCCAAGCGGAACCGACCAGCATAATTCCCACTGTGCCTGAGCGCCCCGGATAATCGGCGAAAAGGTAGTCCCACAGCGATCCATAATGCCTACCCGTCCGGCAGACTTTACGGTAGTGCCAATACGCACCAGCCACTGAAAAGGTAAGGAACGAGGCGAACGAGGCGATGCTGATAGTTTCCATCACGGCTTTTTCCAAGACGGATTTTGAAAATGGGCTGTCTCGCGTAGCTTGCCGCGCCACCGCCCAGACCACACCAATCCAGCTTCCTCGCCACAACGCCCCACAATCGCCCACAGCGGGTGCTTTGAGTCCCACATAGGCTTACCCCCTATCATTGGGCAGCAATCGTATGCAGAGGCGTATCCTTCGTTGTTTGGGTTGTGTGCGGATTGTCCGGCGCGGGCATTGGTTACAATCTTTCCGGGCAGCGTTCGCCCGATAGCATAGAGCGCGTCCTGCTCCTGATTGCTTCGCTTCGTGCAATAAATCAACAAAGAAACCCCTTCCGCTTCGCATAGCTGGCTGTGTGCGATAGCCGCGTCGTGGGTGAACTTGTCGAGGTTGTTGAGCGAGCGGCTACTCATTTCCGCTCCATGTGCCGCAGAAGTTTCACCTCGCAGTCGGCGGCGTTGGCTTTACCGTCCAACTTTTGTTCCATGCTCGACAGTACATTAAAGATTCGTTCCAGCACCTTATCGTGGTTTGCTTGGGTGACATACGTTTGGGCGTTACGGGTGTCGGCTCG